>Ga0255779_1000274_pt1 | contig 66120 bp, 61 predicted proteins | sample 011ome_21_FD_179977 | JGI IMG/M metagenome (GOLD analysis project Ga0255779, IMG submission 179977) | Coastal salt marsh microbial communities from the Groves Creek Marsh, Skidaway Island, Georgia - 011508AT metaG (version 2) | ecosystem: Environmental > Aquatic > Marine > Intertidal zone > Salt... | reverse complement strand
GGAGTTTATCGGCGATCGATTCTACTCACGGACTGCCCGCATCATTGCTGTCATTTGTTTGATCGTCGCGTCAATAACCTACGTCATTGGTCAGATGAAGGGTGTGGGTGTTGCCTTTTCAAGATTTTTAGATGTTGGCTACGATACAGGTCTTCTGGTGGGCATGCTGATCGTTTTCTTTTATGCTGTTCTCGGTGGCATGAAGGGAATTACGTATACGCAAATTGCTCAATATGTCGTTCTTATCTTTGCTTATACTGTGCCTGCCGTCTTTATTTCACTGCAGATTACAGATAACCCTCTACCCCAATTAGGTCTCGGTAGTTCTGTTGCGGACGGAACCCCATTACTTGCCAAGCTTGATCAAGTACTGGTCGAAATCGGATTTGCAGAATACACCCTGCAGCAAGGAACAACTCTTAACATGATCGCGTTAACGTTATCGTTAATGATAGGAACGGCGGGGTTGCCACATGTAATTGTTCGGTTTTTTACGGTGCCTAAGGTAAAAGACGCGCGCTCCTCTGCGGGTTGGGCGTTGGTGTTCATTGCGATTTTATATACAACCGCCCCCGCGGTCGGTGCGATGTCATTTTTTAATCTCATCAATACTATTCAACCTGGCGAAACTGGTCAGCCGGAAAGTAATTTGGTTTACGAGGAGCGACCAGAATGGTTTAAAAAATGGGAGACCACAGGCCTGCTTCAGTTTGAAGATAAAAACGGCGATGGTCGCATTCAGTATTACAACGATAAAAATGCTGACTTTGCGGAAACGGCAAAGGAGTATGGTTGGAATGGAAATGAATTAGTGAAAGTCGACCGAGATATCATGGTGCTTGCAAACCCTGAAATCGCTAACTTACCCAATTGGGTTGTGGCGTTAGTCGTTGCTGGCGGTCTTGCCGCGGCCCTGTCCACTGCGGCCGGTTTGCTCTTGGCGATTTCTTCTGCAGTCTCCCACGATCTTATGAAGGGCGTTTTTGCGCCTAATATTTCTGAAAAGACTGAATTGTTGGCAGCTAGAATTTCTATGGCTGTTGCAATAGCGGTAGCAGGCTATTTGGGGTTAAATCCCCCAGGGTTCGCAGCTCAAGTAGTAGCCCTTGCGTTCGGCTTGGCGGCGGCATCCATATTTCCTGCGTTAATGATGGGGATTTTTAATAAGCGTATGAACAGCCAAGGAGCAATTGTTGGAATGGTGATAGGTCTTTTAAGCACGTTGACTTATATATTCGTTTTCAAAGGCTGGTTCTTCATCCCCGGGACAAATAATTTGGCAAACACGCCTGATAATTGGCTATTTGGTATCCAGCCAGAAGCCTTTGGTGCTGTGGGAGCACTACTTAATTTTGGGTCTGCCTGGATTGTTTCTAAATTCACTGAAGCGCCGCCAGCACAAATTCAAGCTTTGGTGGAGGATATACGTGTTCCACGTGGATCCGGTGGAGCCACTAGCCATTAACAATAAGGATTTCATTATTAAACCCTAGATTCTTTAATGGAAACATTTTTATGTTGGGTGTCCCCACACCCCTATTTTGTATTTGAGTGGTAGTGATCCGTGACTCAATTTCTTAGAAATTTTAGAAGTTCTTGCGACGGCGCTAATAGGTTAATCACGATTATTGCCCTCACGGTACCCGCGTTATTTCTTGTGGTTAAAAGTTGGGTTAATACCAGCCTTTTTTTAGCATTTTTTATTTGCTTATGGTCTGGCGTGAGGGAGAGGCGAAAGTTTTTTGTTGATCGCGGCGCTAGATTTTGGATTATCCTGGCGTGCTTAACGGCCCCATTCTTGGCTGAACTGATTGCCCAGATTGGACGTGGTGCTTTCGTTTTTTCGAGTTTAGATGGACCTTCCCGGGCCATACTTGCAGCGGGAATTTTTGTTTATTTATCTACGAAAAATATTACGAATATTATCTCTATGCTGAGTCTTGGCTCCGCTATAGGCATTCTGCTGGTTTTCATTTCGCTACAAATCTACCCGGAATATTATTGGGGAGGGCGAGCCGCCACTTATTTTGTAGACCCAATCACTCTCCCATGCTATTCGGTTGCTCTCTTGGGTGTTTTTCTATTTGGTAGTTGGACTCCGTCTACTGATATGCGTGTAAACTTAATAATAAAAATATTTTTAATATTTTTGACCGCATATATTGCTGTTGAGTCACAATCGCGCAGTGCTTGGGTAGCATGGATAGTGCTATTACAGGCTTATCTTTTATATGCGCTCAGAGGCTCTTATAGAAACCAGCTCGCCCTTCAATTAGTTTTAATTTCGAGTGTCGTCGCCACTTTTTACTCTGTAGACATATTTAGAGAGAGGACAGTTGAGGCCTTTGGAGGTTTGATATCATTCTTAACCGAAGGTGGAGGGCAGAATACATCGACAGGTCAGAGGCTAGTGATGCTGCTTGTAGACATAGAGCTTGTTCGACTGTATCCGTTTTTTGGCCTTCCTGACGGAGTTATGCCCACTTTCGCAGATTTAAGATCCTTGGTGCCGAGTCTTACGGAGGAAATATATGTGATTAAAACGCTTGCCGGCTCTCATTCCGAGTTATCAGGTCAGGTGGTCCGCAAAGGAATCTTGTTAGGCTTATTTAGTTTGTGGGGACTATTTTTTTATCCGGCTTATTTGTTTCTATGGAAATATAAAGGTTGGATATTTTCCTGTAAGCGCGATGAATGTATCGGTGTTGGTTTGCTTATTTCGGTGGTTGTATCTGCCTTGTTCATACAGGTATTTAATCTTAAGATGACAATGTCGTTCTATAGTTTAGTGATGAGTTTTATCCTCGCGCATTTGCATCGCCAGTTAGAATTACAAGAAGAAAATCGCTCTAGCATTAAAACTTTGTAGAGATTATTTTGGCCCGCGACCTGTTTTGATGTAAACTCCTCCCTCCATTTTGTTAATAGGTTCGGGTTGGTTAGAACTCCGAGCCCATAAGTTTTTGGCCAAGTAGCTCAGTTGGTAGAGCAGAGGACTGAAAATCCTTGTGTCGGTGGTTCGATTCCGCCCTTGGCCACCACTAAAAATATCTATTAATTTTTGATGGTTTAGCAGTTAATTCCCTCTCATCCCATTACACCATTTGTTTGTGATAGCATTCAAGCAACACAGATAATACGTTATGTGATGTGTCTTTGGCCGCGATGGTGCAACGATGTGGTCTGATGGATTGAATGCCGCCAGCAATAAAGTCTATTATTCGCCGGTGCGGCGGTAGCGTGGGAGTGTTCGATTTACAGCTTACCTGACAAAATCTAGGCTTAAACTTAAAAATTTGAACCGAAATATTTTAACGCGGTGATGCGGGGTATGCGGTTAGAATTTCACTAGTCTTTGCATTTCATAATCCGACCGGTTTTTTAATTCTTTGTCGCTACCTTGACTATCAATGGAGTTCAATAATTCGTTGACAATAGGTTTTTAATTTTTTTATGCTTAACACTAAGAACTCATTATTGGATATCGGATTTGAAAGGCGCGAAAAGGTTATTTCCGGAAATATATTATCTGAGCTCAGAGTAATCAGTGATGTAATTGTTAAATTTGGTCTGATGCTCCGTATCGTTGGCTTGGGGAATCGATCGCTGAGAAACTCAACGGTTTTTACTGGTAACTTGGTGCTAAAGCATCCACTCTTTGCTAATGTTCTACAGAAGGTGACGCCGATAGCGATTGAAGAATTAGGGGCAAACTGTTTAGTATCCGAATTTAAATTAGTCAGCAGCCTGAACTCAAATAATTTTCAAATGTGGTGGCACAGAGATTTCCCATTTCGTGAGGATATTGACGTAAGGATCGACGATAAAGTCGCCTTAGGGATGATAATCCCGCTCTGTGATTTTAATACGCATGTCGGCAGCACTTACATGTTACCTAAAAGCCATAAATTAACTGATTTTCCAGCAGATTACAGGAGTGGAGACTTTATTGGTGATGGAGTTCAGCTGGAAAGCGCTATGGGTGATGTGTGGATTTACGATCCTAGAACCTTGCACAGTGGCGCTCGAAATAATAGTAGTAAAATGCGACACATCATACTTATAGAATTTGTTTTGCCCGAATTTAGTGCACGTGAAAACTTTAAATATCAAGTGGAACGGTTGCCCTACGTCTCTGATTTTTTAGCAGGAGCAAAACATCTTTGGAGTACCCACGTACCAGATCTCAGTAGGTTCGGTTCAAATCGCGGGTGGGAGCATACTAGCTATCGATTTTTCTTTTCCGCGATTATGGTTTTGAACATAAAAGTGCAAAAGTTGTTCCTCAGAGTCAAGCTTGTCTTGTTAAGAACGATCATTAATTTCAAGCATTCACGGAATGATGACTGAGTGCGTTGATATAGAAAATCTTGTGTAATATTGGATGAGGGACATTACATTGGGATCAACAGGGTTTAGTCAAAGCCTATGATTAACGTTCAGCCTGTCATCCTATGTGGTGGTTCTGGGTCGCGTCTTTGGCCGCTTTCTCGTAAGGGCTTTCCGAAGCAATTTCTCTGTTTAAACGGGGAGACAACTTTATTTCAACAAGTCGCCCTCCGATTAAGCGGTCTGGCTAATGATAAAACCCAGATTGGGGATCCTATTGTTGTTACGGGAGAGGAGCATCGCTTCCTTGTTATGGAGCAGCTTCGAGAGGCTGGGATAAATATGGGCGAGACTTTGCTCGAACCAATTCCGCGTAATACCGCACCAGCGTTGACCCTGGCGGCCTTGGCTGCAATTGAGTCCGGGAGTGACCCAGTTCTATTAGTTAGTCCAGCAGACCAGACTATTAACGATCCTGATTCTTTTTCTTCAGCGATGCATGCGGCGATAGAAGAGGCTGTAAGTGATGCCATTATAGTTCTCGGAGTGGTGCCATCTAGGCCAGAGATCGGTTATGGATATATTAAAGCCCAGAGCGCTGACGATGAAGCAATTACTAAGGTACTCGAGTTTGTTGAGAAACCGGAATTGATACGAGCGGAATCGTATGTTGCCAAAGGAGATTACTTTTGGAACTCAGGAATATTTGTGATCAAGGCATCCGTATGGATGAAAGCGATCAATTTTTTTAGGAAAGATATTGCGGAAATGACGATCGCCGCGTGGAAATCTCGTTCGGCAGATTTAAATTTTTTTGCTCAACTTACACGTCTCGGCGCGGATCAATACGAGAGCATTCCTTCTGAGTCAATTGATCGTGCTGTATTGGAAAAATGCCCCAGTTCTAAATTTCCCATCAAGATGGTTCCTCTCAACGCGGGTTGGAGTGATGTCGGGTCGTGGAACTCAATTTGGGATACGCTTCACAAAGATGAGCACGACAACGCGTGCATAGGTGACGTGATAACAACTGGCAGCAGTAACAACTTGGTCCATGCTACAAATAGGCTTGTGGCGTTAGTGGACCTGAGCGATATTGTCGTGGTAGAAACCGCAGACGCTGTTTTAGTGGTAAGCAAAAGCTCTAGTCAAAAAGTAAAAAAAATAGTTGATCAATTGCAAGTTTTTGGTAGGGAGGAACATCTACAACATCGTAAAGTACACCGCCCTTGGGGCTGGTATGACAATATACACGAGGGAGATGGGTTTAAAGTCAAACGCATCTGGGTCGAGCCGGGGGGGCGTTTAAGCTTACAAAAACATAATCATCGAGCGGAGCATTGGGTAGTTGTTAGTGGTACGGCCGAGATTACAAAGGGGGAAAGTACTCAGGTTTTAACGCAAAATCAGTCTACTTATATTCGCGTGGGTGAGATTCACAGACTCGTCAATCCAGGACCAGGTTTTCTTGAAATTATTGAGGTTCAGTCTGGGGACTATCTTGAAGAGGATGACATTGTCAGAATTGATGATATTTACGGGCGATAATTAATGAGAAAAGTTGCTTTGATTACTGGTATCACGGGGCAGGACGGCGCGTATCTAGCAGAGTTACTGCTCAGTAAAGATTACGAAGTACATGGTCTAAAACGTCGCACATCACTTTTTAACACTGAGCGTATTGATCACTTATATCAAGACCCGCATGAGAAAAATGTACGCTTCTTTCTGCACCATGGTGATATGACTGACTCTTCTTCGCTCATACGTATTATTCAAGAAGTACAGCCTGATGAAATTTATAATCTTGCTGCTCAGTCCCACGTGGCTGTAAGTTTTGAAGAGCCTGAATATACTGCAAATTCAGATGCATTGGGAGTTTTGCGGGTACTTGAGGCTATACGTATTCTTGGCATGACGAAGAAAACGAGATTTTATCAAGCGTCAACTAGCGAACTCTATGGCCTTGTTCAGGAGAGCCCACAAAAGGAAACTACACCGTTCTATCCGCGAAGCCCTTACGCTGTTGCAAAACTTTATGGCTATTGGATAGTTGTTAACTATCGAGAGGCTTATGGGCTATATGCATGTAACGGTATTCTTTTTAATCACGAGTCCCCTATTCGTGGAGAGACGTTTGTTACGCGAAAAGTTACTAGAGCGTTAGCGAGAATTAAGCTTGGCTTGCAAGATACTTTGTACCTGGGAAATCTTAATGCTCAGCGTGATTGGGGGCATGCGAGGGATTATGTACTAATGCAGTGGTTAATGCTGCAACAAGAACGCCCTGAGGACTATGTTGTGGCCACTGGAGAGCAGCATAGCGTTCGTGACTTTATTAATGCAGCCGCAAAAGAAATGGATATTCAAATTCGTTGGGAGGGAGTCGGAGTAGATGAAAGAGGATTCGATGACATGGGTAATCTTATTGTTTCGGTAGATCCTAATTATTTTCGTCCCACGGAAGTGGAGACTCTATTAGGAGACGCCAGTAAAGCCAAATCTAAGTTAGGTTGGTCCCCGAAGATAAGCTTCGAGCAATTGGTTGCAGAGATGGTTCATGAGGATCTAAAAATAGCTGAACGTGATGAACTCATTAGAAAATCAGGGTATCCCGTTCGTAACAAATGATAAGAAGAGCAAAAAACCATGGATAGGAATTCGAAAATTTTTGTAGCGGGTCATAATGGAATGGTCGGCTCTGCAATTGTGCGCAATCTCACAAAGCAAGGGTACCAAAATATTTTGGTGCGTGATCGTGCGGAGTTGAATTTACTTGACCAAGAACTGGTATTTGACTTTTTGCGAGAAGAAAAACCTGCCTACATTTTTATCGCAGCGGCGAAAGTCGGGGGTATTCAGGCAAATAATACTTATAGGGCAGATTTCATATACGAGAATCTTCAAATTGAGTGCAATCTTATACAGGGGGCTCATCTTGCAAGTATAGATCGCCTGCTATTCCTTGGTTCAAGCTGTATTTATCCAAGAGAATCACGTCAGCCGATATCGGAAGAGTATCTTTTAACCGGTCCTCTTGAGCCGACTAATGAGCCTTATGCAATCGCAAAAATTGCCGGTATTAAGCTGTGTGAATCTTATAACGAGCAGTATGGCCGTCGATACGTCAGCGCAATGCCGACTAATTTATATGGACCAAATGATAATTATGATTTAAATAATTCTCATGTGTTGCCGGCGCTAATACGAAAGGCGCATGAGGCTAAAGTTAGGGGTGATGATAAGCTAAGCATTTGGGGTTCAGGGCGCCCGATGCGAGAGTTTTTGTACGTCGATGAAATGGCGGACGCTTGCGTCTTTCTGATGCAGAAAGAGGATGTAGTGGGCGGCATCTACAATGTCGGATCGGGTACTGATGTTACGATTAGTAGGCTGGCAAAAATTGTTGTCGAGACAGTAAACTTCTCTGGTGACCTCGTGTTTGATAATACAAAACCCGATGGGATGATGCGTAAGCTATTGGATGTTAGTAAGATGAGTGAGCTAGGCTGGACTTCCACAATTAGCCTCGAGGCCGGAGTTGCGTTAGCATACGAAGCCTATTTAAACGGCTTAAAATAAATTCCTCGTTAAACGGCTTAGAATAAATCTCTCACCCCATCACTTTGTCAAGACTGTTAAATTATGCTTACTAAATCTTCTATTTTAGTTACGGGCGGCACTGGGTCGTTTGGTAAGTTCTTTATCCCAATGACTTTGAAGAAATATAATCCTAAACGTCTAGTAGTGTTCTCTCGTGACGAAATGAAGCAGTGGGATTTACAATTAGAATTCCGAAATGACCCAAGACTCCAATTTATCATAGGTGACGTCCGGGACAAGGATAGCCTTCACAGAGCTCTTGATGGCATTGATTACGCGGTTCATGCTGCTGCCACAAAAATAGTGCCGACGGCGGAGTATAACCCTTTTGAGTGTGTCAAAACTAATGTAAACGGTGCCATGAATTTAATTGATGCCTGCATTGATAAAAGAGTGAAAAGGGTGGTCGCTTTATCGACAGATAAGGCGTCCAACCCAATTAATCTTTATGGTGCAACAAAGCTGGCCTCAGACAAACTGTTTGTGGCGGCAAATAGTTTTTCTACGACCCGAGACACTCGATTTTCTGTTGTTAGATACGGGAATGTTATGGGATCCCGTGGCTCAGTGATTCCATTCTTTTTGTCTCAGAAAGACTCTAGCTCCTTAACAATTACCGACCCTAGAATGACCCGATTTATGATTACGCTTGAGCAGGCAGTTCAAATGGTTTGGCATGCTTTTGATGATATGCGAGGTGGAGAGACGTATATTAAAAAAATCCCATCTATGAATATTCTTGATATTGCTCGCGCAGTCGCTCCGGCCGCGGAATACAAAACTATTGGAATTCGTCCAGGTGAAAAAATACATGAACAGATGATTGGTCTTGAGGATGCGCCTTATACATATGAGTATGAAACTTACTATAAAGTCTTACCACTTCTTCATAATTGGTCTACCGATCCAGAACGAATTCAGAGCGGGGTGAAAGTAGCTTCTGATTTTGTATACACGTCTGACAATAATGCAAACTGGTTATCGATTTCAGAACTGTCTGATTGGATAAAGCGTAATAAAGACATATTGGGCTCTACTTTTAGAGTAATTAGAAATTGAAATTTCTAAAGGGACCTAACAAGATTATCTAAAAGTTGGCCTCGAAAAATATCTATATCTACACATTTCTCCTTTGAAGTTGCTAACGTTTTTTACTAAATATAAATAGATGGGAGTTTTATGTTGTCTGTTGACCAGTTACTTAGAAATAATGTATTGAGTTCTATTGAGGCAAAACAGTCGATGCTCAACGAGCTTGGTAGTGTAGAAACTTTTTCTAATGCGGCTAGGTACGTGTTGCAGCAATATAGGGATGGAGGACGTCTTTATATCGCGGGTAACGGAGGCTCAGCGGCTGATGCGCAGCATTTGGCTGCAGAATTTGTTAGTAAGCTTGCCAAAGATCGGTCACCGTTGGCAGCGGAAGCGCTTACCGTTGATACATCGGTTTTGACGGCGATAGGAAATGATTACGGGTACGAGGAGGTCTTCGCTCGGCAAATTCGAGGGAAAATGACCAGCAAGGATGTGTTTCTTGCAATAACCACATCGGGTCAGTCTGCAAATATTATTCGAGCGTTAGAGGAGTGCCGATCTATAGGCATTACTTCGATTCTATTTACAGGACACGACGGTGGCAGTGCGCGCGATATAGCTGACTATTGCATTGTGGTACCTGGGGATAGTACGGCTACGATTCAGGAAATTCATATATTGTTAGCTCATACTCTGTGTGAGTATGTCGAGCTATCGCTTTTCGGATAAGGTTCAAATTTTGACTCCATCAATATTGATAACGGGTGGCTCTGGACTTTTGGCGGTTAATTGGGCGAGCGCATTGTCTGCGAAATATGATGTTACGCTTGCGATGCATAATCGCCAGGTTTCACTACCAAATACTCGATCGATTGATGTTGATTTGTCTTCTGTCGCATCTATTGAGAAAGTACTGGAGAAACTCGGCATCAATTTAGTAATCCATGCGGCAGCAATGACTAACATAGAGATTTGTGAAAAATCACCTCTTGCAGCTCATCACGTTAATGTTGACCTGGCAGCTAACGTAGCCAAGGCTTCAAAAGCAAGTGGTGCTGCATTAGTCCACATTTCAACGGATCATCTATTTGATGGGTCGAAATCTTTAGTCGATGAGGAGGAGCCAGTCAAGCCTTTGAATGTCTATTCTCGGACCAAGGCTGACGCAGAGTTAATGGTTCTAAAAATTCGACCTGATGCCTTGGTTATTCGTACTAATTTCTATGGTTGGGGCACATCGTACCGGAGTTCATTTAGCGATTTTATAATTACATCGCTTAAGGCGAATCGTTCAATTGGCTTATTCAGCGATGTTTACTTCACTCCCATTCGTGTTGATATTTTGCAGGACGTCGTTTTTAAACTCTGGAGTGGGAGATATTCAGGTATTTTTAATGTTGTTAGTGACCAGCGCATATCAAAATTCGATTTCGGGCTGATGGTTGCTACTAAATTTAGATTAAATAGCAAGTTAATTGAATCTACAAAATTTGCTAGCCGAAGTGACCTCGTTCCCAGGCCCCAAGATTTAAGTTTATCGAATGACAAAACCTGTCTTACTTTAGGCTTAAGTCTCGGCAGTTCCTCCGCGCATTTGACTCGCATGGCAAGGCTTACAAAAAAGCCGGAAGTCGCTATTTTATGAGATGTTGAGCAGTTACCGCCATATTTTGATCAATCTGTGGGGGCATCTTTCGCCCACAAGGAGAAAGCAATTCATTTTTTTGCTTAGCTTATCTGGGGTAAGCGCGTTCACTGATATGGTCAGCCTCGGAATTGTTTTTCCCTTCTTCGCAGCCTTAGTTTCGCCCGATAAGGTTCTAGCTATGCCGCATGTCTCGAATGTCGTGGGCTTTATCGGAATTGAAACTGCAGACGGACTAATAATGCTTCTTACCGCAACATTAATTGCTGTTACCTTACTCAGCGCAGGACTAAAACTAGCCTTGCTGCGGGCTACGGCACAAGTATCTTTTCTGGCCGCAGGCGATTTAAATGTGGAAATATTTAAGCGGACACTATATCAACCTTACAGCGTCCACATCGCCCGTAATAGCAGTGAAATCATTGCTGGTATCAATGCAAAAGTTACTCACGCTACCATGTTCTTGCAACAAACGGTGACTCTGTTTAGCGCCTTAATTACGTTGATTGCGGTGACAATAGTGTTAACTCAAATAAGCACTCTTACGTTTTTTATTGCAATAATTATTTTCGCGGCGGCTTACTTTTTGATTTCTAGAATCGTCAAGAAAAGACTTAAAGATAATGGGCAGGCGTTATCTGTTCAGATACCGCGTGCATATAAGGCATTACAGGAGGGTCTCGGGGGTATACGCGATGTACTTCTTGATGGATCTCAAGACTACTACTGTGCTTCATACGCGGAATCAAATGATAAGATTCGACGCGCTCAGGCTTCAAATAGCTTTTTGAATACGTCTCCGAGACACTTAATGGAGGGTGTAGCTATCATGCTACTAGTCATGATCGCATGTTACTTAACGCTTTTTTCCGAGGACAACGCTAGCGTTCTTCCTATTTTGGGGACGTTAGCCATCGGAGCCCAACGAGCATTACCAAACATGCAAATCATCTACAGTGCTTGGGCGAATGTGATGAGTAGTGAGCCTATGGTGCGTGACGCCATGGAATTACTTGATCAGCCACTTCCTAACGATTTAAACCAACAGGTAATGTCAAAGTTGCCTTTTGAGAATTTAATAGAGTTGAATTCAGTTGACTTTCGATATAAAGAGAGCGGGCCTTTAGTGCTACGTAATTTATCCTTAAAAATCGAAAAAGGTAGTAGAACTGGAATTGTAGGAACCACAGGAAGTGGGAAGAGTACTTTGCTGGATATTTTGATGGGACTTATCAAGCCTAGCCAGGGAGCGCTTCTAATTGACGGTGTGGAGTTGAGCGAGAGAGACCTAGTGCAGTGGCGGTCCCAGGTGTCGCATGTGCCGCAGAATGTTTTTTTGCTAGATGCAACCATCGCGGAGAATATTGCCTTAGGAGTTGATCTGGAGAATATAGATATGCTTCGCGTCAAAGAGGTAGCGCATCAAGCCAGAATTGCTGACTTTATCGAGTCGCGCGAAGAAGGTTATTTTACGCAGATTGGTGAGCGGGGCGCCAGATTATCTGGCGGACAACGGCAGCGTTTAGCTATCGCCAGGGCGTTATTTAAGAGAGCCTCTGTCCTTGTTTTGGATGAGGCGACTAGCGCTTTGGATGACTATACCGAGACCGATGTTATGAACACTATTCTTGGCGCGGATGCATCTTTGACTTTAATCGTTGTGGCGCACCGCTTAAATTCTATAAAGCATTTTGATAAAATTATTCGTGTCGAGGAAGGCGTGGTAGTGGCGTCTGGCTCAATTTATGAAGTGTTTGACAACGATATTTAAGATACAGCTTGCTACACTAGCAGTCACTTATTAACTAATCTGTATTAACCATTTTTTTATCTTCGTTATTTGTAATTCGAAAATACCCACCAGTTAGTTATTAAAGATTAGCGAATTGATGTTTATTAGGATTATTTGGATTTAGATTAACTTATCGAAAGAGTTTTGCGTATGCCTACGAACTTCCCGCCAGTAACACCAGATCTTATAGCTAGATTTTATCGTTCTATCTTCCTGATTCGTAGGATAGAAGAGCGCGTAGCAGACATTTATCCTTCCGATAAGATTAAAAGCCCCATTCATTTATCAATTGGCCAAGAGGCGCCGTCAGTTGGTGTTTGTGAGGCTTTATCCCAAAGCGATGTTGTCTTCGGCACTTATCGAGGACACGCGCTTTACCTGGCTAAGGGTGGCGACCCTAAATTGATGATAGCCGAGCTGTTTGGCAAAAGGACAGGCAGTGGTAAAGGCAAGGGCGGTTCGATGCACCTCGCCGACAAGTCAGTCGGCATGATGGGGACGTCAGCGATAGTCTCTACAACAATACCGCAGGCAGTAGGTTATGCGTTGGCTGAAAAAATGCGAGGTCACAATACGGTTGTTCCGGTTTTCTTTGGTGACGGTGCGACTGAGGAAGGCGTTTTTTTTGAAAGCTTAAACTTTGCTTCTTTGATGAAATTGCCTGTTCTTTTTGTTTGTGAAAACAATAAATATGCTATCCATACTCCGTTGGATAAGCGTGTCCCAGAAGCGAATTACTGTCAGCGTGCCGAAGCATTTGGTGTGGCTGCGGTTAAAGTATTGAATAGTGATGTTATTGAAACCTATAAGACCACGTCGTCTTTAATTAAAGACATGAGGAAAAAAGATGGTGGCCCACGATTCCTAGAAGTTGAGACTTACCGGTGGCGGGAGCATGTTGGTCCCTCTGAGGACTGGCATTTAGGTTACAGGTCATTGGAGGAAGGAAAAAAATGGATCAACTCGGACGAGTTAGGTAGGATCGGGGCGATGTTGGATTCTACTGATCGAGCTGAGATCGAGCGACTATGTTTGAAAGATATCGATGAAGCATTTGATTTTGCCGAGGACAGCCCATTCCCAAAACATGAGGAGTTGTATGAAGATGTTTTCCAATAAATCACAGCTTAGAGAACAGGCGAGAGAGTTAACGTATGCGGAGGCTCTATACGAGGCTACAGCTCAGGAGATGGAGATTGATCCATCCGTATTTGTGTTCGGTCTAGGCGTGGATGACGTTAAAGGTATGTACGGAACAACAAAAGATTTGCACAAACGTTTTGGAGCGTTACGTAACTTCGACACGCCCTTGTCGGAGGATGCTATGACTGGCGTCGCCGTTGGTGCTGCACTTGCGGGTATGCGCCCAATACATGTTCATCAACGCATGGATTTTTTATTACTTTGTATGAATCAATTAGTTAATGTAGCTGCTAAAACTAGTTATGCTTTTGGTGGCGCCTTTAGTGTCCCGCTCGTCGTGAGGGCTATCGTTGGTCGGAGTTGGGGGCAGGGTGCGCAGCACAGCCAAGCTTTCAATTCATATTTTATGAATACGCCAGGTATCAAGGTAGCTGCGCCTGTAACTCCTCATGATGTTAAGGGATGTATGATAGCGGCCATAAGAGATAATAATCCTGTTGTATTCGTTGAGCATCGTATGTTGTACGGAAATAGGGGGCTAGTGCCTGAGGCATCATACGAAATTCCATTTGGTAAGGCTCGTACTATTACTGCTGGGAACGACGTCACTATTGTCGCTATTTCTCATATGGTTGTTGAAGCGGTTCGGGCCTCTCGCCTCCTTAGTGAAGCTGGAATATCCAGTGAAATTATCGATCCCGTTACGCTAACGCCGATAGACATCGACACTATTCTTTCTTCAGTTCGTCGGACAGGTAATTTACTAGTTGTCGATAATGGATGGATTTGTGCGGGTGTGGGATCAGAAATTGTTTCGCAAGTTGTAGAGCAAATGGGTGGTGACAAATCTTTTGGGGTGAAACGTATGGGGTTCGCACCAACGCCTTGTCCTACCACCAAGCCTCTTGAAACACTTTTTTATCCCAGCGGAAGTACTATCGCTAAAGAAGCATATGCTCTGGTTACCGGGGATAATAATTGGAAACCGGAACACGCTGAGGCTAGCGAAATTACTGAATTTCGTGGACCATTTTGATCCGGCATCGAAAACATATTAGTAGTTAAACTTAGAATTTTACGGAGAGATTTATAATGCCGAATATTGAGGACATTCGCTCAGATATACACGCTGGGGTAGACGCTTATTGTCGTGAGACTTACGATTTTTCTTTTGACCCAGAAAATCCGGTAGTCCGCTTACATGAACCAACATTTGCTGCTCAAGAAATTAATGCTGCTGTTGATGTACTCCTGAGTAATAGAGTAACAATGGGGCCTAAAGTAAAAGCTTTTGAAAGAGAGTTCGCAGAGGCATTTACTTTTAATTATGGGATTATGAATAATTCAGGTTCCTCAGCTAACCTATTGGCGGTTGCCGCTCTCACCAATGTAGAAATAAAAGATCGCTTAAAGCCAGGGGACGAGGTAATCGTACCGGCGCTCTCGTGGTCAACTACTGTTTGGCCACTTATTCAGTATGGATTGATTCCGGTAATTGTTGATATCGATCCCGACACAATGAACATTGACCCTAATGAGGTTGAAAAGGCTATCGGGCCAAAGACTCGGGGGGTAATGCCAGTTCATGTTTATGGGAATCCGTGTGATATGGATGCGTTAACAAATATTTGTGAACAATATGATTTAGTTCTATTAGAGGACTGTTGCGAGGCTTTAGGAGCTTACTATGATGGAATTCCGGTTGGTAAATTTGGGAAAATAGGGACTTTTAGCTTTTATTTTTCTCATCATATGACTACTCTGGAGGGTGGGATCTGCGTTACGCAGGATGTAGAGTTGGCAGAGATGATGCGAATTTTGCGGGCACATGGATGGATAAGAGAGGTAGATAATCCAACTCCGTATGTTGAACGTTATCCTGAATTTGACCCTCGATTTTTATTTGTTAATTTGGGTTATAACCTTAGGGCGACCGAGCTTCAAGGTGCAATGGGCTCCGTTCAACTTCCAAAGCTTAGTGGATTTGTTAAAGCGCGAAGGCTGAATACCAAGGAGTGGCAGAAAAAGTTAAGTGTATGGTCGGACTTCCTTAATTTCCAATTGGAAACCCCTAAAGCTATGAGCTCATGTTTTGGTTTCCCAATGCTAATAAGTCGTGAGGCTCCATTTGAGCGTGCGGAATTGACCTCATACTTAAATGAAGCAAATATTGAAACGCGACCGATCATATGCGGTAACATCGCTCTTCAACCAGCGATGAAACTTTACGAGCATAGAGTCGTTGGTGATCTCCAATATTCGACTAATGTAATGAATAATGGATTTTCTGTTGGTAATCATCAAGCGGTGGACGCACGCGCGCGCGGTTACGTCGCTAACATGATCGAAGAATTCATGGGTACAAAGGGCGAGCGCCGATGACCGTAAAACGTAAGAGGGCGCTCATTACCGGAATTACGGGAATGGTTGGCTCTCACCTGGCAGAATACCTGCTGGAACATACCGATTGGGATATTTTTGGTATGTGTCGGTGGAGAAGTCCTCTAGATAACCTAGAGGGTGTTATTCCGCGGATTAACTCCAAAGATAGAATTTTTTTGGCTTACGGTGATCTCCGTGACACATTATCTATTCAAGATGTGGTTCGAAAAAGTATGCCGGACTATGTCTTTCATCTCGCGGCACAAAGTTATCCGAAAACCAGTTTTGAATCGCCTTTAGATACTCTCGATACGAATGTTCAAGGTACCGCGCGAGTTTTAGAGGCTCTAAGGGTAAATTGTCCGGAATCTATTGTCCACGTTTGCTCTTCTTCCGAAGTTTTTGGCCGAGTCCCGAAAGAAAAGCTTCCGATTGATGAGGAGTGCACTTTTCATCCGGCATCTCCTTATGCAATTTCAAAGGTCGGCACGGATCTAATAGCTCGATACCACGCTGAAGCGTATAACATGACGGTAATGTCTACGCGTATGTTCACCCATACTGGCCCAAGGCGGGGAGATGTTTTTGCCGAATCTACGTTCGCGAAACAGATCGCACTAATTGAGGCTGGTTTGATACCGCCGGTAGTTAAGGTGGGCAACCTTAAATCTTTACGGACAATAGCGGACGTACGTGATGCAGTTAGGGCTTATTTTATGTTGGTCACGATTAACCCGGTCGCAGGCGAGTATTACAACATTGGTGGAAATCATTCTGTTTCGATAGGAGAGATATTAGATAGTTTAATATCCCTGTCTTCAAGAAAGCGTGATATTCGGATAGAGGTGGACAGTGAGCGATTGCGGCCTATTGATGCTGATTTACAGGTGCCTGACACTAAAAAATTTGAGCGACATACTGGCTGGAAACCACAAATTGAATACAAAAAGACCATCCTGGATCTATTAACCTATTGGCGTGACCGTATTAAGAAAGACGGTAATGTTTTTTTGACCAGATAGAGGCGATCGTTTTTTATGGCGCTGGAGCTTATTATTTGAGTATTAAAAGTGTTAACGATATAGATGTTATTGTCCTTGCTGGTGGTTTAGGCACTCGCCTTCGATCAGTGTTGCCAAACACTCAAAAAGTAGTGGCTCCAGTTGACGGGAAGCCGTTTTTGTTGCGATTGTTAGCTTCATTCAGAGATCTAGGAGTGCGCAGAGTTATATTGGCCTTGGGGCACCTAGCTGAGAATGTGATTAACTCTATCAAAACGAGTTCGCCGGAAGGACTCGAGTTGGTGTTTTCAATTGAAACTGAGGCAAGGGGTACTGCGGGAGCTATTAAATTTGCGTTAGGGCATGTCAATTCTGAGCGATTTATAGTTGCTAATGGCGATTCTTTTATAGACGCCGATCTCTCAAAGTTTATTGCCTTTCACCAGGAAAGGTCCGCCCTAATAAGCTTGGTTGTATTTCCGGTTAAAAATGTGTCTCGATATGGATCTATTATTCTAGATAATAGTTCGCGAGTCTTAGAGTTTAAAGAGAAGGGTGCAGACGAGGTTGGTCCGGGATTAATTAACGCAGGCGTTTATCTTTTCGAACGCAAGGTAATTGAACGCCTGCCAGATCATTATTTATCTTTGGAGCATGACGTTTTGCCCCAGTACTGTGGTGTAGGTCTATACGGGATTAAGTTAGGAACACGTTTCATAGACATTGGGGTGCCAGATGATTATGTTAGGGCAGAATCTTTTTTTCATGACAACAAAGGTGGCCACGTTTGATTATTAGTCGCACTCCATTTCGAGTTTCATTTTTTGGTGGAGGGACCGATTATCATCCCTGGTATCAAGAGCATGGCGGAGCCGTCCTATCAACTACGATCAATCGCTATTGCTACATAAATTGCCGTTTTTTACCGCCATTTTTTGATTATAGAAACAGAATAGTATGGTCCAAAATAGAGACCGTAAATACTCATGATGATATTGCTCATCCTGTTGTGAGAGAAGTCTTACGCATGATGGATCTTGAGGGAGTCGAAATTCATCATGACGGAGATTTACCTAGTCGTTCTGGACTGGGATCGAGCTCTTCATTCACTGTTGGCATTCTTAATGCCTTAAACGCTTTAAAAGGAAAGATGAGTTCGAAGGAGCAACTTGCTAAAACAGCAATACATGTGGAACGGGGTCTTTTAAAGGAGAACGTTGGAATTCAGGATCAGATCGCAGCTGCCTATGGAGGATTAAATAGAATAGACATTAGGCAAGACGGAAGCTTTTCGGTGAACCCATTGATTATGGACCGTGACAGGTTGCGTATTTTGCAAGATAGTTTGATGTTGGTGTACACGGGGACTTCTCGTTTTTCCTCAAATATAGCTAAGTCTCAAATTCAGGCTATACCTAATAAGGTGGCACAGCTTCATCGGATGCATCGTATGGTAGAGGAGGGCGCGATGGTCCTTCAAGGAAACGGTGAAGTGGATGACTTTGGGCGCTTGCTGCATGAATCGTGGCAGCTGAAAAGACAACTAACAAGCAGTATTTCACCTGGTTTCGTAGATCAAATCTACGATCAAGCGATCAGTGCTGGGGCTCTCGGAGGTAAACTGCTTGGAGCCGGTGGGGGTGGGTTTATGCTTTTTTTCGTTAACCCGAATTATCGAGATAAAGTACTTAAAGCACTTGACCAATTGTTAGTTGTGCCTATCGAGTTTGATTCGACCGGTAGCCAAATAATTTTGTATGCGCCGGATCACTTCTCGCAACATTCGCTAAGTGGTGCAAAGTTTAGTCATAATCTAGACCGACCCCAGGATTGAGTTGTGTGCCTAAAGACGACTATAATGTCAAGGATTTCTTAGTTGAAATGTCAAGGATTTCTTAGTTGAAATGTCAAGGATTTCTTAGTTGAAATGTCAAGGATTTCTTAGTTGAAAATAAATGCCTAGCACTTATGAGTTAACAACAGATTCGGGTGAGTTAAGCTCCAGATTGACGATAGGGCTTGTTCAAGTGAATAATAGCTTCTCCGGTCAAAACTATTTGCCGTACTCTTTAGGGTGCTTGAGATCTTATGTTGAGGCTAATGCCGCTAACCTCAGCAGGTATGAGTTCTTACCGATGCTATATAAGCGCATGCCGGTTAAAGATATCGTAGAGCAATTAAAGTGTGCTGATATCGTTGGATTCAGTACTTATGTTTGGAACGCCAACATTTCACTTGAGGCGGCTCGTCGTCTTAAGGCTATTAATAACGATATGTTGATTATGTTCGGCGGCCCACAAGTCCCTGATAAGCCGGAGGATTTTCTTCGTCGTTATCCTTTTATAGATCTTGTTGTGCACAATGAGGGGGAACAAACATTTCTTGACTTGCTCGAAAACTTTCCTGGAGGCGATCTTTCCGAAGTCCCGGGCATTAGTTTTATAGGAGAAAATGATCGCTTCCATAAGACTATGCCTAGAGAACGTATGCGGGACCTCACAAATCTGCCATCACCATTTCAAAATGGCATATTTGATAGTCTGATACTAGAAAATCCAGAGGAAAAGTGGATCGGATTATGGGAAACTAATCGGGGATGTCCTTTTCAATGTACGTTTTGCGATTGGGGTTCTGCTACCGCGGCAAAGGTTGGTAATTTTGAATTAAATCGTCTTTATGACGAGATCAAGTGGTTTGCAAAAAATAAAATTGAGTATATTTTTGTTTGTGATGCTAATTTTGGAATGCTCAAGCGTGATATTGATATTGCGCAAAAGGTCGCAGATTATCGAAAGGAGACCGGCTATCCTCAAGGCTTCTCGGTTCAAAGCACAAAAAATGCAACTAAGCGAGCATATTTAACACAAAAAATTCTCACAGATAGCGGGCTTAATAAGGGTGTGGCGTTGTCGATGCAGAGCCTCGATAATGAGACGCTTAAGAATATAAAACGCGACAATATCTCTCTTGATACTTATCTTGAACTTTCGAATTTATTTGCTAAAGATGGGGTGGAGACCTACTCGGACTTGATTCTTGGACTACCTGGAGAAACCTATAATTCGTATGCTAATGGTATCGAAACTTTAATTAAAGCGGGACAACACAACCGAATACAGTTTAATAACTTGTCGATTTTGCCAAACGCAGAAATGGGAGATCCAGACTATTTATCGCGTTTTGAAATGAAAATTGTCCGAAGTCAGATAGTGAATATCCATGGTTCAAGAGAAATTTCCGATGACGACGTCATGGAGATGCAGGATCTTGTTGTAGCAACGTATTCGATGAATGAGAAGGATTGGCGGAGGGCGCGAGCTCTGTCTTGGATGATTGCGTTTCTTTACTTTGATAAGTTAGTCCAGATTCCTATTGCGCTATTAAGGACGTTGGAGGGAGTTCCATCTCAAGTTGTATTCGAAAAATTTATGAACGTGGACGCGAAGGAATACCCTGTAATAGGCCGTATAAGAGATTTATTTTTATCCGAAGCTATGTCTATTCAGAAGGGCGGCCTTGAATATAAGTTTTCTGAAAAGTGGTTAAATATTTATTGGCCGGCAGATGAGTATGCATATATCGATCTAGTGGAATCAGATGTGTTCGATGATTTTTATAAAGAGGTTTCGTTATTGTTATATGATTTTTCTTCCTCTGATGTAATCAAAGAGGCTATTGATTTAAATCAAAAGCTTGTTTCGCGTCCATTTATCGCAACCGACATTGCTGTTAACACTACCCACAACATTTATGAGTACTGGCAGTCAATTTTGCAAGGAGAGTCGGTTGATTTAAAAAAAGGCGAATACTCATATCGAATTTTGAGATCTCAGCGGTACTATACTGATTTGCAGCGTTGGAGTCAGGAGGTCGTTTGGTGGGGAAATAAAAAAGGGGCTTACTTGTACTATATTGAGAATTTGTCTGGTCCCGAGGTTACTAGCGACCGCCAGCTCGCTGGCCATTTTTAAACTTTTCGGTTAGTTTCAAGAGCGCTATGCATTATCGAAGGTTAGGATCAACCGGACTTAGAGTCTCGGAAATTGGGTTCGGTGCGTGGGGAATAGGGGGGGCTACTCCTCAGGCAACTTCTTATGGTCAAACTGATGACCAAGTTTCTTTGAATGCTCTCGAATCGGCCTTAGATTTAGGTATTAATTTCTATGATACGTCCAATGTTTATGGGCTTGGCCATAGTGAACGATTGATTGGTCAGGCATTCCGAAAATGTAGAGAGCGAGTTATCATCGCGACAAAGGCAGGTTTTACCGACTACGAATCGCCTGCTGATTTTTCAGCTGATGCCATACGCAAATCTGTTGAGGGTAGCTTAAAGCGTTTAGATACAGATTATGTTGATTTGCTTCAACTGCATAATCCAGTTGTCAACTCGGTGCTTAAAGATTCCAAACTTCTGAATACGCTAGACAAATTATTAGAAGAGGGGAAAATAAATAATGTTGGTGTATCAATAAAATCTCCATCAGATATATTCGAGCTGATCGACTGTCCTTTAGTGTCGGTGATACAGGCTAATTTTAATATGCTTGACATCCGAATTTTGGAAAACGGCTTACCTGCTGCGCTGCAGAGATCTAAGGTGGGTTTCATTGCTAGAACGCCAATGTGTTTCGGATTTCTTTCCGGCGAGCTCACTGGTGACGAAAATTTTCCCCCTGACGACCACAGGAGCCGATGGCGAAGGAGTCAGTTGAAGCTTTGGGCCAGTGGTGCCCGCCAGCTCCTGGCCGCTTGTGAAGCAGAGACGCTCTTATCGTCAAGCGAAAAAGCGTTGAGTTTTTGTTTGGCTCATTCTTGGGTGTCCACCGTAATCCCCGGCATGCTATCTGCAGCTGAAGTTGTTGCAAATGCTGGTGTATCTGAGCTTACCAAGATGGACCAGTCATCTATCGATAATATTTGTAAGCTGCATGCGAACAATATATTTATGGAAAATGGGAAATGAGATTCTCGAAGGTTCTGTATTTTTTGTAACTCGTGTTTGAGGGGATATAGAGATAGCCAGTGGTAATCTTTCGACCAGAAAAAATTTAGGTTAGTTTTCGTAGTTACAAAAAAAGACCGACTTCATAAGTTGTTATTTACGCTCATTAATGAGCTAGAACTTTCGTTATAAACTTGGTCGGACGTAATGATCGAGCTATGTGTTCCTTTATGTGGTTATTGCTAACCATATTTATGGTGCTAATTTTTCCGTAACAGCAGCGCAATAAAAAAATTTATATGACGGTAAAGCCAAGTTACATACATTCGTCTCGAAAATTAGTTTGTCAAAACTCTCGTTTTGATGTTTTCTTTGATTCTGTTGAATTGCCGGGAGGCGAAACAGTGCCTGATTACATGATTGTTCGTCCGCGAATTCAAGATAAAAGGGGGGTGGCCGGTGTGTTAGTTTTACCAGTATTAGCTGGCAAGGTTGGTCTGATGTATTGTTACCGTCATCAATTGAATAAAAGTTTATGGCAAGCGCCCGCCGGGTTTATGGAGCCTGGAGAGTCGCCATTAGTTTGTGCTGCAAGAGAGTTACGAGAGGAAACAGGTTTAATATGCTCACCCTCTAATTTGAGTTCGCTTGGTACTACTTTCCCTGATGCTGGCTTAATAGAGGGTTCTGTCGCGCTATTTTTTGCGCCATGCCTGGAAACTGAGAAATCGGTTCCGATGCATCGGGAGTTTGGCAGTAGTAAATTACGGTTTTTTTCGTTTGAGGCTCTTAGTGACTTAATGATGAGTTCGACCGATAGTATGGGAGCGGCGACGGCTGTTGCCGGCTATCGTTACCTTGGTGTAGCCCAACAAAATCCTAGTGACGAAAAGTCTAGAAAATAAAATTTTTGATAAGTAATGAATCTTTTAAAAAGAGTGGTTCGAAGAGTAAATCTGTGTGGCGACTATTTTTATCGGACGGCGCTTACGTTACTGCATGTCATTAAAAGTCTGTGGTATGAGTCTCTGACTGTCACTGGTCCGGCGATAGTTCACGGCGAACTATCGGGTCTCGCAGTTAGAAAAAATTTTTCGCAATACATGGTGGCCTTTGTTTGTCTCACTCGCTTCAAAAATAATATTGATTCAAACTGTGAGCGTTTGTTGAAAAGCTTAATAAGTTGTGGTACCGGCTTTAACTGTAACTATTGTTTAGTTCTAAGGATTGATGACGACGACTTGGTGTCTTATTACCAAAAACTTGCTGAAAAATATCGTCCAAGTATAGATATTTACCTTTTGTTAGGATCTCCGCCAACAAATCGTAATGATTTTTCAGCAATGTGGACAGAGACATACTTGGCAATGAGTTGTTTAGATTACAAGTGGTTTCAAGTTATTTCAGATGATGCTACGGTTAATCGTGATAATTTCTTAAGGGTGTATGGGTCTGCCATGTCAAAAGATGATGTGTCCTTTATATCAGATATGGAGTTAAATGGCCGTACTAGTGCTTGGTACGTTAGTGACTCCGGACAAAGTAAGTCTGTATCGCAACCCATAACTGTTGACTACCCCTGCATAAATAGAGAGTTTATGATCTTTTTAGAAGAAAATTTTCCAGAATTACCTATGTTTGGTCCAAATATGAGTATCGATACTTATTGGGGGATGTTATTTACTGGGACGGACTTCTATGAGAAAGTGCCACGATTTATTCAGCGAGAGAGGCAACTTGTATCGTTTACTCAAGACGCGGCGGCTAATTCTTTAAGGAAGGCCGCCTTAATTGAAAATTCCAGCGACTCTTATACGCTCAATCGTGAAATCATTATGAGGCGCTTTATACAGGGCCAGCGAAAAAGAACTTAACTGTTAGGTATGAGTTTTTTTGTAATTGACACTTTTTATTTTTTAGTTGTTTTTTTAAAAGATTTTTTATTTTTGGGCCACAACAAAGCTAGAAAATCAAGTAAAGGTGCCGAACTTGCAGCGAGATATATATTCTCCTTACAAAAGGTCGATCCATGAATAGAGCGCAGCCTCCTGACACCAAGAATATCCTTCAGAATCTTATATATAACATGAGCGTTAATAGAGTATCGTGCGGTATTGAGGTGGCTGCTGATTTTGTAAGGGATAGAGGTTTTCATTTCGCTTACAAATGCCTAAATTTTATTGATTGTAGATTTCTATTTCGTTAAATGTACCGATATATTCATGCGCTATTTCTAACCTATGAACCGTATTTCGTTCGCGATTCGTATTCTGTGGACGTGGAAAATTTTTATATAAACAATCTTAAGTCGTATATCTCTGGTGCCCAACAGTTTCAAGCAAGGCTGACTGTCGTTGACGCCGGCTCAAGTTCCGAATTTATTCAATTTATTTCGGAAGTAACCGTAAATCTTGGCCTGGAACAGTTCATAATTCACAAGGATTTAAGCTCAATCGATGCCTTTAATGCATATGTTGCAAATAATAAAAATAAACGCGACTTGTATATTTGGTTAGCCTCTGACACGCGAGCGAGTGATAACGGGTGGCTAGCTTCGTTGATGGAGGATATGCGGGATGCTAAAGCTCAGATTGCCTACCCTGCGGTAACTTCCGACGGGAGTGGCTCAACGCCTCAAACACAAAGCCAGCACCTTAACCAGATTTATCATAAAGTTTGTTTTCCAAATTTTTGTAATTTGATATGTATGGCGATTTCCGGCGAAGTTCTGGTTAAAAGTGATTGGACGTTGCCGAATAAGTATAAGAAAAATGGAAACGATAAGGGTATTAGCTTGCTTGCTTATGTAACTCATTCGACGGCAATCATATCTTTTAGATGTCATTTAGAGCATTTACAAAATTTCCCCAAAAGACATGCGTGGACTAACGATGCGAGTCGCTCGGGAAGAGAGCTCGAATATTTATACCTTTCGGTTCGGGAGGCTGGTGTAAATGCATTCGGGTCTGAGGACTGGAATATTTTTGTGTACATGGAGAGGCAAAAACTCGATGGGGTTAGGTTTCCAAGGGCTTTTTTTAACTATTTACGTTTGCGTTTAAGGTACTGTATTTCTCCGAAGCTCCGTAGGAAGCGGATGCTTCAAAAGGCGAGGTCAATCATTGGCGCGTACCATATGGAAAAGATAATGCGGCTCAGTGAAATGGAGCGTATCCGTATCATAAAGGAAATTTATTGGGAATAAGAATACAGCTTGTAATACCGACTTTTGAACCAAACTATGCCGATGCTAACTCTGATAGCCAACTTCTTGAGTTCTATCGGGAAAATATACTTTCTTGGTTAGACTATGAGCAGCTTTTAGATCCATGCACCGTGAGGATTTGTCTCTCGGATTGCCGCAGCTCGGATGATTTTAGGGTGTTCTTACAGAGTTTGGCAAGAAGTCATGAGGAAATCGATGTCCAATTTGGTCACCGGAGGACGACCTCCGTTAATGCGCTAAATTTTGGTTTAATGGCAAACACCAATGCGGACATATATGCTTATGTGGCATCTGACGTAAAAGCTGCGAGTACTAGTTGGGTGATAGATTTAGCCCGTGAATTAAAAGAAAATCCGAAGGCTTCCATTATTTTTACAACATCCTTGGTGGGTGCGTCACAAACTTGCGATCAAGTTCAAAAAGGCAAAGTTTCTAAAAAAGCAAAGATATTATCTGATAGTGAGCAACCTATAGCTAATGCAGTTTTTTTAACCAAGCATATTTTAGAACCTTATGATTTCCGTATTGGTAATAAATTATCAGCGGATTTGGCTGTGTCTTTAGTTTGGATGGCAAAGTCTATCGATTCGATACGCGTGATGTCTTACCGCTTGTTTGTACACCATGACCATTTCACGCGTCATGGTAGATTCGATCGAGGTAGCATTAATGCAACCACATCGAAAAATTTACTTGCTCGCGATCGTGTTGCATGGCGCAGTATAAGTAAGGTGTTTCTATTAAATCAAGGATATTTTCCGTCTAGATGGCATACTCCAAATATTAATCAATTTTGGCCACGTTTTACTGAAAGAACTAGGCCAAAAGGGGTTATGTTTCTGCCGATATTTTTAAGAGCTCTGTGCTTGACCATGATTAAAGAGTTACTTTTAGTTACGGGTTATTGGCATGCGCGTGATCAAATTAGGAATGTGGGGTTTTTCAATTATATTTTTCAAAAGAGGCGTTCGAAACTTAGAACACGGGCATTTTTAAATCTACCAATGCAAGATAGAGTCAACGCTGTCAAAACATATTTTTTTGAAAAATTTGATTACTAGTTCATGACTGAAGCCGCTATAAAATTTGGGGTTTTAAATAAATGCGGCTTATTAATGCCGACTAAAAACCGACAAGACATTTGTTTGCGGCAATTAATTTTTTACGCCTTAGAAAGATCTCCTCATCCAATTTATATTAGTGACGCGTCTGATGCCCCCCTGTCCGAAGGCCAACAAAGACTACTAAAGTTATTAACTGATGTGTTGGACATTTACTATTTCTACGATAAAGATTTAAATGATGTTGAAGCAATAGATTTTTTAAGTCATGAATGCAAAGAAAACTACTGCGCGTATATTGGCGATGATGATTATCTCATTCCAACTGGCATTTCTCAGGCGATAGAGTATCTCACACAAAATGAATCTGTCAGGATTGTGTCAGGGAAGTCTTGGTTGTTAGAGAGTGATCGACTCGACCAAACCAATCAAATTAGTTTTAAGCACATATCTCCCTATTTTATGGCAAATCGCGTTGAGCGGGACGCGATGGATAGATTGAAAGCGCACGCAATGGAATATTGGGTTACGCTTTTTGGCGTGCATAGGACTAGTGAATTCAAAGAAGATTGGTTACATAATACCAAGATGAAATCTAGGTACTTTACGGAACTAATGCCTAACTTTGTGGGTATCTCAAGGGGTACGGTAGTCGCTTTAAGACAACCTTTTTTGATACGAACAAATCACGACGGAAGAGCAGGTTATGTTAGTCCGTTGAAGAGAATGTATGATGATAATTGGATGGCTGGTTTAGAATTAGGATTAAGTGTCCTCGGCGACTCATTAGCAGAAAGAGGCGTCCATAAATCTAATGCTGCCGATTTCGCATTTGAAGTGTTTGAAATTTATTTTTCACGTTGGGTTAGTAAGCACTACGGGCAGCCCCAAAGATGGCGAATGTTGGTAACGTCTTTGAATAGGATTAAGCGAATATTTGTCAGATTAACTTTATGGGTCATCTCCAAGGTACGCTTTGGTGAGAAATCGCGCCGGATAGAGGATTATTTTGGAAACTTAAGTTATTCCTTGACGGTTCCAATAGAATCGGAGACAGATCTCGAATATTTAAGGAATCGGATTAACTCAACATGCCAATAAACTCGCAGCTCAGTCAATTTAGGTTTTTTAGGAGATCCGGTTGAGGCAAGTAAAAATCGCTTTAGTCGGCGCTGGACTGATGGCTGAAGAGCACATAAGGGCATTTCGGGCCGTTCCAAATGTGAAGATTTCGGGGATCCACTCTAGAACGAGTGAACGCGCCGCAGCGTTGGCAGAAAGGTATAACATTCCCTCCGTATGCGACTCAGTGGATGATTTATATCGCGAGACAAAAGCTGATTTGGTGGTAGTCGCAGTTCCTGAATTACAAAGCCGGGAGGTCTGCGATAGGGTATTTCAATATCCTTGGTGTGCTTTAATAGAGAAGCCTGTGGGTTACAACTTAACGGATGCTAGAGAAATCGCTAGTGAGGCAGATCGGGCAGAGCGAATGGCCTTTGTTGGACTTAATCGACGTCATTATGGCAGCACGCGGGCCGTTTTGCAGGAAGTTATGTTTTCCGATGAAGAGCGTTTAGTTCATATTTTCGATCAACAAAGTCCTAAGGCTGCTTTGGCCGCAGGGAGACCGTCTTTGGTAGTGGATAATTGGATGTATGCGAATTCAATCCATATTATTGATTACTTGAGATTATTTTGTCGTGGTGACATTTTAGAGATTGATCATGTTATCAAATGGAATCCGGAGAATCCGCGATTTATTTTGGTAAAACTGCATTATTCGTCTGGGGATATCGCGATTTATAACGCAGTCTGGGACGCTCCCGGGCCATGGAGTGTTTCGGTTACTACCCAAGAAAAATTGTGGGAAATGCGTCCATTAGAGCGAGCAACTATTCAAGTGTATGGATCACGAGACTATAAGTCTATTGGCAGTGATCCTTGGGATGAGGAATTTAAGCCTGGTCTGCGGTTTCAGGCCGAAGAGGCGGTTAAGGCCGCTAGAGGTGAGCCGAATTGTTTGCCATCGTTGAAAGAGGGGCTGATGACTATGGAGCTTGTAAAGAGTATTTATGGGGTATAAAGTTTTAATCGCAGGTGCAGGCCAGATTGGGTCTCGTTATTTGCAAGGAATGGTGAAATTTTCAGAGCCATTGACTATTTGGGTTTACGATATATCTCCCAGTGCTTTAGCCAAGATTAAAATTGTTTGGGATGAAGCATGTGTGCACGAAAGACATCAGTTAGTACCAATAAAAAATCTCCGTGAGTTACCTGAGACGATTGATCTCTCCGTTGTGACAACGACGGCTGATGTTCGTGTTAAGTTAGTTGAAGAAATTGATGATCGGTGTCGTTCTCGTTTTTGGATTTTAGAGAAAGTTCTGGTTCAAAATCTAAACGACCTTATGCGTCTTGAAAAGATATTTGGTGAAGGCCAGAGTGCTTGGGTAAATACTCCACGGCTTTTTTGGGATCTTTATCGCTCTCTTAGGCAACTTTATTTAGGGAACGAGACTTTAAACGCTTCATTTGACGGGTTTTCGGGTTTAGCTTGTAATGCTGTGCACTTCATCGATTTGATATGTGGTTGGAGAAACACCCAACTTGAGGAGGTTGACACCCGTGGCTTATCTACAGAATGGTTTGAAAGTAAGAGGTTGGGGTTCTATGAAATAGAGGGGACTCTTCTGATGCGGTTCGCTGATGGAAGTAGACTTAAGCTCCGTTGTTATCGACATGATCAGGAATTCCGAGCAAAATTACTAGTTGGTGATGATCAATGGATTATTAACGAAAGCGCGGGAATTGCCGTCGCTAACGATGGCCGATGTATTAAGGCTCCAATAAGTCATCAAAGTCAAATTACTGCGCCTATCATGAAGGATATATTTGCAGGCAAATTGGTCGGGCTTCCTACGGTAAGACAATCTATGGCTCAGCATGCTGTTTACCTAAAGAGTATGCTGTCGCACTGGAATGCATGCATGCCCGATAAATTGACTAGCTTGCCAATAACTTAATGAGTGTGTCGAAGAAAATTTTAATTACTGGTGCCGATGGGTTTATAGGGTCGCATTTGACTGAGGTTTTAGTTAGGCGGGGTTATGACGTTCGAGCCTTTACTCTCTATAATTCTTTTAACTCTTGGGGGTGGCTTGACAGATGCGATGCGGACGTTAGAGGAAAATTTGAAGTATTTCCAGGTGATGTAAGAGATCCTCATGGTGTTAGAGTTGCAATGAAAGATTGTGATGCTGTCTTACATCTCGCTGCGCTAATAGCTATACCTTACTCTTATCATTCACCGGACACTTACATTGACACTAATGTGAAAGGGACCTTAAATGTTCTGCAGGCAGCCAGAGAACTAGGAGTATCCCGCATCTTGCATACTTCGACTAGTGAGGTATACGGGACTGCACAGTCTGTTCCGATTTCCGAGACTCACCCTCTTAAAGCTCAGTCGCCATATGCGGCGAGTAAGATTGCCGCTGATCATCTAGCGTATTCTTTTTATGCTTCCTTCAGCTTGCCGGTCGTTGTTGTAAGACCATTTAACACTTATGGTCCAAGGCAATCAGCTCGCGCGGTGATTCCAACCCTAATTACTCAAATGTTGGAAGGGAAGCGAGAGGTTAGATTGGGAGCTATTTCTCCGACTCGTGATTTTAATTTTGTGTCGGATACTGCTGGAGCTTTTTTGGCGGCACTTGAGTCAAAAGCCGGAGTAGGAGAGGTCATCAATTTTGGGAGTAACTTTGAAATATCAATTGGTGACACCGCCCGAACAATCTCTGACCTTATGGGTATCGAAATAGTCTTGAAGACTGATGAGGCACGGTTGAGGCCTAACAGATCTGAGGTTGAAAGGCTTGTGGCTGATAACACTAAGGCGAGGGATCTATTTGCTTGGCAGCCAATGTATGGTGGATTAGAAGGTTTTAAGCGTGGATTAGTTGAAACCATTGCGTGGTTTGAACAACCTGAAAACTTAGCTCTATATAAATCGGGTATTTATAATTTGTGATTAGTGGCTATTAATTCTCATCTTGTACATCAGTCGCTCACTGCACTCCGTGAGGTAGTTGGCAGCGGACCATCACCTTTGCACGCCCCTATTTTTTCGGGAAACGAATGGTTATTTGTAAAACAGTGTTTAGATTCGACTTATGTTTCGTCTGTAGGGCAATTCGTTGATCGTTTTGAAGCGGATTTGGTCAGGTACACGGGGGCCCGTCACGCTATTGCTATGGTCAATGGAACGGCCGCACTTCATATTTCTTTGCTTATTGCTGGAGTTCAGGATGATGATGAGGTATTAGTGCCGGCTTTAACATTTGTTGCTACCGCTAACGCCGTCAGTTACTGTAATGCAATACCACATTTCATAGATAGCGATGAAGCCACATTAGGTATTAGTTCACGAGCATTAAGATCTTATTTAGAGAGTAAAACAAAAAGGGAAAAAGGGTACTGCGTTAATAAATCAACCGGTAGAATTATTCGTGCATTGTTGCCAATGCATACTTTTGGACATCCAAGCCAATTAGATGAATTACTGCAGATTGCGGATGAGTTCCAATTAACTTTGATAGAGGATGCAGCAGAATCTTTAGGGAGCTTTTATCGCGGCCGTCATACGGGAACATTTGGTCGCTTGGGAGTTTTAAGTTTTAATGGTAATAAGATTATAACAACCGGAGGTGGCGGAGCGATTTTAACAAATGATACCGCGTTGGCGCATCGCGCTAAACATCTCACCACCACGGCAAAGAAGCCGCATATATGGAATTATGATCATGACGAAATCGGCTACAACTATCGCATGCCGAACCTAAATGCGGCATTGGGGTGTGCGCAAATCGAGCAAATGCCAAGTTTACTTAAATGGAAGCGAGAATTGTTTGGCGCGTATTCTAATGCGTTTGCCAATGTCGAAGGTTTGAGTGTCGTAGAGGAGCCTGAATATTGTGAAAGTAATTACTGGCTGCAGACTTTGTTATTAGACGAAAATCACGTCAGTCAGCGGGATTTGCTTCTCAGTGAGTTTAATAATGCGGGTTATGGAAGCCGACCTGCGTGGAAGTTATTGAGCCATCTTAAACCTTATCTTACATGCCCGAGTATGGAGTTACCTGTTGCAGAGAGTCTCTCTAAACGGTTACTCAACATTCCTAGTGGCGTAACTTTTGGTGAGACCCGCTAGTTATGAGAGATATTATTTTGATAGGGGCGGGAGGTCATGCGTTATCTTGTATCGACGTAATCGAAACCGATGGTAACTATCGGATTGCGGGTCTGGTGGGTACCGAGAGCGAGCTACATCAACGCATCGCTGGGTATGAGGTGATCGCTACCGATATGGATTTGGAAAGGCTTGTCGATGATTACCCATGCGCCTTGATTACGATTGGACAAATTAAAACGGCAGAGCCACGATTTAATTGTTTTCAAAAGGTGATTGATCTTGGGTTTGATTTGCCTATGATTATTTCGCCGTCAGCGCATGTATCTAGGAGTGCTCAGATAGGACGAGGGACGATTATTATGCATATGGCGATTGTCAACTCAGAGGCAGTTATAGGCCAGAATTGTATCGTTAATAGTCATGCACTTATTGAGCATAATGTAAGCGTTGGCGACCATTCCCACATTTCGACACGGTCTGTGCTCAATGGAAATGTCAATATTGGATCGTTTAGTTTTGTAGGCAGTGGTGCAGTCGCGAAACAAGGTGTTTCTATTGGCAAGGGATGTGTGATAAGCATGGGCAGCATAGTAAGAAAAGATATTCTGGATTTTTATGTGCCTCCATTGGAAGCCAATGATGAATAAAGTTCTTGTAATAGCAGAGGCTGGCGTTAACCATAACGGAGATTTAGACAGAGCGAAGAAATTGATTAAAGCGGCTGCAAGATCAGGTGCAGACATAGTCAAGTTTCAGACTTTCCAAGCGGACGAGTTGGTGACAAAGTTGGCTGCTAAAGCTGACTATCAAATCGAAACTACTGGTCACGGCCAGACTCAGTATGAAATGTTGAAGCGTCTTGAGCTCACGCCATCAATGCATGACGATTTAATTGAGTACTCGTTTAATCATGATATTGAATTTCTCTCAACAGCCTTTGATCAGGGCAGTATAGATTTGTTGGTAAATAGAGGCCTTAGGCGTTTCAAAGTACCTTCAGGTGAAATAACAAATTTGCCCTACTTACGATATATCGCAAATGTAGCTGAGGAGGTAATTTTGTCTACCGGTATGGCTACACTAACGGATATTGCAGATGCAATTTCCGTTTTTGATAAATCTGGGCTTAGTCGTTCTCGCTTGACGGTTTTGCACTGTACAACCTCATATCCGGCCTCTATGTGCGATGTTAATCTTCGTGCTATGCAGACTATCGAGAAAGAATTTAATGTTGCAGTCGGCTACTCTGATCATACTTTGGGCATTGAGGTTCCTATCGCAGCTGTGGCTCTTGGAGCAAAGGTCATAGAAAAACACCTTACTCTTGACAGGTCATTGCCTGGACCAGACCATCACGCCAGCCTAGAACCAGATTACTTTTTGAGTATGGTGTCTGCAATTCGGAATATTGAGCAGGCTTTGGGTAGCAACGCAAAGCGACCTAGTCCTGATGAGGTGCATAATTTGTCGAATGTTAGAAAATCTCTTGTTGCCATAAGACCGATCACTGCCGGTGAGTATTTTAGCGAAAGCAATGTAGGCGTAAAGCGTCCTGGTACAGGTATTTCTCCAATGCTGTTTGATGAGGTCATGGGTAAACTTGCCCCGAGAAACTTTAAACTTGATGAATTGATTGAATTATGAGTCGAAGAGTTTGCGTGATTACTGGTACCCGAGCTGAATATGGTTTACTGCGTCCTCTGATGCTGAAAATACGTGATGACGCGCTAATTGAATTGCAAGTGATAGTAACCGGTATGCATCTATCGCCTGAGTTTGGATTGACATATAAAGAAATTGAGTCTGACGGTTTTCGCATAGACCGTAAAGTGGAGATGTTGTTAAGCTCTGATACAGGGGTTGGTGTGGGGAAGTCAGTCGGCGTTGGCGTTTTTGGTTTTGTTGATGCTCTTGTTTACCTAGAGCCCGATTTGATTGTTGTTTTAGGTGATCGTTTTGAAATCTTCTCCGCGGTCACGGCAAGTTTATTCTTAAAGTTTCCTGTTCTGCATTTGCATGGAGGTGAAGTTACGGAGGGGGTGCTTGATGAGCCCATGCGCCATGCTATAACTAAGATGTCTCACGTGCACTGCGTTGCTGCTGAGGAATATCGTCAACGGGTGATTCAGCTCGGCGAACAGCCTAGTAGAGTTCATCTTGTTGGGGGGTTGGGAGTGGACGCTATACGTCAAACCGATTTCATGGATCGCGTTGAGCTCGAGACTATAATGAATTTCAAGTTTAAGTGTAAGAACTTAATCGTAACTTTTCACCCAGAAACATTATCAGATGTCGCCGCAGAAACTCAGATGACCGAATTACTGGCAGCGCTAGAGGAGCTGACCGATACTGGACTTATTTTTACTTTACCCAATGCCGATTCCGGTGGAAGGCGGTTAATCTCTATGTTAGAGGCGTTCGGGGCTAAACATTCGAATGCGACAATTTATTCATCCCTGGGGCACCAGCGCTATTTATCCTGCATGGCACATTGCGATGGGGTGGTGGGCAACTCTTCGAGTGGGTTACTGGAAGCTCCGAGTCTGAGGGTAGGCACCATTAATCTTGGTGAGCGTCAGCGAGGACGCTTACAGGCAGAAAGCGTTATCAACTGCAGAGCAGAACGAGCGGAAATTGGCATGGCGCTGAGGAAACTCTATTCCGAAGACTTTCAAGATAGTTTGACCAGTGTTATGAACCCTTACGGCGATGGCGGTGCCAGTGCTCGGGTCCTTGAAATCATCAAATCGCTTGATTTTGAGGAGATTTTACATAAATCTTTTTATGATATTTCCTCTGTTGAGGATCGCGAGTCCGGACTGAGCTAATGGGCGCTTATGAAAAAAAATGGCGTACTGCGGTACTGAGTTCGTCATCCAGTGTAGAGGACGCCATCGCTTCCTTGAATAACACTGGGTTGCAGATTGTGCTTGTACTGGGGCAGGGTGATATTTTGTTAGGTACGGTTACTGACGGTGACATTCGTCGTGCACTTTTACGGGGGCTTACACTCGACTGTTCAATAGAAGGTGTAATGCGAACTAACTTTATGCTCGCTCCGCCGGAAATGAGCCGAGATATGGTCCGTCAACTAATGCGCACCAATCGTCTTCGCCAATTACCAATTGTCGATATTAGTAATCGAGTGATTGGATTGCACCTCTGGGATGAAATAAATGTGCCTGCCGAACGTTCGAATCTTATGGTGATAATGGCTGGAGGGCTCGGAACGCGTTTACTACCGCACACCGAAAAATGTCCTAAGCCTATGCTGCCAGTCGCAGGAAAACCGATGCTTGAGCACATAATTAATCATGCAAAGGCGGAGGGGTTTAGGCGTTTTATTATTTCTGTTCAGTATCTGGAACATGTCGTCAAAGACTATTTTGGTCACGGTGAGCGTTTAGATGTGAGTATCGAATATCTTAAGGAATCTATGCCGCTTGGCACGGCTGGCGGTCTGAGTCTTTTGAGCCCTCGTCCCGAGACACCGTTTATCGTGACAAATGGTGATGTGCTGTCGGATATAAAGTACGGTGAGCTTCTGGATTTTCATTTGCGACACTGTGCGAGTGCGACTATGACAGTTCAGCCGCACGAATGGCAGCACCCATTTGGGGTGGTACAAACGGATGGAGTAGAGATCGTTGGAGTAGAGGAGAAGCCAATCTGGAGGACGCATATAAATGCTGGTATATACGCTCTCAGTCCTAATACTCTGGATTTTATAAGTGAGAATGTTCATATTGATATGCCCTCCTTGTTTGAAGCCCTAAAAATGCAAGGTGAACGTTTAGTCGCATATCCAATGCATGAGCCTTGGCTAGATGTAGGCAATCCAGAGGATTTACAACGTGCGAGGGCCAGCTATGAGAGGGATGGGTAGTGAGGGCTTTAGTGGTCGGCTATGGCTCGATTGGCGTTCGTCATACGCGTGTACTCCAAAAGTTGGGGTGTGATACGGCCGTTTTAAGTAATAGAGATGTTGATGTTCATCAGGCGTACAAGCGTTTGGATGAAGCCCTGACCTCGCATATGCCTCATTACGTGGTTATCGCCAATCAGACTAATAAGCATTACGACACTCTACTAGAGCTCGCCGCGGCAGGATTTTCTGGACGCGTACTCGTTGAAAAGCCGATATTCGAGAGTCCTAAATTGACGCATGACTGGGATTTTAAGCAAATCGCGGTTGCTTATAATCTGCGCTTTCATCCTTTAATTCGTAAGCTACGTTCTTTTGTTGACGAAAAGCCGGTGATTTCAGTGAACATCTATGTCGGTCAATACTTACCCAGTTGGCGTCCAAGTGCGGATTATCGCCGGTCATACTCGGCAAGCGCGTCCCAGGGTGGGGTCCTAAGGGATCTCAGCCATGAGCTGGATTATCTTCAATGGATTTTCGGCGATTGGGAGAGGATGGCGTGCTTGGGCGGAAAATTTAGCGATTTAGAGATAAATAGTGAGGATTTATTTGTTCTTCTGATGCAAACATCACGTTGTCAGGCTTTAACTATTCAGATGAGTTATCTCGATCGCCAGGCCGTTCGCCGCATTATTGTCAATACGAGTAGTCAAACCATAGAATTAGATTTGCTGAAAGGTACGTTGAGTGTGGATGGAAAACGCGAGACATTCTCTGTAGCTCGTGATGATACTTATATTGAGATGCATAGAAATTATATTTCTGGTGATGCTAATGACCTGTGCTCACTAAATGATGCCATCCAGACGCTGGAGCTTATAGAAGCTGCGGGGAGCGCGAATCGTAGTCGTAGATGGGTGACTCAATGAAGCGCTTGTGCACGATTTGCGCGCGCGGTGGATCGAAGGGGGTAAAAGGTAAAAATTTGCTACCTCTTAACGGGATTCCTTTGATCGTACACAGCCTGAATCACGCAAAAGATACGTACCTCTTTGATCTTATAGCCGTTAGTAGTGATTCGGATGATATTCTTCAGGTTGCCTCTGATTGGGGTTGTGACTTCGTTGTCCGAAGACCTTCTGATTTAGCATCTGATGAGGCGGCTAAGTTGCCGACCATTCGTCATTGTGTCTCTGAGGTAGAGCGCCTCACAGATACTTCTTTCGATACACTCGTAGACTTAGATGCTACGTCACCCTTGCGCAGCTGTGACGACATACGTGAAGCTGTCGCTCTAGTCGAGAACGATAACGCTGGTAATGTAATTACCGTAACACGGGCGCGTCGCTCGCCCTACTTCAATATGATCGAGTTTGATGAAAACAATATTGTGAAACTATGTAAGCAAAAGACAACGGCTATTAAACGGCGTCAAGACGCTCCAGCATGTTTTGACATGAATGCTTCGATCTATGTTTGGTCTCATGATTCTCTATTCGGCAGCAAAACTCTGTTTAACGCTGATACGCGTGCCTATGTGATGCCTGAGGAGCGTTCCTTAGATATTGATTCGGAGCTAGACTTTTTGCTTGTTGAGTTTCTGATGAAGCGGAAGAAGAGCAAATAAAGTGTTGGTTACGGAAATTTATCGGCGCATAAAGTTTTGGTTTTCATGTGACCGAATAGGCCCAGATATTTGTTTTACGCATTGGCGTCTTTATTTAGAGTCGACTATGCGTAAGCTGTGTGAGGCTAAGTTTAAGTATTTTGCTAAAAGTGCTGAATTTCGTCCTGGCGCTTATGCGGTTGGGTGTTCTAAGATCAGCGTCGGTGCTCGCGTAGTAGTGAGGCCGGCAACAATGCTTTTCGCTGATCCTCGTAAAGGCGCAGGCGGTACGATTACCATCGAAGACGATGTTTTGTTGGGTGCGGCGATACATATTTATGTGAATAATCATGATTTTAACGACTTATCTATTCCAATAATTGATCAAGGCCATAGACCGCCTGGCTCCGTCTTGATCGAACAAGGCGCTTGGATTGGTGCGGGGACAGTCATCCTGCCTGGGGTTAGTATAGGTCGAAATTCAGTGATCGGAGCTGGCTCAATCGTTACTAAAAGTATACCCCCAATGTCGGTCGCGGCCGGCAATCCCGCGCGATTAATAAGGAGTCGAATGGAAGGTCAGTTCACACATGAGAATCAGAAGGGAGGATGACCGTGATCACTAAGCTTATGAATCTGTCGGGACGTAGAGCTCTAATCACGGGAGCAAATGGGGGAATGGGTAGAGTGATGGCTCATACTTTGGCTGAGATGGGTGCTGATTTGGTTTTGCTAGATCTAGTCGGCACGCCGCTGAATGATATAGCGGATGGACTCACAAATGAATTCAAGGTTAATGTCGCTGTAAGGTATTGTGACCTTGAATCGCAGACCGAGCGAGAGATTCTGATTCTTAAGTTGAGGGAAATCGGAGGGTTGGATATTCTCATTAATAACGCCGCCTTTGTGGGTGCCTCGGATCTGCAGGGTTGGGCGGTTCCTTTTGAGCAACAGTCAATCAAGACTTGGCGTCGCGCGCTAGAGGTTAATCTCACCGCTGCCTTTCACCTGTGTCAAGGCTTGATGCATTTGTTACAAGTTTCGGGAAGAGGTTCAATCATTAATATAGGTTCTATTTATGGAGCATATGGTCCCGATTGGAGCTTGTACGAGGGAACTGAGATGAGTAATCCAGCGGCGTATGGCGCCTCCAAAGGCGGATTGACTCAGCTTACCCGCTGGTTGGCCACGACGGTGGCACCTAAGGTACGTGTTAATGCCATTTCTCCTGGGGGAATAGCTCGTGGACAGCCTTCTACTTTCGTAGGCCGTTATAAGGCTCGAGTGCCTCTTGGTCGAATGGCAACAGAGAATGACTTTCGCGGCGCGGTCGCCTTTCTTGCGAGTGATATGTCCGCATATGTTACAGGACAAAATATCGCTGTCGACGGTGGTTGGGGAACATGGTGACAGTACCTATAAACTTTTCGATTGACGTTTGGGCAATAATAATTAAGAGATGAATTTGAATTCAGGTATGGTTAAGAGAAACATACAGCTTGCTTGTGATCTTGGTGTGATCATTTTCTTCGAGTGAGAGCTTTTATAGTTCTTTAGGTTGGCGCAACTTTGTTGAAAATTGTTCTGTGATAACAATCATTAAATCGTACTGTGTGACGTTTTCCATCTTCTATCTTATTGATTCTTTTTAGCGCTATGTCCTCGAATAACAAGGAAGGGTAGGCAAAAGTGGTCTTTAACCTGCTGGCTTTTTACCGACTTCAGCGAATGAAGAGTTTGATGCGAGGCTTTCGATACGCATTAAAAAATAAAAAAATCGAAGACATTCGTGTGCTTGAATCTAAACTTGGATGTCAGCAGGTTGAATTTGTATCCGGCTTGATAGAGCGAAAAGTGTTTGGCTCTTTGTGGCCGAGAGCGGAAATCATGGTAAGGCAGTTTTTGATTCAACGCTATGGGGGGCAGGGGCTAAGAAAAAGTTTGTTCCAACAGATGGGCGGAGGAAGATTATGCGTCACCCACCCATTACCTATTTTTTGGCAAACTGTGTTGGGAGAGAGTGGAATAAAAGTAAACCGCTGGATGGCATCATTTAGGTGGGTTATGGAGATATTTTTTCGGTATCTGCATGGAGCAGGAGTGATAGTCCAACTTTGCGTCGGCGGACTATTGGCTGGCTTTTCCCAGTCTCCCAGACTAGGGCAGCATGCTCGTTTTCATGGGCTACATAGCCGTAATATTCCGCAGTCAGAGGTCAGTGGAGACCGTTACGACATTTGTTCATGGTATGCAGGATGGTCTGGGCGTGATCCGAAAATCGATACGATTCTTCATAATGTTACCGGTATGCATCACGTGAAAACAGGAGGTCTCACAGTCAGATTTTCACCGGACTCTGATATGTTTCTGAGCAGTTTACGAGACACGGTTCGTTTCATTCGGTGGGCAGTTCCAAGTCTAATACTCACTTTACTTGGAATGCTGTGCGGACGGTGGTGGAATGTTTTGATGCTGGCGGAAGCTGCGCGGGCTGCTGCTGTGACTTGTGCTCCTAAAGAAACGCTCGCTGTTGATAATATGTTTCATTTTTCGCGCGCCGTTTATCGCCCAATGTGGACTTATGTGGCCGAAATGAAAGGATCTAGGATCATTTGCTACTTCTACTCGACTTACGCGCAACCCAGACTAAGTGAAGACGTAAAATCTCAGTCTTTTGAGTGGGGGCCGTCGACCTGGCCTTTATTTCTAGTCTGGAACACGTTTCAAGCTGAGGTGTTAAAACGAGATTTGGAGTCGGAAGTTTTAATTGATGTGGTAGGACCGATATATTTTAGTGATCTGGTAGCTGAGGCCCCTGTACTCCCCGATCACGCGGTGGCTGTATTCGATATTCAGCCCCACCGGAAATCCACCAGGTTCGGTGTATCAACATTGTATGAATATTATTATGGTCACCCAGATGTGCATAGTCGCTTTATTGAGGACATTTATGCCGCTATCCGAATTGCTGGTTTGTCGATGGCGCTAAAGGCAAAACGCGATATTGTTACAAATGGCGATAGGCGATATGGAACACACGTAAAGCGTTTAGCGAAAGAAGATGATGTTGTTATTGTGCCGCCAGAGCTTGCTGCCCCGCGTTTGATGAATAAATGCATTGGCGCTATCTCTTCCCCTTTTACTTCCGCGGCTCTTTTTTTCTCTGACCACGGATATCCCTCTGTATACTATGACCCATTAGGGATATTGTTCAAAGATGATTCTGCAGCGTGCGGTATCCCCGTACTGAACACTAAGTCTGAATTACAGGTTTGGCTAAATAATTTGTATCACGCCGAAATCGATCGGGGTAGTGAGGATGTGATGTGCAAAAAATTATAAAAAAAATATTGCGGAGTACAGGTAGGTTAACTATCTTTTTCTTATTAAGATTGCCCGGAGCGAAGCGTTTTTTCGACCAGCTTGTGTTTATTAAGATGCAAAACTTAATTATGATCGCGCACAACGAACAGACTATGTATTTCTCGGGGGTTAACCACTTATGTAGATTTCGCGCAGAGTCTTTTGCGTCAAAAGAGCCTGACACACTTAAATGGGTAGAGAGCATCCCTGAGCACTCTGTAATTTGGGATATTGGTGCGAACGTTGGTATTTACTCTATCTATGCGGCTAAGCAGCGCAAGTGTAAGGTCTTTGCTTTCGAACCTTCTGTTTTTAATCTTGAGGTACTTGCTAGAAATATCTACGCTAACCAATTACAAGATTTAATTACCATCGTACCATTTGCATTATCTGATGAAATGGGAGCCAGCCTATTTAAAATGACTTCGACAAATTGGGGTGGAGCCTTGTCCACCTTTGATAAGGGGGTAGATCAGAATGGATCTAAGTTAGAGTCGCTCTTCGAGTATCGAACACTAGGAGTTACGATGGATGGAGCGGTATCTCAATTGCAAATACAGTGGCCGAATTTTATCAAAATAGACGTAGATGGCATTGAGCATTTCGTCCTCAATGGTGGTTCTAAAGTTCTTCATCAGGTAGAGAGTGTCCTGATAGAGATCAACGATGATTTTTCGGAACAGGCAGCTCGGTCGTCGGAATGTCTCGAAAAAGCCGGACTTGTTCTCTATAAAAAATGTCATTTGATTTCTAGTCAGTATAATCAGTGGTGGATAAGAGAGCGAGCTTGAGCTAATGTCGTTTTACCCAATACTCTCGGCGCCTGGATGTTCAGGCCAAACTACCATATACAATTTTGCGCCAAATAATTGGGAGAAAGTCTCAAAGTGCACTCGATTGGTCAATCTAACTTGGGCTTCAGACGGTGCTTGGCATTCAATCGTCTTGACTGAGCTACCCTTTGGTTCTGCTGAAACTTTCAGTAGAAAAAATGTGTGTCCTCATCTCCCCGCAGAGATTTTGCCTTTGTTGTCACTATCGAAAGATCCTCTGCCTCGGCGGAGTACAAATCTTCCAAGCGTTATGCATAGCACAGCCATGCCCAACTGGCGCGCTACACTTAGCCTCCATTCCGGTGTGGCGTTTACGTCTTACCAAGGAGAGCTTGATCCGTTTCCCGATTCAGGGTCTTTGCTTACGTTTACACCGTTTATTCAGTTTGGCAGTAAGGTCGAGAACTTTATGCTGTTTGTGAATTTAGAGAATAGTCCATTGCTTCGTACCTCAGCACTGGAAGTGCATGATAGTGCTGAACCTAGCTGTGTAAAACAAAGCATCTTCGTTCGCAATAATTCGATTTCGGTTATAAGTTTAGATGATTTTTATTTTAGTAGTGATACTTTGCCAATTATTTCGTCTAAGGGGATGGCAGGAATCCCACTCTTTTTTTCAAAAACAAGCGATGGCTCATTCCTAAGTATCGAGCACACTCACCCACCTGCGTCATATGTCATTCATGGTGAGCGTTGGGGTGCGCAGAAGGCAATAAAGAAGAAATGGTTCGATAAATTAGCGTGAGAATCAAAAATTTTTATGATCGGCTGCGTCGTGCTGTATGGACATATAAACAGCCGCTGACCATGGCCCCCGACAATAGTGACGCTGTATTTAGTGATCTATTCATATGGAGGAAATCGTCGGAATGGGAAACTTTTTTTGAGTTGATGGATATGCCAGGCTTATTCAGCGAGAATGAAGTAGGCGCCCGTCCTGTGAGTTTTGTATTCTTTGATAAGGAGGGGCGGGTTTTCCATAATAAGACATTGATCCCTGTTACCAATGCACGTAATTTTTTGAATATCTCAAAACTCATCGACGGTGACATTGGCGAATATGGTACTTTTGCAGTCTTTCACGATGCTACGCCAGACAATATAAAAATATTTGGTTCCAATCTCGCAGAACGAGGTTATGTTAGTTATCGTTATCGAGAAGCGCCTTTACGTTCTTATGTTCACGGTAATTTTGATGCGATCGCTCATTCTGCTAATAAAAGTCCTCAGTTAATGGGGGGCGACGGATTAAGACGTCGTGAGTATCACCCACAACTATTGTTAGATGACCATAATGTCTATGAGTTTCTTATTGTGAATACAACATCGAGATTACAAAAGGTTGTATTTGAAACACGAACAAGGGAAGGTTCGTTATGTAATACGCGAGTTACCCAAGTCCAGCCTGGAGGAAATGATTTGTTTAAATTAGTGCCAGAACATCGAGAAAAGCGAATAGTCATTATAAGCCGCTTAATAATGGCACGCCCTTTGGTTTTTAGAATACAGGATAAAAAAATGGATGTTTTTCATGGATAAGAAAATACTTGAGGTGGGTTACGGTTCCGTTGATAAGGTCACAATAGGTGACCGTTTACCTTTGGTTTTTATCGGAGGCCCATGTGCTATTGAGAGTCGAGAGCATGCTTTCAAGATGGCGGAAGAAATAGCTAAGATCTGCCGGCGCGTTGGGATTTCTTGGATCTATAAATCTTGTTTTGATAAAGATTGTCGGTCGTCACCTGATAGCTTTCACGGGGTTGGAATGAACGAGGGTTTAAGGGTTTTATCAGATCTTCGTAGTGAATTTGGTATTCCTGTGGTTTCTGATTTCTCAGACCCAGCTTGGGGAGCTCCGACTGGAGAGGTGTGTGATATGGTTCAGGTGCCAGCTTATTTATGTCGTCAAACGTCTATATTGCGAGCCGCAGCTGAAACGGGTAGGCCCATTCATCTAAAGAAAGGGCAGTTCATGAGCCCATGGAACATGAAAAATTCAATAAGAAAAATCGAAGCCTTTGGAAATAAGCAAGTGCTTTTAGCTGATCGAGGCACATTTTTCGGGTACAACATGCTGGTTAACGATATGACTTGCTTCCCTATTATGGCGGCCACCGGATATCCTGTTTGTTTCGATGCAACTCATTCAATTCAGTTGCCAACTTCAATGGGCAATATATCTGGTGGACAACGAGAGTTTATACCGCATCTCGTGCGTGCCGCTGTTGCTTGTGGCGTGAATGCTTTATTTATGGAGACTCATAACGATCCTAAAAATGCGTTGTCAGACGCAAATACCGTTTTAAACCTAAAATACTTAGAAAATATTCTTTCGCAGGCAAAACGTGTGCACGAAATACGTTTAGAACTGTTAGACGAATATGGAGATGATAATGTCCACCCCGAAGCGTAAGTTGCTGGTTAGTGATGTAATGATGCCTTTGGATCTTGTCCCAGTCGTCAGACACGATACGATGTTTAAAGAAGCCCTTGAAGAAATGGGACGTAAGCAAATGGGTATAGCTTGCATTGTGAGTCCAAAAAGTAAACTACTTGGTATTTTGACGGATGGTGACATCCGGAGAATGCTTTTGCGAGTTCAGAAGCCATTTTCTGCATTTTTTGTAGACGATGCGCTAGCGCATGCAATTGACTTACCTTTTACCGTTGGCCCTGACTACACCCTCGCACGTGCTGTAGAATTAATGGATGAAAAGCGCATATGGGATCTACCTGTTGTTACCCCCGACGGAACTCTCGAAGGCCTCTTACATTTACATCCAGCCATAGAAGCGCTTTTAAAGATCGATGAATGATTGGATGAAGTTGCTATGAAGATGGCTGCTGTTATACCTGCGCGATTAAGCTCTACTCGGTTTCCTAGAAAGCTTTTACTTCCTATAACTGGAATACCGATGGTAGAGCACGTTCGTCGTCGAGCGTTAATGTGCACCTCTATCTCTGAGGTTTTCGTAGCTACTTGCGACGAAGAACTCGCAGATGTAGTTCGTAGATATGGTGGGCAGGTGATCATGACGTCTGAGAAACATATTAATGGCACCTCTCGAGTGGCTGAAGCAATTACCGCTATAGACTGTACACATGTTTTATTACTGCAGGGAGACGAGCCAGCTTTTCTGCCTCGTCACGTCGCCGATCTTATCTGTGCCGCGACTGATAGCCCGCAGGTTGACGCGTGGAATGTGGTCGCCGCCTTGGGTTCAGAAGATGAGTTGGACAAGAGCTCTTTTGTTAAATGTGCGATTAACCCCAAGAATAAAATACTCTATTGTTTCCGACGCACACCTCATTTTAGTAACTTTAATATCCAGAGAAAATTTGTAAGAAAATTACTAGGAATGATCGCGTACCGTAAAGATTTTTTGCTCGAACTAAATAATCTACCAGTGTCTTTAATTGAAGATTCGGAGTCTATCGAGCAAATGCGTATTATTGAAAGTGGACACGACTTTCGTTGTATTGAGGTAACGCCGAGTTTGCCGTCAATTAATGAGCCCGAGGAGGTGCAAATAGTACTTGATTTGCTCGCGGAAGAGAAAGAGCAGCAGGTTTTACTTAGGGCGGTAATGGAGGCGTGAAAGAAGATCAATATCATGCTCTTTGTAAGGCTTGCGATGAGCTTTTGTTGGAGCCCGGAGCGAGTAGTCAGCGAATTGCTATTCCTTGGTTACATGTAATACGGCCACATCCTATTTTTTTAGATAACTACAGAAAAATTATTGAAGGTCGAGCTACAGCAAATTTTTTAATGTATTTGCGGAATTTCGCTGCAACACTGATCAGATTGGTCAGGTCATTTTTGGTTGACCATAAGCTCAAAACGAACTTTGAGACGCTATCTCCCAATTGCGACCTATTGATAATTTCCCACCTGGTGACTGGACCTGGAGTGGAAGATGATTTTTACTTCGGATCCACCGCTAAAGAATTAGCGGATCGAGGGTTCAGTAGTACTACCGCGCTAATCAACTATACCAAAGTTAAGCCTTCTATTTCCGTAACAAAGCAAGGAGAAGCGGTAATACAGCGTTTGATACTTGCCCCAACGTTAGGGTTTATGGAAGAGTGGTCGCTGTATCGGGGTGCTGCGGCTGAAGCTAAACGTTTGAAAAAAAGGTTGAGTAAGCACCTTAACGTTCTTAGTCGTCGTGTTACAGAGAGGGCGAAAGTAGAAGCTGTATCTGGCGGTACGGTTTCGGCTTTACGACTTGGCGAGCAAGTTAAAGTACTGATTACTCGTCTGCAGCCAAGCGCGATCGTAGTGACGTATGAAGGACATTCATGGGAGAGAGTAGTATTTGCTTCTGCCCGTTCGGTATCACCGAGAATTCAGTGCATCGGATATCAGCATGCAGCATTATTTAGACATCAGTATGCTGCTCAACGTAAGCTGGGTTCAATATATACGCCTGATACAATTTTGACTTCAGGTAAGTTGAGTGAGATGCAACTCAAGAGAAGTCGTCAACTAGAAGGAATTAAGATAGTTACGGCCGGCTCTTGTCGCTCTTTTGTGCGACAGAAAATAATACCGCCATCATTGGAAAGTACCACTGAAAAGCGAACTTGTCTCGTGTTACCAGAGGGAATTGTAAGTGAATGTAATTTATTATTCGATTATGCTTTGGTGTGTGCGCAGTCTATTCCTCATGTCAAATTTATATGGCGCTTACATCCAAATATGCGTTTTAAGGACTTGATAGATTCAAATCCCAAATTTCGCGAATTACCATCGAATATTAAGCTATCGACACTTACATTACTTGAAGATATTGAGCGTTCACAGTGGGCCTTATATCGAGGCAGTACAGCTATAATTCAGGCGATTATGTCTGGATTATTGCCTATTTATTTACATAGAAATGATGAGATACAAATCGACACGCTGCATGAAGTTGCTCCTGGATTACGAATGCAGGTATCTACTTTCGAAGATTTCAATTCGTTTGTGAAAGCACCCGAATCCATATTTAAGACCAAGAAAAATAATGAGCTGTTGCAGGATTTTTGTGAGCAGATGTTTACTCCGCTAAATGCTGAAGTATTTGCGAGTTGCGTAACATGGAATCAATGAGTGATAAATGAGGTTTTCATGAAATTTACAAAGGGAATGCGTATTTTAGTGATCGCCGCTCATCCTGACGATGAGGTTCTGGGTTGTGGAGGTACGCTAGCAGCAGCGATTACGGCTGGTGCTGTCGTTGCGGTTAAATTTTTGGGGGAGGGGGTATCAGCTAGATTTCCTCTCGGCGAGTATGAGTCTGATGAATTTTTACATCAGACCAAAGTGCGTATGCAGGGCGCGCGCAAGGCGTTGCGCACATTGGGTGTTCATGACTATGATTTCGGGGAAAGATTGTGTGGTCAGTTTGATACCTACCCTCTTATTTCTATCGTGAAGGATATAGAAGCCAAGCTCGAGCAATTTAAGCCGGATGTATTATTGACGCATAATTCTGCAGAGGTGAACATTGATCATCGCCTATGCTTTGAAGCGGTTGAGGTTGCTTGCCGGCCTACTAGAGATTTCATCCCATCTGAAATTTATACTTTTGAGATTCCGTGTAGCGGTTCTTGGACTTTTGAATCAAGCTTTAAACCTAACGTATTCGTAGATGTAAGCGAATTTTGGGAAAAGAAAATTTCGGCATGGTTATGCTATGAGGGAGAGTCTAGGCCTTTCCCATTTCCCAGGTCTATTGAAGGATTAAAAGTTCTAGCTCAACGCCGCGGTATGATGTCGAACTTAGAGTTGGCGGAAGCTTTTCGTATGGTCAGGATAATTGTTAAGTGAGCATGAATTTTTCTACCAAGACGGTTTTACTCACTGGTGCAGGCGGCCCAGCTAGTGCTGGCATGATCTCGGTTTTAAGAAAATGGGGGTATCGGATCATTGCGATAGATATGGCGTCTTTTGCCTCAGGCTTTTATTTGGCCGACAAGGCTTACGTGGTCCCACCCGGCAACTCTCAAAGATTTATTGCTCGCATGAAAGAAATATGTTCTATTGAAAAAGTTGACGCAGTTGTTTCTGTTGTTGATGAAGAGCTGCCGCATCTTCCGCAACTTGAGGAAATGGGCATCGCTGTTTTACAACCGCGCGCGAGTTTCGTGGATCTATGTCTGGATAAGCTGATTTGCATGCGCGAGTTACGTTCACGTGAAATAAATGCACCATCCACTTGGGTGGTTGGAGATGTTCCGAAGGATGCTGTGTTCCCGTTATTTCTCAAGCCAAGGGTAGGTCGCGGTAGCCGTGGTTGCCGAAAAGTTAATTCAGTAAAAGATATTCAGGATTTTGTGGCGTCTAGCGACTACAGCCCAGACAATTTGCTAGTCCAAACTTTGTTAAAAGGTGAGGAATTTACCGTGAGCGTCATAGTTGGTCGGGATGGTGAGGTGCAAGGAGTCATTCCTAAGCAAATAATTTCGAAAATCGGCGTTACTAAAGCGGCCGTTACTCGTCGAAATTCAAAGATAGAGTCAATATGTGTTGCGATACAGGATTATTTTAGAGCTGATGGACCGTTTAATGTTCAGCTCGTTTTAGATGAGAGTGGAGAGCCATGGGTATTTGAAATTAATCCACGGTTTAGTACTTCGATTACTCTTACGAACGCGGCTGGAGCAGACGAGCTTGGAGGGCTGTTGTCGCAGGCTCTATTTGGCAGAGAGAGTTATTCCTTTAAGGGTTGGCAAGAGGGCGTCGTTCTAATTCGCCACACTATAGATCGTTTCATTTCCGAGGAGCAATTTAATAATACTGTCTTCTCAACTACTAACAATTAAAACTAATGGTGAACGTGAGAAATAATTCTGTATACCGTTTTTTGAACAGTTTACGTGAGTGTGGAAGCTGGGTTAAGCGCGGATATGCCGCTCCAAGTCCACACTTTATAAAACAAGCATGCCTATTGCGAAATGGATTTCCAGGTGCGACTTGGATTGAGACAGGGACTTTTTTGGGGCAGACAACACAACTGTTAGCAAGGAACGCTACTCATGTTTACAGTATCGAGCCAGAAATTAGACTATATAAACGAGCTAATAAATTATTTCGTGGAGCAAAAAATATAAAAATAATTAATGGAACTAGTGAAGATGTCTTTCCCGAGCTTCTGCCCATCATTTCAGGTAATGTAAATTTCTGGTTAGACGGTCATTATTCTGCTGGAATCACTTTTAAGGGGCCAAAAGAGACGCCGATAATCGATGAAATTACGCACATCGGTCGTAACATTAACAGATATCAAAAAGTTTGCGTATTGATTGATGATATTCGTTGTTTTAACCCGCGGCTTCCTGAGTACAGATCATATCCTTCATTAGAGACGTTAGTTGAGTGGGCAAGGAAATATCAGTTAGATTGGCACATTGAACATGATATTTTTATTGCGAAGTCGATTTGATATATACAGTTTCTTTTTGATAAGTGGTGATATCTATGGTTGATAATCATATTATCGAGAAAATATTGAGAGAATGTGGCGACTTACTCTTAGAAAATCTGGCCCAAGGCCGAATTGAAGGTGTCTGGCATCAAGACCAATTCAAGTCTGTGGGAGATACAATTGCGCATAATTTTATAGCCTCTTCATTAGCCAAAGAGTTCCCTGGGATACCGGTTGTTAGTGAGGAGGACGCAGAGAGTATATCGTGCTCGTTCGACGAGTATTTTATTATTGATCCTATAGACGGGACAGCTAGTTACGTTTCTGGTTTTTCCGGTTGGGTGACACAAATTGCTTTTGTAAAGGACGATAAACCAGGCTTGGTCGGTATCTACGCGCCTGCCAGTGATGAATATTTCTCTGCTGCTAGCTCAAAAGGGGCTTTTTGTAATGGTTGTCGTTTAATTGTTGAGAGTACTAGAGATAGCCCTGAGTCATTGATTGATAACTATCCTGAAGCCCGCGGTGCTGCCAGCAAGTTGATGGCTGACTTGGGTATTCAAACATATATAGAGTCTGGTAGCATCGCCCTGAAAATATGTCGTATTGCTGATCGTAGTGCGGACGTTTTTATTAAGGATATGTCGCCGCGTGATTGGGACGTGGCAGCTCCTATGTTGGTTTTAGAGGAAGCGGGTGGAGTGCTCACCGATATTCTTGGTAAGCCTTTAGTTTTAGGCAGAGCTGAGCGGCGTCATCATGGCCTAGTTGCTGCATCTAACGCTCTAATTTCAGAAAAAGTATGCTCACGTTTTCGTTGAGGAAAACAAATCAAGGACCGCAGTCTCCACTTGTTGAAATCTGTGAGTTATGAACCCGTTTTGTTTGGAGTGATTATAGATCTCACTGAGGGAATCCTTTAAATCACGAATTTTATAACCCCAGGACAGCGATAGTGTGTTGGCATGTTGCGCGTTGTGGAAACTGTCATAGTAAGGCAAGTTTTTAATTCCTTGCTCCTCCAGGTATTCCATTCTGAAAGATTTATGCTCACACGTATTACAGCTAATTATCTCGATTAGGTTCAGGAATGCAGAGAGACTAATAGGAATCCCACATACGTTTGCGGCACCTTGTTTTTCGGTTTCTATACACCTAGTTGTAAATCTAGCCATATCTCGGACATCGACTGGTTGAATAATTTTTTTGCTATTTTCAATATTAAGGTGTTTTTTATGTTTACCTATAAGGCGCATCCAAAACATTAGTCTGCTGGTGTGATCACCACGCCCAACAATAATTGATGGCCTAAGGATAAGGCTAGTCCGCCCAAATTGTATTATCGCCTCTTTCTCACAGGAGGCCTTCAGAGCCCCGTAATTTTCGAGAGTCACTTCACCAGCAGAAATCGCAGGTAGAAGTGGCGAATGTTCGTTTAACACTTTATTTTGATCGACATACGCGTAGACACTGGAAATGAGACAATAATGGTGTGTGTTTATAAAACGACTGAGGAGTGAGACTTGATCAGGAAAATATGCACAAGTATCGACGCACGCATCAAACTTTTGGCCCAATAATTGTGTGAGACTCTCTGTGGCATTCCGGTCGCCAATCAGGTCTACTAAGCGCTCATGAGGCTCAATGCCATGCGTGCCTCGATGGAAAACGGTTACGAAGTGTCCAGAGTTAAGCAATTCTTTCACTAAATAGCGGCCCTGAAAACGTGTTCCTCCAATTATCAATACATTCATTTTTTCAATTTCTTTCTGGAACCCTCAGTATATGAGAAGTTTATGTTAAATCGTGTTTTGGCAACAGAGCTACCAATTTCCGTCGTAATTGCTACATTGGGTGGTGATGCTTTATCCAGCACCGTTGGACGACTGAATAGTGGACAAAAAGTGCCTGCGGAGATCTTGATTTGCATACCGGAAGCCTACGTGGAATATGTAGCGCACGTCGCGATAATTAATAATGTGAATATTATTACTACCGCCTGTAAGGGCCAAGTTGCACAGCGTGCAATCGGATTAAAGGCCGCAAAATGTGATTATGTTTTACAGTGTGACGATGACGTCATCCTGTCCGCCAATACATTAAATGTGCTATTTAATTTTCTCCTAGTAAAGGGGCGACGTAATGTGGTGGCGCCTTTTTTTAAGATTTATCCTGATGGCAGAGATGCCACCAGATATTCTGGGGGGTTACTAGATTTCTTTAAAGATTGCTACTTTACTTTAATTTGTGGGGCTGCATTTGGGAGAAAACGCTTTGGTCGTATTGCGTCTTCAGGAATCGGTTTTGGAGTGCTTGGAAATGATATGGCAAGGGGGGCTGTTGAGTCTGAATGGTTGCCCGGTGGAGTCGCTTTATGTCACAGGTCGGATTTGATTACGGACAACTATTATCCATTCTCTGGAAAGGCGTTTAGCGAAGATTTAATTCATTCACTGCTTTGGCGTAATCAGGGATGTCGTTTGTGGACGTTGTTAGATGAATCGGCGATGGTTGATGTAACAAAAGAATCGTTTTCTTGGGAGGGTATCATCGGACGTTACAGAGCGCACAGTTACGTGGCGAAACTTAAGGGTGCTAGTGCATGGCGTACACGTTTGTGGTTTGTCGTATATTGTTTACGAAATTCACAGAAAATTTTTGTAGAGAACTTTTGGAAATAGAAGAGTGGTCAAGTAGATGATGGAAATCGTTTGTCGTGAGAATTGGAGCAATTGTTATTTTGCAGCTAATATTATTTCGCTTGAGAGTTTTCAGAAAAGTTGAAAGGAGTACTTGCGAATGTGGCGACACAAGGGATATTTCAGCAGATATAAAGCATTTTTTGGATCAATCTTAATCTTCCTATGGTGATCAGTCAGCTGCTAGGAGGCTTGGGAAATCAGATGTTCCAGTATGCTGCTGGAAGGGCACTATCGCTGGATTTGCAATGCCCTCTTTTACTCGATTTGAGCGGCTTTAAGAATTATTCCTTACACAATGGATTTGAGTTAGAGCGAGTTACGCAGGCTCCAATTCACATAGCGACACCGGGACAGTTAAGGAAATTGTTAAGTTGGCGCTCAGGTAACTTGGTACGAAAGTTATTAAAGCGTCTACCTTACAGGAGCGCGCGTGGTCGACACTTAGTGGTGGAGCCGCACTTCAACTATTGGTCAGGTTTTAGTAAGATTCTTGATCCTTCATATCTAATGGGTTATTGGCAATCTGAAAAATATTTTAAAGACTTTGAGTTACGCATTCGCTCGGATTTCGAGTTTAGAAAACCTTTGATCGGTGAAAATTTGCAAACTTCATTTCTCATGAAAGATGCTAACTCTGTTAGTCTGCATGTTCGACGAGGGGATTATGTGACACATGCAGCAACCGCAAAAATACTTAACCCTTGTTCTCTGGATTATTATCAAAGAGCTGTTGACTGCATATCGAAAACAGTTACCTCGCCCCATTTCTTCGTTTTTTCTGATGATCCTGAGTGGGCTCAGCACAATCTGAAGATTACATTTCCAACTACATATATTGATAGAAATTTTGGGCCACAAAATTACGTTGATATGCAGCTAATGACCCACTGTAATCATAATATTATAGCGAACAGTTCATTCAGTTGGTGGGGGGCATGGCTGAATAAAAATTCAGATAAATTGGTAATTGCTCCTACAAATTGGTTCGCCAATGGAATAGATGATAGGGATTTGATTCCGCCAGAATGGATAAGGCTTTGATGGACCTTAAAGCTACGTCCTCCTCAAAAAGGGCTTCAGTGAGTGTCGTTATCCCTTGTTATCGGTGTTGCGAATCTCTTTCATCTGCCGTTTGGTCTATTGTGAATCAAACAGTTAGGCCAGCAGAGATAATTCTAGTCGATGATTTTAGTGACGATAGAGGTGAAACACTTGCGATGATCGAGAGTATTAGATCTGAGTTTAATGAGCTAATCCAAATCATAACTATACGTTTGCCGCAGAATCGAGGTGCTGGTGAGGCGCGTAACGCTGGTTGGAACGCCGCGAGTCGTGATTTTGTGGCGTTTTTAGATGCCGATGACACGTGGCATCCTCAAAAATTAGAGATTCAGATTGGTTGGATGTTGGCGAATCCAAATTGTTTAATTACTTGTCACGAGTCACAGATTTCACACGGAGACGGGTACGTAAATTATGCGGCGGAAGGTATCAAAGCACAGAAAATTTCGTTAATGTTAATGTTGTACCGGAATGAAATTTCGACGCGTACAGTCGTAGTTAGCCGAAAGCTAAAGCGACGCTTTCCACCCGTTGCTCGTCGTGCAGAGGATTATCAATTATGGTTGAGGATATTGCTCAGCAGGACTGTTGTTATGAAACTGTGCGCCCCACTTGCGCGATCATATAAAGACGATTTTGGTGTTAGTGGCTTGTCTGAAAATTTGTTAGCGATGCATAAGGGTGTGTTGCGGTGTTTCGAGGAGCTGCGCAGGGATCGTTTGATATCAGCTGGCTTATACTATTTTTTGGTTGTTTTTGAACTCCTCAAATACTGGCGCCGAGTAGTCGTGACGACTATTAGGCGTGCGCTCTAATGCAATTAAGCATTCAAAATATAAATACTAACAACCCAGCGTATTTATTTGTTACTACCCAGTTGGTAGGCAAGGTGTTAATAGCTTTTTCGCAAATTTACGCGATCTACGTTTTTTCAAAAATCCACCAGCCAAGTAACGCAGCAGTGATTGTTCTTTTACTTGGCTATTCGGTATGGATTCAAATTTTTGAGTTTGGTGTATCGCAAACCTTACAAAATGGGCTCAATTCAAAAGCTTTAAGGCTCAACGGCGGCTGTACTGTCATCGTAGGGCACTATATTTTAATGGTGGTGTTGGCCGTGATTTTAATCATGATTCCTGAAGCGCTAGATTTGTTCCAGGGTGAAGTTCAGGCTTATGGAACGCAGGCTGACGCTCTGGCATTTCCCATTGGTATCGCCTTGATGTTGGTGAGTACCAATAACGTTTTAATACAAAGAATGCTTCTCGTGATTAATAAGGGGTTAGTTTCTAGCAGATTATTAATTTTCCAAGCTACTTTATCCATATCTGTTTTATCTTTTTTTCAATTGCGCGGGGCGGCTCTTCTAGAGTCGGTAGTTATTTATCTGGCCTTGCCACTTTTGGTCCACATGCCACTAGTACTTAAATTTGGTGTGCGAGTTTGGCGTAAAAAAAATCGTAAACCATTAAATTGGTTATGGGTTTTTAAACATGCCCTTGGGTTTTGGGGTCTGAACGCATTATCTTTGATATACCTGGGTGCAGACTACTTTTTTGCAGCAAACTATCTGGTGGATACGGATCTGGTTTCTTATCATCTTTCATCTAGATTATTTTTTCTTTCATTTATCGCATACTTTTCATATGTGCAGTACAAAGCACGAAATATAACGAACGATATGCATTACCACCAGATATTGCGGTTCGTTAGATGCGGGTTATTGATTGGCCTTCTTTCCGTTGCTTTCTTGCTAACCATCGCATTATTGATCGAGATTACAGGCGTTATTAAATATATTGGTGCATCAGACTTTTTCGTAATATCACTGATATTTTCAGCTGGTTTATATTTTTCTATGCGCGTATTTCGTGACGTAGGCTTAGTGGTAATTTGGAATTTAGGTTTAAAGCAGTTTTTGTACGCGCTTCATTTTTTTGAGGTGATCCTTTGTTTTTTATTATTAAGTGCGTTTGCGCCAATATTCGGTGCTAAGGGTATGTTCTTCGTTATGGCGTTTGTCGCAACCTTGAGTTCAATAGCTATCTACATCACGCTATACAAGATATTAACCAAAAATAACGAGAGATCTTATTATGCGCGTTAGAGATCAAAGGGTTAACTACTCTAATATTGATCGGCTTCTTTCGATCATTACAGTTTGCCGTAATGATGCTCTGCGGCTAGAGAAAACAATAAATAGTTTAAGTGCTTTTTATAGTGATCAAAGATTTGAGCATTTAGTAATCGATGGAGGGTCCACGGATAACAGTCAGCAGTTAGTAGCATCTTTGACCAAGACAACGAATTTTAGATGTTATGTAAATGCTGATTGTGGAATATATGATGCGATGAATATCGGCGTGTCGTATTCCCGATCGCCGTTCTTATTATTTTTGAACTGCGGCGATACGGTGATTGGAAGCCCCGATGAGTTTTACAATACTATTTCCGCTTTAATCGATCGAAATAAGTGTGTGGCGGATATAGTTTGTTTTCCGGTGCGTCAGATATCTAGGGATTTCGTTAAAACAATCGTGCCAACTCGTCCATATTTCCATAAGATGCCAACATCTCATCAGGGAATGGTATTTAGGAAGCAATTTGTTAACAAAAATTGTTATGAAACGAGATATAAAATTGCTGGTGATTATGATTTGTATCTTAGGGCTGATAGGGATGCAATTATTACGCGTAAATTGCCCCAGAGTTTAGTCGCAGTTGAGGCAGAAGGTTATGCTTCTTCTCACCCTGTTAGGGCATATTTTGAGTACATCGCTATTGCCTGCCGAAGGTTAAAAGGTATACGTAAGTTAAGAACAGTTTTTCTCATCATGTCTAGGGCATTAATCGTTATTACTGCAAAGTTAATTCTACCCGCTAAGTGGATTTTGCTTCTAAGGAGAAGTTAATGGCAGGTAGCATTTATAGTTTCCCTAACAAGGCTCTGAGAATCAGTCTGATTTTAGGAAGCTTTAAGTTTTTGTGTGCATTACTTGTCTTGTCAGTCTTTACGAGATTTACTCCGTTGTTGGATGCGGAACAATACTTGTCGGGTGCTTACCTAGAACATGCCTCTTTGCGAACGTTATTGGTCCAAAAATTAGTATTAATACTTGCAAACTCTGGGAGTGATCTAGTCGTACATTTTGTATTTGGTTTACTTTCGCTCTCGGGTTTTTATTATTATTATTTAAAGGGTGGTACCCGTTGGCAGTTATGCCTTGTTCTGCTCCTCCCGAGCTCTTTGATTTGGACCTCGGTGATAGGTAAAGAGGCTGTTTTTTATGGTGCGTTTACTTTGTCTTTAGTTATTTGGAGTCAATTTGTGCATCGTAGGTGTACTACCTTAGATATCTTAATTTTGCTGGCTGCTGTACTAGCCTGTCTGTTATTGCGGCCTCATTATGGGCTCTCGGTTATTTGGTTATTTGTATCGGTTACCTTGATTGATAAACTTAATAATAAGGCCTGGATATGGCTAAGTTTATTAGCTTTCGTCGGCTGCATACTGTTCTATATTTTTTTTTGGGAGACGATGTTGCATCACGCGTTTTATGGAATTGACCCCAATGCAAGAGCCAGTCGGTTTGTTTATTTCGGGATTGACCAGCTCACGGGCGAAGGATTTGAGAAGTACAAGGCGTTATTGCCATTAGGCGCAATACTCGGGATCGTCGGTCCAACACCGATCGAAGTAGTCGAGAGGCCGTTATTAACGCCATTTTTTCTTGAGGGCGTTTTGATCTTAATATGCCCCGCCGCAATTTACATTTATTCAAAAACACAATATTTTTTGGGTCAAGAGCGGTTTAAAAAAATCTTTTGGATGTGTCTTGTGCCAGTAATTGTGGCACTTGTTGTAGTCCATGCTCCCTGGGGGCTTCTGAACCCTGGTTCAGCGACCCGATGGAGGGTAAATTTTGAAGCAATTTTTCATATGGCTCCAATTTTACTGCTATACGGTTTTCTAGATAATAAATACGATGAGAATAATTCATTTTCATCCTGACGCGCGCTATGCGGAAAAATTCGTTACGCCTTTAATGCAGGCGGAGCGAGATTTAGGACACGATACGGAGTTAGTTTTGTCTTCGGTTCCGAGTGACGCCGGCTCCGCAAAGATTTTTGCTTTCGATTTGTCATTAAAAAATATTTTAAAATTTCCGATCGCTCTATGGCAACTACGGTCGTTTTTAAAGGACAAGAAGCCTGATGTTGTCATTTGCCATAATACAAAATCAGCTCTGCTGCCCCTTGTCAGCGCCCTTTGGGCCGGGATTTCAGTGCGGGTATACTTTAATCATGGCGTCCCCTTTGTCGGTTATAAAGGTTTAGTTCGTTGGGGACTAAAATCATTAGAATACGGCAATTTGTTTTTAGCAACATGTGGTTTAACTGTCTCTCGAGATATGCTCAATGTGTTACGGACTATTGCGTCAGACACTAAACTGAGCCTCATAAGTGCCGGGTCAGCGTGTGGGATTGAGCTTAAAGACTACTCTATAGATCATGGAGGTAAAATTGATTGGTGTAAAAAGTATGGACTTAATGTTGATGATTTAATAATTTTGTTCGTAGGTAGGCCTCTAAAACGTAAAGGATTTGACTTTAGTATACGATTATTTTTGGACCAAATTCCAGATGCGCATATAAAACTTGTGATTTGTGGCGCTACACCCGAAGACGTGCGAAGGACGATTCATGAAGTACCCCAAAATATAATTCCTCTTGGATTCATCGACAATCTCAGCGAAGTAATGTCATACGCAGATATGCTAATTGTGCCGTCTAGACATGAGGGGCTATCTTATGCTGCTTTGGAGGCGCAGGCGTCGGGACTGATAGTAGTTGCAAATGATCTCCCGGGGTTAAGGTGTGTTATTGAGCATGAAGTTAACGGTTTTTTAGTGCCGCCTAACGACGCCAAACACTACATTAATATTATTAGGCAAGTTGACCTGAACCGAAAAGCTTTCCCTCAGGTGCGACAGCTGGCTACTATTAGCGCTAAACGGTTTTCCCGTAAAGTTTTTATGGCAGATTATGCTGGGTTTTTGAATAAAATTCGTGATGTAAAGACGATTTGTTTTGTAGCGACTACTCCATTTGCAGTGAATGCGTTTTTGAAAGATCATCTTTTAGCTCTAGCAAAAAATTATAAGGTTGTTCTGTGTGTTAATCTTGAGGCATTCAGTCTATCGGATGAAATAGCAGAAAAAGTGACTGTTATAGATATTGCAATTCAACGCAAAGTTTCCATATATCAAGATATCAAAACACTATTTCACCTTATTAGAATAATCGTCACTAATTCTCCGGGCGTAGTTCACACTCTTACTCCTAAGGCGGGCTTATTGGGAATGTTGGCTGCATGGATAAGCGGAGTTCCAACGCGTTGCCATACATTCACTGGACAGATTTGGGTTACGAAGGCTCTACTAAGTCGATACTTACTAAAAAAATTAGATTGTTTTATCGCAACCATTGCTTCACATGTCTTTGTTGATAGTGATTCTCAGCGAAACCTGCTTTATCGAGAGAAAATTGCCAAAGACGGCACGGTAGGCATGCTTGGCAAAGGGTCTATGTCCGGAGTTGACCTTACACGTTTTCATCCGGACGTTAATATTAGACGGGGAAAGAGAAGAGAGGTTGGGTCTTCGGATGACGCATGTGTTTATCTTTTTGTGGGTCGCCTTACCAAAGACAAAGGCGTCCTAGATCTATTGACCGCATTTAAAGAGATCGCGATTGAGACCTCAAATGTCGAGCTTTGGATTGTCGGGCCTGATGAAGAAAATTTAAAGACTGATTTTGGAAATGAACTAACGAATGGTGGTTTGATAATTCGTTGGCTCGGTCATACGCTTAATCCACAAGTGATGATGGCTTCTGCAGATATATTGTTATTGCCAAGCTATAGAGAGGGCTTTGGTTCAGTGATTATCGAAGCTGCCGCTTGTGAGGTGCCGACGATTGCGTACCGTATTGATGGTGTGGTTGATGCTGTAGAAGACGGCCGAACTGGGATCTTGATTGATGTTGGTGACGTCAGGTCATTTGCTTGCGCTATGAAGAGGCTAACTATTGATGAAAGCCTTCGCGCTCGTCTTGGAAGGCAAGCGAGATTTAGAGCCCAACAACAGTTTAGTAGCGAGTCGGTGACTGCTGCATGGATTGATTTTTACCGAAAAATATTGGGAACGAATTGACGATTAATTTAATTTACCCACGGATAGACATAAAACCGTTTCGATCTCAGATTTGCTAACTATGAAAGATCGACAGTTTCTTTTGGCTTTGTTTGCGTGCGCGTTTGTTTATTCCTTTTTGGCGAGTATATTTATTCGTGATGCGATAATTCCCACGGTTTATACGCAAAGCGTTGACGGACATTTACCCTCCGACCCTTACACATACCATCGATTAGCAGAAAAAAATTGCTGATATTTTTCGTCAAGGGGGCTCTGCATATAGCTTTTCCCCTGATGGACAAAGAATAGCAGGGATTATTAGCGCGATTTACGTACTAGGTGGTTCTGTATATTTGATTGTTTTTTTAAATTGTCTTTTGCATGGGGCATCCGTCGTAACACTATTTCTAATATTGAGGCATTGGTTTTCTGCGGTCGGCAGCACTGTTGGGATAATTCCATTATTAATATCTCCATATATGATGCTTTGGTTCTCACAAATTAATAAGGAGAGCTACACCTTATTTGGGGTTCTATTGTTTATGTACGGATTTATTAAATTTTTATCGTTAAATAGATTCTTCTCTTGTAAAGCTTTTCTGGTATTCATTCAGATGATAATAGGATCCTTATTTATTTGGTTGATTCGACCTTATGTTAACCATCTATTACTTCCTTCAGTGGTTCTTATTATTATGGCTGCTTTTTTTTATTATAAAAACAACCGATGGACAAGGTTGTTTTTTGGGATAGGAGTGATAACTCTTTTCGGAGTAATTAGCTTTTCTGGCTCCTCGGGACAGTCCTCATACCAAACAGTTGCGCAAGCTATCAACGGACCGCAAAAAGTCACCGTACAACATACCACCACAGCTGATGAGTGCTTTAAAAAAATTGTAAACTGGCAGAATGCAAAATTTCTCCCTGCTTTTGTTAATAATCGCTTGAGAGGATTAATGGAGCAAAGATGTAGGATTTTCACGATCCTAGATGTTGATAAAAACCTTACGGTAATAAATTCATTCTTCACCGTTGATTGGTTACCAAGTAGTTCTTTAGAAGTCATCCATCATATTCCAATCTCTTTTGCGTACGGGATTGCATTTCCTTGGCCTTGGGATGTTTTATCAATTGTTCAACCCACGTTCTCGATTTTTTACCTATTTGTAATCTTTGAATCTTATTTGCTTTATTTTGGCTTATTAGGTCTTTTTTTATGGATGGTTCGTAACAGGCAATTATCTCTTTTAGTGCCTATATTATGTTCTGCGAGTGTTATGACTGCGTTTGCAATGGCGGTTCCGTTTTTAGGAGCTCTTTATCGATACCGATATCCTTGGTGGATTTTATTAATTGGCCTAGGACTGGCTGCGTTATCAGACTTACGTAATCGGGAGGAAAAGGTTCGCCATAGGACATAAGATTATTTAATAAACAAACGGAGTAACGATTAAAGTAATGAGTGTAGAGTTAAGCTTTACCATCTAATAATGATCCCCAACCGTTGTGTCGTCTGATGAAAAGAATTTTTGATTTTGGTCTAAGTCTGTTTTTACTGGTCATCCTTAGTCCTGTTTTGTTTTCAATAGGTCTAGTAGTGCGGATATCTTCCTCTGGGCCTATTATTCATTGGGGAATGCGGATAGGGCGAGACAATAAGCGCTTTAAAATGCCTAAGTTTCGGACAATGCATTTAAATACGCCCTCCGTGGCAACCGACCTGTTAATAGATCCGAAACGGTGGTTAACGCCTATCGGCTCATTCTTACGTAGAACTAGCCTTGATGAGCTGCCTCAATTGTGGTCTATTTTTATCGGTGATATGAGCTTTGTCGGCCCTAGACCGGCGCTGTTTAATCAATATGACTTGATAGAGCGACGAACAAAATCTGGGATTCACTTACTGTTGCCTGGGTTGACGGGGTTGGCTCAGATCGAGGGTCGAGACAATATATCAGTGGACGAAAAACTTTCTCTGGATATTGAGTATTTAAATAAACGTTCTTTTTTGTTTGATCTCTACATCATATGTAGGACTTTTTTGAAAATTTGGGACACTGAGACAGTATCCCATTAAGTCGATCTGTACTGGAGGAAGAATGCATTTGCATAAGTATGTATTACCCGTGCTTTCTTTGCCGCGTTGGGCTAAAAGGATAGCGGTCTTAGTAGTAGATACTGGTCTTTGTATTTTGACTGTTTGGTTGGCTTTTTACCTGCGGTTGGGTGAGTTGGTTATGTTATCGGGTAATGCGTTAGCGGCAGCGTTGGTATCCGTAGGTATTGGCTTGCCAATTTTTATCGCAAGTGGCCTTTACCGAGCAATTTTTCGCTATAGCGGTTGGCCGGCATTAATGGCGGTCGCTCGAGCTATCGTTATTTACGGGATTCTCTATGCCTCTTTATTCACAGCGATTGGAATCCAAAACGTTCCGCGTACAGTAGGCATTATTCAGCCGATTCTTCTTTTGCTATTCATCGGGGCATCCCGAGCACTTGCGCGTATTTGGTTGGGAGATCATTACCAAGATGCTCTGAAACAGGCCGGTCGGGCGAAGGTTCTCATATATGGTGCGGGTACATCAGGTCGCCAGTTAGTCGGCGCCATAGCTAATAGTCCTGAAATGCAAGTAGTTGGTTTCTTGGACGATGATGACCGACTTTTTGGGCATGTTCTAAACGGTCAACCAATTTACAGTCCCAAAGATCTCGATAATCTGGTAGCTTCTTTGAATGTGAGTATCGTATTACTTGCTATGCCAAGTTTACCGCGCAAACGTCGAAATGCTATCTTGGCGAGTATCAGGCCTACGAAAATCGCGGTACGGACGCTGCCAAGTATGGCCGATATGGTCCACGGTAAGGTTAGTTATTCAGATCTTAGAGATCTTGATATTGATGATTTGCTCGGTCGAGAAACAGTAATGCCGAACTATATTTTGTTGGCAAAATCGACACGAAATAAAGTGGTTGTCGTCACAGGTGCGGGTGGGTCAATCGGCAGTGAGCTTTGTCGACAGATTCTGGCCCTTGGTCCGAGTAAGCTCTTATTGATAGATCAGAGCGAGTTTGCACTCTACGATATTCACCAGGAGCTTTTAAGTAATTTTCCCGACAAAGAGTCGACCCTAATTCCGCTTCTCGCTTCGGTCAAGGACAATGACCGGATGCAAGAAATTATCACAACATGGCGCCCAGATACGCTCTATCACGCGGCGGCTTACAAGCATGTACCGATGGTAGAGCACAATGTTTCCGAGGGAATAAAGAATAATGTTTTTGGCACTTTATGTGCTGCTAAGGCAGCCGTGCAACATGGCATATCTGAGTTCGTATTGGTCAGTACTGACAAGGCGGTGCGGCCGACCAACATTATGGGTGCCAGCAAGAGGTTGTCAGAAATAGTTTTGCAAGCATTGGCTGATACCGATACGAAAACGAATTTTAGTATCGTCCGCTTCGGAAATGTGCTCGATTCTTCTGGTTCAGTTGTTCCTAAATTTAGACAGCAGATTCGCGGCGGAGGTCCAATAACACTCACCCATCCCGATATAACGCGTTATTTTATGACTATCGCAGAAGCCTCTCAGCTTGTGATTCAGGCAGGAGCAATGGCTAGGGGTGGTGAAGTTTTTGTTTTAGATATGGGCCGACCTGTGAAGATTTATGATCTTGCTCAAAAGATGGTTGAGCTGTCCGGCTTAACTTTACGCAATGAGCAAAACCCTGATGGGGATATTGAAATTGAGGTGGTTGGATTGCGTCCAGGGGAAAAGCTTTATGAAGAGCTTCTCATCGGCGAGAACCCTAAATTAACAACTCATCCAAGAGTCATGAAAGCCCAAGAGGAATTTTTGCCTTGGACGCGACTTGAAGATGATCTAAAAACGCTTGAAATGTTATTAAATGTTAATGATGTAGGCGCAATTCGAACTAAGATGGAAACATTGGTTTCGGGTTATACGCCTAGCGCGAATATCGTTGACTGGATATACACCGAAGAGAGGACATAATTTCTGCGAAAGCTGGTAAGTCCAGATGCAATGAAAGAGACATGTTAAGATTTGATTTGTCGTAATTAGATAATCGAGAAGTATACCCAAGTGATTCTGGGTATCGTCAAAAATGAGGGGGATCTAATTTGTCTTGGATTATTATTTATACAAAACCTCGCCAGGAAATCAGGGCAAAAGAACACCTTGAGAACTTGGGCTTGGACGTCTCACTCCTGGTTAGGCCGATAGAAAAAATAAGAGACGGAGTGATTTCCATAACGTCTGAGCCTCTTTTTCCAAGGTACATATTCATCCGTAATGATTTGAGTGTCATGCAAAAAGTAAGCCATATGCTTAGAAACGTCAGAGGTGTATCGCAGATAGTAAAGTTTGGAGGCGAGTTCGCGGAGCTGGACGCAATAACATTCGCACAGATCTCCGAACACGCAACCGCATTGTCTTCTCATCCGACTAAAATATACAATTCGGGTGATAATGTCGTTTTTACCTACGGCGCCTTTAGGGAAATTCAGGCTATATATGAAGAGGCGGATGGAGATAAGCGAGTTATATTACTGTTCGATCTTCTTAGTAAGCCAGTCAGGCTTTCTGTGCCCGTTCGTTCTCTCAAGCGTGGCTAGAGAAAGTCATTATTTTTGTCTTAGTTTCCCCAATTTGCCGTTTGACTGGCTTAGTAACTGGAACTATAGAACGGTAGATGGCCAAATAAAAAATGATGAACTAATTAGTCAACCTTAGATCGACCTATCGTTTTTAAAGCCATACATAAATTTTGTGTGGCTACAATAATTAGAAGTAGTTATCTCAATTGACAATCCAAGAAAACAAATATTACTCGCTCGGCTTAAACCATGACACATGTCCCTTAGACCTGCGTGCGGCTTTAGCTATAGGCGATCATGAGATAGATTCGGCTTTAAAAAACTTACTGATGTCAGATTCGATTAGTGAGTCGGTGATTCTGTCAACCTGCAATCGAACCGAGATATACAGTTATGCCTCTGATCCAGACGAAATTGTCTCATGGTATGCGCAGTTTCGTGGCTTCAGTAAGCAGGAGCTCTCTTCGGTTCTTTATCAAAATTCTGGAGAACTTGTTGCTCAACATGCGTTTCGTGTTGCCTCGGGTCTTGATTCAATGGTACTCGGTGAGACACAAATTTTCGGTCAATTAAAAAATGCAGTCCGTATGGCGGATTCGATAGGGGCTCTTGGGCCCAGGCTTCGGCAATTATTCGACGCTAGTTTTTCAGTGGCAAAATTTGTAAGAACGGAAACAGACGTCGGAGCTCATTCGGTATCACTTGCTGCGGCCTCCGTGAAAGTTGGCGAACGTATTTTTGGCTCGCTCTTTAACGCAAATGTTCTGTTTGTTGGCGCTGGGGAGATGAATCGTATTTGTGCTGAATACTTTGTATCTTATGGCGTTCAGAATGTATCATGTTCGAATCGAACCGTGAGTCGTGCCAAAGATTTAGCGGAAAAATTTAGCGGAGACTATTTTCCCCTGAGTGACGTTGCTCATAAGTTGAGCGAATTCGATATCGTTGTTAGTTGCACAGGTAGTCCAATACCTGTTCTAGGCAAGAGAGCCATAGAAAAGGCGACTGAGATTAGGCGCCATAAACCAATTCTTTTGATTGATCTTGCGGTACCACGTGATATCGAGCTTGAGGCGTCTGAATTGGAGGATGTCTTTTTGTACACTGTTGATGACCTCGGGGAAATCGTTAACGATGGTATGCGGAATCGAGAGGATGCAGCGCGTGAAGCTGAAAAAATAATTGCAGAAAGGTTAGTTCAATTTAAATCGCAGATTGATCGGAAAAAAATAATCCCTGTCATTAAGAAGTTTAGAGAGCGTGGCGAATTAATTGTCCAAATCGAGTTGGAAAAAGCGCTTTCCTCAATTGCTAAAGGGGAAAGGCCCGAGAACGTGGTTAAAGCTTTGTCGAGGGCTATTTCAAATAAATTTATGGATGAGCCTAGTCGCGCATTGAACAATGATTCAACAGGTGAAAAATTGAGTCTTTCAGAGGCTTTGGAAAGGCTTTACGGGTTAAATAAAAATTAAAGTATGAAGCAATCATTATTAGATAAATTAGAGAAGTTATCTTTAAGGCATGAGGAGCTCAACGCATTAATGAGCTCAGAGAACGCTACGCTTGATATGGAGAAGTTTACGGGATGGACCCGTGAGCATGCGGAACTAGAGAGTGTCGTTGTGAACTACAGGGAGTACTTACGAATCGATCTGTCTATCGTGGAAGCTAGAGATTTACTTAATGACCCCGATATGAGTGAGATGGCTAGATCGGAAATTCTCGAAGGCGAAGAGAAACAGCGTTGTCTCGAAGGAATGTTGCAAAAAGCCTTATTACCCAAAGATCCTAATGATGGTCGAAACGTCTTTCTAGAAATAAGAGCAGGAACTGGCGGTGATGAATCGGCACTGTTTGCTGGTGATTTGCTTAGGATGTATTTGAAATACGCCGAGAAACGCCACTGGTCAACGGAAATTATTTCACAGAATGAATCCGATTTAGGCGGATACAAAGAAGTTGTAGTGAAAATTAGCGGTGACAATGTCTACTCCCAATTAAAGTTTGAGTCTGGAGGTCACCGAGTCCAGAGAGTACCTGAAACAGAGACGCAGGGTAGAGTGCATACCAGTGCATGTACAGTTGCGGTTTTACCTGAGCCAGATCAGTTAAAAGATGTTGAAATTAATCCGAGTGAACTTCGGATTGACACGTATCGAGCTTCTGGAGCTGGGGGCCAGCATATTAATAAGACGGATTCCGCTATACGAATCACTCACCTTCCTACCGGTTTGGTTGTGGAGTGTCAGGAGGGCCGTTCGCAGCATAAAAATAAGGCTCAAGCATTATCGGTATTGGCTGCTAAATTGAATGCGCAGCAAGCCCAAGAGCATCAAGCAAAAGAAGCTGCAACTCGAAAGACGCTTATAGGTAGTGGGGATAGGTCAGAGAGAATTCGGACTTATAATTTCCCCCAAGGTCGATTGACCGAGCATAGGATTAACTTGACGCTTTACAAGCTATCTCAAATTATGGAGGGCGAGTTAGATGAAGTTGTTGACAGTCTCCTCTCTGAGCATCAAGCCGAACTACTAGCAATGGCGTCAGAGTAGTTAAAAACTAAGCCATCGAATTATGATGAAATTAGATTCAATGGAATCTGACATCAATAGCCTAACTCAAACGCTCGGTATATCCCGATCTGAAGCCATTAGAGAGATAAAAATTTTATTCGGTTATGCGAATAATTTAGACCCAGTGGAGTTGATTAAAGAGCCGGATGTCATGCGAGATCCTATAAAATTAAAAAAATATAGAAGGATCTTTAATGATCGACTTACACGAAAACCTGTTGCCTATATTCTAGGCTGTAAAGAATTCTACGGATTATGTTTTAATGTGAACGAATACACATTAGTACCAAGACCTGAAACGGAACTGCTAGTAGACCTAGCAATTGAAAAAATTCAACAATATAACCTTAAGACGATCTTAGAGCTTGGAACTGGGTCGGGTGCGATAGCGATTTCAATAGCAACCCATCTACCTAATATTCAAATTACAGCTACAGATATTTCTTCGAATGCTCTCGAGGTTGCTTTGGGGAATGCTATGAATCTTTGCCCAAATCACACAATAGAATTTAAAAAAAGTGATTGGTTTTCGG
>Ga0255779_1000266_pt1 | contig 67738 bp, 65 predicted proteins | sample 011ome_21_FD_179977 | JGI IMG/M metagenome (GOLD analysis project Ga0255779, IMG submission 179977) | Coastal salt marsh microbial communities from the Groves Creek Marsh, Skidaway Island, Georgia - 011508AT metaG (version 2) | ecosystem: Environmental > Aquatic > Marine > Intertidal zone > Salt... | reverse complement strand
AAAGCAAGCTCGCCTTTTAATCCCTGTTCGCTGGGCCAGTGAAAGGTTAAACAATAAACGAACTAAGCATGTAGAGCCGAAGGCAGAGGACTGACGGACGCGGGTTCAATTCCCGCCGCCTCCACCAATAAAGAAAGGTCAACTATTCTTGGTTGGCCTTTTTTTTGCCGATCGCAACTGCTTTTTGCTTAGCTGCTTGTATCTCTGTAGTTGCCAACCGCCCCTCAAATTGCCTTTAGGAATAGTTATTGGGCCTCTTAGGCTATTTTTCTCTATATTGAATAGCTTTCTTCGCTACTCTGGAATTTTCACTTTCAAAGGTTATGAACCGCCTAACTCGATAGCGCCATTCTTCTGTACTGACAAAGAGAACGATACCACTGCTTTAAGCCAAACTCAGGTCGCGGTAGCTACTAGCGACCCAATCTGTGAGATTTAAAATTAGGAGTTGATACGTGACGATCGCCAGGTAATTGCAATCGCAAAACTCTGGGCTAAGCACTCATGGAATAGGAAGGTGCATTTAATGGAAGCTAATAACCAGCCTGCGATAGAACAAGCAAAAACAGACAAAGCACAGGCTTGGTCGCTTGATCTAATCAAGAGCCTGGATTGGAAAGTGTTCGAGGCGCTTTGCGCAGCATACTTTAAAGCGAAAGGGCACAACGCAGAGGTTTCAAAAATTGGCGCAGATGGCGGAATAGACATTCTTCTTTATGAAAGAATCAACACGGATAAATTGCTTGGCGTCGTGCAATGTAAAGCCTGGGCGACTAAGCCAGTCGGCGTGCGCGAGGTCCGTGAACTCTATGGCGTCATGGCTGACATAGGTTGCCTCCTGGGCGTCCTCATTACAACCTCAAGATTTACAGAAGATGCTCGCTCGTTTGCATCCGGAAAGCACATTAGCCTGATGACGGTGGAAAAGCTCTTGGCACTTATCCTCGGATTGCCCGAAAACTTAAAGACAGAACTCTTATACCAAACTACACAAGGCGACTATACGGTTCCCTCCTGTCCAAATTGTGATATTAAACTGGTGTCACGTGTGGCAAGCAAAGGAAAGTCACTCGGGCAGCATTTTTGGGGCTGCAGTAATTTTCCCAAATGCCGTTACATGCTGCATCGAAGGTTGGCCAATCAGGCTGCTCGCCCAACTAGCGCTCACCACTGGGTATGATGCAAATCCCTGAATAATCACATCAGCTGCGGTTTTCATTAGCAACCTGCTGTGTATCATTCACGTGCCTTAACCCTTTGCTAGAGAAAATATTCAACAAAGGATAAAGGAACCGCCACAATCAATAATTCTCTGGCCCGATGAATGCCAAACGGTGGTATCAGCATTTCCTGCACTTCAATTTTTACAGCGAGCAGATTCGTGTACAGCCAGATGCCTGTCAATATATTCGCTGCCGCAGTCAGCTGTTGCCCTAGCGAAACATCAACTTTGACTGCGAATAGGTAGATATTGTTAAGCAGCAAAAAGAAGAATGCCGACTTAACACCGAGCAAAATCAGCCATTGCTTTGGCGATTGAGGCGCGCAGAACAGACTGAGCCATCTGGCGAGATTACGGCCAACGCTGACGAACACTGAATCACGACTCTGGCTCATGTTCACACTCCAAAGGTGTGCGGCATTAATCGGCGAGATCGCTCAGCACAAAGAATAAATGGAGAAACAGCTACCCGAATTGCGCCTTCAAACTACCGTTAGAATGAATAAGGCGAGCGCTGCGAGCAAGAACTCGGGCGCGCGCAAGCCTTTAACCCTTTGATCATTTGATTCATATCGTGCTGAGCCAACGCTCAGGTTGACGTAGATCCAGATGACCACCAGTATGGAAGCCATCAATGGGCGCTGGCCAGCCGCGGATCTGTCTGCACTGGTCGCCAACCAATAGAGCCCGCCAGCCAGCACAAAAAATGCAGCCGTTCGGTACAGTATTCTTCGCCAGCGAACGGCTGTCGATTGAACCTGAAACTCATAAGATTTGGGTGCTGCTCGGCCATGCCTTTCACGTCTCAATAGCAGCACCTCCTTGTTGGCTACTTATGTTTCTTGGGCTTCTTTATTCTTGGTCTCGCGGCATATTGGCTAGATTGCGGGCTAATTGGAGTCAAACGTTAGATATATCGCCTCACCCAACGACATGTCGCTAGCCCTTAGGTTGTAGTCATTAATACTTTGACCCATCATTTTCCCGAAGCCATATGCCGAGCCGATGCCGAAAACACCAAACATAAAGTTGCCGCCCGCCACAGTCTCCACTTCTTTCTCAGTCAGTAGTCGCATTGTTAAGTGTCCTTGCTGGTCATTCTTCGGTGGAATTACCGAAGTGACCTTATTGAACCCCTTATTTGTTGGTCAGTTTAGGTAAGATGGCTTAAATCATCGTGCGAGATAGCCACAACTGGTCGGCATTGCAGCGATTGACGCGTGGGTCCATCGGGTTCTGCTGCGCAAATTCCGATGCCAGCTGTTCATCAGGTTTTTGTTCAATTCGGGCTTCGTGCTCAGGGGGCTCCCGTCTCGAGACAGCTGCTAGGCTTACAGAGCGGCTTTTACGGCGGAGATATACGCGGCAAACTGTTCTCGTCGAATGTTATGGCCAGCGTTGTCAATGTGCCGCAACATAAAGCGACTGTTGATAGACACAACTTGATGGGCTATATCATGTTTCACGATCCCATCATGCTCACCATCGGCGTAGATTAACCACGCCGGGCACTTGATCTGTGCAACTGTCTCGGTCCAGCGACCCAGTATCAGACCCTCCATTGCCAGTTCGCTCACTTGCTGCTTGGAGGCAGCCCAGGCTGGCATCTCAAGTTCATGCCAGGTAGGGTTTTGGCGTTTGCCAAACTCGATAATCTGATCTTGAGTCATGCTAACGAGAGAGGCTAAGTACTGGCGAAAGCCTGCGCGACGTTGCTCTGCCTCTTGCTCGCGCACAACACCGTCGTACTTTGTCCAGGGGGGATCCTCCAGCAGGATGCGCGACGCCAGCGCGGGGTAACGCGCGGCCAGGTCAGCCACCATGCTGGCACCCATGGAGTGACCCAACAGAGCTGGCTGATGCAGGTCTAACGCCCCAATTAAACTCGCCAGATCATCAACCATCTTTTGTAAACTGGCTTTCCCACGCCCAGAAAGGCCGTGATTGCGCGCATCCATCATAATGATGTCAAACTCAGACTCCAGCGCCTTGGCGACACGGGTCCAGCACAAGCCGTTGTCGCTGAAGCCATGACATAGCACCAAGGGTGGCAGGTCACCGCGTCCGGTGCGATAGTAGTGAATATTGATCTCGCCGGTGTTGCTATCGCCTTGGGTCCAATGATTCATCGTCTGTTTGACCTGTGTGCTGTAGTCACGTCAGTGAAGCTTCACCAACTCGATTATCGCGCGACAATTATTGTTTAGCGCTTTGTGTTTGACTGCTGATGTTCTACTGCTGATGTTCTCGTTCCGATGCTCAATGTTTTCCACACCAGCGCTCATGTCTTACCAGGCATAGGCTTCAGGCGCCTGTCCACAAGGCGGAAAAATCTCATTCAATCGCTGACAGGTCGAGTCATCGAGACGAATCTCAGGTGCAGCAAGCACGCCGTTTAATTGCGCCAGGCTGGCCGGACCTATGATAGTCGACGCAATACCGGGTTGACGCAATAACCAGGCAATGGCGATCAGGCTGGGGGATTCGCCCAGTTCTGCGCAAAGCTGCTGGAATTGATCCAGCTGCGGGCTGAGCCGCGCCCTTGCGGTTTGCATGTCCTGTGACTGCCGACGCCCCGGCTCGCCCTGCTGCTCGGCCAATAGACCACCCGCCAGTGGACTCCAGGGAATGAGCCCCAGGCCATATTCACGACAAGCAGGCAGCACTTCCAATTCAGCTCGACGCTCGATCAGGTTATAGAGACTTTGTTCAGAGATCAGACCCAATTGATGACGGACACTTGCCTTCTCGTTAGCCTGCGCAATCGCCCAGCCAGGAAAATTGCTGGAACCCACGTAGGTAATCTTTCCTTGAGCAATGAGCCGCTCCATCGCCTGCCAGATTTCCTCTATGGGTGCAGAACGATCGATATGGTGCATTTGATAGAGCTCGATATGGTCAACACCAAGACGTTGCAAACTGGCATCGCAGGCCATCTGAATATGCCGTGCCGACAAGCCTCGGTCATTGATATCCTTCGACATGGGTTCATGTACTTTGGTGGCAACAATGAGTCGTTGGCGCCGGGATTTGTCCTGAGCAAACCACCGGCCCAGAAGACTCTCCGTCGCGCCGACGCCAAGACTACCGCCATACTGGTTCGCGGTATCGATAAAATTGATACCGGCTGCCACCGCTCGATCCAGCATTTCAAAAGCGACAGCTTCCGGCGTTCGAGATCCGAAGTTCATGGTGCCAAGGCATAACTCACTGACTCTCAGCGCTGAACGTCCTAATTGGCGATACTTCATCATCTCAATTCCGGTGTGTTGATATTGGCGTCAGTTAGGGCGCCCGCAAGGTAGGACCGGTCACCAGCACTTCACTTGAGTCGGCTACACAATGTTGCACCAGTCGCTGGGCTTGCGCAGACAATCGCTTGTAGTCTTGATAAGTGATCCCCGGCACGACCGGTTCTCTGAACCAGGGCGCATAGATCTCCAGGTTCGGAATGGCACGCATGCTGTCAGAAATATTGGGGGTTCCGCCATGCCAGGCACGAACATCGCGGATCATAATGCTACCCGCAGGCATTGGGCAGACTGTACTCAACCGCATCCATTCTGGCTCATCATCGAGGCTCGGTATTTGCATGCGCGAACGCTGAGTACCTGGAATTTGTCGCGTGGGGCCATTCAGTTGAGTGACATCCTGTGGCAGAAAATTGACACATACATAGGGACAGGGCAGATCTCGAATACTCATCTGCCCAAGAGGATCATAAAACGCACTGAAAGGACTGCGCTTGTCATCAACCCAGTCACGAACGTCAGAGTGCAACGGCTGGTAATCCACCGCGCCCGGCAAACAAAAGTCACCACTGGCGGCTCTGAGCGTATAGTGGGTTGAGCCGAATATGCCGTTAAGCAAAACAGTCACCGCCGGAATATCCAGCAGCATCTGCCAGGCCGGATGATGGAGTTGACTGCGGGTCAGGCTGGATCCGCCGAAGGAATATCGATGGGACCCTCGGTTACCTTTATGGTCTTGGTCCAGATCGACAATCTGCTGTGCGACTTCGTCACAGCCCATCGCCAGTATCTCGACCTGCTTAGAGTTGAGAATGTCTCTGACCCCGACAAAACCATCCCTGTGAAACAGGGCGACGGCCCTATCGACATCGTCAGGCGCGAGGATTTGTAGCCCCTTTATGCCATTGTTTGCGGTCAAGTGTTGTCGAAGTTCGATAACTCGAGGATCATCCTTTTGTGTGTCAAACCATCCGGCAAGACTTGTCGAATTCTTCATGGAATTGAATCTTTTATCGAGTTGAATCTTTTATTTAAGTTGAATCTTTCATTTAAGTTAAATCTTACATTGATATGAATCTTTCAATGAACCTGGCATTGAATCGATCAACCTGAAACAACGACCTGCAGGGCCTTGTTCTGCGAGATAGACATATCGGTCAACAGCAATTGGGCAGAGTCGGTTCTTTTGAGTCGCAGACTACTTTATTACAGCCCTCGAAGCATGGGAAGCGCGAGACACTCGCAGCTCAAGCACCTCTCCTTCGGCCACTGCAGCGTTCAAGGCATAGCAGGTTGCGTCATCGATTGAATAGACCCCGGTTGCGACATGGGGATACTGATCACTGATGTGATGTATTTCGACTCGATGCGGTCCCGGCACAGGTCCCTGTTCCGCTGCTATTGTGAAGTGCCCATCGGCTGATCGATTGGCCATTACCCGTGCGATAGGTGCTTGTTGATCTTCAGGAATCAGCGTTATCCAGAACAAACCCATTGCACTGCCATCCAGCGTCGCCCTGCCCTGCACCGCCATGCGTTTTTTATTGGTGAGCAAGCCACTACTGCGCAACCATTTCAGCATCAGCCCAGGCCACTCGCCGAAATCCGGATCACCGGACCCAAGGCCCGCACCGTGCTCGCCATATCCAAAGACGTGCAACTCTGACTGCACGCCATGGGCTGCCAGGGCGCGATAGAACAAAAGAGACTGATCTGACGGTACAATGCTGTCTTGGTGCGAGTGCACCAGAAAGGTCGGCGGCGTGTCAGCCGTGACCCGTTCATCCGTTGAGAAATATTCCTCCGCCTTGCGGCCCCGTTTTGCGCCGCTGGTGACGGCATAAACAGGCACCAGAAAATCTGGCCGACTGCTGACTCGCTCAACCGGATCTAGGGAGTCTTCGACACCCCTGTCGTAGCCTGTACCCACGGCTGTCACCAGATGACCGCCGGCCGAAAATCCCAACATGCCAATACGGTTCGGACTGATTCCAAACCCTGAGGCATTGGATCGCACCACACGCATGGCACGCAAACCATCCAGCAAAGATATCTCGGTGGAATATTTAGGCCCGACTCGATTTCTGAGAACAAACGCGGCGATACCTCGACGATTCAGCCAGCGCGCGACCTGCAAACCCTCATGATCAGACGCCAGTATTCGATACCCGCCGCCGGGATTGACGACAATGCCGGTGCCTGTCGCCATCGAAGCATTCGGCAAGTGAATCGAGATGGCCGGCACGTCTGTCAAGGCCTGACCCTCGGCGCCGGGCGCGCCGGCTGGCCAAAGCAACCTTTCCTCGCTATCGCTGACTACTCGCCCCTCTGTATCACTCTCTCTTACCATTTTTTGCAGGACCTTTGTCTCACCCTTCTACCGGTAGCGCACCACTAAAACTCTGAATCAATTGGCATGATAGGTTCAACCTGCGCCTCGATAATGGCGGCAGCCTTAGGACAAGGGTCTTCGCGCCAACGGTCGGCATAGATCTGCACACCGGTCGGCAAGCCATCGACAACACCCATGGGTAACGCGACCGCAGGCAGTCCCAGCAGATTACCCAGCGTAAAAAAGGCAAATCTGCCCAGGTTCGGCCTATCACCAGCGGATATGCGCCATAGTTCGTCTGCCAAAGTTCGTCTGCCAAAGTTCGTTTGCGATAGCACGCCCTCGATGCCATTTGTGACGTGATCGCTTTAGCTCACGAGCCCATCAGTCTGCCTCGATCGTTCGAGTCTAAGCCAGCTACTAATGTCGCGTCCTTCGCAACAGAAGTCAAACGCTTAGCCTTCGACCCTCCGCTTTCCCTGTCCTTTCACTCAGGGTCCTTTCACTCAGGGTCCTTTCACTCAGCGTCTTTCACTCAACATTTTTTACTCAGGAACGCCTAAGGGTTTCTCTCGCAGCGACTTTAGTTAAAACCTTATTCCAGAATGCTGCGGAGCATCCAGGCGGTTTTTTCATGGAGATTCAGGCGCTGGGTTAACAGGTCTGCAGTTGGCTGATCTCGAAGCTTATCCACAAGCGGCAGCAGTTTTCGTGCGGTTCGCGCCGTGGCCTCCTGGGCGGCAACCAGATATCGCACCATGTCCATAGCCTCAGGATTGCCCTCAACCTCACTGATGGAAGTGAGTTTCGCGAACTCCTTGTAGGTGCCAGGTGCCGGATAGCCCAAAGCACGAATCCGTTCCGCGATGAGATCCAACGCCTCCCACTGTTCTGTGTACTGACCCATAAACATCAGATGCAGACTGTTAAACTGAGGGCCGGTGACGTTCCAGTGGAAATTGTGGGTCATCAGATAAAGTGTATAGCTGTCTGCTAGCAGGGCAGACAAACCCTGCACTATCTGTTTACGATCTCTGGTATTGATACCTATGTCGATTTCTGTGACGACGGGATTATTTTTGCTGCGCATCGCAAGGGCTCCTTAATCTGAATCAGTCTGAATCTGCCTGAATCTGTCCTGTAGGGTGTGTTGCTTGTCACTGATGCTTGTCACTGATGCTTGTCACTATTGATTGTCACTATTGATTGTCACTGGTGCTATAAGCCAAGAAACTATCGCCTGTGCATCCGCAGCAGGCTGCGTCCCATTTGTCGTAACCGCAAGTGGGTCATCGGCATTGATCGGCGGCGTGGGCTGTTTTAGGGGTCGGCCTTTTTGCACAGTGTACGTGGGGCTTTAGACTACAATTTTGATCCTGCGCAGCCCGGTGGCATTTATTCGCAAGCGCGCGGTCAGCAGGCTTGAATGAATGCCAAGCGCACAGACTCAGCATGCAGCAATCCTGGTGCCTTATCTCTGAGGGCTCAACCGGACCTAAGCCTGGTCGCTAGTCACCCCTGGGCGACAATACCCGCTCGCAACAAGGCGTCCAGGTCTTCCGCCAAACCGGCTTCCTGCAATATGTCTCGCGTATCCTGACCGATGGTGGGACCAAAGCCGGCAGTCGTCGTCGGAGTTCCGGAAAAAATTGGCGCTGGCCGCACTTCTCTGACTAGGCCTGCGACGGGATGGACTCGCTCATAGAAAAGACCATTCGCCTGGATCTGGGCATCACTCGGTAAATCTTTCAGGTCTCTCGCGTGCGCGAAGGGCACATGCTCTGCATCTAGCTTATCGCTGAGCTCAGCCAGTGTCATATTTTTGGTCGCGTTAGCAATCGCTTTTCCAATCGCGTCGACATAGGCTTCGCGATGCTGCTGACGGCTTTTGAGGGTATTAAAGCGTGAATCTGTGGCTATTTCCGTCAGCGACAAAGCTCGACAAAGACCCTCGAACTCGTGATCAGACAAGGTCATTATGGCGCCCCAGCCATCAAGGAGCTCAACAACGGTACCCGCCGCGCGAATCGCTGGATGATGCTCTACATCGTCACCGAGCAAGATGTCATCCGCACCTGCATCCGGCCATAGAAATGCCACCGCCGTATCGAGCATCGACAATTCTATGTGTTGACCGACACCGGATTTTTCGCGGGCATACAGGGCTGCGGTGATCGCTTGGAATCCGGTATAGGCGGTCAGCTTATCCATTAATAGCTGATTGACTTGTTCTGGACCCGCGCCACGCTTCTGGCCCTGCACGTGAGCAATACCCGAGTACATTTGAATAATCGGGTCATAGGCTCGCTTGCTGGCTGTCGGTCCAGACTGACCAAACCCGCTGATAGACAGAAAGATGATACGTGGGTTGATTAACGCCAATTGTGTGTAACCCAGTCCCAGTCTGTCGATCACTCCTGGCCTGAAATTTTGCACAACAACATCGACGGTGGCGGCGAGCTGTTGGATTAATTCGATGCCACGCTGGGTCGACAAGTCAACGGCGATTGAACGCTTACCACGATTCAATACATGGAAGGAACCGGAGTAGCCATTGCGCTTGCTACCGACATTACGCTGAATGTCACCTGTCAGTCTTTCAACCTTGATCACCTCTGCGCCTTGATCAGCAAGCATGGCACCCGTTAAGGGACCTGACACTACGGCGGATAAATCCAATACTTTGACGCCTTCCAAAGGACCCATATGACACTCCACAACGGCCGTTTAGCCCGCGCTCAGCACAGGACTTCAATTTTTGTAATATGAATAAGACTCACCGGCTCAGCTTCCTTGCTCCCCGCCCTCGTCAAAATACCTTTGGAATGAACAGCGTCTTTACCTATGCTTGGCACCAAGGTTGAGCAACTACTTTAGCTTCCTGGTTAGGCGCCAGCCTCAGATGCCATCAATTCATTAACCGATAACGCCAGATCGTAGCGTTCCTTGGCAACCTGCAACATTCCATTAGCAAACTGAGGATGTTCTTGCAGTATTCGACTGAAATCTTTCTTGCTTAAAACAAACAGATCACACAGCGTCTTGGCCCTGACGTCAGCAGTTCGCGCGGCAGCCAGCAACAGACCCACTTCGCCGAAGAAATCACCGTCTTTCAATTGGCTGACAACCTGACCAAAGGATTGCAGCACCTCAACCTCACCGCGACAAATAAAATACATTTCGTTGGCGATCTCTCCTTGCCGAATGATGGTCTCACCGGGAGCGACGCTGAGTGGACGTAAGGCCAAAATAACGGCGTTTAATAGCAGAGGATCTGCGCCCTTGAACAAGGGAGACTCTTCCAGGACATCAGGTGTAACAACCTCAAACCAACGTCGACCGTCCTTTTCCAATAATTCGTAAGCTGACTTGGGACCCCAGGAGTTTCGAGCGTAATTTGGAAAATCGCTTACCGGCGTGCTATCCCAGTGATCCAACAGCGGTTGGGCGATTCGCCAGGCAGCCTCAACCAAGTCGCCACGGGAGAATAGGGTCGCATCGCCGCGAGAGCAGGCATAAAGCATCACTTCATAGCCGGTATAGCGTGATGCTTTAAATGCATCACCATAATTGAAACTCATATCAACCGTTTGCAACTGCATCGTCGGTCCAGGTGTCTTCGCCTGAAACAGTAACTCTATCCCCTGAACAGGCTGTATATGAAACACCAATCGGTTCGACGTGAGATGTTGAACGCCGGTACCCTGAAACACTCTTTCTGGTGGCTTTTTAAATTCGATGACAATTTCCGTACCCCTCTTCCAAAGCGCCTTGCCTGAGCGCAAATAGATCGGCACGCCTTGCCAACGCCAATTGTCAATTTGTAGTTTTGCCGCGGCAAAAGTCTCAGTTTTAGATTCAGGATCCACGTCGGGCTCCTGTCGATAGCCGGGTTTGTCGACCTGCCCCTGCTCGTCAAAGGACGGTCCATACTGACCACGAACAACGTTCTCCCGAACTTCATCGTCGGTATAGATACGAACCGATTCCAGCAGCTTTGCTTTCTCATTACGAATCGAGTCCGCATCAAAAGACCCGGGTGGTTCCATGCAAATATAAGATAGCATCTGAAACATATGATTCTGCATCATGTCTCTGAGTACGCCTGATTGATCGTAGTAGCCACCCCGACCCTGAACATCCACCGCCTCACAGACATTGAACTGGATGTTGTCGATATGATGCTTATTCCACAGCGGCTCGAACATACCATTTGAAAATCGAAAGGCTAACAAATTTTGTACAGTCTCCTTACCGAGATAATGGTCTATTCGATATATTTGCTCTTCCTTCCAGTATTTCAGGATCTCATGATTAAGATCCAAGGCTGATTGCAAATTCGTACCAAAGGGCTTCTCAACAATGATTCGCTTCCAGCCACTCCCTTCCTGAAACCCGGCTTTATACAGGTTTTCACACAAGCCACCGAAGAATCTCGGCGCCATGGCGAAATAGAACAGAACGTTACCACCTGCCTGGTATTCTGCATCCAGCGCATCGACAGTTTTCTTAAGGCGCGTAAATCCTTCAACATCGATATTAGCGCTTTCAAAATAGAAGCGCTCCAACAACTGATCACAGGCCTCCTCATCGAATTCTTTACGAGTATGAAACGCTCGCAAACCCGTCTCTTGGCTCGCCATTGACTCGCGAAACTGCGCATTGCTGATTTCACTTCGACCCGTGCCGAGGACCGCAAAATTCGGTGACAATAAATCATCACAGGCCAAGTTATACAAAGAAGGGACCAGCAATCGCTTAGTCAGATCACCGGAAGCGCCAAAGATGATCATGACACAGGGCTCGCTGAGGGGATTCTCGGACCTTGCGGCGTTATTCAAAGACCCTTGATTTAGTTGGTCAGACATCTTACATACCTTTTCTGTGGAATTAGATTTGAGGGCTTAGCATCTGCAGAAATAAGCATTTTTTGACTATCTCAGTATAAAATGTCTGTACAGAACAAAATGCACTCAAATCGTTAGATAAACTAACCAGATCACATCGCAGACTCTGCTTTCATGGCCAACAAAACGCCAGCTGTTTGGCTCAACTGTGAACCTTCCCATCGCCAAAACGAGCTCTCAGGACTTTGAAGCGTCCGGTTTCCTTCGCAGGGAGCACCTCTTAGTCTCCAGCCAGTCAAAAGACTGGCCGAAGGAAGCTGACGATTACTCTGACTCAGGTTTGGGCGACAACAAGTAGCCGCATATGATGAGCCACAGCATGATCACAACTTCAAAGGTAATGAATACCGTCGCCAATTCTGCACCATGAAAACCCCAGGCAATTAATCGCATCACGGCTGCAGCACCGAGGAGACTGGCTCCAGCGTTAAGCAACAATGAGCTTGACTTGAGCGCCCCCAAAAAAATAAACCCGGCGCTGCAGAGGAAGAACGCGCCCAGGTCACCAATTTGAGTACTTAGCGCCATTCCCTCTAATAAGGGCATGCCAAGACTTGCGGCTGCGCTCGCAGGGTTAAAAATAAAACCGATAGCATTGTTTAACATCACGAGGCCAGGAATGGCCGCGATAACTTGCAAGACTTTTCGATTCATAGATTTCTCCTCACATACATTTTATCGTTGTTGACTTACTTTGCTCATCTGTACCCATGGACTAACAGTGCGTTCATTTTGATCGACTTAAATGGCTACCTGCTGCAGAAAACTCAGGTATTCTGCTGTTGCCGTCGTGCATTCAAAAATTGTAACAGGGTTAGGGTCTCACCGGGTTCCATCCTGCCAATCGGCGAGTTACTGTAGGTTGACATCAAAACCTTACCACTTTGACTCAGGATGAACTCACTGGGCTGGATAAAGCCCCTTGTATCATCCCACCAGGCTCCCAACCGCTCGGCATCACGCCTGGTAATACCAAAAGCGACCGGAAAACCAAGCGGGCTGGCGACCTCTCGCGTCGCCTCGACCGAATCAACGCTTGCGGCAATAATCCGTGCGTCCTGCTCTTCGAACGCAACACGGCGCTCCTCATAGCCAGCTAACAGCCGGCGACAATAGGGTCACCAATGTCCTCGATAGAAAAGTACAATAGTGAGTGGCGTAGAGAGATCGTCAGGTAGCAGACAGGATCCACCATCCACGAGTTCGAGTCGCATGGCCGGAAAGGCGTCGCCTGGTCCAAGCTTGCTGGCTTGCTGAACAGTATTCTGATCACTCATTTTCAATCCCCTCGATGACTGAGAACTGGCAGTGTGTAATGATCGGTGGGCACTTGCAAGTCGGTTTTAGCGCGCCCTGGAGTCGGCGAGGGATTGCCCCGTGATTAATATAATCAGGCATTTTTAGCTGCCAACATCGTCAGGATAGCTGACAGCCAAGGTCTAGTCGGGCAAAGTAAGCACTTTTAAAGAGAGCAATTCCATGGACTATCTGTCAGTCAGTGAAGCACAGCAACAATCCGGTTTGAGGTTGGTACTAACCCGCGGCGTGCCGGGTCCCTGGAGTGAAGCAGCGAAAGCCATTTTTGACCTACGACAAGTAGCGTACCAAGCCGTCGAACAACAGGGCGGGCGACGTAACCCCGAGTTGGTTGCCTGGACCGGACATCGTAACGCCCCCATCGCACTCTACAACAACGAGCCGCCCAGAGTGCGCTGGCTGGAAATTTTAGACTTGGCAGAAAGACTCGGCAGCGGCGCTTCGCTTGTTCCGAGCGACATGAATGCGCGCATGTTCATGGTCGGGTTGATCAATGAGATCGCCGGCGAAAGAGGCTTTGCCTGGAATGCGCGGCTACTGATGCTGAACGCCGGGTTTGTTGCTCAAGGTCCTGATGTGATAGACAAAAACCCCATGTATAACGAATATCAGTATGACGCCCACAAGGTCAGTCTGGCGCGGCAGCGGGTAATAGATTTCCTGGATTTTCTTACTGACCATATCAAAGCCCAGTCCTCGCGAGGCTCGGCTTTTCTGGTTGGCGATCAGCTCACCGCGGCCGACGCCTATTGGGCCTGTTTCTCAAATATGTTGGAGTCTCTACCAGCTGAGCAAAACCCTATGCCTGATAGTCTTCGCCGAAGTTGGGCGGTACTGGCAAACTCTATTGACGGGTATGATTCCATTCTTATTCAGCAGCGGGACATGACTTATGCGCGCTATCTACGCCTGCCCCTTGATTTTTAGGATCGCAACAGGTCAGTCATAAAGGGCGCGAGGCAGTTAAGATCAAACTCGCTGGCATTTTCCCAAATATGCATTTCTGTCATGGCGAACCCGGGTATGGGCGCGGCCCCCAAACGATGGAACAGATAGGTACCGGACTTAGCGGCAAGCGCGTGATGTCGTTTTGTCAGCGCCTCTGGATCGCCCTTCAGGTACAGCTGAAAAAGATTCACCTGGGGCGGCGCGGGGTTAACAATGACCCGATCAAAGGCCCCCAGGATTCCGGCAATCTCTCGAGCACGAGAGATCCAGCCTTCCATCAGCGGTAAGCGTCGCTGCAACCCTAAACGCGCCGCTGCGACAAAAGGTGCCTGGGTATAAAGGTTACCCCCATAACGGCGCTGCCAGACTCGACTGTGCTGAATGAATTCAGCTGCGCCAATCAACATACAACCAGCGAGACCGCCCAGATCTTTGTAAAAAGAAACGTAGACACTGTCAAACAGTGCCGCAATCTCTGCCAAGGTCTTGCCGTAGAAACTTTGGCACTGCCAGACTCGAGCACCATCTAAATGAATAGGAATGCCTTTGCTTCGCGCCCAACGACTCAGCTTCGTAAGGTCCTGCCAGGCAGGCAGCAGGCCACCCAAGGGTCGTGCCGGCAACTCCAGGATGATAGCTCCAGGGGTTGCCCCCAGTCTTTCAAAATCATCGAGAACGAGCAGGCGATCACGAATAAGCTCTGGCCCACCAAACTGCAACCGTTTGATATTGTGCAGAAACTGATAGCCCATATGCTCAGCAAATTCGAGATGGGCGCTGGGATGCATGGCAACCGTATAGTTTCGTGATTGGTCACAGTGGATGCGCAGGGCAATCTGCTGCGCCATGGTACCTGATGGCATAAAGACCGCAGCAGGCTTGCCGAACATTGCCGCAATCTCTGCCTCAAAATCCTCCAGATACTCACCTGCACCATAGACATCCGGCTGCTCACCCCCTTCCAGTGAGTCGGCAATCTCACGCAAGCTTGCGGCAATGGGCTGAGATACACCATGACCCGGCAGACGATTACGACATTGCTGAAAGAGTTGTCGAGCGTCCATCATCCTTTCTTGCCTTTTACTCGACTATCGCCAACTTTATGACGCCAATCACTGAAGCGCGAGTGAACGCCTCTGGTGAACAGGGATGAATAATCTTCCAGCACATCTACCCCGTAAAGAATGGCGACAATCAACACCGAGAGTTTGATGGCGACCAACTCCCCGGCAATGGCAACAGAGACGCCGACAGCCGCAAGCGCCCAAATCGTCGCTGCGGAGGTCACACCGACCACCATGCCATCTTTCGCCAACATCACTCCGGCACCAAGAAAGCCGACGCCCGTGACAACTTGACCGATAATCCGTGAAGGGTCAGTAGCATCATTGGTCAAATGCAAAGCGAGCGCGATAAACAGATAAGTTCCCAGTACAATTAACGCTGAGGTTCTAATGCCTACGGGCTTACCACGCAGTTGCCGTTCAAGTCCGACAATGAGGCCGCACAGAATGGCCGCACCGATTTCAGACCAGAGAAAGGGGGCGATGGCAAAAAGTTGTTCGATATTCATAGCTGTCTCTACAAGATCTCATCAAAAAGGACCTGAAATTATCAGGTCAAGCGGTCTAGGGCTGTAATCAGCGCACTAACATCGGCCGTATCGTTATAGTGGGCCAGCGATAGGCGCAGCACGCCTTTTTTGGGATCAATACCCACCGCGTCGAGTACTCGGGGCGCATAAAAATGTCCAGCTGAGCACAAGATACCTGTAGCGCACAACTCTCGGCTTAATAAGCCTGGCTCTCTGTCTTTGACGTCCAGAGCCAACAATGGGCAACGATCCGCGTCGACTGTTTGCGCGCCCAGTAGCCGAATGCTGGACTGATCTTGCAGATAATCAAACAGCGGTTGGATGAGGGTGCTTTCATGCTCATGCCAGAGGCGACTGACAGACCGACATGCCTGACCAAGGTCTGACTCCAGATTGTGATAAGTCGCCAACGCCTGGACATAGTCGAGCACCGCACCTGCTGCGCCCACCTGTGCATGGTCAGGTCCGGCAGGCACCATCAATTCGGCAACATCAAGGGTATCCTTGAAGAAGTGTCCCTGTTTCGGCAGCAGCTCTAACAGGGGTTCACGGATGACCATAACACCCTGGTGGACGGAGAAAACCTTGTACAGACTGAACAGATAAACGTCGGCACCCAAGGCATCCAGGTCAGGAATATCGTGGGGTACATAAGAAACGCCATCAACGAGACTGAAGGCGCCATGGGCCTTGGCCAGCGAGACAATCAAGGGAATATTATTGCGCGTCCCGGTAATGTTTGAGCTATGGGGTACACAAATCAAACGGGTTCGGCTGCCGAAGAGTGCCGGTAACTTATCAGTATCGAGCAAGCCAGTATCTGGCTCGACACGCCACTCGACAAGCCTTGCACCCGCCGCGACCGCCGCACGACGCACGGCGCCAGTATTAGATTCGTGATCCTGATTCGTCACAATCACTTCATCACCAGGATTTAGCCATTCTCGAAATGCGCTCGCCAGTACATAACAGTTCTGAGTCGTCGAAGGACCAAAACCCAGCTCGTGGGGCGCCACATTCAATGCACTGGCCCAGCGTTGCTTAGAAGCTTGCATTCGAGCCTGTCCCATCTCGCTTGCTCCATAAGGATTGCCGGGCTGTACTTTATGCGCGGCATAAAAATGGGTCAGCGCATCAATGGTCTGTTGGCAAGGAAAGGACCCGGCCGCGGCATCAAAGGCATGGCCTTCAATTCGAAATTGATCCCCATAGGCGGGGAACTGCTGACGAACAAAATCAAGATCTAATTTCATAGTATTGGCTACTGACTGCGAGGTTAAGGGCGGTTAAGAAACCGCATGTTCTTGCATTTCCCGTGAGATTACCAGCTGGCATCTCTTGCCTGTATCGAGGGTTGAGGGTTCTGATTCAGGCGCCAGTCGTAGTCAGTAAACGCGATTCTCAGAGTGCCAAGCTGCAACATTTGGATCTGTTCCGCCGTCAAATCTAATGCTTCACGATAATGGATAAAAAAGTCCTCTAGTCGCTTAAAATGCGACCCATCTTTTTCGAAATCATCGCGATACCAATTGAAAATAGGTGATACCTCCAAGCGATTCTCCACCAGCCGGTTTCGACTTCTGTCGCGCAGAAAATCCAGGGTCTGATCCTCCAGCTGGCTTTCCAGCCGCATTTCGTCATAGGCTTCTGCGCGCAGCGCCGGGCAACCTATACTGGCGCAGTTAACGGCAAAGTGAATTCTTGGCTCTCGGTAACCCGCTTCACCCCTAATCAAGCGATGCTCTATGTCATCCAGAGAACGGGTTTCCTCCAGCAGCGGAATAAAGGCTCGGCGCCAAGGCGAGCGAAAGATACTACCCAAGTCCTTGATAGAGTTCAGCTTTGGGTAAGCGGTCAGGATCAGTTCCACCGTCCAGGCATTGTAGGCGTTGATCAAAAAGGCCAGTTGCGCCGCTGGGCTGAGGCGCGCAAATTCAGCTTTTTTGACCGTTGCCAACGACTGCAAATAGGCCGTCAGCTTAGCCCGCTCAGACAAGAAGCCCGCGTAGTCGACTCGCGTGTTATGGCCATTCGGCGCAGGAACCACATAGGTCTGTAGCAGCTGATGCCAGGGCGCATGATTCACACTGGCTTCTGCTTGCGCCTCAGAGGACATGGCCAGGAAACCACACAGCAGGCTGAAGATCCGCAGGCAAGACTGCCAACTCAAAAGCCGACTAGCATCGAACGGCACTCCCTTCAAGTGAACTTGCCCCTGATTGACTGGTGGAGCACCCATGATACAGGATTTTGCCGCTGCGCTTTCACTAACAAGATCTCGACAGGACGATATCAGAATCGGCTGGCGCGACAATCCAAAATCGCGTCAGCCTTGATCGTCTAAGGAGTAGGACTGAAAGGCTACAGGGATGGCTTTGCCCTGCCGAATGATTTGCTGAAATTGCCTGATATCCATTGACCGCCGCGGCCGCAGGCGGCGATCAGGCACTATGGCGCCCAGCCGCGGTAAACGGCGAAAACGCACTCGACGTTCGCGGTTAGCACGCCTTTCTTCACGCTCTGGCAAGGTTTCATCGGTAATTTCCTGCACATAGCTCTCGCAACCCGCTTCCGCCAGACGAATCAGATAGGCAAGGGCCACCGCTTCAGACACGTCACGCTTGACGATATGTTCTTGACCGGAAAGCAAGGCCCGCGCACGTTGCACATCGATGCCAAAAAATCGGACCAGCTGTCGACAGGTTGTCGCCTCATCAAATTCACCGGTGAGGCGACCACTGTAAATTACTCGATAGCGTTGCTCATCCATGTCACGCCGGCCCCTCACTGCGGTTCAGAGCTGAACACTAACCCGCTTCCTGGTTAAGGACTCAGTCTGAATTCGAGTTTCAGACCAACAGCGGTTCTAATCGGACATTTGGCCTCGAGGGGTGCGCCCATCAAAACTGAACCGACCCGTACCCAGCGCACTGACCATTAACAAGCCAGCAACAATCGCCATATTTTTGACGAAGTTCTGGGTCTCGTGAGCCCGCGCCGTGACATCACTGACTGCCCAAAAGTTGTGCATATAGATGCTGATAGCCACTGTCAGCAGGGCCAGAAGCAGGGCAGCCCATTTGCCTTTGAATCCGACGATCAGGGCAACACCCGCGCCCAGCTGAATCAGGATAGTGATGACCAATAGCACGGGGATCAGGGGTACGTCATGGGCCGCCATATAGGCACTGGTACCGGCAAAATCACGCACCTTGGCGAGACCCGGTAGGATAAAGTAAAGCCCTAGAAGCAATCGACCCAAAAGCAGGCTCGTGTTTTCAATGTATCCAGTCAAGGTAACCTCCTACGATAAGTGTGTGATCAGGTGCCAATCGTTCCGGCTCAGAGGCAGGCTTGGACTGCCGGGCGCATTGACACCAGCGAGTGCCAGCGCCAAAGGTGCTCAAGGGTGCTGTCGGGTTTCAGGGCCACCAATCTGGTGGCAAAATTGATCGCCGCCAACAAGCTAATATCTGCGACGCTGTATCGTTCGCCCGCCACATAGGTCTGTTTGGAGAACTCTCGGTCCAGTCGGCGATAGTAGCGTTCGACATTTTTATCGCTCATTTCTTTCGCCAGAGGATTCTGGGTTAGCAGGCCCATTTTCGCGACGATGGGACCATTAACCCAGGAGGTACCAATTTGAGTCCAGAGCTCAAGCTCAATGTGCCGATTGCGCATTTCAATAAAACCTTGCTCAAAGGGATCCACTCCAAACAAGTTAGGGTTTGGATACACACCCTCAAGATAACGACAAATCGCCACCGACTCGGCCAAACAGCGACCGTCGTCCAGTTCCAGGACCGGAATCTTGCCACTGGGGTTTTTTTCAAGAAAGGCCGGCGTCTTGTGCTCTCCCTTGGACATATCACATGGTACCGTCTCATAGTCCACGCCTTTTTCAGCGAGAAATACTTTTACCCGCCAGGGGTTGGGAGCGCCGATAGAATCGTACAGCTTCATGATACTTCCTTTTATTATCCTGCCTGTTTTAGGCTCGAATCTATTAATCGAGACCGTTGATCGCGTCTGACACACGATCGCTCGGTGCTCCAAACCCAAAGCCTTGAGTAGGTCCCAGACTAGCACATCTTTTCGTTTCGCGAGCATTCAGATAGCCCTCGTCGTGCGGGCTAAATGACAGGGGATGAATGGCGCAGGCTAGATAGCAAAGATAGAACGTAGACCTGACAAAAACGCCATCGATGATTAAACTGAGGCGCAAATCGGCAGCTTGCTGCTTCAGTGAAGCTCGAGTCAGCGACCAGCATCCAAACCCTATGAGCCATAATCCTTGGCGGAGACCCTCTATGACAAGCCTGTTCTTTCTATTCGCCTTGTTGATCGGTGTGCTGGCCAACAATCTGTTTCGACCCGTGTTTCGTCATTCCGGCCTGAGTGTCGCCAGCTTTCTCGCCGGTTGGTTGATTGGCGAACTGGCCTTCCATCACCTTGTCTGGCAGATCGCACTGGTTCTGCTGTTTGCTTGGGGTGGCGCCATCGATGGTTTTTTTGGCGCTTTAGGTCTGGCTATCTGCATCGTCAGCTGGCTCAGCATGAGTTGGTTTTATCTGCGTGGTGACCGAGCAAAAGCTGCCATGGAGACCGCCTTGACCGCAAGCCTTGGCAATGACTATGAGCAGCAAATCGAAGCGAGTCTTAGTGCCCACTTTCCCCTCGAGGTCGATAGAGAAAAAATTATTAATCCCACCCATAACCTGGACTCGAGGGTTGAGGTTCTCAAAAACCTGGAATTCGGTTCTCATGGCCAGCGTCTGGACATTTATCGACCTCGCCGCCCGATTCAGAACAGTCCGGTTCTGCTCCAGATTCATGGTGGTGCCTGGACCGAGAAAATGGGCAGTAAGAACGAGCAGGCGATTCCACTTATGAGCCATATGGCCATGCGAGACTGGATCTGCGTCAGCATCGACTATCGACTCAGTCCTAAGGCGACATTTCCGGAACATATTATCGACTGCAAGGAAGGCTTGGCGTGGGTCAAGTCGCATATCAGTGCCTACGGCGGCAATCCTGACTTTATTATCGTGACTGGCGGCTCTGCCGGCGGGCACCTCAGCGCTCTGCTGGCCTTAACCCCGAACGATCCCGCCTTTCAGCCTGGCTTTGAGGAGGTCGATACTCGAGTGCAAGGTGCGGTGCCCTTCTATGGCGTCTATGACCTGACCGACGAATATCAGCTGCAGCAAAATACCGCCCAGCGCAAGCTGTTTGAGGCGTCGGTTCTGAAACTCTCGCTGGATGGCAATCTCGCCCAGTACCAGGCCGTATCACCCTTATTTCGAATTAATGCCGATGCGCCGCCGTTCCTGATCATTCACGGCGACAAGGATTCTCTCGTACCAGTGGCTGTTGCCCGACTCTTCGCTGGCAAATTACGAGAGATCTCTAAACAACCGGTCGCATATGCTGAAATTGAGGATGCTCAGCACGCCTTCGATATGTTTCCTTCGCTGCGCAGCGAACATGTCAAGCAGGGTGTAGAGCGCTTTCTCGCTTATACTTACAGTCAATACCTGAAGCAGCAAAAGCGCGTCGAGCACACCTAACCATCAAGGCCTCTTGGCTTGAAGGCCGGATCCAATAGCCCAAAGAAGTGGTCTAGCATTCGCAGCGTCAGACCCCAGACGACCTCTCTGCCCACCTGATAACCCGTAAAAGCCTGGGTCTGATGGCCTATGACGCTTTGGCGTTGAGTTAAGGAATGGCCGGCATGCATGTCACCAAGCGAGCCCCAGAGAATATCTGCTACCTCACGATTCGGCGTCATGACCACATCTGGCGTTTCCAACAGATATACAACCGGCGTGACCACCATGTTGATGTTACGTCCGCGAGGATTCGCTCGCACTTGATCGAGCTGACCCAGATAACGACCATGCTGGGTCAAGTCCAAACCAATTTCTTCCCAGGTCTCACGCTCTGCTGTCACTCGCAACGAGCCGTCACTGGGTTCTCGATGACCACCGGGAAATGCCATATGGCCGGACCAGGGATCACCCTCCTTGCTCGCGCGAAGTATAAATAGGATCTCCGGTTCCGGGCCCGGCCTTAAGATGGCGGCAACGGCTGCTTCCCGGGTTCCCGGCTCGAGTGACTGCATGCGGGGTTGATGCTGGTCAAGTCGATTGATAATGGAATCTATTTTCAAAATACTCATACTTTCATAGTATGGCGACTCACGCCGTTATTCAAAGCAAAGTTTCAACTGGTTGCCTGTCTGGTTTTCAAGCGGGTCTTCAAGCTGGCTTTGAACACACACCCACTTAAATTGGATTGCCATGTCTCTGACTCGATTGCTGATTGCCAATACCTTACTTCTGACCCTGATCAGTGGTTGCGCGGTCAACCCTGTGACCGGCAAGCGTGAGCTGGCATTGGTAACCGAGGGCCAAGAACTGGCGATTGGTGCAGAGCAATACGGGCCGGCGCAACAGTCGCAGGGCGGCGCCTTACATATCGATCCGGCACTGTCCCAATATGTTAGTTCCGTGGGCCAACGCCTGGCGAAGGTCAGTGATCGCCCCTTACCTTATGAATTTATTGTCTTGAACAATTCAGTGCCAAACGCTTGGGCACTGCCTGGTGGAAAGATCGCGATTAATCGCGGCCTGCTGCTTGAACTGCATAACGAAGCGGAGTTGGCCGCCGTACTGGGTCACGAGATAGTTCACGCTGCTGCACGCCATGGAGCGAACGCCATGCAACGCGGCATGCTCCTGCAGGGCGTGGTCATGGCCACGGCGCTGGCCACCGCCGACTCGAACCACGCCGATTATATTGTTGGCTCGGCGCTGGTTGGTGCTCAGCTGGTATCCACAAAATATGGCCGCGATGCTGAGTTGGAGGCAGATTATTTCGGCATGCAGTATATGGCGCGTGCGGGATATGATCCCAGTGCAGCGATTGGCTTGCAGCAAACCTTTGTCAGACTGTCAGAGGGTCGCGCATCGAACTGGCTAGAAGGCCTGTTCGCGAGCCATCCGCCCTCATCGGAGCGGGTTGCGGCTAATCAACGCACCGCAGCGGCGCTCCAACGCTCTGGCGAGATCAACCAGGCGCAATATGAACAGCAACTTAAGCCGTTGAAAAATCTTCTGCCGGCCTACGAAAAGCTCGACAAGGCGACAGCACTGCTGGCCAGCAACGAACTTCAACAAGCTGCCAACCTAATTCAGCAGGCCATTGCTCTCGCACCGCAGGAAGCCCGCTTCGATGGCCTTGAGGGGGCAATTCTGTTGGCTCAGAAACGGTATTCGGCTGCCACTGCCGCCTTCTCTCGTGCACTGGAAAAGGACAGCGACTATTTTGAGTATTACCTCGGCCGGGGCCAGGCTCGCGCGCGGCTTGGGGATACTGCTGCTGCCCGTCTCGATCTCGAAAGAAGCCTGAAGTTATTACCGACTGCGCTGGCCAGCAATGAATTAGGCCAAATGTTGCTCAAATCAGGAGACCCGCAGACAGCCAAAGGCTACTTTAAAGCCGCAATGGCTGCTGGTGGCAGCCTTGGTAAAGCGGCGAGCACAGCTTTTATGCAAATCGATGTTCGAGACAATCCCGGCCAATATATCAGCACGCAACTCAGCCTGACGGAGGCCGGTCATCTGACGGCAATTGTCACCAACCTGACAGGTTTAACCTTAACCGATATTCGTCTGGAAGTTCGTACAAGGGTCAACGGGGTGCAGGCTGATACCAGCCTGTCTCTAGCGCAGTTACCACCTGGCATCCAGCGCCAGATCGACAGCGGGCGGGTGTTTAGCCGCCCAGAATCGCTGGAGGCCGCCTCAGTCCGTGTGCTGCAGGCTAGCGTCGGTCAGTAAGGCTGGCATCACCCAAGTTCAAAGCAATTCAAACACGGATTGCCTCCACTGAATGTTTGTGCGCAGCAAGCGATCGCCGAATAGCTAATCGAAAGCTACATCGTGCTAGTCTTCACCTACGTCAACCCGTTCAGGATGTCAGCGTGAAACTCGGTAACAAGACTCTGTTTGCCTTCGCCTTTTTGAATCTGCCACTGTCTTTGGGTGGATTGCCGCTGGGCTTGTATCTCACACCCTACTACGCCTCTGAATTTGGCATCAGCCTGTCGATGATCGGTGTGATCATCATGCTGACCCGAGTAACCGATGTGGTCACGGATCCCTTGATCGGCACCCTGTCAGATCGCACACCAGCTAAATTTGGACGCCGAGGTTTATGGATTCTGCTCGGTATGCCGATCATGTCAATCGCTGTCATCGCTGTATTTGATCCATTTTTCACGCCGACACCCTTGTACCTGTTTACCAGTGTGGCGCTCTTGTATTTTGGCTGGACCCTCATCGGAATCCCCTTGACCGCCTGGATCGCTGAAATATCCAGTGACTATAACGAACGCTCTCGTATTACCGGCGCGCGCACTTGGGGTGGCATCGTTGGCTCACTGGTGGCGATCGCCGCACCTTTGATTATCGTCGCGCTGGCAGATGCCGGCTTTGCTCAATTCGCCTCAGAAACGCCAGGCAGCCTGCAACCCATGTTGCGGATTCTGGCTTGGTCGTCGGTGATTTTTCTTTTCATTAGCGTACCCTATCTCCTCATTAGCGTGCCTCAACCAAGGTTCAAGCAGACCGAACGCGTCGAGTTAAAAAAGGGGATGACATTAATTCTGCGGAATGCCGCCTTCAGGCGCCTGCTGATCGCCAATGTTCTCGGCGCTATCGGTTGGAATTCTATTAATACCCTGTTCATCTTCTTCGTGACGCTCTATCTGTTGGCTGACGCGAGCCAATGGCCCATCATTATCATTACTTACCTGATGGGTCAGTTCATAGGTACGCCGGTGATCATGGCTATCGCGCCTCGATTTAATAAACACAAACTGTTAGCCGTATCATCTCTCATCTCCAGCGCTATCTTCAGTCTGGTGCTTTTGTTTCAGCCAGGAGACTATGTCTGGTATATCGTTTTGAACTTTTTTACCGGCCTGCTTGCACCCGCAAACGCCATTCTTGCACCGTCCATGGCGGCCGACGTGATTGACCAGGATACCCTGGAAAGTGGCGAGCAACGGGGCGCTCTGTTTATGGCGCTGTGGGGTATGGCGGATAAATTCGCGATTGCTGCCGCCGCCGGAATCACTTTACCTCTCGTCCAATATCTAGGGTTTGACCCCATGATTAAGAACGACGCGGAAAGCCTCAAGGTGCTGCAATATTCCTTTTGCCTCGTTCCCATTTGTTTCTTTGTATTGTCAGTCAGCTTTCTTTGGCACTATCCCTTGACCCGAGAGCGCCACGGCGAGCTCAGGAAAGAATTGATGCGCCGCGAGCTGACAGCTGACAACCTCGATCAAACCTGAGCACAAGGCTTAAAGCCGGATTTCATGATATAAAACACAGCGAAAAATCTACGAGCGGTAAACCTATGGCCCACAAGCATTGGGAAAATCCAGAATCTATTGGCTATGGCAGATTACCGGCTCGCGCTAGCATGTCGGCAGATCGCGATCGCAGCCTGCCGCTCAATGGCACCTGGCAATTTCTGCGAGTCAAACACCCGAGTGACGCACCCGAGGACTGGACACTACCGACATTTAAGCCAGCAGCCGATCTCTGGCAACCGATGCCGGTACCTTCCTTATGGACTCGTCCCTTAACCACTCGATCCGATGGCTCGCCAATTACGCCTGACCTTCCCATCTACACCAACGTTCAGATGCCCTTCCACCAGGAGCCACCTCTCGTTCCGAGCGAGAACCCTACTGGCCTGTATCGTCGTCAATTCAAATTACCCAAGACCTGGCGGAACAAGCGCGTGGTGGTCTATCTGGGCGGTGTCGAGAACAGTTTTTATCTCTATATCAACGGCCATGAAGTCGGCTTCGCCAAGGACTGCAGATTGCCCAGCGAATTCGAACTGACGGATTATCTGGTAGAAGGCACCAATACGATCGCCTTACTGGTGATGCGCTGGAGCGACACCAGCTATATCGAGGATCAAGATCAGTGGTGGCAGGCGGGCATTCATCGTGACGTGCAACTCTACTGTACTGAGTTCAACTACATACGCGATGTTCACTTGAAACCAGCCTATGATGTCGCCAATGGCACCGGAGAACTCAAGATTGAGACTCGGGTTGGAGGAACCGGGCGCAGCGCGCTCGAACACTCGGTTCGCGTCAGCGTCAACCGACCCGATGGCAAGGCCGCTTTCAAGACCCCCATTACAGGCAAGATCGACAAGTCCAACTTTCAAATGGTGATTGGCAAGGGTCCAATAGTTCATCTAACGAAATCGCTGGGCCGAGTCAAACCCTGGTCTGCTGAGACACCCCACCTGTATGCCGTGACTGTCGAACTGTTAGGCCCAGCCGGTCAGTGTCTTGAGACAGCGCGTTTCAACATTGGCTTCAGACATATCGAAATCAAGGATCGCGAGCTGCTGATCAATGGCCAGGCGGTGCTGATTCGTGGCGTTAATCGGCATGATCACTGTGATATCACCGGCAAAGTCATGACCGAATCCCATTGGCGGCAGGACATTGAAACCATGAAGCGCCACAACATCAATGCCGTGCGAACCAGCCACTACCCGAATGATCCACGCTTTTACGATCTGTGCGATGAGTACGGGCTCTATGTGGTAGATGAAGCAAACCTGGAGTCCCACCATCACTATGCCCAGTTAGGCACAGATCCTTTCTGGGCAAATGCTTTTCTCAATCGCGTCACGCGCATGGTTGAACGCGACAAGAATCACCCCAGCATCATCATCTGGAGCATGGGCAACGAAACTGGCTTTGGCGCCAACCATGCAGCCATGGCTGCCTGGGTGCGACAGTATGATCCCACTCGACCGATTCATAATGAAAATGCTATCTGTGAACAGGGTGTTCGCGCCATGTGGAATGAGAATCCACAGGGTACAGACCTGATCTGTCCCATGTACCCTTCTGTCGCCGATATCATCGCCCACGCCGAGACCTCTATGGATCCTAGACCACTGATTATGTGTGAATATGCGCACGCGATGGGTAATAGTGGCGGCAACCTTAGGGAGTACTGGGACGCCATAGAATCTCACCATGGCCTGCAAGGCGGATTCATCTGGGAGTGGCTTGATCATGGATTACGAGAAACTGCTAACGGCATTCCTTATTGGGCCTACGGCGGAGACTTCGGTGAAAGCCGCCATGACTTGAACTTTGTCTGCGATGGTCTCTGTTGGCCAGATCGCACGCCCCACTCTTCGTTAATCGAATATAAAGCAGTGATCCAGCCGGTGAACGTTATCCAGCGAGGGCCAAAAACCTTTCGAATCAGCAATAAAAATTATTTCACTGACTTGTCGCTTTACCAGATTTCCTGGGAACTGTTACTCAACGGTTCTGTGCTTAGAAGCGAGCGATTGGCGTCACTCAAGACCGGACCACAGGCATATACGGATGTGCAGCTGACTTTCACTAAACCTACGCTGAAGGCCGGAGATGAGCTCAGCATTGTCTTTCGAACCCAACTGGCGGTCGCGACAACTTGGGCACCAAAGGGTCATGAGGTTGCGGTCAGTCAGCTGTCACTGGGCCAAAGGCCGGCGAAACGTTCAGCCTTCCACTCCGAACCAACTATTGCGCGACAGGCTGCAAAAACTGTGGTGAGCCTCGGCGAGCAGCGATGGCTGTTTGATGCCAGCGGTTTAATCTCCTGGCAGAACAACGCCAAGGAATTGTTGCTTGCTGGCCCCAGGTTAAATATCTGGCGCGCACCTCTGGACAATGACGGTATCAAAGGCTGGGTCGGACAGGATAACAAGGCACTGGGGCGTTGGCTGAAAGCCGGCGTCGATCGCCCCGAGATTCGCCACAAGACCCTCAAAGTCAGCCAGGCTGACGGTGTCCTGAGCTTGGTTTGTGAACATCTGGCCGTCATGCCTGCAGGTAAAATCAAGTTCAAGACCCGTTACCAATTTGGCGAGGATCAAGCGCTGCTGGTGACCCACGAGTTTGACGTGGCAAAGTCGTTACCAGACTTGCCTAGAATCGGCGTAAGACTGGTGCTGCCGCAGGATTTCGAGCACCTTTCCTGGTTCGGCCGCGGCCCTCACGAGACCTACATAGATCGTCGAACTTCTGGCGTCATCGCCCAACACCACAGTCGAGTCAGTGATCAGTATGTGCCCTATATCCTGCCTCAGGACCACGGTAACTTGACTGACATTCGCTGGGTTAGGGTGGCGGACGACAACGATCGAAGTATCAAGATTGATGCGAACTCCAGCATGGAGGCGAGTATCAGTCACTACCCTCATGAAATTTTGACGCCAGCCTTTCATACCTACGAGGTACTGCCTCAGGCTGGCACCTGGGTTTGCCTGGACGCTATGCAGCGCGGCGTTGGCGGCGCCAGCTGTGGCCCTGACACTCTGCCACAGTATCGCGTAAACGCTGGTCATTACGAACTGGCATATCGGTTATCGGTCACAGACCCTCAAGATGAGACCGATTCAACCGGAAACAGGAGATCAAAATGAAAAGGCGCTTGATTTGGGATTCTCCGACTCGAATCTTTCATTGGAGCCTGGTGATCCTCGTGAGTATCTCATTTACGACTGGTTTGATTGGCGGCTTCGATATCATGGACTACCACCAGCTCAGCGGCTATGGCATTCTGACGCTCGTGATATTTCGAATTATCTGGGGCGTGATCGGCAATGATCATGCACGATTTACTCAGTTCATCAAGGGACCCGCAGCGACGTTCACCTATCTCAGACGTATTCTGCACCGGGAACCCACAGAGATGGATGGACACAATCCGCTGGGCGCACTGAGCGTGATCAGCCTTCTGACAGCCTTGCTAATTCAAGCCACTACCGGCCTGTTTGCCAACGACGATATTCTGCTTGAAGGCCCGCTGGTGCATCTGGTGTCGAACAGCACCAGTCAAACATTGACCGCCATTCACGAAACGATGGCCTGGATTCTTGCTGGCCTCGTGACTCTGCACCTGATTGCCATTGCCTACCATAGCCTCATTCGCCGAGAAGACTTGTTGCTACCCATGCTGAGAGGCTGGCGCGAGTCCAATACCCTTGAAGGTAACGCCAAAAATCCTCGACTGCGAGGACTCGTGGTCTTCAGCTTGGTCGCGGCGGGCGTTTACGGGCTGATCACCTACCTTTAAGCCTGAAGTTCGGCTAGCGCTGACCTCCAGGGCCGCACTTGAAGGCGGCAAACTTAGACCGATTAGGCTTTTAGCTTTTAGCTTTTTAAAAAGTCAGTCTTTCGCCTTGAAATCGTCATGACACCCCTTACAGGACTTGCCAAGCGCCTGAATGGCGGGGCCCACTCGGTTCATATCCTGGCTGGAAACAGCCTCAGCCATATCAGCCGACGCCTTGACGTAGCTGTCCAATGCTGATTTGAATGCCTCTGGCTTTTCCCAAATTGCTGCCAGTGCTTGCGTCTTGCCTTCGCCGCTGCCAAGTGGAAACACTTGCGGCACCAGCAATGCTACGTCGCGCATACTATTCGCATGGTAGGCGAGATCTGCTTTGTGCACCTTGTCTTTGAGGATAGTCCCCATAGACTTCATGTGTCCGCCCACTACCTTCATCACCGACTGTCGATAAACGATCTCCGCATCGGCATCGGCCCACGCCAATTGGGTAGAGATGAGGCCTGCCATCAGTAGGAAAAGTGTGCGCATAGTCGCTCCTGGAGACTTGGTGAATGACAAAGATCAACAGCGGCGGATCTAAAGGGATCGCTTGCTGCGTTTATGAGAGGTCTTAGCTTACCGTTAAACCGACCCATGTTTAAACGCATTTTGTGCAAGATCTTCGCCGAGCACGGCGGATTGACGTTAGGCTCGAGCCTGCGTATCGTGCCAATTTGCATTCTATTGAGGCTAACGATGGCCACCAAGAAAAGTTACCCCTTTGAGCAGTCTCTGGTCCAGCTGGAGCATCTGGTCGAGAAAATGGAAGCGGGCGAGCTCACGCTGGAAGATTCACTGACAACCTTTGAGGAAGGCATTCGCCTGACCCGTGAATGCCAGGCGGCATTGAACCAGGCAGAGCAAAAGGTCAAGATTCTCATTGAAAAGAACGGACAGGTCTCCAGCGAAGATTTTGCGACAGAGCCGGCCGCCGGTGTCTGAACTGCTGAGTCTTTATCAGCAGCGTATCCACACGCAACTCGATGCCTGCCTGCAAGATCAACGGGTGCCTGCTCGGCTTTTGGCGGCCATGCGTTACGCGGTCTTTAACGGCGGTAAGCGTATTCGACCCAGCCTCATCTATCTCACCAGCAAAGTCCTCGGTGCAGCACTGGAGAAGGCCGATAAAACCGCCTGCGCCGTCGAGATGGTTCATTGTTATTCATTGATCCACGACGACCTGCCCTGCATGGATGACGATGACTTGCGACGTGGTCAGCCCACTGTTCACATCCAATTCGACGAGGCAACCGCCATTTTAGCCGGCGACGCATTACAAGCCTATGCCTTTGAACTTATCGCCGGCGATACGTTACTTCCGGCCGATACACGACTAGACGTCATCAGTATTCTGGCAAAAGCGGCTGGCCCGGCGGGCATGGTCGGCGGCCAAGCGCTGGATCTGGCGGCCGAATCGAAGCTCATATCTCATCTTGAGCTTGAAACTATGCACCGTCGCAAAACCGGCGACCTGATTTCTGCCTGCCTGGCAGCCAGCGCTCGAATCAATGGGGCCGACCCTGCCACTGAACAGGCACTGGTGGACTATGGTTACGCGCTGGGTCTGGCCTTCCAGGTTCGCGATGACATTCTCGATCATACTGGCGAGACCCACGTGCTGGGCAAGCGACGAGGCTCGGATCAGGACAATGCTAAATCGACCTTTATATCCACCCACGGCCTGCAGGCCGCGACCGATCAGCTTGCGGCACTTCGCCAAGCGGCCATGGATGCACTCAAACCACTGGGTGTCGCAGCAACTCCGCTGCTTGAACTGGCAGACTTTATTGCGCGCCGGGATCACTGAGTGCCCGCTCAGATTCACCTTTGCCGAAACTTATGCTTCGGCGCAATACAAGCTGGCACCAGTATGCCGCTGAGGCATAAGTTCCTGCTAAGTTCCTGCTAGGCTCAGACTTTTTTAGTGTAATATTAGCTTCCTATGTTTACCGACATTCCACTGCTTAGACCATCCACACCGCTGCTGGACACAATTGCTGACCCGGCGGACTTGCGGCGCCTGGAAAAACACCAGTTACCCCAAGTGGCGGAAGAACTGCGACACTACTTACTCTACACGGTAGGTCAGACTGGTGGCCACTTCGGCGCAGGGCTTGGCGTCGTCGAGCTGACCGTCGCCCTTCACTATGTGTTTGATACGCCGAAGGATCAATTGGTCTGGGATGTTGGCCATCAAACCTATCCCCATAAGATTCTCACGGGTCGCCGCGAACGGATGGGGAGTCTGCGACAGAGAAACGGGATAGCACCGTTTCCCTCCAGAGACGAGAGTCCCTTTGATACCTTTGGTGTGGGTCACTCTTCGACTTCGATCAGCGCGGCGCTGGGCATGGCCATTGCGGCCCGGTTGGATCAGCGCGATCAGCGGACCGTCGCGTTGATTGGCGATGGTGCTATTACGGCGGGCATGGCCTTTGAGGCGCTGAATCACGCGGCCGATACCGGTGCTGATTTATTGGTCATTCTGAATGACAATGCCATGTCTATATCGAAAAATGTCGGCGGCTTGGCAAAATACTTTGCGCGCATTCTGAGCAGCCGATTGTATCTGTCCATGCGAGCCGGTAGCAAAAAACTCCTCAGTCGCATTCCACACGCCTGGGAACTCGCAAAACGCACTGAGGAGCATATGAAAGGGATGGTCGTACCCGGCACGCTCTTTGACGAGCTGGGGCTCAATTACATGGGACCTATCGACGGACATGACCTCGAAACCCTGGTCACGACCCTTGAGAATATTCGGGATCTCAAGGGACCGCAATTTCTTCATGTGGTGACGCAAAAGGGCAAGGGTTACGGGCCAGCGGAAGCATCACCCGTCGGCACTCACTCCTTGACGAAGATAGAACCGACAAAACGGGAAGACAACAAAACCTCTAACTCCCCCAGCTATTCTCATATTTTTGGCCGCTGGCTGGTCGATATGGCAGATCTGGAGCCAAGGCTGGTGGGTATCACGCCGGCCATGCGTGAAGGCTCCGACCTGATCGCCTTTTCCGACAAGTATCCTGATCGCTATTTTGACGTGGCCATTGCCGAGCAACACGCGGTCACTCTCGCGGCAGGCCTGGCCTGTCAGGGCGCCATGCCGGTCGTCGCAATTTATTCGACATTTTTGCAGAGAGCCTACGATCAGCTGATCCATGATGTGGCAATCCAGAATCTGAATGTTCTGTTTGCGATTGACCGGGCCTGCTTGCTGGAAGATGGGCCCACCCATTCCGGGGTCTTTGATTTATCCTTTTTGCGCTGCGTGCCAAATCTCATCATCATGGCGCCCAGCGATGAAAACGAATTACGGCAGATGCTCTACACGGGATTCAAATACTCCGGACCGGCCGCTGTTCGTTATCCTCGCGGCACTGGCCCGGGCGTAGAGGCCGACGCGAAAATGACGCTGCTTGAAATCGGTAAGGCCAGGTTAAGTCGCGAAGGCCAGCAGGTAGCTATTCTGGCGTTTGGCTCGATGCTAGGACCAGCCCTTGAGGCTGCTGAATCTTTGAATGCTACCTTGGTCGATATGCGCTTCGTCAAACCCCTGGACGAGGCTTTGCTGCGCCACTTATCGAGGGATCATCACCTCTTTGTGACCGTTGAGGAAAATTCGTTGCTGGGGGGCGCTGGATCTGCGGTCAATGAGTTCTTCGCCCAGTCTGGATTGTCCGTCAAAACGCTGAATCTCGGGATTCCGGACCGGTTCATTGCACAGGAAAAACCCGCTCAGATGCTGGCAGATTGCGGTCTAAGCGGACCCGGCATTTGTGCTGCGATCACCTCTCGATTGAGCAGCATCGAAGATTCAGACGCTCTTCACGCATTGGGCTCCTAGCCTAACTTTACCTCTTGGATACTGACCATGAGCAACGCCTGGTTGAACGATCTGCAGACCGTCGAGTTAAAAGCCTTTATTCCTGCTAAAGATTTTGCGCTGTCGAAACAGTTCTATCTGGACTTTGGCTTTCTGAAAGCCTCCGACGAAGACGATGTCGCCTACTTTCACGCGGGCAATTGCAGCTTTTTACTGCAAAATTTTCAGCCTCAGGCGACACCTGAAAACCTAATGATGCACCTGCTGGTGAAAGACATTTATGCGTGGCACCAACAGGTCACCCATGCCGACCTCGCCGGTACCTATGGCGTGAAGGTCACAAGCATCGTCGAGCAACCCTGGCGCATGCTTGAATTCATTGTCTTTGATCCCAGCGGCGTGGCATGGCGGATTTGCCAGAATCTGTGAATGAAGCCGACAACTGCTCGATTGCTTCCTGTTGGCTCAGTGGCCTTCAGGCCTCATCTTGATGACTCAACAGATGGCCCAACTTTCCGGCTTTGGTCGCGAGATATCGCGCATTGTGGTCGTTTTGACCTGTCTCAATCGACATACGCTCTACGACCTCAATACCCAGCTTGGTGAGCGCATTAATCTTCACAGGATTGTTCGTCATCAAGCGCACCCGTGTAATCTGAAAGTGCGCAAACATGGTTTTGCAGACCGTATAATCGCGAAGGTCAGCGTCAAACCCTAAGCGCTCGTTGGCCTCGACGGTATCAGCACCCTGATCCTGCAATTCATAGGCGCGAATCTTGTTGATGAGACCGATACCTCGGCCCTCCTGGCGTAAATACAGAATAATACCTCGACCCGCAGCAGAGATTCGCTGCAACGCGGCTTGCAGCTGAGAGCCGCAGTCACAACGCATGCTAAACAAAGCATCTCCCGTCAAGCATTCCGAGTGAACCCTGCATAAAGCCGGCTCTCCAAGGGTGACATCTCCAAAGGTAATGGCGACATGCTCCTGGCGAGTCTCTGTGTCCTCAAACCCATGCAGGGTAAACTCACCCCAGGGGGTTGGTAACAATGAACTGGCGATATATACAACGCTCAAGCAATACTCCTGCCGACTACTCACGGCATTTTAACAGGACCCTGGGTTCACCGCGACTATACTAATTTCGGTGAATATCTGCAGTCTTTATCTGTTGATCTGGTTAGCGGCCTTTCAGCAACATCAATCCCGCCTTCTCACTCATTTCGACATTTCGAAGAAAGCTCATGCCCAGTAGCAGGTTTGCTGGATTGTCGCCGGGCAAAACGGCGGCGAGCACATTGCTCACTTGAATCTCGCCAACTTCAACCTGGTCAAGCACCAGTTGCAATGCTGCAACTGAACCACTGGCAGTATAAGCCCTCATGGGCCTGGCGCGACTCATATCGAGACCCAGGGCAGCAGCATGAGCGCTGTTCATGGCCAGTAGCGTGGCGCCCGTATCGATCACGAAGGTCACCGGCACCCCATTTATGACGCCGGTCGTGAGATATTGCTCGTTATGACGTTGAATGGCCACGGTGGCCGGGACATGAGCGGCAAATTTCGTACTGATTTTACTGCTCAAATCGAGCGTCATGGTTTCTCCATTCAGCTCAATCGTCGCGCTTCGGCTATCAGCGCTCACTAATGAGACGCCCTCCGGCGACCTTTGACCCGTTTTCAGAAGCTGCTGATCACCATTGATGATCAGCATCGCAGCATTCTTGAAGAGACCAACCACATCGATATCTATCGACTCAGCCCGCGCGGCTAACATTGGCAAGTTGAGCAGCCAAACCATGAGCCCGATTCGACCCATCGCGAGCCAACCGACGTTGTTCACTTCAGCCAGCCAAGGGCGTAAGCCAAGACCTGAATAACCAGAAGGCTGTAGAGCCCGGCCGCCACATCGTCGAGCATAATGCCCCAACCTCCGGGCAGGCGTTGGTCAAGCCAATTGACCGGCCATGGCTTGAGAATATCAAACCCTCGAAACAGCACGAAGCCGATGAGCAGCCAGTACCAGCCTGCCGGTAACATGAACAAGGCCACCCAGATACCGACAAACTCATCAAATACAATGCACGCCGGGTCCTTAATCTGCATCTCGCTCGCGACTCGATCGCACAACCAGATCCCAAAGGGTATGCAGGCCAGCACAAAAAGACTGTAGACAAGGGGTGACTGAGCCTGCAGCGGTATCCAAAGCACAAGGGCCAGCAGACTACCGACAGTTCCCGGTGCTTTTCTTACCAGGCCACTGCCAAAGCCCGTGGCCAGCAAATGCCAAGGATTCGTCAGGGCTTTATAATTTCGTGGCGTCATGACTTTGAGCCTCAAAAATGGGTGTAACCGCGATAATTTACAGGCACGACCCGCCCACTCGCGTCGACGACCTGAACCTGACCGCCATCAACCACTCGACCTATTCGAGAGATAGGCACTTGAGTTGATCGCTTAAGTGCAGAAATTGCCTCGCGTTGAGCCACACTTGCCGTAAAACCCAGCTCGTAGTCGTCACCTCCGGCCAAAGCAAACTCTCGACATTGCGCCACCGCAAAACTTTCAGTGAGGGCGCTGGACAGGGGCAGTCGGTCCAGGCCAATTTCAATTCCCACATGGCTACGCTCGCTGATGTGCCCCAGGTCGGCTAGCAAGCCATCAGAGATATCAATCGCGCTACTGGCGATGCCCCGCAATGCCAGAGCCGTCGCCAGCCTTGGGGTCGGATATTGATAACGGTTCAGCAACGCCTGCGCCTGCGGGCCATCTGCTTTTTGCAGCTGGGCCAAGCCCGCCGCTGCATCACCCGGATAGCCAGTAATATAGACATCGTCGCCCAGCTGCGCTCCGTCTCGACGCAGCGCTCGGCCCTCGGGCACCGTACCCAGCACCGTGAATGTCAATGACAGCGGGCCGTGGGAAAGATTACCCCCTATGAGCGGGATGGCATATTCGGCTATGAGTTGTCGAAGCCGTTCGGCAAAGGGCGCAAGCCACGAGTCTGTTGCGGACTTAGCGTCCAGGGTCAATGCCAATGTACAGGTTAAAGGGCAGGCCCCCATGGCCGCCAAATCACTCAGGTTAGCGACCAGCGCACGGTGGGCCACAACTGCCGGTGCGGCGTCTAGCGGAAAGTGCACGCCCGCCGTCAGAGTATCGGTGGATATACATACCTCTGCACCCGTCGGAACGCTGAATATGCCGCAGTCATCTCCGGGGCCCAGCCGAATTTCAGGGCTGGTTGTCGTGATCAACCCCGCAAAGTATTGGTCGATTATCGCAAATTCTCGACGCGGATCAGTCATTGGAACAGCATCAAGTGATGTCCTTCTCGCCAGGCTCAGCGGCCACGTTCACTGGCTCGATGATCCTTCGCCAATCGATCCAGGATGGAGTTGATATACTTATGACTTTCAGAGGCACCAAATTGCCGCGCCAGCTCAATGCCCTCATTGATCACGACTCGATAGGGCACGTCGATACGATGCACCAGCTCGAAACAACCAATAAACAATATAGCCTTCTCGATTGGATCCAGCGACTCAAAGGACCGATCCAGAGTTGGCGTGATGAGCCCAATCAGCGCCTGCCTGTGCACCGAAGTCCCCGACAAGAGTTCGTGAAAATACTCAGTATCCACCCGTTTCATATCGTGGTCCTGAAGAAATTGGGACTCTACAGATGCCACTGAACAATCACTCAGCTGAATTTGGTAATGGGCTTGCAAGGCGAAACGCCGCGCTTTGCTTCTCGCGGATGGCGTCTTAGCTACATTTTTCGCGACAGGATTAGACCCAGGCCCGCGCTTTGAGCCTGGCTGATTCAGACCCGGGCCGAGCGCTTCAAGGTCTTTGTTGTTCACGCCAGTCGCCGCATTAAACTGACCATTTCGAGTGCCGTCATGGCCGCATCAACACCCTTGTTGCCCGCCTTGGTGCCAGAGCGTTCAATCGCCTGTTCAATGGTATCCGTTGTCAATACGCCAAAGGCGATGGGCACCGAGTTAGCCAAAGCAAGATGGGCAATACCGCTGGCACATTCACCGGCAACATATTCAAAGTGGGGAGTACCACCACGAATCACAGCGCCAAGGGTTAGGATCGCATCATGCTCGCCTTTTTCAGCCACTGCCTGAGTGGCTAAAGGCATCTCAAAAGCGCCAGGCACTCGAACAATGGTAATATTATCGTCGGCAATGCCATGACGCTTTAAAGTATCCAGCGCGCCCGCCAAAAGGCCCTCAACGACAAATCCATTGAATCTCGCGACGATGATCGCAAATTTCGCATCACTCGCCGAGAAATCTCCTTCTATTACAGTGCTCATAGATTTTCCTGTTTCTGGTTTTCAATCATCTTCGACAGACGAACTTATTGGCTGGATCGTCAGGCGCAAATCCTGACCAACTCGACGAACGTCCAGCATGTTTAGGGTTATAAGGTCGTCCATAGTATCAATTGTCGGGATGTTTAGTAACGACCGAGCGTCTTGACCCATCATTCGCGGCGCAATATACATCACAATTTCGTCTAGCAGCCCCGATTGTATCAGCGTGCCAGCCAGGGTTGCACCACACTCGAATAAGACTTCATTACAATCCATAGCACCCAATTTAACCAGCAAGTCGTGGGTATCCAGCCGACCATCCGCGCGCCGCTCCAGACCCAGCACTGGCAGATTGGCCGGTGCTGTGGCAACCCGATCGCTGCCACAGGCGACTCGGCTCTGAGGCAACTTCAAGAGTTTCGCTGTCAAAGGGATGCGCAGATTACTGTCCATGACGACGATAGGTCGTGGAATGCTGGCGGCGAGTTCAGCAAACTCAATACCCAAGTCTGCCGCTCGAACCGTCAAGGCCGGGTCATCGGCAATCACGGTGTCCACACCCGTCACAATCGCGGAACTACGGGCACGTAAACGCTGCACATCCTGCCTGGCCGCAGTTCCAGTGATCCACTGACTTTGGCCATTGGCCAGCGCAGTTTTTCCATCAAGACTCATGGCCAGCTTCAGGCGAACATAGGGCAAACCTGTTGCATAGCGTTTGACATGCCCTGGATTCAGTCTCTGTGCGGATGCCTCCAGAACGGGACCTATGACTTCGATACCGGCGGCGACCAACATCTCAAGTCCCCTGCCGCGATTACCTGGATGCGGGTCGGTCATGGCATAGACGACAGTCTTGACTCCGGCTTTGATCAGGCTTGCAGCGCAGGCTGGCGTGCGACCTACAAAACTGCAGGGCTCGAGCGTCACATAAGCCGTCGCGCCTTGCGCTGAGTTACCCGCAGACGCCAAAGCGTTAGCTTCCGCGTGACCCTGTCCTGTCTGGCGGTGAAAACCTCGAGCAATCACTCGACCATCCTTCGCGAGAACACATCCGACCCGCGGATTTGGTTGCGCCGTATAGAGGCCGCGTTCAGCCTCTCGAAGGGCCTCTGCCATCAGTGTCTCGTGGTTCATGCTGGAATCACTCGCCGCGGTTGGTCTTGCCAGCATCCAGGCGTTCTATCTCTTCCCGGAACTCATTAACGTCTTGAAAGCTTCGATAGACAGAGGCAAATCGAACGTAGGCTACGTCGTCCAATTCTCGCAGCTCCTCCATGACCAGTTCACCGACATCTCGAGTATTCACCTCAGGTTCACCGGTGGCCCGCAGTCGATGCTTGATGCGATTGATTGTCGACTCTACTCGATCGAGGCTGACTGGACGTTTTTCGATGGCTCGAAGGATTCCACTACGCAGCTTGGCTTCATCAAATGGCTGACGACTACCATTACTCTTGATCACCCGCGGCAACAACAGCTCTGCCGACTCAAAGGTGGTGAATCGCTCTCCACATTCCAGACATTCGCGCCGACGCCTGATCTGATCGCCGTCGGCCACCAGACGGGAATCAATCACCTTGGTCTCACTGTGACTACAAAAAGGGCAATGCACAATCGGCTTCGCTGCTTGGAAAAGACGCTATTCTACTCTAATCCACTACGACTGGCACCGATCCCTTGAAACATCCCTCGACGTATCTGTTAAACTAGCACCTTTTTAGGTCGAACATTCATGGCACAGTACGTATTCACCATGTCGCGCGTCGGCAAGGTCGTTCCGCCCAATCGCGTGATTCTCAAGGACATCTCTCTGTCGTTTTTCCCCGGCGCGAAAATTGGCGTACTGGGTCTCAATGGCTCGGGTAAATCGACACTATTGAAAATCATGGCGGGCCTTGACCAGGAGATTTTGGGTGAGGCCCGACCCCAACCGAACCTGAAAATTGGTTATTTGTCACAGGAACCGGAACTGGATGCGAGTCGGGACGTCCGCGGCAATGTGGAGGACGGTGTCAGGGAACTTAAAGATCTCATCGATGCCTTCAACGCCATCAGTGACAAATTCGCAGAACCCATGTCGGATACCGAGATGAATGATCTCCTCGAGCAACAAGGAGAATTACAGCTCAAAATCGATGCCGCTGATGGCTGGGATCTGGAGAGAAAGCTTAACATTGCCGCCGATGCCCTGCGTCTGCCACCATTTGATGCCGATGTCACAACTCTGTCGGGTGGAGAAAAACGTCGAGTCGCGCTGTGCCGCCTGCTGCTGTCAAATCCCGACATGTTGCTGCTGGATGAACCCACGAACCATCTGGATGCAGAAAGTGTTGCCTGGCTTGAGCGCTTTTTACAGGATTTCCCCGGCACAGTTGTTGCGATTACTCACGACCGTTACTTTCTCGATAATGCTGCCGGCTGGATTCTGGAGCTGGATCGCGGTTATGGGATTCCCTTTGAAGGAAACTACTCTGCATGGCTCGAAGACAAGGACCGTCGCCTTGAAATGGAAGAGAAACGTGAAGGGGCACGGCAAAAGACCATCAAGGCTGAACTTGAATGGGTCAGAAGCCAACCCAAGGCTCGACATGCCAAGAATCGAGCGCGCCTGGCACGCTTTGAAGAACTCAATGCGCAAGAATTTCAGCGGCGCAATGAAACGCTGGAGCTGTATATTCCGCCCGGTCCCAGATTGGGCGATATCATTCTGGAAGTCGAAAACGTCAGCAAGGGTTTTGGCGATCAACTGCTCATCGACGATTTGAGTTTTAGTGTCCCTAAGGGGGCGATCGTCGGCATTATCGGCGGCAACGGTGCCGGTAAATCTACTCTGTTCAGAATGATCAGCGGCACCGATCAGCCTGATAGTGGCACTGTGCGCCTGGGCGAGACAGTCGTTCTTGGCCACGTCGATCAAAACCGTGACAGTCTTTCTGACGACAAGAATGTTTGGGAAGAAATTTCAGAAGGCAGTGAGATCATTCAAATCGGTCGTTATGAGACGCAGTCTCGCGGCTACGTCAGCCGTTTCAACTTCAAGGGCGGCGACCAGCAAAAGTTGGTGAAAAACCTCTCCGGCGGTGAACGTAATCGGGTCCATCTGGCGAAGCTGCTTAAAAAAGGCGCAAACTTTTTGCTCCTGGACGAGCCCACTAATGATCTGGATGTAGAGACTCTGCGCTCACTGGAGACTGCGATCGAAGCCTATCCGGGTACCCTGATGGTCATTTCTCATGATCGCTGGTTCCTCGATCGGATTGCCACCCACATTCTCGCCTTTGAGGGGGATAGCCGCGCCGTCTGGTTTGATGGCAACTATACTGAATATGAGGAAGACTATCGCAAGCGCCAGGGCGACAAGGGCCCGACACGGGTAAAGTATAAGAAACTTGCCTAAAGCTGGTGAAACGGCGTGCGGCTTCAGGCACCAATGGCCAGCAACGCCTCCTGAAGCTTGCTGACGCCGGTGATCTGCATGCCCTTTATCGGCTGTTTGGGCAGATTGGCTTTCGGCACGATAGCGTGTCGAAAGCCATGCTTGGCAGCCTCCCGCAGTCGGTCCTGGCCGTTTGGTACCGGTCGAATTTCTCCCGACAGGCCCACTTCACCAAAGCAGACGAGATCCATGGGTAGCGCCTTGTCTCGAAAGCTGGAGACGACCGCCAACAGCAGTGCCAGATCACTGCTGGTTTCTGTCACACGAATACCGCCGACCGCATTCACGAACACATCCTGGTCACCCACCTGCAGGCCACCGTGGCGATGCAACACGGCTAAGAGCATCGCCAAGCGATTTTGCTCAAAACCCACTGCCACTCGCCGAGGGTTACCCAAGGCACTGGCATCCACTAGCGCCTGAGCTTCCACCAGCAAGGGTCGAGTCCCTTCCCAGACGACCATGACGATGCTGCCAGGCGTCGCTGCCTCGCCTCGAGAAAGAAAGATCGCCGACGGATTTGAAACCTCTGCCAGGCCTTTTTCTGTCATGGCGAAAATGCCCAGCTCATTCACAGCACCGAAACGATTTTTGCTTGCCCGCAGAGTACGATACCGACTGTCATTCTCACCTTCCAGCATGACAAAACAGTCAATCATATGCTCCAGCACTCGAGGCCCGGCGAGATTCCCTTCCTTGGTGACATGGCCGACCAGCAGCAGAATCGTGTCAGTTCGCTTAGCCTGCTGAATCAACAGGGCGGCACTTTCACGGACCTGGGCGACTCCTCCAGGAGCAGACTCAACACTGTCCAGGTACATGACCTGGATCGAGTCGATAACAATGAGTTTGGGCAGCATCTCATCCCATGTCGCGCAAATCGCCTCGACATTGGTCTGGGCCATAACATTCAGTTTGTCGACTGGTAACTGTAACCTTCGCGCCCGCATCGCAATCTGAGCGAGGCTCTCTTCACCGGTGACGTAGAGCGCTGAGTGCTGCTCGGCAAGTTTACACAGGGTTTGAATCAGCAAGGTGCTCTTGCCTGCACCAGGACTACCAGAAATGAGGACAGCTGAGCCCGGCACCAACCCTCCACCTAGCACGCGATCAAATTCACTGGAGCCGGATGCAAGGCGTGGAACGTCGTGCGCTGAAACTTCACCCAGGATACTGGCCACGGCCAATTGCCCGGCGAACCCCTGCTTTCTAACACTACGAGCGGTGTCTTCAATCGATAGTCGGGTCAGAGTGTTCCAAGCCTTGCAGTCGCTACACTGACCCTGCCATTTGGCACTCTCAGCGCCACAATCACCGCAGACATAAACTGTTTTTGACTTGGCCATCGATGCCATCTCTGTTGTCAATTCAAGGTTTTAGTGGCACCTGTAATTTGTAAGTACTCACTCATCGCTCAGCTCACGATGCACACGCGGCGTGAGTCGAGACAGTAATGTATAGCCGATGGTGCCCATCAGTACTGCTAACTCTTCCACGGGCAATGACCGCCCCCACATCTCTGCGCGCTCATTTGGCGCGACTTCCAAATCGTCGATATCGACCATCAAGGTATCCATCGAGACTCTACCGACAATCGGCCGCCGCTGACCGGCAATCCACACTGGCATCTGCGCCGGGACTTCTCTCGGATAACCATCCGCATAGCCGATACCCAATACCGCTATTCGAGTATTTTTCTGTGCCCGCCAGATGCCGCCATAGCCTATGGCGTCACCAGCAGCCACTCTGTGCACGGCAAGCACCGGTGCCGTCAGTGTCATCGCCGGCTGCAGACCACTCGTGGCATCATCACCAAATGGCGAGCAACCATAGAGCATGATCCCGGGACGAATCCATTCAAAATGACTACTCGGCCAAGTCAGAATGGCCCCGGAATTTGCCAGACTGCGAGGTATCCCCAAGTCCTTTGTCAGGGCTTCAAATAACGCAAGCTGGGCTGCATTTAAGGGATGTCCAAGCTGATCGGAGTTCGCCAAATGGCTCATGATGCAGGTGACATTGCAAACACGGCGGGCGATGATGGCCTTAAAGTCAGCAGGTGACAATCCGAGTCGATGCATCCCAGTGTCGAGCTTGAGCCAAACCGGTAAGTCTTGACCTTGGTGCATCGACAGCAAGTCTACCTGATGCGGACTATGCAGGGTCGGTGTTAATGCATCTTTTCGGCAGGCCTCTAGTTCCTGTCGATCATTAAAACCATGCAAGACGACAATGGGCTGCTTAACACCCAGAGCGCGCAATCGCTGGCCCTCATCCACTCGAGCCACTCCAAATGCATCAACGCCTTGAAGTCGAGGGGCTAATTCCAGTACGCCATGGCCATAGGCATTGCCTTTCACCATCGCCAATAAATGACTGCTGGGTGCCTGGCTACGGGCTAAATCCAGATTATGCTGGATCGCGCGCAAATGGATTTTCGCGATTGGAACACTACTCATGTTGCTCAGCGACCCGCATCAATTGAAGGACACACCCAGACTACTCGTACATATAGTCATCATAACCTTGAGCCAAATCCTCAAACTTGGTGTATTGGCCAATAAACGCGAGTTTTTTTCGACCAATGGGACCATTTCGCTGTTTTAGAATAATCGCCTCGGCAACCCCTTTTTCCGCATCTTCGTGATAAACCTCATCGCGATAGATCGCCAAAATGACATCAGCATCCTGCTCAATAGCGCCAGACTCTCGAAGATCAGACATGATCGGGCGTTTGTCAGGTCGCTGCTCCAATCCTCGGTTTAATTGTGACAGTGCAATCAACGGGCATTCAAACTCCTTCGCGATCCCCTTGAGTCCTCGAGAGATTTCAGAGATTTCAGTCGCGCGATTTTCCGAGCCACCCGTCACCTGCATTAACTGTAAATAATCCACCACGATCAACCCGATCGGACCGTGTTCACGAGCAATTCGACGGCTTCGAGAACGAATCTCTGTGGGCGATAAAGCCGCTGTGTCGTCTATAAACAAGGGCTTGTCGTTTAACAAAGTGACCGCTGATGTCAGCCTTGGCCAATCTTCGTCGCTCAGTTGCCCACTTCGAATTTTTGACTGATCGATTCGTCCAAGCGATGACAACATTCGCATAATCAATGAATCGGCTGGCATTTCCATACTGAACACCAGCACGGGTTTATCTCCGGCGATGGCCGCATTTTCAGCAATATTCATCGCAAAACTGGTTTTCCCCATAGAAGGTCGACCCGCCACAATCACCAGATCGCCCTTCTGCAGGCCCATGGTCATATCATCGATGTCCCGAAAACCGGTACTAAGGCCCGTCAGAGCGCCTTTCGTCTGGAACAGCTCATCGATCCGCTCGACGGCCTTGGTCAATACGCTGCGAACCGTTTGAGGGCCACCGGTGCTGGGACGAGAATCACCGATTTGAAAGACTTTGGATTCCGCCAGATCAATCAGCGTTGCACTGTCTCGACCATCGGGATTAAAGCCACTGTCGGCGATTTCGTGGGCGACCGAGATCAGCTTGCGAACGGTTGCTCGCTCAACAACTATGGTGGCATAGGCGCGAATATTTGAGGTCGTAGGGATACTGTTGGCAAGGTCAGATAAGTAGGCGATACCACCCACGTTGCTGAGCTCATTGACGGCGCTCAGCGCCTCAGAAATCGTGATGATATCCAGCGGTTTGTTCTGCTCGACCATACTTTCCATACAGCGAAAGATGACGCGGTGATCACTACGATAGAAGTCATCGGCGGTCACCAGTCCGGAAATATGGTCAAAGGCCTGCTCGTCAAGCATGAGACCCCCGAGCACCGAACGCTCAGCCTCAAGGGAATGAGGCGGGACCTTGAGGTTCGCGGTATTGATGTCGTCGATTGCTATAGCCAAAAGTGTCGCCGCGCTGAAGGTTGTACCAGGCAGGATAGCCTATCCTGCGAAAAAAAACTTTCAAGAGCAAAACATACCGGAAGTCTCTCAAACAAGACCCCACTCTTTCAGACGCCGCCCCTGACGCAGCGTGACCCCAAGCCCAACAATCGACCTGTCCAATCGCTTAGCGGTTGGCCGGGCCGGGATCATGGCATAGGTCAGACTTCGGCGATAACACCCACTTTGAGCTTCACATTAACCTCTGTGTGCAGGTGAATGTCCACTTCATGCTCACCCAGATCACGGATCGGACCTTCTGGCATGCGCACTTCGCTTTTCTCAAGCTCAATGCCCAGGGCCGAAACCGCATCCACTATGTCGCGAACAGTGATAGAGCCAAACAACTTGCCCTCATCGCCCGCCTTGGCGGTGAGCGTCACTTCCAATGCGCTGATTTTCTCGCCACGAGCACGGCATTCCGCCAACTTTTCGTCAGCCAGCTTCTGCAGCTCAATTCGTCGAACTTCAAAAGACGCCACATTTTCTTTCGTCGCTGGTACGGCTTTCTTTTGTGGCATCAGGTAGTTTCGCCCGTAGCCGGATTTCACGTTGACTTTATCACCCAGATTACCCAGGTTCGCAACACGCTCTAACAAAATAACTTCCATATCTTACCCCTCTCGATCAGATCGAAATTTCTTTCTCAATTCAAACCAGCTATCCATCAGTGCCAGCGATGCCAACAACGGCGAGACAAGCTGATACATCACTATCAACAGTACATAAAAACCTCCGAGCCAATGCCCGGACAAACCCTTCAAAGCCACGAACCAATGCACCAAACCAATCGCTGCCACCACCAAAGGTACCGTCAACAATGGTACCCAGCGCAGCGCTTGAGGCGTACCCACCAAGACACACACCACCAGCAACAGGACAATCACGGCGGCTAAAGGTAGGGGCAAACGCAACTGATGAAACTCTGCCCGCAATCCGCCAGGATTGTAAAGCTGACTTTGCCACCATCTTGCCAGTACCAGAAAACTGATCATGGCGTAGGCCTGACCCATCGCAAATAAACCCATAATGACCTGGCGCGCTAAACCTTGTGCCTCGGCCGTTACCCCTTGCTGCCCACCTGCATCGGCGGTAAACGCCAGATACCAATCCACCAGCTTGGTCAAATCTTCTGCAACCAGACGCTCAAACATGAGGCTGCTAGCGCCTGCAACCATCACCGCTGCACCTAACACCATCGACCAGGATTGCGTGCTGCGCAAAATCGACGCCAGACATGTCACTCCCATCAGCCCCATCAAGGGGCCAGGGTCACCGGTCGTAACATACAGAACGGTGAGTGGGACGCTGGCTAACAACAGCAGCACCAAGCCCTCAATGACACCTCTGCGTAGCAGTACCAGACACACCACTGCAGCACTCAACCAGTGGCCGAATGGCAACAGCGCCAGCCCTACACAGGCAGCGATTGCCTGAAGCCGGCCTCGCATAACAAATTCAGCCAAGCCACGCATGCTAAATTCTCTCCGTATTGAGCGGGAAGTTAGCGGGTATTTAGCGGGAGATTTGCGACTCGCAGCTAATTACTTATGCCCATCAGTAAAAGGTATCAAGGCCAGATAGCGAGCGCGTTTTACCGCCTTCGCCAATTGCCGCTGGTATCTTGCCTTAGTGCCAGTGATACGGCTTGGAACGATCTTGCCCGTCTCAGAAACATATTGCTTGAGCATTTCGATATCTTTGTAATCGATCTCTGTGACGCCTTCAGCAGTAAACCGGCAAAACTTTCTTCTTCGATAAAATCGTGACATGGGGTTCTCCGGTTATTCCAGTTCTTCTAAATCGGCATCGTCGGCATCGTCGACATCAACGACAGCCTCGGCAACGCGAGGTGCGGGTACATCGTCTCGTTCTTTTCGCTCGCGGCTTTCGCGCTCGATTTTCATGATGCAAGAGTCTTCCGTCTCTGGACCTTTGCGGATCATGATCAGATTGCGCAAAACAGCATCGTTAAAGCGGAAAGCAGTATTCAGTTCCTCAAGCACGTCTTTGCCGCATTCGACATTCATGAGCGCGTAGTGGGCTTTGTGGATTTTATTGATTGGATAGGCTAATTGACGACGCCCCCAATCCTCGATACGGTGAACCTGACCACCGCCATCGGTAATCATGGTGGAGTAACGCTCTATCATTCCTGGCACCTGCTCGCTTTGATCAGGATGAACCAGAAACACTATCTCATAATGTCTCATTCAAGACTCCTTTCGGGTTAATGCTTCCCAGCACGCGTAGGCCGCGGCGGTGAAGCAAGGAGAAAACTGGGGGGCGCATTGTAGCTACAGACTAATTAAAATTCAAACCCTGATCCATTTTATTGTTAGCTCTGGACGGAACTCCGCTGGCGCAGCCTATTTTTCAACGGCAGAGAGGCTGGCAGCGGTTCCTGGCATTTGCCGGGGCTGGCGTTGCCGAGTGGCTTCATACAGGCAAATACCAGTTGCTACCGAGACGTTAAAGCCCAAGCTTGCGAATGGCATCGGAATATTAACCAGGTAATCGCAGGACTTTTTCGTTCGATCGCGCATTCCACGTTCTTCCGAGCCCATCACAATCGCCACATTACCTGTCAGATCGACTTGATCGAGCGCTTTCTCGGCTTCCAGCAAGGTCCCGACAATCCAGATCCCCCGCTGTTTCAGCTGCTCAATACAACGCGCGAGATTCACAACCTGCACGACAGGCACGATCGAAGCGCCTCCGGAGGCTGTTTTCGCCGCCGCAGCAGTTAAAGGCGCGCTGTTATCCTTTGGGACTATGACCCCGTGAACGCCCAGGGTCGCGGCACTGCGCAGGCAGGCACCAAAGTTTCTTGGATCTGTGACACCATCTAATATCAGCAGCAACAGGTGGTTCGAATGTCTTTCCAGGATAGTGTCCAACGCTTTTTCACCCAGCATCTGCAGTGGCACTACGTTTAACGCCACGCCCTGATGACTGATGCTGGTCATCTCGCTCAACAGTCTGTCAGTCACTCTTTCTACGGGTATTGCTGCTGCTTCAGCCAGCTCAACCAGGGTCTCAATTCGCCGCGACATCTGGCCTTCCCGCACCAGGAGCGATTTGACACCCTGCTTTCCGACCCGCAACCGGCTTTCCACGGCATTAATACCGAACAACACATCGTTCAAGGGGGCTTCTTTCATGAGCGGCGCCCCACCTTAACTTTCTTGGCTTTTTGAGCAAGCGACGCGTCAACTGCGGGTCTAGACTGAGCCTTGGATTTATTTGTTTTTGAACCAGGCTTTGAGCCAGATTTGGATTCAGCTTTCGACTTAGCGCTGGTCGCTGGCGCCGACTGGTCTTTTGCCTCTCCTTTTATCTTTCCTTTTCCCTTTCCTTTTCCCTTTCCTTTTCCCTTTGCCTCTCCATTTGATGGGCGCTGTTTCTTGACCTGCAGCTGATCGAGCACTTGCGTATTCGGTTTTACTTTAGCCTTTGCCCGCGACTTTCCAGCATTGACCTCACTCGACTTGGCCGCCGCTTTCCCTCGAGATCGTGCGGCTCGGTTCACTTGCGGTTTGGGCGCATGACGGCGCCGTACCAGCGGCTCATGAGAGATTAACTCGAAGTCCATTTTACGCTCGGTGACATTCACTCGCGCCACCTGGACACTCACTGTATCTCCCATGCCATAGCTCATACCCGTCCTCTCACCGACTAGCATTTGACTTTCCTGATCAAATTGATAGTAGTCTCCCGCCAGGGTGCTGACATGCACCAAACCCTCAACAAACACGTCAACTAATTCAACGAAAAAGCCGAATTTGGCAACGCCGGTAATCACGCCATCGTGAATATCCCCGACTCGATCGCTCATGTAGTCACACTTAATCCACTCCAGCACCTCATAGACCGCCGCGTCTGCGCGACGCTCTGCAAAAGACGTGTGCTCACCCAACGCCAGCACTTCGAGGCGCTCATAAGGATAGTAGCTGGCCTTGGCGGGCTGACCAAAACGCAGAATCCAGTCGCTCAGCGTTCGGCTATGGATCACACTCTTGATCAGACGATGCATCAGCAAATCTGGGTAGCGCCGGATTGGCGAAGTGAAGTGCGCGTACTCTTTGTAGCCGAGACCAAAATGACCCTTATTTTCCGGCTGATAAACGGCCTGATTCATAGAGCGCAACAAAGCCATTTGCAACACATGACTGTTTTTCTTCTCGCGCAATTGAGCGATAACCTGCTGGTAATCTTGAGTCGACGGGTTCTCGCCATCTTCCAGCGTGACATTGAAGCGGCTGAGAAAGCCTCGGAGTAACTCAACCTTCTCCAGAGTGGGTGGTTCATGCACACGAAACAGACCTGGCTTACCATGCTTGACAATAAATCGCGCGGCACAGACATTGGCGCAGAGCATGCACTCTTCAATAATACGGTGGGCGATGTTACGACTACGGGGTTCAATAGCGTTGACGCTGCCTTTGTCGTCAAAGAAAAACTGTAGTTCAGTTGATTCGAATTCGAGGGCGCCCCGTGCCTGTCGCTGGTCCATGAGAACGTCAAACAAATTGCGCAAATCCATCAGCTTCGGTATCAGCTCAGGATGATCAAACTCGTCGCCGGGCGCATTAATTTGCCGAGCCACATCCGTATAAGTCAGCCGGGCCGCAGAACGAATTACCGCCTCATAGAATTTATAAGCAGTAACACGACCCTTAGCAGAAATCTGCATATCGCAAACTATCACCAGTCGGTCCACATAGGGATTAAGCGAACAAAGGCCGTTGGAGAGTTTTTCTGGCAGCATTGGGACGACATATTGCGGAAAGTAGACCGAGGTACCACGGGCATAAGCCGCCTGATCTAGAGCCGAGCCAACTTCCACATAATGGGCGACGTCAGCGATGGCAACCCGCAGTTGCCAACCACCGCGAGATCGTGGCTCGCAGAGTACTGCGTCATCAAAATCCCGCGCATCTTCACCATCAATCGTCACGAACGGCAAATCTCGAAGATCTTTGCGACCAGCCAGATCCTTGTCTCGAACCTGACTTGGCATTCGGTCGACCAACTGCAGAACCTCCGCAGACCAGTCAACCGGAATGTCGTGATTTCGCAGGGCAATTCCAACTTCCATGTCAGGCGTCAGCTGTTCGCCCATGACCTCGACGATCTCGGCAGTCACATGCCCATGCCCCTTGGGGTGCTCTAATACCTTGACGACAACAATCTGACCTTCCGGTTGCTGCGCCACATTAGCTTTAGGCAGCAGTATGTCGAAATTAATGCGGTTATTCAGCGGCTCAACGAAGCACAAGGTGCCTTCGTGGAATATTCGTCCTACCAGTCGATCAGTATTACGCTCGATAACCTCGACGATCTCGCCCTGCAGACGTCCACGTCGATCTTTCCCGGCGACTCTAACCTGTGCTATGTCGCCATGAAAAACCTTGTGCATCTCACGCTCAGAGAGAAACACGTCCTCTTCACCCTTTGGCGTGACAAGAAAACCATACCCGTCAGGATGCGCAGAGACCTTGCCAGTAATCAACTCCATCTTGCTGGCAATAGCAAAGATACTGCGTCGATCGACTATCAGCTGCCCGTCTCGGACCATGGCCCTGAGCCGATTTTGCAGGGCTTCAAGCTGACTGTCCGCTTCCAGAGACAGGGTTTTCGCCAGCGCTTTAAAGCCCATGGGCTCACCAAACTGCTCCATGCAAGCGAGAATATGTTCTCGACTCGCGATGGGTTGCGCATAATTTCGCGCCTCTCGTTGTTGAAATGGATCTTTTTTCATCATTCAATACCAGAGTATGATTGACAGCAATGATACGCCTTAGTAATCTTTCGCGCCTCATTGCCGAGGTGGTGAAATTGGTAGACACGCTAGCTTCAGGTGCTAGTGCTCGCAAGGGCGTGGAGGTTCAAGTCCTCTCCTCGGCACCATAATTCCTTGAGACTTATGATTTCGCCCCGTTTTAAGACTCGTTCTTAGCGCTGGTTTTTAACCGCAATCTCGTTGGCTAAGCTTTTCTAGAGAGAAGTTTCTCTAGGCAAAAGCTTCACTGAATCTCAGCTTCCCTTGGCATAAACTTCGCTAAAACTAAGCTTCTTCAGTCTGCTACTCGTATTGCTGCCTTGGGTCATGATCTTTCGATCTCTCTGCTCGACCCGTGGCTTGCGGCTCAGAACCTGACCCTCCTCAGGCGTAGTGCACCTGCTCCGCCTCAATACCTCAATAGACTTGACGTTCAGTTTCGAAGGATATGATACTGAGTAACCTTGGGCTTGTCGCCTGGTCAGCCGCCTAATCCCCGAATTGTTCGAGGCGGGAGCCAATTTAACTGCTAGAGACTTATACCTATGTCGATCAAACTCCAACAACAGGAAAACCTGGCCGGCGATGTTGCCAACGCAGCCCAGGGATTTGGCCGCATCAGTGAACTGCCTCCCCCTTGTTTCGATCCGCAAGGCGATCATGACGCCGCCTGTCAATTTTTTACCGAGCACGGATTTGTTGTCCTGAAAGACTGCCTGAGCCGCAGCGAGCTGGTTTTCCTCAACCAATTTTTCAACCAATCCCAGCAAACCGAAGCTGATGCCTGGGGACTGGGCGCGAGACGCAAGCCCCATCATCGCAATCAAGGCTTGATCTTCTCACAACCCTTGTTGGACCATCCCGAGCTCGATCCTTTTATTCGCCATCCGCGCTCATTTCCAGTGGTCTCGACCCTGCTTGGTGGCGAGGAGCAGGTGCGTTTCAGCGAATTCAACTTTCGAGAGACGCCCGCTAACGCTGGGGTTGGCACCATGAACTTTCATCACGACGAGGCGCTCGCCGACCGCCTTGTACGCCAGCCCTACATGCCATGCGATTGGCTTTGCGCTATCCACTATCTGACCGACGTGGAACCCGGCACGCCCTCTTTTTGCGTCGTACCTGGCAGCAATCGGTATGAAACACTAAAGGCCGCGTTTGACGGATTGGGCGAAAACTACCGAGAGGTACCCCTTTACGGTATCGCTGGCACCTGCATTCTCTATGACACGGCGACCTTTCACACAAGGCTGGATGGTGACGGCGTCAGATCACGCCGAACTTGGCACCAGTATTATGCACGCGGCGGCTGGCTTCGCAGCGCACTCCCCACGACCGACAAGTATGTTCGCGCACCCTCGCCGCCCTTGACCAACTGGAATCTCTTTCCGGAGCGCTTGGCGCTACATTCCGACCCCGGTACGCGCCGATTTTTTTCGCACTGGAACACGGCCCAAGGCGAGTGGGTTGCCTCAGGCTTTGATCCGTTGCTGCGTAAGTCCATGCCAAGAGGCGAGCAATAGTTCTCGCCCCTCGCGACCCATCATAGTCCTGGCCGAATCTGCGGGTTGGCGCTTACTCAGCAAACAGATCGCGCAATACGATGGTGTCTCGACGATCCGGGCCGGTAGAAATGATGTCGATAGGAATGCCGCAGACTTCCTCGATACGCTTCAGATAAGCCCTGGCATTGGCCGGCAAATCTTCGACCTGACGAACACCCGCACTGTTTTCCTGCCAGCCGGGCATGACTTCATACACAGGTTTCGGATTCAACGGATCCGTCTCATCATAACTGGTGCACAAAGACAAGGTTTCGAGACCGTCCAGAACATCCAGCTTGGTGATACAAAGGCCGGACAGGCTGTTCACCTGAATGGCCCGCTTTAGAGCATAGGCATCAAACCATCCACAACGTCGGGGTCGACCGGTAGTAGAACCGAACTCATTACCGCGCTTACCTAACTGAGCACCTACCTCATCAAACAACTCAGTGGGAAAAGGGCCGGAGCCGACTCGCGTCGTATAAGCCTTGGTAATGCCGAGTATGTAGTCGAGGTCCAAGGGGCCAACGCCACAGCCGCTGCCAATAGCGCCAGCCGTGGTGTTTGATGAGGTCACAAACGGATAGGTACCCTGATCGATATCCAACAAAGAACCCTGAGCACCCTCAAACAGCACGTTGGCATTGTCACGCTGCAGCTGACCCAGCCTGGCGACTACGTCGCCAACCATAGGGCGTAGTTCTTCAGCCCATGCCAAAGAGGCATCCAACGTCTCCTCGAGGCTAACAGTCTTGGTATTGAAGTAATTTTTCAGGACAAAATTATGGTAATCCATAATCTCCGCAAGTGACGTTTTAAACTGCTCTGGCTGGTACATATCAATGACGCGCAAGCCTCGCCTTGCCACCTTGTCTTCATAGGCTGGACCGATTCCACGACCAGTGGTGCCAATTTTTTGGTTTCCGCGAACCGTCTCTCGAATCTGATCCAGGGCAATATGATGGGGTAATATCAGCGGGCAGCCCTGGCTCACCATGAGTCGCTCGCGCACATTCACGCCAGCGTCTTCAAGCATTTTGACTTCTTCGAAAAGCGCAGGAATTGACAGCACGACGCCATTACCAATGAGACACTGGACCTGCGGGTGGAGTATTCCTGAGGGAATCAGGTGTAGGACCGTCTTTTTACCGTTCACGACCAGTGTGTGTCCGGCGTTGTGACCACCCTGAAATCGAGTCACCGCAGCAGCTCGCTCAGTCAGCAGATCAACGACTTTGCCTTTACCCTCATCACCCCAATGAGTGCCTATAATTACAACATTACTACCCATTCTTAATTACTCTGTCGATCTTTCTGGTAAGTTTTAGTGAGCTGCCACTCACCGTCATAGTCGTTCAAAATAAAATCGTGGGGCTCCGTCTCCTTGCCCGACTCAAGGACAATGTAGCCGGCCTCACGTAACTCTCGAATTTTTTCCCATCGGCGCCGATCATCAAGTCCTAGACCCGGCTCTACGACGACGACGGGACGCTGAACTTCTGTGGTGGTCGCAAATCTTGCCAACGCCTTAACATCCACATCAAACCCCGTAGCGCCCCTGTCTCGGCCAAATAGTCGGCCAATGCTGTCGTAACGCCCTCCTTGAGCGACTCGACTCCGCACCTTGCCCAGATACGCCGCAAATACAATGCCAGTATGATAGTTATAACCGCGAAGCTCACTCAAATCATAATAGACCTGCATTCCACCAAACCTGGACTCAATGCCGCGGGCCACCTCAGCCAGGTTGGCTAATCGCTGCTGAACCTGCGGATAATCAGCAAAGACTTTTTCAGCCTTAACCAGTACTTCCGCATTACCGCAAAGCCCCGGCAGCTCAAGTATCAATTGCTTGTCACTCACCGCCAGCCCCAGACTTTGTAGACAGGCCTCCAGTTCAACCATGGCCTTTTTCTGGATTAGCGCAAAGAGTTGCTCCTCAACAGCGGGTGATATCTCGAGATGCTGCACCAATAGCCTGAAAATACCCACATCACCCAGTTCCAGTAGAATCGGCGCCATCCCCAGGCTATGAAGCGACTCGATCATTAAACTCACAATCTCAAGATCAGCACGACTTCCCGAGTCGCCGAACAGCTCCGCACCCACATACAGTGGGGCTCGTGAAGCAAGCATATTTGTCGGCCGAGTATGTAAGACAGTCCCTGCGTAGCAAAATCGCGCCACGCCTTGCTTCTTCTGACTGTGCGCATCGATTCGAGCCACCTGCGGCGTGATATCTGCTCGTATGCCCATCATTCGGCCAGAAATCTGGTCGGTCACTTTAAAGGTTTTGAGATCCAGATCACTGCCCGTGCCAGTCAGTAATGACTCCAAAAATTCTACCATCGGTGGAATCACGTAGTCGTAACCCCAGACTGCAAAGATATCGAGCAACCGGCGCCGAACGCGCTCAAGATTCAACGCCTCTGGCGGCAGCACCTCGTCGATACCGTCAGGTAACAACCAACGGTCGCTGCTATTCATCCATCACCTCTACAAAAATCTAATTAATCAGGTACAGCAATGCCGTACCCACTACCATACTGCCCAGCCCCATCAGACGCATGGTTCGGTCATCCACCCTGGCGAGTGCTGCGACCATTTCCTTCCAGCGCTGAGGATACAGAAAGGGCATAACGCCCTCTATCACTAAAACCAGACAAATCGCCACGCCAAGATCATGCCACATACTCGGTTGCCCTCTAAACGGCATAACTGAGCGCCACAAAACGTTCAAAAAAAAACCGGGAATGTCTTCCCGGTTGCTGATGTCCAGCGCCTTGCGCTAGTTTTTGCTTTTCTTCAGGTACTTGAAAAACTCACTGTTCGGATCAATCAGTAAAACATCACCCTTATCTGCGAAGGTACGTTGATAAGCCGCCATGCTTCGATAAAATTTATAAAACTCCAGGTCACGACTGAATGCGTCTGCATACAAGGCCGCCGATCCAGCATCTCCATCACCACGAATCGACTCCGCATCCGCATAGGCTTCCGCCAGAATCACCTCTCGCTGCTTGCTCGCATCCGCTCGAATACCCGCGGCCAGTTCCTGGCCTTGCGCGCGGTGCTCGCGAGCTTCGATATCACGCTCGGTATTCATTCGCGCATAAACCGACTGGCTGACTTCGGGCGGCAAATCGATTCGCTTGACTCGAACATCTACGACCTCGACGCCCAACTCTTCTCGTGCCACTTCGTCCAGACGTGCGGTCAGCACATTCATGAGTTCATCACGTTCGCCGGACACAACCTCATGCAAACTACGCTTACTGATTTCATTTCGTAGTCCGTTGTTTATCCGCTGCCGCAACAGGGCCTCAGCACGCCGTTCATCACCGGAAGTCGCCGTATAGAAACGCTGCGCATCATCGACTCTGAACTTTGCAAATGAATCAACAATCACAGCCTTCTTTTCCAAGGTCAGAAATCGTTCCGGGTTGGCGTCAAGCGTCAACACGCGAGCGTCAAATTTTCTCACCTCATTAATGAACGGCTTTTTAAGATGCAAGCCTGGCTCAATATCTGCACGCACGACTCGTCCAAACTCAAGCAGAACTGCTCGCTCTAATTCACTGACGATAAAGAGCGAATTGACCCCAAGAAGCCCCCCAACCGCCAATACAAACGCCAAAACAACAATCTTAATGGGCATTATCGATCCCTCCTGCTGCTGGGTCGGCGCGAAGTATCCACGCGCTCAACCGGATTATTGCCGCTTTCATTGGTCAGGCCCGAATTGCCATTCGTGCTACCGCGTCGCTCCATGATCTTGTCGAGGGGCAGGTACATCATGTTGTTTCCACCCTCGACATCCACCATGACCTTGGTGCTGTTAGCCATCACCGACTCAATCGTATCAATGTAGATTCGTTGACGAGTCACATCCGGAGCGAGCTTATATTCGGCATAGAGCTTGTTAAAACGTTCCGCTTCACCCCGTGCCTGCGCGATGACACGTTCTTTATAGCCCAGCGACTCCTCAATCAGACGTTGCGCTTCGCCTCGAGCCTCAGGAATCACTTGATTAGAGAAGGCGCTGGCTTCATTACGGACCCGCACTTCATCTTCTCGGGCTTTAATCACGTCATCAAACGCCGCACGAACGGCATCTGGTGGCGCTGTCTCGTCGATATTGACCTGAGTGACTTCGATACCGGTACCGTAGCGGTTCATATAATCCTGAATACGAACCTTGACCCTGTCGCCCAATTCGGCTCGACCCTCAGTGAGAACCTGGTTCATTAAAGAACTACCCACTTCATGCCGCAGCGCACTTTCCGTCGCTTGATACAGGCTCTCATCGGGATCACGCACGCGCAGCAAGTATTGCAACACATCGCTGACCACATACTGCACCGACATCTTCACAATCACGATGTTCTCATCTTCCGTCAACATCTCGGAATCGTGAGGTCTGGACCTCACGCGAGTGACGTTGGTCGACAATACCTTATCGATCAGCGGCGGGTTCCAGTGTAAACCGGGACTCAGAATCTCATCCTGAACCTTGCCAAATCGGAGTACGACACCGCTCTCCTGCTCATCGATAGTGTAAATACCTGCAAATCCCCAGATCGCCAACAGCACGACGAACGCGAGACCCAGAATATTCTTGCTGAACACCGGAGCGCCGCTACCACTGCCGCCAGTTCCGCCACTTTTTTTACCGCCGAACATTTCGCTGAGATTACTCTGTAATTTTCGAAACGCTTCGTCTAAGTCAGGGGGACCTTGATCATCCCGCTTTCCCCAAGGATCTTTGTCTCCCTGATTGCCGCCACCAGGCTCATTCCAGGCCATAACTCTCTCCGTTGGTGTTTTCCGAATTGGAAAACCTACAGTTTCCCACTAATGGGCATAATAATCATGCATCGATTTCAGTTAATTTCATTGCCAGCTATCCCCGCCAGAGCAACCCCCGGACTTAATAGCCGTCTACCCAGCCTCTGCAGGCTCTGCCGTTCTATTCTCAACTGCAGGCTCATAGTGCCATCGGCTTGGGTCTCCTCGCCCAGCACTGCCCCCAGCGAGAACAATTCAGCGCGTAATTGGCCTTCATGGGGCTCCAGCCGCACAGTGGTCTCGATAACCTGCTGCCCTAACAGCTCACTAATCGCCTCAATCAACAGATCAACGCCGGCACCACTGACACTGGAAATCCAGACCCTGACCGGCAGGCCGCTGGCGTCGCGATCGACCCTCGGCACTTCATCGATCAGGTCGATCTTGTTATACACGAGTAGCTGCGGCACCGCCTGCGCGCCTATCTCCTCCAGCACACCATTAACTTCATGCATCTGATGCTCCTTGTCGGCCGAGACCGCATCCACCACATGCAACAACAAATCCGCCTGCTCAACTTCTTCCAAGGTCGCTCGAAAAGCCTTAACCAGGCCATGGGGCAAGCTGCGAATGAACCCTACCGTATCAGTGAGAATCGCTTTGCCAATAACGGGTAAATCAAGCTGTCGCAAGGTCGGGTCAAGCGTCGCAAAGAGTTGGTCAGCCGCATGGACGTGCGCATCACACAGGCGATTGAACAGGGTCGACTTACCCGCGTTGGTATAGCCTACCAAAGACACAGAGCGAATATCAGCGCGAACTCGGGACCGGCGATTTTGGGTGCGCTGCTTACGCACCTTGTCGAGTTGCTGATTGATATGTTTCACCCGTGTACGCAGTATTCGCTGATCCGACTCTAGCTGGGTTTCACCCGTACCTGTTACGCCCATGGAAGAACCCTGACCACGCCCTGAACCGCCGCGCTGACGGTCCAGGTGGGTCCAACCACGCACCAGGCGCGTCGACATATGCTGCAGCTGCGCCAGCTCGACCTGAAGCTGGCCCTCATGGGTTCTTGCCCGTTGCCCGAAGATATCGAGAATCAAACCCGTGCGACCAATGACTCGGCGCGCTAAAGCCGCCTCAATGTTACGTTCTTGGGTCGGCGTCAGATCCTGATCAAAAATCACCAGCTCAGCACCACAGGCGTCTGCCAAGGTTCTGAGCTCCTGCAGCTTGCCCGTTCCCACATAGGTTTTGGGATGCACACTGCGACGTTTAACGTGGATGCATTCCGCCGGCACGAGTCCAGCGGAAAGCACCAGCTCACTAAATTCTGAGACTGAGGAGTCTGCCTCCACAAGATGTACCAATAGCGCCTGAGTGCCAGCTTCAGGTCTCTCAAACCACAAAATTATTAACCCCGCGCAGCAATCGCTATGCTCCTCAGTCGTCGATCTCGCCATCACCCGCCAGAGCGGATATATTAACATTTCGGGCCGGCACAACAGTAGAAATCGCCGATTTATAAATCATTTGGCTTACTGTATTACGCAACAGGATCACAAATTGATCAAAGGCTTCTATTTGGCCCTGCAATTTAATGCCACTGACCAGGTAAATGGATACCGGCACGCGATCTTTTCTGAGTGCATTCAAAAAAGGGTCTTGTAGCGACTGCCCTTTTGACATTTTGTTCTCCTAGCCTGTTGCCCTGCAGAGCAGGACGCCGTTAATACCAATGAAGGATACCGATGAAAAAACAGCCTGCCCTGCCTTTGAGAGGTTTTACCTTTCAGCAGCGCAACCGGTGGTGGTCAGTTTTTACGTCAGTCTAATATGATGTTGGACTGCAGGATTTTCAAGGTCTGGCCGACGTCAGGCGTATCGATTTGTTGCAATGCAGTCCAGCCTCGTAACCAGGTATATTGGCGTTTTGCCAGTTGCCGAGTGGCAACGACAGCAGCGTCAACCATCTCGGCATATGACAGGGCACCGTCTAGGTACCGCCACACCTGCCGATAGCCCACTGACCGCATGGCCGGCAGGTCGCTGAAAAGGGCCCGTTGCCGGCGCAAGTCACGAACCTCGTCAACAAAACCCTGGTCTAGCATTTGCTGAAATCTTAGGGCTATCAATTGATGCAGGGCTGCTCGATCAGGCGGCATAATCGCGAGCTCACAGCAACTGTATGGAAGTCTTGCCTGCTGTTGTTCAGCATGCCATTCCGTCATGCTTCGCCCCGTGAGCTCATAGACCTCCAGCGCACGGGAAAGGCGTTGCGGATCATTGACGTGAATCCGCTGGGCTGACTCCCCGTCAACCTCGGCAAGACGCCGGTGGACTGCCGCCCAGCCCTGCTCGCTGGCCATTCGAGCTATCGCCGCTCGCACTTCAAGATCGGCGGCTGGCATTTCCGCCAGCCCTGTTTTCAGCGCCTTGAAATAGAGCATGGTTCCGCCTACTAACAGCGGGATCTTGCCCCTTGCCGTGATATCAGCCATCGCCGCTAACGCGGCAGCTCTGAACTCAGCGACAGAATAGGTCTCATATGGCTCACGAATATTCACCAGATGGTGGGGGTATTTGGCCAAAACTTGCTCACTGGGCTTAGCGGTACCTATGTCCATTCGCCGGTATACGAGCGCTGAATCTACGCTGATAATTTCTACCGGCAGCTGGTCAGCCAGCTCAAGTGCCAAAGTCGACTTGCCAGAGGCGGTCGGTCCCATTAAAAAAATAGCCGGCGGCTGGCCAGGGCGCACCGGCTTACTGACCGCGCAGGAATAATTTATTGAGATCCTCAATGGACAGCTCTGTCCAGGTTGGACGACCATGATTGCACTGACCGCTTCGTTCAGTCGCCTCCATGTCACGAAGCAGGGCATTCATCTCAGGGATCGAAAGACGTCTGTTAGCACGCACCGACCCGTGACACGCCATCGTCGACAACAGTTCATCTCGATGTTGCTGAATTCGAGCAGTGCTGCCGTACTCCGCCAGATCAGCAAGAACATCACGAACCAGCTGCCCGGCATTCTCCTTTCGCAACATGGCAGGAATGCTCCTCACCATGACGGATTCTTCAGAAACCCGCTGCAATTCAAAACCAAACTCCAGCAATTGTGCACTGTGCTCTTCAACCATTGCGCACTCTCTTTCGCTCATGACAACCGAAACCGGCACTAACAATGGTTGCATTTTTAAACCTTCGGCATCAGTCGCTTGCTTGAGACGCTCATAAGTAATGCGCTCGTGCGCAGCATGCATGTCAACAATGATCAGGCCATGAGCGTTCTGGGCCAAGATAAAAACACCATGTAGCTGAGCAACCGCATAGCCCAGTGGCGGCACGTCTTCCGTAGCCGCTGGCTCGTCATTCTCTGACCAGGCCGAATTCAGCATCTGCCCGTATGGCCGCAGCTGCTCACCAACAAACCCTGATCGAGCAGGTCCGGAAAACATCATGGCGCGTTGAGTTGGCGTCGGCAGCAGCGCAGCGCTACTGGCCGTCAACGGGCCTGATCCGGCAAAACTTGCCCCCGCCTCTGAGTGAAGCCTGACACCGACGCTCGCCTCCGGCCGAACGTCGGCCAGCGCTCGATGAATGGCGCTAAACAGGAAGCTGTGTATATCGCGGCCATTACGGAACCTCACTTCGTGCTTGGTCGGATGGACATTAACGTCCACCAGCCGCGGATCCACGGACAAAAAGAGCGCATACACCGGCTGGCGACCATGAAACAGGACATCTTGATAGGCTTGTTTGATGGCGTGCGTGACCAACTTGTCGCGAATCATTCGACCGTTGACATAAAAGTATTGCTGGTCGGCCTGGCTTCGAGAATAGGTGGGCAGCCCAATCCAGCCACGGAGCTGCAGACCTACGCCGCCTTGCTCCACAGGAAAGGCCTGTTCGAGATAAATGGCGTTCTCGATAAAACCCTGACCAAACACTGCAGCAAGGCGTCGAGTGACGTCCTCCTGGTTCAGCGCTGGGGCAAAATGACGTACTAATTTGCCGTTATGATGCAGATAAATTGCTACCTGCAGATGGCTCAGACTCAGTTTTCGTAAGACATCTTCAATGCGCTGTAATTCGGTTTTCTCGGTTCGCAAAAACTTCCGTCGGGCTGGCGTATTGAAGAATAGATCCTTGACCTCGACGCTGGTGCCGCGAGGATGCGGCGCTGGCACAACACTGGCCTGCATATCCTGACCGGCAACGCTGACTCGCCAGCCAGCGGCCTTGTCATCAGTGGCATTGCTGGTTAGCGTCAGCCGGGACACCGATGCCATGCTCGCCAAAGCCTCTCCTCGAAAACCCAATGTCGAAATCGCCTCCAGGTCTTCAGTCTCCCTTATCTTGCTCGTGGCATGACGACTCAAGGCCAGGGTCAGATCCTGATCATGGATTCCAGCGCCGTTATCCCGAACCCGAATAAGCTTGATACCCCCATCCTCGAGGTCAATATCGATCCTGGTGCTACCCGCATCGAGGCTGTTCTCCAGCAGCTCCTTAATCACGGAGGCCGGCCGTTCGACGACCTCACCAGCAGCGATTTGATTCGATAACCGCGAATTCAATTGCATGATCCGTTGCATAAGATTAGTCCAGAGACTTCAGCTCGTCGGAATTTTGAGTAACTGACCGATTTTAATTCGGTCATCGATTAAACCATTGTAGGTTTTCAGACGCTCAGCGCTGACACTATGCTTCACTGCAATGGCTGACAAGGTGTCGCCTCGGACTATTTTGTAGGTCGCCAATTCACCGGGGTTCGCCTGATTTTTCCATGCCAGGTAAGAGCCCAGGGGCGGATGCTGAGACACATAATTTTTGACTCCCGAAAAGATTGCCTTGGCCATTCGAGTCTGATGGGCTCGGGTTTTTAATTTGCCTGCCTCCGCCGGATTCGAGATAAAGCCGGTCTCGATCAACAGTGATGGTATGTCTGGCGACTTAAGCACCATAAATGCCGCCTGCTCAACCTGCTTCTTATGCAGCCGATTGACTGGTTTTATCGCATTCAGGACCTCCTGCCCCATTTCCAAGCTGGCCGATAAACTGTGGGTCATGGTCAAATCCAATAACACACCGGCGAGCAAGTCATCTTTGTCGTCAAGCCCAACGCCACCGATCAGGTCTGCTCGATTTTCTTTTTCAGCCAACCAGCGTGCGGTTTCACTGGTCGCCCCTTTTTGAGAGATAACATAGACCGATGCGCCACTGGCAGACGCGGTCATAAAAGCATCTGCATGAATAGAGAGAAAAACATCAGCTTCAACTTGACGAGCTATATCGGTTCGTTTGCGGTGGGCCAGATAATAATCGCCCTTGCGGGTCATCGACGCCTTAAAGCCAGGTTCTTGGTCAAACAAGTTAGAAAGCTGATTAGCGATGGCAAATACCACATCTTTTTCGTAGAGCTTGCCGGGGCCGATCGCGCCAGGGTCATCGCCACCATGGCCTGCGTCAATCGCTATGACCACGTCCCGCATCTGACTGGCAATAAGGTCTCCTTTAGGGATACTGGGTGCCAATTGCTGCTCAGGTGTATAGAGGTCAACCACCAACCGGTCACCATATTGCATAATCGGCGTCAGCATAAAACTTCGAGGTTTGACTTCATCGCGCAGATCGAGCACAACGCGCAAGTCATTATTATCACGAACAGCCGCGCGGATTGCGCTGATCGGGGTCCCTTCCAGGTCAAGGGTTTCAACGTCTTGTTCAAGGGCCGCGCCATCGATATCTATGACCAGACGCTGAGGATCGGTGAGTGCAAAAATCCGATGCTCGACAGGCGCACTCAAGTCGAAAACAATGCGGGTGCGATCGGGTGACACGCGCATTCTGACGCTGTCGATGGCGACTGGATTCGCGAAGGCAAGCCGGCCCATGCCGCTTAGCATCGTCAATATCAAGAGCGACAGCAGCAGGCCGTTATTTTTCCTGGTGAACCGAGTTGGCGTCATGCCCTGCATCTTCTCGGAAACAATCATTCGTCGAATTCTACCAGACCACGACAAATTTGTTCACCGAATGGTGAATTTGCCGTAATCACCACCGAACGGCCTCTTGCCGGCACCGCCAACTCAATTGTCAGATCACTGGAAGGTATATGCCCAATGCCCTTTTCCGGCCACTCCAGCAGGCAAAGGTGCCCGCCTTCCAGATAGTCATCAATCCCCAGGTACTCAAGCTCTTCGGGATCTGTTAGGCGATAGAGATCGAAATGATAGACCGCCCGCTCTCCCATTTCATAGGGCTCTACCAGTGTAAATGTCGGACTCTTGACAGCGCCGGCATGACCCATGCCTCGCAAAATACCCCGTGACAAGGTTGTCTTGCCAGCCCCCAACTCACCCATCAGATAGACGACTCCTTTACCCTTTAACAGGCCGCCGAGACGCCGACCCAGGGCTTCGGTAGCCTGCTCATCGACTAGACTTTGCGCATAGACGCCCACACTCAAACCCCCAGACTCAGCGCTTGACTCAGCCGCGCATGCCATTGATTGTTTTCTAGATTTGCCATGGCCTCACAGTATACGACACCTGGGCGCGTAATTTGAGCGAAAATCCCTTTGTGACAGCACTTGATTGGCATGCTGGCACAAAGGACTCAGGATGAAATCGGCAGACAGACACTAACGTTCATAGTAGATTGCGCCCATGGAACACAACCCCCACCACATGGCGTTCTCCGACCCGTTAGAAGTCGACGGTGTCAGAAAGCGCAGCGCCCTGCAAACGATACGCTCGATCCTACCATTTCTGTGGCCAGCTAATAACCGGGAGATGCAGCTACGAGTGGTATTTGCTATGGGCTGTCTGCTGCTGGGGCGAGTCGCCAATGTCTATGGGCCCATCGTTCTGAAGGACCTCATTGATGCTCTGGAGGCGTTGACAAAAGGCAATGGCAACTTGAGTGGCCTCTGGGCACTGGCATTCGTCTACGGTTTGACTGTGCTTCTGCCTGGCGCTTTGAATGAGTTACGCAGCACGATTTTTACCCCCGTATCGGAGTATGCGCAGCGGGTCCTGGGCTTGCAAACCTTCAATCATCTACACCAACTCGGAATGCGCTTTCACCTGGATCGGCGTACTGGCGGACTTTCTCGCGCCATCGAACGTGGCACTCGAGCACTACAACAGACGACTGGCCTGTTCGCCTTCAATATCGCGCCAACTGTGTTCGAGATCGCCATGGTGAGTGGTTATCTCGCGGCGGTTTATCCCCCTAAATATGTCCTTGTCATCCTGAGCGCAGTCGCCGTTTATATTCTGTTCACTCTGCTATTTACTGAGTGGCGAACACGCTTTCGACGAGACATGGTGATGCAGGAATCACGCACCACCACTATCGGCGTTGACAGCCTATTGAACTTTGAAACCGTCAAGTATTTCGGTAACGAGCAGTATGAGGCCAATCGCTACAATGATGCCCTGGTACGCTACATGGATGCCGCAGTGAAAAGCCAGAACACGCTGGGCCTGCTCAATGGTGGTCAATTACTCGTCAGGGTCGCCTGTCAACTGGCGATTCTGATCATCGCAATCCAGGACTATTCAGCAGGCTTACTGACCACCGGCGAAGTTGTCATGCTGAATACTTTCATGCTGCAGTTATTTATTCCCCTGGGGTTTCTTGGATCATCCTATCGCATGATTCGGCAGGCACTCGTGGACATGGAATTTATGTTCCAGCTGCTCGACACAACGCCAGAGATTCAAGATCAACAGGGTGCACACCCCTTGATCGTAAGAGCAGCCAATATCGTTTTCAGAAACGTCCACTTCGCCTATGACTCGGACCGCGAGATACTGCGGGGTATCAATTTCACCCTTCCGGAGGGCAAAACCCTGGCGGTGGTGGGCGCCAGTGGTGCTGGAAAATCGACCCTCGCCCGCCTCCTCTATCGCTTTTTTGATATCCAAGCAGGGTCGATAGAGATTGATGGGCAGGACATCAAATCTGTGACCCAAGCCAGTCTTCGCAATGCCATCGGCATAGTTCCTCAGGACACAGTGTTGTTCAATGATACGATCCGGTACAACATTCGTTACGGTAATCCGACAGCCTCTGACGAGGCGGTCGAAGCGGCAGCAAAGACCGCCAGTATTCATGATTTTATCGTCTCCTTGCCCTTGGGTTATGAGACTCGAGTGGGTGAGCGCGGGTTGAAACTCTCGGGCGGCGAGAAGCAGCGAGTTGCGATTGCTCGAACCATTCTCAAGAATCCACCCATCTTGGTTCTGGACGAAGCAACCTCAGCACTGGATATCAAAACCGAACGCGACATCCAGGCGGCGTTGCTTGAAGTGGCAAAAAATCGCACGACGCTTGTGATAGCCCATAGACTCTCGACCATTGTCAATGCCGATGAGATCCTGGTGCTGGATGCCGGCCGCGTGATCGAAAAGGGTACCCACAATGCGTTGTTGGCCGCCAATGGCAGCTACGCAGAGATGTGGCGGCGACAGAAGGAAGCTGCAGACGAAATCGAGAAGATTCAAAAAATTCTTGGCCTCAGCGAGCTGCGTCTGCCCCAGACCTAACCTCTGCGCGGCGGAGCCGGATTTAGCAAGCGTCGAATCCAGGCAATCGTATCCGTTGCCAGTAGACCCCTTTCGCCGTCTTCCGCCACCTTATCTCCGGCGGCTGCATGGACTGCCACTGCGAGACTGGATGCCTCCTTCAAGGGCATCCCCTGCGCTAATAATGCGGCGATCACACCCGACAAGACATCCCCCATTCCGGCCGTCGCCATCCCAGGGTTACCATAGGGGCACAGATCAAGACTCGATGGGTCAGCCACCAGACTACCGACCCCTTTAAGCACAACAACACCACCATACTGCCCCTGGATTCGGCGCGCCGCTTCGAATCGATCAGCGTCTATGTTAGTCCCGTCAGCCAACAAACGGCTTGCCTCACCGGGATGGGGCGTCAATACCCAGGTGTCCCTGCGCAAGGGTTGTTTCGCCAATAAATTCAAACCATCTGCGTCCACCACAGAGACACTCAAGTGATCAATCAAATGACCGAATACCATCTTTGACCATTCCGACTGGCCAAGACCAGGACCCAGCACAATCACAGTCGCTCGCGCCGCTAAAGGATCCAGCTCCGAACTGGCTTCAATGCCACGCACCATGAGTTCCGGGCATCGGGATAGCATGGCTGCCTGATGTGCCGGATGAGTTGCTACTGTCACCAGACCAGCGCCAGCGCGCAGCGCCGCCTCAGCACTCATTAATACTGCGCCACCCATGCCTCGATCACCGCCGACAATTAACACATGACCAAAGGCGTTTTTGTGCGAATTACGTCGGCGAATTGGCAAACCATCCAGCAACTGCTGCAGTCGCAGTTTTTTTGTTCCCGTGACGACCTGCTGCAGCACTTCGTCACCCAGACCCAAGGGGTCATAAACGACCTCGCCAGCGCAATCTGGTCCATTAAGCGTAAAAAGTCCCCGTTTCAAGCCGATAAAGGTCACGGTCACGACAGCCTCTATGGCAGCGCCCAGGCAGTTACCTGTGTCTGCACATAGACCCGATGGAATATCAACAGCGAGGATCGGCAAGCTGGTGTCGTTCAGCAGACGAATACAATGTTGGTAGTTTGGACGGACTTCACCGCTCAGGCCGGTACCCAGCAGCGCATCTACTATCACATCAGCATCGATGACCTCCAGTGGGTCAAATATTTTAGGAACGACACCGGACTGCAGACAATATTCGTAAGCCATCATCGCAGCAGGACTGGCCTTAGCAATATCGCCCAGGGTTCTGACGCTGACTCGAAGGTGCCGTTCTGCGAGCTTGCCGGCAATGATGTAACCGTCGCCAGCGTTATTGCCGCTACCACACATAATCCAGATATGTTTCGCAGCGGGCCAACGGTTACTCAGGACTTCCACACACGCCTGACCGGCGCGACGCATCAGACTGATCGCAGGAATGCCGAGATCCTCGATCGCGATGCGGTCCAGTTCACGGACGCCAGTTGCGGTATACAGCTCGTCGGGCAGATTATCTGGGTTCAAAATGCAGTTTTCGTGGCTATTAAGATATCGCAATTATAAGGTATGCACTGAGAATAGCGCCTAATAATTCCCGCCTTCTTGGCTTTCTCATGAAACGACGGCTTATGTCAAAAATCCCACAGGCAAATCTGGACCCACAGGCGGTCTATCGGCATCTTGGCCAACAGCTCGGGAGCTGGGCTCAGGCGTTAGGCTTCCAGCAGGTCGGCATTACTGACACGGAACTGGGCGACCATGAGGCGCGCCTGCAAACCTGGCTGGACCGAGGTTTTCAGGGCGAAATGGCCTATATGGGAGACCATGGCAAAATGCGCAGCCGACCAACAGAGCTGGTACCGGGCGTGACGCGAGTCATCAGCCTGCGCATGGACTATCTGCCGGCAGGAACGGAGCCGCTGACACAGCTGCAGTCACCGGCTGACGCGTATGTCGCGCGCTATGCGCTGGGCCGCGACTATCATAAGGTGATTCGCCGCAGACTGGTGAAACTCTGGAAGCAGATCACTGATTACCTGCTGGAACATGGTATTGATCACCATCGTGCTCGAGTCTTCACAGACAGCGCCCCAGTGTTGGAGAAAGCGCTCGCAGAAAAGGCCGGCCTTGGCTGGATAGGCAAGAATACGCTGTTGTTAAACCAGACTGCTGGTTCCTTTTTCTTCCTCGCGGAGATCTTCACAGACCTGCCCTTGGAGCTAAATAAACCTGCTACCAGCAACCACTGTGGTTCCTGTACTCGGTGCCTGGATGTCTGCCCTACGGCCGCCATCGTCGCACCCTATCAACTGGATGCCAGACGCTGCATCGCTTACCTGACGATAGAGCATCGAGGTAGCATTCCCGTTGAACTTCGAGCACCCATGGGGAATCGCATCTTTGGCTGTGATGACTGCCAGCTGTTCTGTCCCTGGAATAAGTTTGCTCAGGTCAGCGCTGTTACAGACTTCGATCCCCGCAATGGCCTCGACGCCAGTACGCTGCTTACCTTGTTCCGCTGGAACGAGACGGAGTTTCTGAGTCGAACTGAAGGCTCTGCTATCAGAAGAACCGGCTATCAGGGATGGCGTCGCAATATCGCCGTGGCTTTGGGCAACTGTGCCTTTGATGAGGAGATCTATCGAGCGCTCTCCGCCAGTCTCGCCGACGCAACTCCCATGGTACAGGAGCATATTAGCTGGGCCTTGGCGGCGCAGGACAAGCGCCGGCCAGAAACTTTTTAGAACTAGGGCTGAAGCCGAAAAAACAGCTGTCGGTAAGTC
>Ga0255779_1000262_pt1 | contig 68186 bp, 47 predicted proteins | sample 011ome_21_FD_179977 | JGI IMG/M metagenome (GOLD analysis project Ga0255779, IMG submission 179977) | Coastal salt marsh microbial communities from the Groves Creek Marsh, Skidaway Island, Georgia - 011508AT metaG (version 2) | ecosystem: Environmental > Aquatic > Marine > Intertidal zone > Salt... | reverse complement strand
TATTTTATTTTTCTGTTGCATGCGCTCTCGTCGGTTTTTTTTCCTTTTCTGACAGTCTCGTTTTGGCTCTCAAAAAAAAAACTCACCTCAAAAAAAAAACGCCGCCACCTTCATTTTAACAACAAACGCTCTTTGAATTTGTCTTCTTGGTCTTGGTCTTCTTCTTGGTGTCTCTTCTCTGTTCTGTCGAGAGAAAGCGAGAGAGAGAGAGTAGTAGTATTAATAGTAATAATGGCGAAAACGCGGAGGAAAAAAAAGCGCACGCACGCGGTGAGCGAAGAGAACACAAACGGTGCGAAGAAAAATGTCAAATCGTCCTCAACAAACGTCCCGAAAACGTTCGTGGTGAAACGAGGGAAACTCTCGCACTTGGTGAAGAGTTTAACCGAGGACGTGAGGAAAATCATGGAACCGAACACCGCCTCGAAGCTGAAAGACTCGAAATCGAATAAACTGAAAGATTTCATCAACGTCGCCGGGCCTTTAGGCGTGTCGCATTTCTTGTTGTTCTCAGCCACGGAAAACGCGAAATACTTGAAAATATGCAAAACGCCGCGAGGACCGACGTTGACGTTTCGAATCGATAAGTATTCTTTAGAGAGGGACGTGAAGAAAGCGCAGAAGAATCCAAAATCGAGAGGGAAATCGTTTTTGAATCCAGCGCTGGTGGTTTTGAATAATTTTAGCACCGCCGGTCAAGAGAGCGAAAAGAAGCTGTGCGCGTTGACGTTTCAGAATATTTTCCCGGCGGTGAACGTTAAAAAAGCAAAGTTAAGTTCGTGTAAACGAGTCGTTCTGGTAGATCACGATAAGGAGACGAATTTGTATAGATTGAGGCATTTCCACGTGGACGCAAAGCCGGCGAAAGGCGATCGGAAGTTGCGGAAAATGTTAAAATCGAGAGAGGTGCCCGATATGGGGCGAATGGCGGATATTAGCGAGTTTTTTACCGGCGCGGCGAGTTCACCGGGGTCAGACTCGGACGTTTCCGACAGCGAAGACGACCCGAAAACGAAAGTCCAGTTAGCGCAAGACTTGGATCGAGTGAACAAAGCGAAATCGACCGCGAAAATTCTTTTAAAAGAACTCGGCCCGAGACTGGACCTCGAGTTGGTCAAAGTCGAAGAAGGCGCGTGCGAAGGTCGAGTTTTATTCCATCAATACGTGGAAAAAACCGTCGAGGAAGTGAAAACGCAAGACGAATTGCGCGCGCAAAAAGAGCAGTTGAAAACCAAGCGACGCAAAGAACAAGAGGAGAACGTGAAAAGGAAAGAGAGAGAAAAAGAGAGGAAAGAGAGAGAAAAACCGAAGAAGAGACCGAGGTTGAGAGAGAAAAACGACGACGAAAAAAACGACGACGACGACTGGCCGGAAGAGCCCGCGAAGGAGTACAAAGAAGGCGACGTGTACGAAGGAGATAACAAGAACAAGTCCAAGAAAAAAGGCGGGTTTGGATCCTCTAATAAACGATAATAGAAGAGAAACATTATTGTACGTAGAAAAACGAGTAGTAATAGAGAAGAAGGAGTGTTGGAGAGTATTTTTGAGATTTGAGAGAAACAATAAAAACCAAGAAAATCGTCATTCTTATTGCCCCATCGGTTAAAGGTTTAATTACACAGCTTTAAGGAACACACACATAACTAACTAAAAATGGTACGTTTGTAATCTCTACTATGCGAATCCCCGCTTGAACGATGTCGGAGATTTTCGCGCGATGTTTTAGAGCGGGCCCCGGCGAGGAGGGCGTTTTGAAATCTTTCTTTTTCTTCGCCTAAAAAATTTTAGCCCCAAAAAAGAATGAGGCGAGATTTTTGCGCGCGTTTGGGCTTTAAAGAGATCGAGATGAAGGGATAAAACGCGGACGAGTAGTCGCGAATTGCGCGGAGAGAATGGTTGCTCGCTCGATGACGCGCTCGTACTCTGCGTTTCACCTTCGTATCATCGCATTTCAAGCGCGCGGAATTTTCTTTCTCTTTTTTTTTCCTTGAGAGGGAAGGTCGAAGGAGGATGCAGAAGAGCAGCCCTTGATTTGAGAGTACTGACGAATACGTATCCTTCTTTTTATTCAACTCTTCTTTACCACTATAATACATCATACAGTCTGGAGAACTTGCTTGCACTTACGCGGCCCTCATCTTGCACGATGACGGCCAAGAAATCACCGAAGACAAGATCAACGCGGTCGTCAAGGGCGCCGGTATCACCATCGAACCGTACTGGGCGGGCTTGTTTTCCAAATTCTTGCAATCCAAACCGGTTGAAGAGTTGATCTCCAACGTCGGCGGCGGCGGCGGTGGCGGCGGCGGCGGTGGCGGTGGCGGTGGTGGCGACGCTGGCGGTGGCGGTGGCGGTGAAGCCGCGAAGGAGGAAGAGGTGGAAGAAGAAGAAGAAGACATGGGCTTTGACTTGTTCGATTAAACAACAACAACACACATTAGTTTGGTAGACCTCAAATATAAAAAGAGACGACACGCATACCACCTGTGTGGCGTGGTGACTCCACGCGTGTGATTGAAGAAAGTTTAGTAGTTTCGTATCCAAATGCTGCGTATACAATAGATTAGTTGTTTTCTTTAATTATATGGTATAAAGTACAATCGTCGCCGTCGTGTTATCAAAATCAACAACAATCAACAACAACGTATATTCGTTATTTAAATACTGTAGGAGAGCTAGTATTTATTATTCTCTCTCTCACATCTACTACATCACGGACATTTTTCGTCTGAGTCTGAGATGCACGTCCCGACTCCGGCTTGCCCTCGGATGGCTTTGTGAATGTTTCCGCCTTTTGTCATGTCAAAAACGACAATTGGCAAATCGTTCTCGCGGCACATCGTGATTGCCGTTTGGTCCATGACACCCAATCCTAACCTTTGAACGGTCTCGTACGATAACCTCTCGTATTTCTTCGCGTTTACATTTTGTTTTGGGTCCGAGCAAAACACGCCGTCTACTTTCGTCGCTTTTAACACCACTTGCGCGTTGATCTCCGCCGCTCTCAACGCCGCTCCCGTATCCGTGGTAAAAAACGGATTCCCCGTCCCGGCGCCGAAAATAACCACCCTCCCTTTCTCCAAGTGCCGCATAGCGCGTCTCCTTATGTACGGTTCCGCCACTTCTTTAATGCTCAGCGCCGACAACACTCTCGTTTGGACGCCTTTCGCTTCAATCGCGCCTTGCAACGAAATCGCATTCATGACCGTCGCCAACATCCCCATGTAATCCGCAGACGCGCGATCCAAATGCGCCCCTTCGTGGCTCGCGCCCCGAAAAAAGTTTCCTCCGCCAACCACGACGGCAATTTCCACCCCAGACATGCTCGCCGCAACAATCTCGCCCGCTATGCGTTCCACCACGCGCGGGTCTAAACCAAAATTTTGTCCGTCTTTCGAGGTGTTTCCCGATAACGCCTCGCCGGAGATCTTAAGCATCACTCGCTTCCACTTCGCGTTCGCCGGAGTCGTCTCGCACTCGTCGTCGCTCATGTTTTTGTTTTTATTTTTGTTAATGTTGTTTTTGTTGTTCTTCGAGGAGAGAGAGGTGGCGTCTTTACCCTTTGTTGTCTTTCCCTCGTCCTCGTCCTCAGAGTCGCTCGTCGCTTTTTTGTTCTTCGACATCAAGGTCGAACTCATGCTGCTAAAGCTGCTACTTTTCGCGGTCGTTTCAAAAGCTCCTAAAACTCCTCCTCCTAAGTTTCGCGAGCTTAACGTCGTCCGTCGTCGTCCGTCGTCTTCCGCATCGCCGCTCGTTTCAAAAACACCTCCTCCTCTTTGATTCGCTCTCGCGGTTAATGCAATTTTTTTGCCGCCGCCGCTTAAGGGGACGACGCTCCAGTTTCTTGCTCCAGATGCGAGCGCTTTCGTCGGGGTATTCTTAGCAGCTTTGCGAGAAGAGGAAGGAAAAGAGGCGTTTGAAGAGGAGGACGCGCGACAACTTTTAAAAGTTGATGTTGCGTTCATCTCATACGCTACTACTTTAACAACAACACAAAGAGAGAGAGAGAGAAAGAGGGGCAATTCTTTCTGAGGAAGAGGAGGGGGGGGGAAAACACTCTCTTTTCTCTTCTTCTTTGTGTTCGTGATGAGAGAAGGAAAAATTTAGGTCACAGGAGAGAGAAGAGAAAAGAGAGAAGAGAGAAAAGAGAAGAGCCGCCCTTGTTTTTTATTGGTTTGAGTTGGGGTGCTTTTTTTGGTGCTTTTTGTGCACTTTATTTTGCACTTTATCCTCTTTGTGTGTTGTTTTTGTTCTCATCCGTTTTTGTTCGTTAAAAAAGACGTTTGCTTCAGAGCGAGAAGAGAGCGCGAGAAGAAGGACAGCACTGCGAAGAACGTCGTCCCATCGAAAAGAGCTTTTGTTATATATTGCTCTTTATATATAGATTATTTAGACGAGGAGAGACGAGGGACACAGCGAAACGAAAAAAAGAGTAAATATGAAATTGGAACAAAAACAGCACCTCGACGGCGTTGGGTTTTCTCTTCGCGTCGTAAACACCGAAACCAACCGCTTCACAAAAGCCATCGAACGAACGAAAATGAAAATTCAGAGAGAATTAAAGACGAGACAAACTTTTAACGTGGAGATTCCGTTGGCGTCGATAACCTTCGCGAGAGCGAAAGTGAACGAACAGTTTCAGGTGTGCGCCGCAAAGACGAAAACGACAAAAGCAGATGAAAAACGTATTAAAATACCGCTTGCGAGAATGTTAAAAAATAATCGAGAAGGTATCGTCGTGAACATGATGGGGAAAACGACCGCGGTGTTCTTAGCCGGGGGTTTAGCCGGCGCTTTGGCGAAAACGTGCACCGCTCCGTTGGATCGATTGAAAATTATCATGCAAACGTCTGGAGCGTCGCAACAAAGCGCGGCCGCGAAAGCGGCGGTGAGCGGAGGTTTAGTGCCGGCGTTTATGGCGATTGGTAAGAGCGAAGGTTTGGCTGGGTATTGGAGAGGGAATACGCCGCAAGTGGCGAGAGTGTTGCCGTATTCCGCGACGATGTTGTTCGCGTACGATTTTTATAAGAAGAAATATACGGATAAGAAAACGGGCGAGTTGAGCGTGCCGGGGAGACTCTTAGCCGGAGCCTCGGCGGCGTGCACGGCGACGATTGTGACGTATCCATTAGATATCATTCGCTTACGTTTAAGCGTAGACCCGACGACGACAAATATGGTAGCAGTGTTTAAAAACATTATGCGAGAGGAAGGCGTGATGGCGTTTGCGAAAGGTTTACCGGCGACGTGTTTGTCCATCGCTCCGTATTCGGCGTTGAATTTCTGCGCGTTTGATTTGTTTAAACAGACCATCCCGGAAGAGATCCGCAACGAACCGCAGGGAATTGCCATGGCCTCTTTAATGGCTACCGCAGTTGCCACTGGTTCGTGCTATCCACTCGATACCGTGAGGCGGCAGATGCAAATGAAATCGAGCACGGCGACGAACATAGTCGTCGCGGCGAAAAACATCGTCGCCACGCAAGGCGTCGGCGGCTTGTTCAGAGGCTTCGTTCCCAACGCCGTGAAGAATATGCCGAATAAGTCTATTCAGTTGACCACGTACGACGTCTTGAAAAAGCTCATCGCGAGAAGTGAAATCGCGTACGAGGCTGAGAAGAAGGCGTATTTAAAAGACGTGAAAATGAAACGCGTTTAATCATCATCCGCAGGACGCTGTTAGAGCACGAGACGGAAGAGAGAGAGAATAATAAGAATAACAAAAACAACAACAACAACATCATAAAAGAGAAGAGAATAATAAGAGAGTCATCACGTTTAATATAATAAAAAGGTTTATATGTTTATATATAATTACAACTCGCGCTCGACACAACAAACACCAAAGCGACATCATCCAAGCGCATTCTTTCCCAATCATTCCCGTCGGAAAGAAAGACGTAAAAACGGATATATGTATACATTAATGTCCGCCATCTTCCTTGTGAGGGTATTCAAACAACCCCAAATCGCCTCCCCACGGCCATTGCTCTCTCGACCTTCGTTTCAAGTACGAGTACGCCGGTTGTTCCTCTCCGTGGCCGTGTTCCGCCGTCGCGAAGGAGTACACGCCAAACGCCGCGCACGCCGGAATGGCCAGAAACGTCACCGTTCGCCACTTGTTCATTTCAGCTGTTGTTGTTTGTTATCATCAGCATCATCGAAGAGATGGATGGTATTTGAGAGAAAGAGAAATTAATTGAAGAGGTTAGAGGAGGATAACACGAGTTGACTTTCGACTCTCAAAACAAAGTAAAACGAATGCAATAATCGCATCAAAAGCAATACTGCTTTTCTCGTTATTAGTATTACTATTCCATTCTTAGTCAACGACAAAAGGGCACGCAAATATCTGTCGTCATCAAAGAGAGAAGAGAGAGATCGTATCGTTGTCCGGGGAAAGAAGAGATTTTGATGCGATCGACTTTTTTTCTTACCTATTTCTTCTTCGATGCTTCCACCTCCGCTCATGTTTCTCCTCGTCGCGAGACCACCACCGCGAGGAGTCAAACGAGATGCCGCGCTTTTGAGCGCCTTTTGTGCCGTCGCTCTGAACATAATACCACTACTTTTAAGTTTAGCAAAAGAGTGAAAATGAATATTTTATAATGGAGTTATTCAAAGAGAGGTTTTCTGAGAAAAATTGCTGCGAAAACTCCTCCTTCTCTCTGTGTATGCGTTCTTTTGTTCGTTATTAGTATGAGTATTAATAGTATTACGACGAACTGTGCGCTACGTTTTTGTCGCGTTTCTACGTGCTACGATGCTATATTCGAGCTAGAGAAAATCTCGCGAACGGATTTCTCTCTCCTTCTTTCTGTTTGTATTCACGAGGAGTTTAGCTTTTCCAACAGTTTCCGCTTCTTCTCGGCGAGAAGCTTTTGGACGTCTTCTTCTTCTTCTTCTTCCAAATCTGCTTTTCTTTTTTCACCTCCTTTCTCCTCTCCCTCTTCTTCGTTCCCTTCTTCTTCTTTGTCTTCTTCGACCACCGGAGGAGGTAAAACCTCGATCGAGACGATTTGGTTTCCTTTCTTTTCGATCCCTTGCTTTTCCAAGATTTTCTCCGCGCCGTCCTCCGTCCCGTCTTCGACGTACACGGTTTCTTTCCCGTGCAACGTTTCTACTTCGAAAAAACCACCCTCTTTAGCCTCTAAAGCGGTCAACTGTAATGTTGTTCTCACGTCGTGTTCGTTCGAGTGGCACTTTCGAAACTTTTTCGAAGGCATGGTATAAATAACCGCGTACGTCTCGCGTCCTTGAATCTTCACGCGTTGGTTTTGCTTTGGATTTTTCGGCACTTCCACTCGATTTTGGAAGAAATCGTCCACGGCACCAATGCCTTTACACTTCTTACATATCTCATCTTCGTTCATGGTACCTCCGTTATTACCGAGAACGCCTTTACCAAAACACGTCCGGCAGCTCCCGCGGGTGAGTACCGTGCAGTTCGCGCACGCGACGCCTCCCTTCCCGGTTCCGTTACATTTCACGCACACCGTCTTAAACGGTACCATGGCTAACTTCGTGCATCCGTTTATGCTTTCCTTGAACGTCACGTTGATCAAAACGTCCGATTTTTCTAACCCGTTGACTGCGTTTTCTCGGTCGTATTTCAGCCTTTTCAGCGGGTCCGAGAGGCAGTCAAACGCGACCGTCATCGACGCGAATTTCTTCGCCACATCAGCTTTCTTCTTCTCATCGTCGGATGGTCCTCGATACTTATCCGGGTGATATTTCAGCGCCAACAACCGGTAGGCTTTTCTGATCTCCTTCTCCGAGGCTTGCGGCGAGACGCCCAAGATGTCGTAACAACTTTCTTCTTCCCCGTTGGTGTTGTTCTCGTCAGTATCACGAGCAGTACGAGCAGCCATGACGACGACGACGATAAAGACGATAAAGACGTCCTTTCGAAAAGAGAGCGCGCGTTCAGAGAGAGCGCGAGCGAGAGACTCTCGAAGAGAAGCGCTTTTGATCCTCGATTAAACTCTCGCTCTTCTTTAATCGCTCGTCTCTCGCGTGATGAGAATAAATGACGAACTTTTCTTCCATTTCCCCGCACTGTATCTCGCGCGCGCGCAGAGAATAAAGATGAGCGCTCTGCGTCGCAAAAACATCAACAACGCCTCCGCGGCGATGCCTTCGAACAACACCTCGCCCGCGTTGCCAATCAATTTCGTGGAAAATATGATATCAGAAATAAACGCGCACTCGACGCCAGAGGTGCAAGCGAAAGCGCTGATCGCTTTAGCGGCGTTATCGTTGCGAGTGAAACTCGACCCGGAGAGTTTCTTACGGGTGGTTGAACCAATCTTGGACGTTTTAGAGACGAAGAATAACGATAACAACGATACTAAAAGTGATGATTTCGAAGGCGTCACCGCCGCCGCCTTGGCCGCCTTGAGCTGCTTCCTCGGGAACGTGGAACGAGCGCATCGAGAGATGCTTCGAAACGAACAAAAAGGAGTGAAAATAGTACTAAAAGCGATCGAGAAAGCAATGGAGGAGAATGAACGAGTGAAAATCGTCAACGGTCTGGACTGCTTAGTGTGGACGTGCAGAGATAAAGAATGCGCGAGTTTCGTTTTAGTGGGAGATGATGGGAAGAGAGTCGTCGAAGAGGCGAGGAAAATGTGCGAGGTGGAATACGTCGAGGGGAGGTATTTTCCCGGAGAGAAGATGAGCGGAGACGACGTTAACGACGACGATACTAATACGAATAATACGAATAGTAATACTAATAGTAATAACAATAGCGAGGAAAAGGCGAAGGAAAAAGATAAGAGCACGAGCAGTGACAACAACGGTAGCAAAAACAACGGAAAAGAGGAAGCGAAAAGAGTCCACTACCGGCGGCAGGAAGACGCGGTTGCGCCGAAACAAATCGTCGCCGGCGCGTTTGAGCTCTTCGTAGCTTTGTCCGTCTCGGAAGCGGAGAAGATTACCATGGAACACGGCGGTTTAGAGGTGTTCGCATCGGCAATAAAACGAGTCGGGGGTGGTGACGAAGGCGTCGATATCTTCACCAAAAACGAAGAGGCGAAATATCTCGAACACTTCAAAAACGGCGGCAGTTTGAACCCGAGGGAAGATCTCGAACGCCTCAAACAAGACGAAATAAACGAAACCGCCTCTCGCGCGTTAGTCGGAATCAGCTGTTGCTGCAAATTTCCAGGCACCGCTTTGAAGCTCTGCTCGGACGAAATCGTCGTTCGTAAAATAGCCACGTTCATGACGAGCTCGGACCCGAACGTCAAGCAACAAGCTTTGGCGTTGTTCACCGCCGTCGCTCGAGCGCCCGAAACAAAACCCTTGATCGAGAAAGCCTTGAGAGGGGCGAGAGATGTCGTAAAGAGCGTTTAGTTATTTCATAATGCGTGAGTCGTCTTCCGGTTGCACTCATTATTTGCGCGTACGTAGACTTATTCATACGTCAGACTTGTGTTTTTCGTTTTGCTCCAATTCTTCCCCACAAAAATTAATCATCTCCTCTTCGCCTGAACGCTTCTTCTTGTTGCGATTTGAGAGACAAAATGAGCCGCCGTTCGGGAAAAGAAAAAGAAGGGAACGAGGAGGAGGCGATGATGACGACGAATACTAACGTCTTGTCGAAGAAATCTGACCTCTCTCTTTCCATCGCGGAGACGAACAATTTGAGGAAGAAATTAGGCCTCGCGCCGTTAAAAATGGATTCGAATCCCCCGAAAGACGACGAAGACGACGATACGGACGGCGTAAAAGCCGCGGAGAAGATCTTGAAAGAAAAAGAGGAAAAGAAACTGCTCGAATTAAAACGAACGGAAGAGTTGAGAGAAAAGTTGAACGAACGAAAAGCGAAAAAGTTGCGCGAGGAAGACCACGAGCGAGCGAGGAAGTTATACGAAGGAGAAGGCACAGAAGAGGAGGACGCGAAAGCGTGGGTGGAAAAATCGAGAACGATGAAGAAGAAGTCGAAGAAAAAAAGGACGACTGCTGCAGATATAATAGCTAGCAGATACGAGGAGGAAGAAGAGGAGCACGTGTCCGTTGAATACACGGAGAAAGACTTGGCGGGATTGAAGGTGGACCGCGCGGCGTTGGAACACGTCGCCGAGGAGAGAGGAATCCATTACGAGGGAGAAGGTGGCGTCGTTTTAACGTTAGCGGATAAGTCGATTTTAGATAGCGATTCGGAGGACGAGTTGGAGAACGTTCAAATAGCGGAAAGAGAGAGGGTTTTGAAGAATAAAAAGTTAGCTGGAAAGGGAAATAAGAAGGACGAGATTATGCGCGAAGACGAGGACGAGTTGACGGGATTGAAAGAGAAGAAGATTTTGTCCAAGTACGACGACGAGTACGGAGAGGAAGAGAAGGACGAAAGATTCGCGACGTTAGATGGCACGGGAGGAGTTCAAAAAGACGCCGAGGAGATTCGGAAACGAAACGCGAGGGAGTTGAAGTTACGGATGGCTGGATTGGTGAAAGGCGAATTGACTTCCGCGGAGGTGTCAAAAACAGCCACGCAGATAGACGCGTATACGAAAGAAGAGGAAGAGTTGATGAAGTTCAATAGTAAGAAGAAGAAAAAAGGGAAAGGAGGCAAAGAAGATAAGCCGAAGAAGATGCGAAAGAAGAAGAAGAAGAAAGAAAACGAGGATTCAGACGACGAGGATGGTGGATTTGACGTATCAAAGTTGGAAAGCGACGAGTTGGCGAAGGAGGCAAACGCGGCGGGGACGCACAGAAGATCGAGGAAGAATGGCGGCGGCAACGCGGGAGAAGAACAGCCGTCTCGAGACGACGAGGCGTGGGCCAAGGCAATGGACAAAGCGAGAGATAACGTGGACGAGAAAATCTTAGCCAATTTAGCCGGCGATACTAAGAAAGGCGATGAAGAACCTCTAGATTTCGCCGCCGAGGAAGAGGACGACGAGTTGGAACGAGCGCTCGCATCCGCACGAGAAACGAAAAAGAAAGAAAAGCAAATCGTTCCCGCGAATGGGGAACAATCTTTGTTTCAACGCATCGCCAAGCTCGAACGAGAAAAGCCGACCGATATGAACGCAGATAATGATGAAAAGAACGATAAAAATTTGGCCCTAACGGATGTCGCTGAATTCTGTCGCGGCGTCGGCGCGGATACGTCTGGCGGTGACGACGAAAATAACGCGTTCGTCGCGAGAGGGAAAACCTCTAAAAACTTGAAACGGAAAAGAGCCAACCACGTCGAAGAGGACGCCGAGGGAGAAGTAATCGATTGGGAGAAGGCGCGAGCGGACAAGTTACCGGACGAAGAAGACGAGGACGCTCCGCAAATTGTTCAGAGCGGCGATGGTGCCGTCGATGTCAAAATGGAAGACGGCGAAGGAGCGGTTAAAGAAGAAGAAAAGCCTAAAATCCATCCATCGCGCAGAAATATTGGTTTAGCGAGCATTTTACAAGACATGAAAGCCTCCGGTCAGCTCGAAGATAAAGGACCGCGTTGGAGTGGACGCGCGAACGATTTGAAAGATCACCACGATCGCAAACGCGTATTAGAAGCCTCTGGAGTGATTGAAGAACAAGATGGCGGCGGCCCGTCGTCCGAAACTCGAAAGTTCAACTTCAAACTTGATAAGTACGACGAGTTTGGACGTACGTTGACTCCAAAAGAAGCCTTCCGCGAGTTGTGCTGGAAGTTTCACGGCAAAGCGCCCGGCGCGAAGGCGAAGGAGAAGCGTTTGCGCAAGTACGAAGAGGAGCAAAACGCGCTGCGAGGTGGCGATAGCAACAAAGCTGGCAGCACAATTGAACGAATGCAAGCGGTTCAAAAAACAACCGGTGATTCATTCGTGGTGTTGTCTGGTAAGATTAGTGAAGGACAGAGACGAAACGCAAAGTAGATGCACGTCTACGAGTACGTAGTTTTAATAAAATTATATTTTCCAAAGCGCCGAGAGCGAGGAATCAATTCCACCGAGGCAGAAGCCCAAGCAGAAAATCAATATCGAAACTAAAACGCAAAAGAGATAGTTCACGTTTTGGCGCAGAATAAATTCTAAATCGTTCCTTAAATCGTTTCTCGTCATCTTCGCCGTCGCACTCAACTCGCTCGCCACTCGCTTCATCAAAATCTCATACTTCTTTCTTATTTTCATTTCTGTCGCCTTTGTCACTAACCCTTCCATCCATCTTTGAGTGTCCAACCGTTTCAGCCATCGCAATCGCACATCAACCACACACACAACTGCACGCGAATTACCGCTTATTTTATCCAATCTGACAAAACTCTCCACCACGAACATATCCGCAAACAGCATCCCTTTGGTTTCGCAAAAATTTTCAAGTTTATTCTTTTCATAATCACAGACGACAACTTCGGTCACCTCACACACGCCAGTCTCGGAGAGTTTACCGATCGATTTCGGCACGAACGGAAAGGAAGGCGCAGGCGCTTTGTATTTATACGTTATCTTATCGTTCTCTTTCGTCACCGTCACGTCGTACGCGCGTATCTCGCTCGTTTCTAAAACAGAAACGAAAACCTTCTCAACGATTTCGAGAACACTTTTCTGAGTCGCTTCTTCTTCTTTTCGAATTTGGACGGTCAGGACGCGTCGCATCGGAGTCGTTATCGTCATTTCTTCTTCTCGTTCTTGTTGTTCGTTCGCCGACTTTTGATTCCCCATTCGTTCTGCCGCCGCTCGTCCTCGTTGGTCAGAAGACATGATCTGTTTTTTAAAGTTCGTGATCGTGTATTTTTGTGTTTTTTTTAGGATTTTTCAATTCGAAGCGTTTCTTACAAAATACGAGCAGGAAAAAAGTATTCGCAAAACAAAGAACACAGCGAAAAGCCGCACAAACAGTTAGTTCATCGTCATCGTCATCATGGGGGACGACGACGAGAAGAGCTCTGAGGTGATTAAAGCTTTAACGCGGAAATCGAAAGCCATCGAAGCGTCGTTCCAGAACGCGTTCAACTCTTTAAAAGACTCGATTAAAATTTTAAGCGAAAAGCACAAAGAAGACGAAGACGAAGAAGTCGTCAAACGGGCAAAGACTGTAAGAGATGAGGCGAAGAGAAAAGTGGAGAAGGAGCAAGGAAAGAGTCCGATGGGTGCGCAGATGCGAGAGCAAATGGCAAAGAGAATCGCGGAAGCGAGCGATGCGTTGCAAAAGAAAAGAGAGAAGGTTGCAAAAGAGGTGAAGAAGTAAAGGAGAAGAAGAAGAAGATCGAGAGCTGTGTTTGAGAGAGATGATACAAGGGAAGAAAACACATTTGTTTTAATCGATATACATACACGCGTTTCTAATCTGCGCTCTATCTGCTACCACGACTACACCACCGCATCTACTGCTACTTCGTAATACCTCCTGTCGAACCCGGCTTTCGCCCTCGCTTCGTCGTTAAACGGCGGTTTCAACGCCCCGTAAAATTTCTTCTCGACAATCTCGCGAAAGATTTTCACCGTCTCTTCGCCGCCGCGTTCCGACGCGTCTCCTAATAGAAACTTGAACCATTTTAAACCAGCTTTGACGTGGCCAATTTCTTCCGGGTACACTATCGTCTCGAGCAATAAAGCGCTCTCCTCATCCCCGTTCTCTCGAAACTTGTTAATCGTATTCGGCATGACGTCTAATCCTCGCGCTTCGTGCACGCAGTGTTCGACAACCAGTCGATGCATCAACGAATCCGACGTTTCCATCGCAGACTGCCATAATCCATCGTGCGCGGGAAAATCCCCGTATTTTCCTCCTATTTCTTCTAATCTTTTCGTTAACAGTAAATGGTGTTTCGCTTCGTCTAAAGCCACGCGTACGAAATCGTCGAAAAACTCTCTCTCCTTTTCCACCTCGTGTCCAAATCTTGCGATAATATCCCAACTCAAATCGATCGCCCACGACTCGATGTGCGAGAGCGAGTGTAAAATTTTCCGTCTCGACTCGATCGAGCGACCAGAACCGAGTTTTAATTTGTTCGAGTTCGACGAGACGATGGTTACCAGCGCGTCTCTTTCCGGTGTATCTGCTACCAGTTTTCCCCCGGAACTTATATCTCTGGCTTTTAGTATACTCGTTCCGTCGAACCATTTCTTCGCGATAACTTGAGTCAAAAGGGCTTTTTTATGCGCAGATGGCGTCGAGAGTACCTCTAACGCGGCGTCGTGTAACGTCGCCCAGTTTTTTACGTTGAAATCATCGTCATCGTCGTCCATTTTATCCGAACTTCCGCCTCTTTTTGTGCCGCAGTGGAGCGTTGAATTCAAAATCATCTCCCCACAAATTGACTCCATCATCACAAGTGTAAGTAAGGTACACACGCCGCTCGATACGACGAAAGAATCCAAAAATGTCCTCCGCGTCTGCTGCGACGGAGGAGGCTGTATCTCTCTACCCTCCGGGAACTGTAGTCTCCATCGTCAACGTGAACAGCAAACCAGAACTGAACGGGAAACCAGCCGTGGTTGTCCAATTCGACGAAACGAAATCTCGATTTTTAGTCCAAGTGAAGGAGACGAAGGAGAAGATTTCTTTGAAGAGCAAGTGTTTGTCCCTGAAGGTGGTGAAGGAGGAAAAAAAGGAGGAGGAAAAGAAGGAGGAAAAGGAGGAGAAGGTCGTCGACGAGTACGAGGAGAAAGAGGTGAAGCGACAGAAAGTCGAGGAGGAGGAGACGAAGGAAGAGGAGGAAGAGAAGTCAAATCCGTCGTCGTCTCCACCAACGAAAAAGGAAGCAAAAACGACGAAAACAAAGAAAACGACCACCAAGCGCGCTGAAAAATCCGGCGCGGATGAAGCGGATAAGAGACGAAAATACGCGCAGAAGTCGTTGTGGTTTACACCTTGGAACGAGAAGAACAACTTCGATAGCTTTGATCCGCCGGTACCGGTTGACGAGGACGGTAAGTACACCTTCCCGAACGAGGACGAATCGACAGTCGTTTCTCTGAAGGAGAAGTATAAAGCGATGAAAACGGAGGAGTTGAAGAAATGGTGCAAAGCGAATGGATACACCACCGGCGGGAAGAAGGAAGAGTTGATTTTTAAGTGCATCGACGGTGAATTGTACGGCAGATTGACGAAGTGTCCGCACTGCGCGAAAGGGAACAACGAGAAAGTGCCGCATTTGAACGTGAGATACGAGAGTCCGTATCACGTGTCCAAAGATAAGGAGAAATTAGGGAGAGGCGAAGTGCACTGTCCGGGGACGTATGACGCCGAATCCATGTGCTTAGTGCGATGCAACTTTTCGAAAAAACTGAACGAATTCGAAAGGCCGAAATGGCGAACGTACGAGGAGTATTTGATTGAAAATCCGCCGCTGACCGAGGAAGAGAAGAAGAAAAAGGAGGAAGAGAAAAAGAATAAAGTGAGTTCGAATGTACCGACGGAGAAGTTGCAAAAACTGGCCGAGAGTGGTGTGCAAGGCGCGGTGTTAGCGAAGGAGTTCATTCGAATCTGCAACGAGGAGAAATTGTCTTGTCCGGACAATTTAGGCGAGGCCGGTTCGCAAGTCTTGGCGTGGATGAACGTGGAGAAGAACGTAAACGACGAAACTGGAGACGTTTTGCTCGAAGAGGTTTTCAAGGATGCCTTGGAAGTGTGGCCGAAACAAAAAGCCAAGTCGGAAACGCAAGCGTTGTGCGCGGAAAACCAACCGTTAGTTGACGCTTTGAACGATTTGGTGATGAAAGCGAGAAAATTGGGCACGAACGTCGTCGAGGCGTTTAAAGTGAACGCCTACGCCGGCGCGGCGAAAAACATCAGTTTGTTAGATTACGACGTGACAAAGCCAGGCAGCGGGAAAGGCATGTTAGGCAAAACGGTAAAAGGACAAAAGGTGGGTAAAGTTGCGGGTATTGGCAAAGGTATCGCGGAAATGGTCGATCATTGGATCGATAACGGTCGCCAGACGTTTGGTAAGAAATGGGAAGAAGAAGGTTTCGACGCCGCCGCCGCCGCCGTTTAAAGACAAGGAGATTGATTCAGCATAAACAAGCAAACATACATACACAAATAAAGTACACAAGTAAAATACACGCGCTCCTCTCTTTATTTCCAATCGTCATTCTCCTTCGAGCGACTTCTCCGCCACGCGTTTCAACATCTTCACCCGCCATTGTTCCATATCCTCCTTCGCGTATCGAAAGCTACTCTCCCAATCCATCCCTTCCTTTTCGGACACGTACACTCGTCTCGTCTCTATAATTCTCAACGCGGCCGACCTTAAGATTGGATCCGCGCTTTGCAACATGCTTCGCACGAAACTCGTTCCCGAGAGCATGCTGTGTTTCTCCTTGTGCGTTAAAATCTTACTCGTCGTCTCGCTCACGTTCACGTCTTCGCTGCACTCGTTTCCGAACCCATCGTCCTGGGCCATGACCAGTCTCGTTGCCGCCATCGTCGCGTACGACTGGTAAATGTCCGAGCACTTTTGCTCCGGCGTTTTTAAATCTGATTGATTTGTCCACAGGGAATTCGGGAGTCGAAAGGGAGCAGTCTCATTCATATCGTCATCGTCTGCCTTTCCTCCCGCGTTAAGAAAAACGTTTCCTCGCCGCCTCATTTTGCGACCAGGCATTGGTGGTCGCATCATCGAGTTGTTCCTCGTCGTCGTCGTCGCAATGTGCGGGGCCATCATCATCATCGTAAACAAGGAACAAACCTCTCCTTTTTTGTTCGGTAAAATTCGTATCTAAACTGCCTTTTTTTAGGGGAAATGTTGTCTGCACTTTATCCTTTTAAGTTGTTGTTGTTGTCTGGTGACGCTCCGACGATGCTTTCGGTGGCGGCGAGGAGGACGGCACTCCTGCCACCAAAGAGGATGAGAAAAAGAATACCCCCCGCGTCATCATCGTCATCGTCAGCGAAGAGTGCGTTCGTGGTGAAACCGAGACCTGAAGTGAGAGATGCCTTCCCGGCGGATATTCTGCGAGCGTGCGAGCGGAAAAGCGCAGAGTTTGAAGTGCGAGCAGAGTTAGACGCGCTCGATCCAGACGCTCGCCTGTTAGGCATTCGCGACGTTTTATTAGAAGAGGGCTGTTCGGAACGTTCGATCCAGTTTTTAGAGCGGGACGTGGAAAACGTCGTGAAAGAGTATCGAAACTTCTTCTTAAACTCGAGCGGCGAAAGAAGACGAGAGAACGCTCCCGAAAGAGTGGTCGTTTCTCTCTCGCTTTTACGCCGGACGCTGTGCACGAAACTGCACGTGGATTACGTACCTTTGAGAGCGATGACGACGTATTACGGGAGGAAAACGGAGGTTTTAGATGAGCATTCGTTGGTGAATAAAGTGATCGCGTCGGCGGCGAGAGACGCGTCAATGTCGTCGCGGGTTTTGCTTCCTCTCTCGGACGCGTTGAAATCAAACGCGAAGTTATTCGAGAAGAACTTGGTGGAAGAAAAAGGAGAGAGTTGCGACATTTTGTTTTTGAAAGGAGAAATGTGGGAGAGTGGGAAAGCATCGGTACACAGGAGTCCGGAGACTGCGAATGGTGGTTGGCGGTTGGTTTTGCGAGTGGACGAATGCGACGCCGTGAACGAAGCCGAGGAACATCAGAAGTGTTTAGTCGACGACGACGAAGAGTGCGGATGCGAAGAGTAACGACAAGAACTTATTAGAACTGCAAATAAGAGAGCGAGTAGAAGATAGAGATGTAGTATTAGCGCGCAAATAGAGCAGGTATATGCACATATATATACACAATAACACGTAACTAAGTGCTTCGAAAGAACTCTCTGATTTCGCTGATTTCTTCGAGAACCTCCGCTTCGTGTCGTACTTTGCATGTTTCAGTCGGGCCGTCAAATTCGGTTTTACATTTCCATTTCGTGTTGAAACTATCCGCACCCTCAAACATATTCTCTTGCTCAAAAGCCGTGGCCTGGCCCTTCCATCGAGAAACGTCTCCGTTAAATCTCGGGGCGTTCTTAAACATTTGCTTCAAGCCTATTTCCTCGCCGCACAGTCGCAAACTTTCCTCGTCAGTTTGTTGTTGCAACAACGCGCGCATCCTCCTCTTTTTCTTCTTGCAAGAATTCAAAGGGTTCGAGCCGCTGAAAATAGATGCCCAATTCCACGTGCTAATATCTTCATTAAAGCGCTTCGCACCTTCAAACATCCCAAAAGCGGTTTCCACATTCGAAACGTCCCAAAAACCAATCGGTTGGCTAAATTTTTCCGCGTTTAAAAAAATTTTGGAAAGATCGATTACGTTTCGAAGATCCCAAAATGCGATGTTGTCGTCGAATTCCGTGGTTTCTTGAAACATGCCTCGCATCGTTTCTGCATTTCCTACGTTCCAAAACCTTAATCCTTTGCCGTCAAAACTTTTCGCTTTGCGAAACATGAAGTCAAAGTTTGTCACGTGCGACGTATCCCAGTATTTTAAGTCCGCGTTGAACCTCAAAGCTTCAATCTCAGTCAAGTTACACCCCACTGGTCCGGCATTAACCAAACGGTCTAAATCAAACGCATTTGCCATGTTAGTGATATCTCTCGTCATCCAGAAAGGCATCGTTCCGTACCCACTCGTAGTTGCGAACGAAGTGCAAAGGCCATCTTTTGCGTCCTCTTTTAAACACTTGCAAACGGAATCCAAAAAAACTTCGTTCGAAGGTATGATAGTATTAACAGCAGCGTGAACAACTCTCACTGATGCTGATACACAAATCATCAGCGCTACAAACGCAGCCACGTAATACCATTGGATTTTTGTAGTCTCCATTATATAGTCGCATACAAGTCGTCGCACAGCTAAAAAATGATGCGTAAATTAAAAATAAATATTCGTAAATTCGACCAAACGAGGAGCCGGGAATTCATCGCCTCGCCTCGAACTCATACATCCACATCAAGTAACCATCTTCTCTAAATATTTCCGTTCCTCCATTATTGCTTTATGCTTCAAAGCCATAATTCGAAACACGTCCGAGTGGCATTCGATGGATCGCTCGATCGGTTTCGCGTACCCACCGCCCATGGTCGTTACTAATTTGCAGTCGTGTTCAACACACAACGCGAGAACTAAATTGTTGCGCCGCCTCAACCCTTCTCGGGTCATGCTCAATCTTCCGAACGAATCCGCTTTCAAAGCGTCCACTCCGGCTTGAAAATACACCAAAAAAGGTTTATGCTTCTCGAACACTTTCGGTAGCGACGTTTCCAACGCGTTCAAATACTCCTCGTCTTCGCAATCGTCCGGTAACGCGATGTCGTAATCCGATAACATCCTCGTCTTCCACGGATAATTCCTATCTCCGTGAATAGAATAAGTGATAATATTTTTATCGTTCTCAAAAATCTTCGCCGTCCCGTTGCCTTGATGCACGTCTAAATCGACGATCAAAACGTTTCTATCTTCGCCTTCGAACAACTCCTCGTAATCTCTCTGCGCTACTCTCACCGCGCACGCGATGTCGTTAAACACGCAAAATCCCTCCCCGTGCCCTGCAAACGCGTGATGCGTCCCTCCTGCTAATTGTCCCGCCCACATGAAACCGTGTTCTAACACGTCTCTGGTCATTTTGATGGTCCCGCCAGTGCTCGCTAAGCTCCTCGTCACGTGTTGCTCCCCTCGCTTCGTCTCGTCCTCCGATAAGAATTTCGAGGCGTACCCGTCCGACTGTTCGCTCATAGGAAACCCAATCGTCCTCGCTTCCTCGCGCGTCAGTTTCTGCGTGAGCACTCTTTCCACGTATTCTTTGTCGTGGACTAATAAAACGTCCTCTTTCCTCGCGGTTGGTGAGAAGCGCATGGAATATTTTAAAAAATCTGGCGACTCTTTCTCGATCGCTTCGCGCGTCAGGAGATATTTCTCCATTGGAAATCTGTGTCCGGGGGGTAGATCGACGCGCGCCCAATCCGCGGCGTATAACGGGAGGTAACTCGTGTCCAAATCCGAAGAAGGTTTATTATTATTAGTATTCGGAGAAAGATGACTCCCGCTGAGACTCCTTATTGCGCTTCTCGAAGAATGCGAAGACGAAGACCACCAACCGCCTTTTACACGTCTCGCGTCTCCCCCGACGGAACTTCTCCCCGTACGGGGAAACGAAAGAAACACTTTCTGTTGTGTTTCAGAAGACAAAGAAGACAACGAAGGAAAACGAACTCCGCTCCTCGTGGTGACTCCCGCGCTCGTCGTAATCATCCTCAAAGTTCTTTTAAATGTCAAAGAAGCAAACGTCATCGTCGACACTCTGCTTCCGATGAGAAAAGACATCTCTCGTCACGCAATCATCGTCTCTCGCGTGAAGGGAAAAAAGTGACGCATTTTATCTGCATTTTTTAACGCAAAACAACGCGCGTAAAGTTTTTGCGCTCCTTCTTTCGCTCGAGAGCGTCATATAAAAGAGAGAGAGGAAGAGAAGGAGAGAAGTCTCGTTGTTTTTTTTTTGCGGGGGAGAAGTAAAACGACAGATGATGACGCTTAAAACGACGACTTTGTCTGCGAGATTTCATCATCGTCGCAAACTTTCCTTTGTCTCGTCGTCGATGTCGTCGTCGTGCGATGCGAAATCATCATCCGCGTCGCCGATGTTCGCGAAGAAAAAAGAAGCACCACTACCGCGACGAAAACGAGAACAGCAACATCGACGAAACAAAAAAGGTTTTTTGGTCGTTTCGAGGACAGTTTCGACGACACAAAAGGCTTTGGCGGTTTCCTCGGGGAGTCGTCGTCAGGAAGAGGAGGAAAAGGAAAACGACCACGAAGGAGGCACGACGACGACAACGGGAAGGAAGAGAAAAATGTTGAGCAGAAGAGACGCTTTGACGACGACGTCGTTATTCTCCTGGATGATGATGATGATGATGGAGAATGATAACAGTACTACGAAGTTCTTCGCGTTCGCCTCGGGCGAGGAAGGCGCGGCGGCTGTGAATATGACGGCGAGAGAACTGCAAGATCAATACTGGGCGAAACTCGCGTCGCGAGAATCCGCGTATTACACGTACTGGTGGGCGTTACCGTTAGCGCCGTACAAGACGAAAACGACGTTCATAACCAACCCGACGTTTAACGAAGAAAGAGTGATTATCGACGCGGAAGGGAATCGAACGGTTTTGAAAGAAAACGTCCTCGCGGAGAAAGTGTGGACTTTTGATCAGTTGCAAGGGTTGTTGGACGTGTACGTGAACGTGAGAATGACGGTGGTGAAACTGAAAAACGGCGGGTTGTGGGTGCACAACCCGGTCGCGCCGACGATGGAAGTCATCGACGCCGTGAAAAAGTTGGAAGAGAAACACGGCAAGGTGAAACACATCGTCGTAGGAAGCGTAGCTATTGAACATAAGATTTATAGCGGACCGTTCGCGCAGTACTTCCCGGACGCGGACGTGTGGTTGCCGAAAGACGATTGGACGTTTCCGGTGAACGTGAAGCTGGCAGATTTCGTTCCCATCTTTCCGAACAAACCGAAATATTTACCCTTGAGCTCAAAAGAACGAAGCGAAGAGACGAACGATTTCGTCCCTTGGAAAGACGAAATCGAACACGAAACCTTGAAAGTCGGCGGCTCGTCGTTGCGAAACTTTAAAGACCCGTGGTTCGTGGATACCGCGTTTTACGTAAAAGAAACGAAATCGTTGGTGTTAACCGACGTCCTCGAAAAAGTTTCCAATAAACCCGTCCCGGTGGCGACGATTGACCCGGAACCACTGTACGTGCGCGCGATGGATAAACAAGGCGAATCGAAACCGATGACTTCGGAAACTCGATCCGAGGGGTGGGGCAAAACCGTTTTGTTCGGTTTGTTGTTCAACCCGGACTCGGTGGACGTGAAAATTTCCTTACCGAACGCCGCGGATGATTTATTAGACGCGTTTACTTGGGACGCGAGCTGGAAACCGGCGTTCGAAAACCTCACCAAACGCAAACACGGGTTCGTCCCTCCCGTCCTAGCTTTGCTCGCCTTCCCGAGACGCAAAAAGGAAGTCCGCGAGTGGACCAAAAAAGTCTGCGAGGACAACTCGTGGGCGTTCACGCACGTCGTCCCGGCGCACTTGGACGGCCCGTTCGAGTGTTCCCCGACTGAATTCCAATCCGCCATCGAATACTCCTTAGTCACCTCTCCGGAAGAAAACTTTGGCAAAGACGCGTTCACCTTGATGGAAGTCTCTCGATTGAGCGAAGAGATTGGTTCCTTGGAGAAACCTATTTAACTTTTTCTTTTCATCGATTTTTTTATATACGCGCAGTCTTAATCATCATCATTTGTGTACTAAAAAAATAAAAGAGCAGACAAAAAAGAGAAAAAATTTTCTTCCTCAAAATCTTCAAAATTCTTTTTTTTACTCCTGTGTTTTTTGTGGATAAAAAAAAATCAATCAGAGATATCACAACAATCATCAAACATGAGCTCAAGAAGTTCTCTGGCATTTGCGACGCCTACTCCTGGTGCGACTCCTGCGGTGAAGAGGTCTTTGTCTTCTTCCGCGTCTTCTTCGAGAAGAGGCGGCGCAGTAGGCGCGGGAGCGCGTCGGGGAGGCGGCGGTAAAAATGCAGCCTTTTCATCAGTCCTTTTCTCATCTTCCCATTCTCATCGTCATCGACAACATCAACATCGGATGGGGAGACGTGGTGGAGAAAACCGGGGAAGCATCGGACGAGGATTTCGCGGAAAGATGACGACGATGGCTTCTTTGTCGTCGTCCTCGTCATCAACAATGCAACAAAACCCGGACGGTTTCGCACAAATCGACCTCTTCTCGCCGTCCAAAATCAACTTATTCCTCCGAATCGTCCGGAGAAGGGAAGACGGGTACCACGATTTAGCCTCGTTATTCCACGTCATCGATTTAGGCGACGAGATGTCCTTCGCGAAGAGCTCCTCGGAGACGAAAGATACTCTGGTGTGCGAAGACGCGTCGATTCCGTTGGACGAGTCGAACTTAGTGATTAAAGCTTTGAACTTGTTTCGAGCGAAAACTGGAATAAAGCAGTACTTTTGGGTGGAGTTGAAGAAGACGGTACCGTCCGGGGCAGGGTTAGGAGGGGGATCTGGGAACGCAGCGACGGCGTTGTATGCCGCGAACAAGCTGTGCGGGGACGTCGCGACCGAGGAAGAGTTGCTGGAATGGTCCGGGGATATCGGGAGCGATATTTCGGTATTTTTTAGCACCGGGGCGGCGTATTGCACCGGGAGAGGAGAGATTGTGGAAGACGTGGAACCACCGCTTCCGTTGACGACGAAGATGTGTTTGGTGAAACCGTCGATTGGGTTGAGCACGCCGACGATTTTCAAGGCGTTGGATTTAGACAAGAGATCGAAAGCGGAGCCGCTGGATTTGCTGAAATCTCTAAACGCGGACGGGTGCACGTACGAAAACGCGATCAACGATTTAGAAAGGCCGGCGTTTTCCAAGTTGCCCGAGTTGGGCGAGTTGAAGGATAAATTAATCGACGCGACGAAAGAGGACGGGGCAGTCGTGTTCATGTCCGGAAGCGGATCGACGATTGTTTTGTTGGGAACAGATACGGTGCCAAAATTCGCGATGGAGGATGACGATTTGTTCAAATCGAAAGCGAGATTGATTTCTAGAAAGAAAGGAGAGTGGTTCGTGCCGAGTAACGTATAAAACCCGCCGGGATCGTGTTAGAAAGAAGACTGCTGCTAAGGCCTTACTACTACCGTAGTTGTATTATTATATTTAATATCGAAAATCTATTACAGTATTATTATTATTAAGAACACAATCGCATTGCGTGCGTACTAAAATAAAAGCGCGCTTTTTTTTCTTTTATATAAAGTTCAACCCGAGCTGTTTCCCTACGCTCGGCGGCGGCGTATCCACCTCAAACGGCCGAAAACTCTTCCCCATCCCCGCTAAATATTGCTCCTTACTCTCCTCAAACTCCGCCGAAGGCGATTGCATCCTCAACTCGTACAGCCTTCCGTTCTCCGTCCCTAACCGGGAATAAAACGTCCGATCCCACTCTAACGTTTGCGGCCTATCTTCCGGCGTCAACCCGTACTGATTCTTCGCCGCGTATGATTTAATCCTCAGCGTGATGTCGTAAAAAGCCGTCCCGTCTTTATCTAAATCCTCCTTCGCGCTGACCACTTCGCTCTCCCGAATGATGCCCAACCGCGTGCTCGTCAACTCGATCAGCGTCTGCTTCAATATCTTCTCCGCGGTTTCCTCCGGCGTCCCGACGTCTCTGACTGATGCGTACACGTTCGACGACGGCGATGAAATCGCCACGAAGCAGTTCTCCTCCACGTTCCTCGGGTTGCGGTAAAAAATGTCGTTCCCGGATCCTTTCACTTCCACCCAGGACGAAGGTCGTAAAAACTCGTACCCGTCGATGGTATCGATGAACAAGTCGAACCCAGGTGGAGGTCTGGTGAACGCTTGCGCTTTATTCTCATCTTTTCCTCCTAATCCTCCGGTAAGGACGAACGACGACACACCGAGTGTCAGCATCATCTCTCGACGCGTGTTTAAACCACTTTTGTTCTTCTTCTTGCCGCTGCTTTCGTAATCATCATTGACATCATCATCATCCGTCGTCGTTACAGCACTTCCCCGCTGCTGATGGTGATGATGTAAAACACATCTTCTTCTCACCGTTTTCGTATTCGTTGTTGTCGCAGAAGAACCGAACGTACCGGCGACGTGAAAAGACGACGTGAACGATACTAACGACAACATTATGTCGTTGTTTCGTGATATATCTGGCTTTGCTGTTGCGCTTGTTTAGGAGCGTGTTTTGTGGAGAAAAAGACGTCAGAATTTGCTCTCTTTGACGCCCGTAGCGGAGAACGCGCTTATTCTCGAACGAACGATCGAACGAAAAAACGAACGCATACGTAATGATGACAGTTTCATCGTCAGGGACGACGAAAACGTTAAAAAAAGTATTCGTCTGGGGATGCGGCGAGGACTACCAGCTCGGCGTGAAACAGGCGAAACGAGCGCTGGATTTTTTCATCCATCAACCGACGGAGCTCGTTTTCCCGTTCAGTCAAAGTTGCCAAACTTCGCCTTTGCACTCTGACGCGAGCGATCGCGAGAAGGACGACGAGGAGGAGGAAAAAAAAGGTGAAGAAGATTTTGAGGAGATCGAACGGTTAATCGCCGGGTCGAGGAATTCGTGCGTGTTGACGAAAAGCAAAGAGCTTTACAGTTGGGGGTGGAACAGCCACGACACTTTAGGCCTAGGGGGCGAGAGAGCGAACGACGTAAACGAGGAGAAGTCAGATGTCAAGAAGAATAACAAAGAGTTCGTGAAAACACCGACGAAAGCGACGTATTTCGCGCACGATACGACGGAAGAGTTGGAACAGTTGCACATTAAAGACGAGTTCGTGGCGTCGGAAATTGTGCGCGTCGCGCTCGGCGGATGGCACGCTTTGGCCATCGACCAGTTTGGGAGAGTACACGCGTGGGGCGGAAACGAGTACGGACAGTGCGCCACGGAGAAGAAAAAGATAGAGGAGAAGTTTGAGGTGGAAACAATTGCCGCGACGACGACGACGAGAGATACCACAACCGCCGCCATTGCGAGGGACGAGGAGAGGAAAAGAGGCGTGGTGATTGACGACAGAGGTTTCGCGAACACGTCTATTTCGACGCCGATTACGATTCCTTTGGATTGGAAGAGCCCGAAGACGTTGATTAAAGCGAAACGAGTGGCGTGCGGCGGAATGTCCTCGTTTGCGGTGACCGTCGATGGCGATGTCTACTCGTGGGGATGTCCCGTCGGTGGCGTCGGTCCAAACACGTACCATCCAAAGAAAGTAGAAAACTTACGAGACTGTTGTGAAATCGCGGCGGGGAGTTTCCACGTGTTAGCTTTAGCGAAAGACGGGACGGTGTATTCGTGGGGACACGGGGAATATGGACAGTTGGGGCACCAGAAAACCGGGAACGAGGCAACGCCGAGAGCGATCGAAACTTTGAACAGAAAAGGAGTGGTGAAAATAAGAGCCGGCGGGTGGCACTCGGCGTGTATAACCGCCGGGGGGCAATTACTCACGTGGGGAAGAGGAGAGTACGCGCGACTCGGTATGGGCGACGACGACTGCGCGGATAAAATCACGCCAACCGAGGTGAAGTTTCCATCACCCACCGACGCGGACGACGACGACGACGACGAAAGCAAACGTCATCAAAGATACAAAATCGTCGACGCCTCTCTCGGCGGTTCGCACACCATCGCGTTAACCTCTCAAGGCCAACTCCTCTCCTGGGGCCGCAACTCCTTAGGCCGTCTCGGCCGCGTCGTCAACGGTCCACACTCCGGCATCCCGGGTGAGGTAAAATTCCCGCCCTTACCAAACGAACGAAAGTGGATATGCGTCAAGCTCAGCTGCGGCGGAAGACACAACATGGCTTTATGCGTCGAGACGAAAACGAAGGAAGAGCGAGAGCGCGCGCTGAGAGCGTACTTCAATAACGACAATAACATCAGATAGTAATGGTGTAGTAGTAGTAATAGTAGTAGTAGTAGGAGCGTCCGAAAAAGGAGTGAATGAACACTATGCCGCGCGTTTACGTATACATCTGCGCGTTCTTAAAAATGGCAACATTTTTGTCCGACCTTTTTCGAGTGAATTTGTGGTTGTCGTTACGTCACTTTTCTTTATCCATTGTAACGCGCAGAACACCAACACTTTTTCTTCGCGAGCGCATCGGTATCATCATCATCGCGAACATCATCATCGAGTCGTCTTCACGTAAGCGTTCGTAAGAAGAATAATAATAATGAATCCACCGCGTTCGCAAACGCCCATGTCCGTGGCGACGACAAACGATTCGATCTCCGAAACGAACTATTCCGTTCGCTCGGGGAATAGTTCCAAAAGCGTCCAAGTCTCTTCACTTTCCGCGGTCGAAACCGGGATCAAAGAAGAACGAGGAGAAAGAACAATAAACGTTTTATCGAACGAGGAACGATCGTGTTTCAGCAAAATCGCGAACGGTTCGAACAGGTTCCTCTCCAAAAAGTTCCGCGCGTTTGGGTTTCGAATCGGTTCCTATCCGTTCCGAGTGATTGGTTTGAGCGTCTTTTTGGCGTTGATTTGCGCGAGCGGCGTGCACAAACTGACCAACGAAAGCAGGTCGGAAAAGTTGTGGGTCCCCGGAGATACGCGAGCGCAAGACGATCGGATTTTTGTGGACGATAACTACGGAGGCGACGCGCGGTTTGGAAGCGTGGTTCTGAAACCGAAAACTGGGACGAACGCGTTTACGCCGGAGACTTTAGACGCGTTGCACGCGTTTCGATCGAAGATTGAAGAGGAGGCGTTCGTGGAGTACGACGGGAAGAACATCACGTGGGGAGGGGATTATTGGATCGTGGATGAAAACGATGACACCGAGGATGCGGCTGGAATGAAGTATTCAAAGACCGATAAGGAGGAGTGGCAGTGTTATCGGTACTCGAAGAGTTGCGCCATGAGTTCTGTTTTGGGGGTGTTTGATAACAACAAGGACAACTGGAACACGCAAGAGAAAATCAACGCGAAGTTGATCTCGGATGTTCTTGGGGACGAGGAGAATTGCCCCACCGGTAACGGGAAGAAACACCACACCCCTGGGAACGTGTGCGTTGCTGTTGGCCCGGTCATTTACTTGAACCAAACGAGCGGTCATCCAACTTTGACGAGCGAAGGGCATTACACCGCCACTTCGTTGACGTTGCAGTTTCTCATGAAGAATTTCGATGTCGTCAAAGATGGCGAAAAAGAGGACAAGAGAGGCGACGCGTTCGAGGAAAAAGTATTGGAGATTATTCGCGATGTGGAGGTAAATTACGCCTCGACGGTATCTGTAGAATACGCGGTCACACGTTCATTCGGGGATGAGTTTGGGGCCGCGATTACCGGCGACATCACGAAATTGCAAATCGCGTTCATTTTGATTTTAGGCTACGCAACGCTCATGTTGAGTAAAGGTGGGGAAGGGTGCGTCGGTTCTCGAGTATTCGTTTCTGGAATGGGGGTCGTATCCATCGGATTGGCCATCGCTTCCAGTTACGGTTTGTGTTCTTACTTTGGGCTCTTCTATTCGCCGTTGATGAACGTGTTGCCGTTTCTGTTATTGGGCATAGGGGTGGACGATATGTTCGTTTTGGTCAACGCGTACGATAACACGAACCCATACTTATCCATCGCGGAAAGATTAGGAAATGCCATGTCAACGGCGGGCATGAGTATTACCGTTACCTCGTTCACGGATATATTCGCCTTCTTAATCGGCTCGACGACGAGTTTGCCGGCGTTGAGAAACTTTTGTTTCTACGCGGCGCTTGGTATTTTCTTCGATTATTTGTACCAGTTGACGTTTTTCGCAGCGTTCTTAGCCATCGACGAACGCCGCCGAATGCTAAAGAAAGGGGACTGCTTTTGCTGCCCAACCTGCGACGAAGGCGCGACGTGCTGCGTTCCGTGCTGCAAGCCAGCGGCGGGGGCACCGGTCGTCGTCGTCGTCAACGGCGTGCAACAGGAACAAGTTGGGCCAGAACGCATGACGAAAAGAGTCATGGGCGCCCTCGCAGACTTTCTCGCGAAGAAAAGCGTCAAAGCAGCCGTGCTCGTCGTATTTGCCGGCATCGCCGCTGGTGGTATTCTCGGCGTCTCTAAAATCAAGGTCGAAGCTGACGTGATGGATTTCTTGCCTCCCGGCTACCTGAAAGATTGGGTATCCACCTTTGACGACGAATTTTCTCGAGGGCAAGGTATCGAGCTATACACGATGACTGAGTTTGATTACGCCACCGACTATGACACTACTTCCGTGTTGAAGCAAGCGGCAGCGGCGTTCAAAGCGAACCCGTACGTCCAAGATGAATCCGTCGAGCCTTGGATGGATGCGTTTGATACGTACCTCACGATGTGCAATGGGACGAGTGTCCAACCAATGACCGAGGGTTGGAAAGCGACACACTGCGCAATCGACGCTCCTGCAAACACGTTCAACGACAAACTGTACAAGTTTATCACGACTCCATCCAGTCCAGGTGGGTACGCATACGGATCCGACGTAAAATTTGACACCACCACCAATCCTCCGACGATTATCGCCACGCGCGTGCGCGCCACGCAAGTCGAAGGCCAAGACACCGCGGCGACCATCAAGGCCATGGACTCTATCCGCTCCTCCATCGACTCCATTCCCGGCAACGAAAAAGGTTATATTTTTGCGTACAACGAAGACTTCTTGAACGTGGAACAATACAAATCCATCGACAAAGAAGCCATCCGAAATGTCTCTTTAACCTTACTCGTCTGTTTCATCGTCATCGCGTTGCTCATCGTCGACCCGCTCACGGTGTCTTGCGTCTTCATCAACCTCCTCTTAATCGTCATCAATATCCTCGGATACATGCAAGCGTGGGGATTAAACATCGATTCCGTCACCGTCATCATGCTCGTCATCGCGCTCGGTTTAGCCGTCGATTACAGCGCCCACATCGGCCGAAACTTTTTGGAAAAGCACGGCCTTCCAAACGACCGCATGAGATTGACATTACGAGACATGGGCGTCGCCGTCTTCCACGGCGCCATGAGTACCATGGTTGCCGTGTTAGTCTTGGGTTCTTCGGACTCGTACGTCTTCACGACTTTCTTCAAGCAACTGTTCTTGTGCATTTCATTAGGTTTGGCGCACGGGTTAATCTTGTTGCCGGTCTGTTTGTCTTTGTGCAATCCGAACCCGTACGACGACTTGGAAGACGACTATTAGTTTGCGTGTGTGCGCGTGAGAAAGAGAGAGAGGGAGGAATTCATAGAGAGAGGGAGAACTTATTTATTCTTTTGTACATACTACTACATACCGGTCACCATCCGCTCCCGTTCATATATTCACCACTTCAAGTGTCTGTCCTTTGGAAATTTTTCTCACGTTTTGCCACAAAACAAAAAGAACATCATGGGGGAGACGACGACCGCGAAAACGACTAAGAAAAATGAAATCGTGTGTTGTTGTCTCGGCGACGCGGTGACTGATTTCATCGTCATGATGGACGATACCGATCATCTCTCGTCCTCTCTGTCGAACTTAGGCGGGTGCGAAGTCGTCGATTCGAGGGAAGATTTCGAAGCGATGATGACAAAGGAAACGTCCGATGTAAAAGAGACAAAGTTTGGCGGAAGCGCGGCGAACGTGGCCAGAGGCATCGGGAATTTAACGACACAGTATAATAAAGACCAAAAGGTTGATCTTAAAGTGTTCTTTGCCGGGACAATCGCGGATGATAAGGAAGGGAACGCGTATCTGAAAGACTTGGAAAAGAACAGAGTCAGAGCGGAGAAAAATGCCACTGTTCGAGTGCTTTCGAGCGCTTCCGAAAGTTCCGCAAAGTGTTTAAGTTTTGTGAACAAAACGAACGGCCAACGGACGATGCGGACGTATTTAGGCGCGAGTAAGTGTAAACCGGACGTGGACAAGGTTTTGGAGGTTTTTAAGAGGAGAAAAGAGGAAGAGGAAAAGAGCGCGAGCGCGACGACGAGACTGTTGCACTGCGAAGGATACGCGCTGTACGATCCAAAGTTCTTGACGAGTTTGATTACCAAAGCGAAAAATTTGTACGAAACAGACGGGACGAAGGTGTTGGTATCGATCGATTTAGCCTCGTTTGAGGTGGTTCGGAATAGTCGAGAAACTTTGTTGACTCTGTTGGAACGAAATCCAGGCGTCGTGGACGTGCTTTTTTGTAACGAGGACGAGGCAAAAGCGTTGGTCGAGATCATTCCAGAGTTGTTCCTGGAGGAGCAGCAGCAAACGACGAGAAAAAACGACGAGAACAACAACGAAGGAGAAGAAATCGAAGCTATGGTTGCCAGAACCATCGCGAAGAAAATAAACGGCACGTGTGTCGTCACGCAAGGCAAGCGAGGCTGTCGCTGCTACTCCGCCGACGACGACGAAGAAAAAGAAGAAGAAGAAAAAGAAGTGCACCACGTCCCGGCGCCTGCCCTGAAAACCGTCGTCGATACCACTGGCGCCGGCGACACCTTCACCGCCGGCTTCTTATTCTCCTACTTACTCTCCACGACGACGAAAACGAAAACGAAAATCACGAAAAGAAATAAAGAAGAAAAAAACGACATCCTACTCAAAGCCGCGCGACTCGGATGCGAAGCCGCCTCAAAAATGTGCGCCGCGGTCGGGTGTGAACTCGACGACCACCAATGGGAAGAGATACTAATTCGTGCTGCTCAATGATACTAATAATAACAACAACAACGACAACGACAACCCAGATGATAATAGAAAAAATACTAGAGAGAATAGAACTTTACGCGAGTAGAAATAGAGCCTTTTAACATTATTTTAGTAGAGCCGCTCATGCGATGCCGCCAATTCATCATCGGAGAACACGCACAAATTGACAAAAGGAAAAGCGCCCGCCCAAATACCCGTTCCAAAAAGACTTGTTTGCGCGTCCTTATATTACCGTTCAATTTTTATTCATCTTTTCATCTGTGTAAATGTCAATCGATTTTGGTCTCAATTTTTTCCTTCACAAAAAATCAGACAATTAAAAAAAAGATCTGATGACGACAACACCTTTGATGCGAACGAAGAGGAGAAGACCTCGAAGCTCTCTTCTCCTTTTCCTTTTCCTTTTCCTTTTCGTGCTCTTTATTGCTGCGCTGTTGTTCTTTGATGACGAGACGCGCGTTTTTTCGTGCGTTGAAGCGGCAAACGAAGGAGGAGAGGAAGACATTTTGGAACCGGAGTGGCCGTTTTTACCTAATTCGAACGAGGACACCACAGACGGAGAATCATCGGATCTCTCGAAAGAGACGACGGAAAAGACACAACAGACGCCAAACTTTATATCCGCGGAACTCTTCCGCGCGTTACCGGCGCACATCACCCGGAATAAAGTCCGATCGTCGGCGCTTTTAGAGACTCTGGGGAAAATGAGCAAAAACAGTGCAAACAAGAAGAACAAGAAGAAGAACGACAACAACAACAACAACAACATAAGAGGAGAAGGCGAAGGCGAAGAAAACGAAGAGGAAGAAGATGCTTTGCGACGCGTGGACAACTGTAGGGAGATTTTAGAGAGGGAGGATTCTTTCTTCTCGGATGCCGCCGCGCGGGGCGCGAGCGGCGGCGCGACGAAGACGAGCGGCGGCAGCGGCGGCGGCGAGGGGAAGACGATGGTGAAGACGAAGAGAGACGCGATCGACGCGTTGATTGATATGGTGAAAGAAAATCCAAAGAGGAAAGAGGCGTGGAGAGAGTTGGGTTTGGCGATGCAGTTAGGGAGAGGTTCCGCGGACGCGGCGTTGACGAGAGCTTTGTCGGAAAGGAGGAGCGATGATGGTGAAGAAGAAAAAGACGAGGAGAAAGAGAAGAAGATGAAAGAGAAGAAGAAGAAAAAGAAGAAGAACGGCGAGAACGTGATGATGATGATGAATGGGAACGAATGGAAACGAATCGACGCGGAAAAGAAAGCGGTATATTTTTTACAGCGCGCGGCGGATTTAGGCGACGCGGAGGCGCACTTTGAGTTGGCGTTTTTGTACAGCACCGGATTAGGCGGCGTTGTGGAGAAGGACGAGCGGTTGGCGATGACGCACCATTATTTCGCGGCGAGAGGCGGTGACGTGCGATCGCATTTAGCTTTAGGGCATCGACACGCGAAGGGAAGGTTCGCACCAAAATCGTGTCAAGCGAGCGTTTTGTATTACCATCCGGCGAGTTTGAAGACGGTAGAACCGGTGATTGCGCCGGTGATGGGCGAGAACGGGCAGAAAGGATTCGATAATTTTCGGTTGAGTCGAGACATGAAGTCGCCAAAGAAGCTGAAAAGGCAGAAAGACGTGGTGACGTATTACCAGTACGCCGCGGATTTAGGGAACTCGGAAGCGCAGAACGCGGTGGGACACGCGTATATGGTAGGCACGAAAGGTTTGGACGTGAACTACGACGTCGCGGTGAAATATTTAGATTTAGCCGCCGCGCAAGGCAACGCAGAGGCGATGAGTTCGTTAGGTCACGCGTACGCGAACGGGTTAGGCGTGACGCAAAATAACGAAACCGCTTTGAAATGGTTCAAAGAGGCGAAAAAGTTGGGTTCTCCGCACGCGAGTTACGGATTAGCGTACATGTACTTGAGCGGTTTCGGAGTGGAAAAAAACGCGCAAGAGGCGGTGAAGGAGCTTTTGAAAGCGGCGGAGAGAGGGAGCATGGAGGCACAGTTTCATTTAGGCGCTTTGCACGTGAGAGGAGTAGCGCCGTTAGCGAGAGATTACACGAAAGCGAACACGTATTTCGGTTTAGCCGCGGCGCAAGGGCACTCGTTAGCTTCTTATAACTTGGCGATGATGCAATTGGGAGGTTTAGGCGCCCCGATTGCGTGCGCGCCGGCGTTGGATAAGTTGAAACTGTTAGCGGAACGCTCCTCGACGGTTATAAACGTGATGGAGAACGCGAGAGAACATTTCGTGAGAAGAAACTATAAAGAATCCTTGTACGCGTACGCGAAAGCGTCGGAAATGGGCGTCGAGTTAGCGCAAGCGAACGCGGCGTATATTTTAGAGAGGAACTTTGGCGGCGTGCAAAACCACTTATCGAAAGAAGAAAGGAAACGGTTTTCGCTGTATTTTCACGAACTCGCCGCGGATCAAGGGAACGTCTTATCGTTACTCACGATTGGCGACGCGCATTACGCCGGGTGGATTTCTTCTTCCATTTCATCAGAAAAAGACGACGATTCCGAGGAGACGTTGATGGTAACCGACGAAGACGGAAACGTGCTCGTTCCTTCCAATGCGAACTCAGATTCCAACTACGAAAAAGCCGCGCAAGTCTACCGACGAGCCGCTGGTTTACGAAGCGCAGCTGCTATGTTCAATCTCGGGAGAATGCACGAAGTTGGACGAGGCGTCGCGAAAGATTACCACTTGGCCAAACGCTTTTACGATTCCACTTTATCGGCGGAGCCAGATGCTAAGTTTATAGTCAAATTCGCGCTTTGGGGGTTACGATTTCGAGAGTGGGTGGACGAGAAAGATTGGAAGAATAAAGACTACAGAACGATAGTTTCTGATATCTTTCGCGAACTCTTGTTGCTCAGACCTGGAATTTTCAACTCCAATATTATGAGCGTCGGCGAGGACGAACCGAAACCGGCGAAGATTGTCATATCGACTGAGAAAACGAATCCCCCTCCGTCCTCTGCTGCGAGTGGTAGTGCAACCGAGCACATCGTCAAAGAAACGAATAAAGTAATCGAGTGGGGAAAGAAGAACTCGGACGTGATGTTGGTCATCGCGTTAGGTATTTTCTTGGTGATTACTTTAGGCGTGCGATCGATTTTAGCGGCGAGACATCACCATCACCGCGACTAGTTTTAGAAGTGGTGCATATATCTTACATACATGAATACTGTACAATACTATACATCATTACAACAAGTGTTTCCTTAGCGTATTTTTGACATCTCCATCCTTCACAATCGTCCCGTGACACGGTACGATGGTATCGAAATCGAGCCGCTCCACGTCCTCGACTCGCGCTCTCAACTTCTTCTTTTTCTCCTCTCCGAAACACAACACGTTCTTGTAAATGGGCAAATAAATAACATCCATGAGAAACTTCCACCCTTTCTCTTTGAACGTGTACAACTTTTCATCCATTCCTTCGCCGTCCGGATAATTCCAATACACATCCGTCACCATCAAACATTTACTTTCTTTGTGCGCAAACGACACCTCGTTGAAAAACGGCTTCGAGAAGAGACTCTCGCAATCCCAATGCACCATCTCAAACTCGTTCAACCATTCGTCCTTCCACTCTTCTTTTACATCTCCCAGATCCTTATCGTACGGAATCTCTCCTCGTTTCTTTTCTTTCAACCCGGGACATCCCCACAGCGTTGCGTTCGGATACGCTCGTTTCCACATTTTCGCGTATTTCAGGTGCTCGTAATTCGGAGAGACGATATGTTTCACCTCTCCGAGCTTCTCGATCTCCTTCTTCGTCTCCTCGTCTAAATCGATCGGCGAGTGCACCCACAACTCGCCGTTTTGCAGTTTCACCACTGCCATTCGTCCGCCGACGTCGATGGTGTTCCATAAAAATTGTCGTTCGCACGCGTAGAGTTTGTTTTTGACGAGCTCTTTGACGATGATGTTTTCCCCGTCTTCCGTCTGCGGATGGTTGGACCAACAGGTTTTGAACGCGTTCTTGTTCTCGTCCTCGCGCTTCTCTTCCAAACTCGAAGACGACGACGAGAGGAGAAAAAAACGCCGCGTTTTCCTTTTTAAAGTTTGAGTTGTTCTGGGGGTCGCGACGACGGAGATGATGCGTTTTGGTGACGTGCTCGCGCGCATCGCATTCGCGTCTCTCTTTTGTGACGAACACGTTTCCCCACAACGAAAGAACAAATCTCTGCGCGTGTACTAACACACCATACTTTAAAAGAATAAGAAGAACGACAAAAACATGTCCGCACTCTTCGACTTGAACTCGTTCATCACCACCCTCTTATTCTTCATCTGCGCGTGCACGTACGTGAAACTCAAAGCGCCGTATTTACTCGAACGAGAGACCACCGGCGAGAACAAAGGAAAAGGAGGCGGGTTGGTGAAATCTGTGTTCTGGAAAGCAGCGAGAGTGGGAGAGCGGTTATCGCCGTACGTGTCGATCGGGTGCCTGATCATGGCGTGGAGGACGTTTTTTTACGCGTAGTGTTGTGCGCGTGATGACGAAACAGCATCACCTGATGAAAGAGATTGCGCTGGCGATGAAAGCGAAGGACTTTGCGAGGGCGGTCCAACTGTACGAAGACGACGAGAAAGACGATACATACGAGGTTCACGTGTACGCCGGGAAGAGTTACTTCGAACTCAAACAACACGCGAAGAGTCGAGAGTGTTACGTCAAGGCTGCTCGAATCGACTCGGAGAGAGAGCAAGCGCACAAAGGGATCGTGGAGGTTGGATTTGATGGCGACGACGACGACGTGAAATTCGTTGAGGAAGAGGTCATTCCGTCGGTTACGTTTTTACTCCAAAAAGCGTCCGAAACAGAGGACGTGGAGAAGCAAAAGCAGTACTTGGGAAAGTTGGGCGACGGGTACGCGAGGTGCGGGGAACATTTGTATTTGGAAGCGGCCAAGGCGTATCGAGATTTAGATGATTTGATGTTGAAAGAGAACGACGCTTCTTCGGTAGGCGGCGCGGCAGCTGCGTGTAGCATTAAAGCGGCGAAATGCGCGGTGCTGTTTACGGAAGGAAAAGCGAAGTTGAGCGCGAGCAAAGCCGTCGCCGATGCGAAATCTAAAATGATCGTCTCGAGAAAAGACGAGATTCGGATTGCTAAGGAGGCGTCGATCGAGTGTTTTGCGAGTCTGGCGATAGAGACGATTCCGTTTTTGGACGGGTACTTTCGTACGAAAGCAAAGCCGAAGAAAGGAGACGACAAAGTAGAAACGAGCAGCGACGATGTGAAAGATATCGAAAAGTTTGCCATAAAGCTCGCGCGCGCTCGATTGGACTGTGGCGCCAAAAATGTTGAAGAAAATGGTAAGAAGGATGCGTTGAAATTCGCAGACGCGATGTTGCATGATTTCATGAGCAGCAAAAGTTCTGAGAGTGTGGTCGTCGATGAAACAAACGTTTTGGCGCTCGCTTTAGACGTCGTCGCTTTTACGGGGGAATACCTTGGCGACGAAGAGGAAGGTTGGAACGATGATTCGTCATCAGAAGAATCTCCCCTCGAAACCGCGATAAAAGAATACGTAAAAGACGCAGACGTCGAAAATCCGCTTTGGGTGTTGTTCACGGCGTGGACTGCAAATCGAAATCACAGTCGAGGGTCGTTCCATCGTTCGTGTCTTGGGAACGATCTCGAGTGTCACCATGAAGGGACGAGAGTTGAATTAGGCTCGAGGGATGCAAAGATGGACAAAGAGGTATACAGATTGTTTGACGCTATGGAACGCTCCATCGATGCGGACGGCGAGAGCGATGAAGTTCTATCTTCGACTTCGTATTCCACTTTACAACTCGCCATGGTTTCGATGCTCTTGGCAGAGTCTCGTGCGTATCTCGGCGACGCTTTAGGCGCGCTCGACGTTGCTGGACGCGATGCGGTTTGCTCGGTTTTGGGATTAGCAAAAACGCAAAAAAGAGCACAATTACTACTCGCTGAATCACACGCCAAGCTTGGGCGACCGTTTGATTACGACGCGATCGTTAAAGCATCGCCGGCGAGAGGTTGTCGCATTCGCGCGTATTATATTGCCATTACGAGCGTTGCCCGGGATGCCAAGGCGCAAAAACTGAAATGGTTACGAAGCGCGTACGAAGCAGCGCCTCGGAGTCCAAGGTGTGCGTTTGAGTTTGCGTGGGCATCCGGAAACGTCGATGCGTGCGAACAGATTGTTTATTCATGGATAGATGCGCACGAAGGAGCGGAGCTACCCGCGGATGTCACCGCGCGTTGGGCATCGCGTAGAGCGTCTTTGGCCACCTCAGAGGAGCAACTCGACATTTTATGCTCGCGCGACGATCGATCGATTTTTACTTTAGCGGCTAAAGCGGCAAAAGCAAGTAGCGGTGCAAATCCATTCCGTGCACTCGCGTTTAGCGCTCTCTCTCTCTGTGTGGATGCATCCGGCGACACCGCTCGCGCCTCGAAATTGCGCGAAAAAGCTTTAGCGTTGGATCCGAGCGACGAGATTTCAGGACCAATTGAAACGAACTCCTCTTCTCCTGAAAGATGTCGAGAAGTTTGTGAAAACGCCATAAAGTGGAATCCAAACTGTATATGGGCATCTGAACGACTTGCGAGCGATAGGGATCCACACGTGGCGCTTTCGGCGTTGAAAATTCTGATTCGCACGAAACGCGAGAGTGTCGCGATGTGGACGAATATGGGCGATTGTTATCGAAAGTTGGATAGAAAGTCAGCGGCGGTCGATGCGTTGGAAAAAGCTGTTACGTTGTATAAGCAACGAGACCCGGTTGCCGATGCGAGTCTTAGAGACGCTTTATACGCCGCGACAGTTGCAGGTAACATTTCGTTACAGCTCGGAAATCTCGAGCGCGCGGAGTTGTCGTACAAAATCGCGCACGACATTTTCCTCAACGCTTCTTCCACGGGTAGCAGCGATAAAGGAGGTGTTCTCGTTCCAATCCTAATTGGACTTGCGAGATGTTTCGTGTTGGACGCGTCGGGATCAGCCATGCGCGGCGCGACGGCAAGATGTGAGCAAAGTGCGAAAGAGTGTGTCGCGTACGGCGAGAAAGCGCTCGTCGCGATCAACAATGACGCAGCGGTTTTAGCGACATCATCAAATACAAAGAAGTATGCCGTCGTCGAACGCGTCGTTCGAACGCTTTTAGGCGAAGCGCACTTATTGATGAACAATTTCGACTCAGCCGCGAGTGAATTCAAAAAGTGTGTGGAACTTTTCCCGGAGCTTGCGTCGACGCGAGAAAATCTCGCTCGGGCGTTGTTGTTGTTCGCTTCTTCTTTACCACGAGGTGACGATGATGCTACTTCGAAAGCAAAATCGGCGTGCATCGATTACGCGAGCGCGGAAGGCTCCGATTTCTCCGCCGCCTGGCGCGCACTCGCTAAGATTCCTCGAGGGAAAGATGAAGAAGACGACGCTTCGTATTTTGGTCGCGTCGAAACGTGTTTGTCCCGCGCGGTATCTTTAGGCGTCTCGCAGAACAAAGCGACTGTCTGGGCATCTCTCGCGCAGTTATACAAAACTGCCGCAGATGCTCGACGACAAAAAAGTAGTGGTGCGGAAGATATCATCGAAGAACTCGAACGCGCCGCCGCGACGTGTCTCGATAAAGCCCGCACTCTGAATCCGCACGAAGGTGTCGCGTGGATTCACACTGGCGAAGAGATTTTGAGCAAAAGCGTTTTTGGCGAAGACGAAGGAAATAGTAGTGTTTATTACGAGAAAGCCGCGAAAGCGTTCGATGTCGCCACAAAGTGTGCGTTTGAAGACGCAGAGCACGCGCGCATCGCCGACGCCAAGTTTTCGGCGACGGCGGCAGTTGCCGTCCTTTCGGAAGATATTCACAACACACACAGATACGAGAATATCGCAGCCGCAATTCGAGCGGCGAGAGCGCGAACGAACGATCCGGTCGCACACTGGTCGCTCGCGATGGTGTGCGAACGAAGAGGATTGATTGATATGGCAAAAGAGGCGTTTGAAAACGCATTGGACGGTGTTCTTAATGGTGATACTTCGACTCTAGATTTCACGTTCGGTTACGGCGAGAGCGATGAGTGTCGAAACGCAATAACTGATGCCTGCAAGGAAGGTTTAGAGCGTCTGGAAAAGAGGCGAGCAATGACGAGTGCCGCGCAAAATGATCTCAATGATGGAGCTTGCGCGACGTACGCGTCGCTCAAGCGACGTTTGCAAAACGCCATTCGCGAAGACCCTTCTAACGTCCACGCGAGAGTGCATCTCGCGCAGTTACTGTTAGCACGAGAAGAAGATGATGACGACGAAACTTTTCTCGCTTTGAACGTGGTATCCGAACCGAGAGCACCTTTTCTTAACAACGCGGGAGGTAAAGGTGATTTCCGAGAACAAAGTTCCGTCGCACGAAGCGTCGCGTGGTCTTGCATCGCCAACTCTCCAGCATACGTGTATCCCGTAAAAAGTGATGATATTGAAAGCGATAAAACAAGATCAGAAGTTCTTTTTCGTCGCGCAAATCGCATGGCTGCCATTGCTACGGTTCTAAACCCGGGTGACGCGCGAAACCAAGATGTCCTTCAGACGTGCTTGAATCGCCTTCAGTTGCGTCCTCGAGCGAGCGGTCGAGTATCGTCTTTCAACCTCGATGACGAAAAGATGCTTCGCGATTTGTCGAAAATGGCAGAATCTGATCCAAAGAGCAATGCAGAAACTATTGCTTCTGCCAGACTCGCGTTGGCGGCAAAACTCGCGCAGTCCGAGGAAAAAGAGAAACGCAAAGAGGCAAAGAAACACGCGACTCGCGTAAGTCAAACGAATAGCAAAACAGAATTAGACGAACAAGAACGAGAAATTAACAACATTAAAATTAGCGAACGATTAGTGCGAGCGAGCGGATGTTTCCTCGCTGGCAGCGAATTATAGATTTAATAATACAGAGTTTTATCATCGAACTATTAGAAAATCTTCGCACTCGTCCAATTCTCCTCCCAAAAGTTCACCATTCCTTCATCTTCGATTTCGTCTAATGAGCTATTCTTCGCATCTCTATCTTCTAATTGATACTTCTTCTTCGTAAGAGGCGGAGGAGGACGCGTGGCGGGTACTTTTCTTCTCCCTTTCGCGGTGGTAGAAGAAGAAGAAGAAGAAGAAGAAGAAGAAGAGAATATCTCATCCAACCGATCTCTGGTCACCCCGGCTTCCAGTCGATTCAACGCTTCCGTACCGTTCTCGTTCCCGTCCCAACCTTCCAACAAAGATATCAACGCGTCGCACAACTCTTCGCTCGTATCGAATGTCAATCCATTCACACCTTCCTGAACTAATTCGTCCCGCAAACACTCGTATCTTCTCGCTAAAACTGGAATACCCACGCCAAACATGTCTACGATTTTCATCGGCAAATCGAGTTTCGAAGAGCTTTGGTGCAAGCACAAACCTACGTCGGACATGGACAAGCGTTCCGGGTACTCGTGGATAGGTAACCACGCGTACGAAAAACTGACGTGTTTCAATTTCGCCTCTTTCGCTCTCGTCTCAAACGATTCTCGCAAATCTCCTCTGCCTGTGATCAAAATGTTCAAATGCGGCAGTCGTTGTTTCGTCTTCTTCTTTTTCTTCGTCGCCGTTCGGCTCGCTTCTTTCGCCTTCTCGTCGTACAACACCGCCGCGTGTAACAAAACGTCAAAGTCTTCGTCCGGCGTCCATGAGGTGCTCGAGACAACATTCACAACATCGCTCGTCTTTTTCCGGAATCCTTTTTTCTTTTCTCTCGTGGCGTTGGTGTTTAATCGTAAAAATTGCTCCCCCGGCGCGTCCTTCACCACGGAAATGTGTCTCGCGTCCACGCTCCACTCGCGAATTAAAAAATCCTTCATCTTCTCCGTCACCGTCAAATGATGATCGAAATACCTCAAAAAGTACTTCTCGTACGCCTTCATAACTCTCACCAACACATCTTTCCCTCCTCGTTTCCTTTGCATGCTGAAAATCGAGTACCCGAGATTGTGCCAATCAATCGTAAACTTTCCTCCCATCACCCGTTTCGCCACCGCGCACGCGAGAAACGTCGGCAAACACGGTGGATTTTGCACCAGCACATTTGTCACTTTCACTTTCCCAGTTTCAAAGAACAAACACAAGAGCACTTGTAAAAACTGCAAGAGGACTCTCAGCGCGAAATATACGATCGATGGCACGAATGGCATCTTAGTCTTCTTCACTCGTAAAAAGTTCAATCGAGAGATACCTACGAACCGAAATCCATCATTTTCTCTCAACGTTTCCTTCATCATCGATCCATTCTTGTACGCGATCGCGGTGACTTCGTATCCTTTGTTCAGTAAGGAACTCGCGTGATTTTGCATCCTCGGCGAGTGCCCGAAATCGCCCAAAACGAGAACGACCGCGTGTTGTCTTTGTTTCTTCGCCTCATCTTCATTAATTTCCCCTAAAAAAACGCCTCCCAAATCTTTGTTTTCTTCTTTCGCGCGTTTTTGCACCACGTTATTCGTAGTATCAATATCGAGAGAAGACGGAGACGGAGGTTTCTCCCGTTTCTTCATCAGCAAAGGTGGATCTGGTTTCTTTTTCTTTTTTGTCTTCTTACTTTTCGAAGCGACGTTATTATTATTCGCATTGGAAAGCGCCATGATGATGATTTACAAAATGTCGTGTAAAAAAGTGTTTTGTGTGTGTTGTTGCAAGTGATGAGAGGTGTGTCTGATTTTTTTGAATTTTTTCAGGGGCAAAACTCCTCCGTCTCGAAAAAAACGAAAGAGTACTCGTAAATGACGAAAGAATTTTGGCGAAGACACTTACGTCCGTACAAAATGGTGCTTGTCCGTACAAAAAATTTTTCAGTCCAAAATACGAGAACAAAAACAACAAAATTAGGGGTGATGAAGCTGCTGAAAATCTTCGTTCTGCTCTCATCATCAGTCGTCCTATTCGAAAATCTCGGGGCTTTTGGTGAAGTTTCGGCGGCGTCGACGACGGGAAGAAGAGGAGCATTGAGTTCAGCAGATGATGATGAAGCTGCTGCTTCGTTTGATTTATTGGATAAAGAAGATGCATCGTCTAATCCGGAGGAGGAGGAAAAGAAGATGAACTCTTGGATCGATTTCTGCTCTTCCTCCGCTCGCGAGTTATACGAATCACCGATCGATCCGATTTTAGAATCCGAGGTACAAAACAGACGACAAGATCCACCGATAAAAATCACCGACCGAGGGCAAATGTGGCATCGAGCGGAATCGAATGTACGTGCAGACGCGAGGACGAAATCGGCGATTTTTGAAAAGAGGTCGAAATCAATTCCTCTGATGCTGTTTGGAGATTCAATCACGGAGTATTGGAAGTTACGAGTGAACAGAGAAGTTTTGATGAAAACTCTGAGAGTGGAGAATGAACGCGACGTATTCGTGAATGGGATTAGCGGGGACGAGACGTCGCACGCGCTGTATCGGTTGACGCACGGCGCGTTTCCGAGAGCGACCGTGGACGACGTCGTGGTGATGATTGGGACGAATAATTTAGGACGCGCGTACCGGTTAGGAGTGGAGTATTCGAATAGGATGAAGAAAGCTGACGAGGAGTGCTTGAACGAAGAGCAAGTGCGCGCGATTCGCGAGGAGATTCCAAACGCCGTCGCGGGGATTTTAGCGGTGATTGAAAAGATTCGAGTGATGTCTCCAAACTCGAGAATCGTAGTTTTAGGTATTTTACCGAGAGGGTTGAGAAATGTGAGGGCGTGGACAGGCACGCCGCAAGCGTCCATTCACGATATGGAGACGTCGCAACGCTTACCAGACGCCGACGCTTTAGAATCGAGAGCATTTAAAGGGCAGTTTACGTTACCGAACGTGTTTACCAAGGCGATTGATTTCGTCAACGACGCCGTGAAGAGAGGCGTTGAAAACGAGAAAGTTGGAGGAGATATGGTGTATTATCGCGAGTGCGCAGATGCGTTTTTGACGGTTGTCGACGAAGAGAGCGATGCGAAGATGTTAAATTACGATTTGATGAAGGACGCTTTGCATCCGGACAAACCGAGAGGGTACGAGGCGCTCGGGAAATGTGTTCGAGATATTTTGGATTCGTTACCGGAGAACTGGGAGTTTCAAAACGTGCGCGCGCGAGAGAGCGGCGAAATCGCGCAGATGGGCGTAGCAACTTAAAATCCGTTTGATGTAGTAATCATATGTATTGGTAATAATAACAATAATAAATCTTTTCTCTATGCAATAATACTTAATTAATTCATCGGCGTTTGTTAAAGGCGCCGCCTCTGCCTCCGCCTCTGCCCCCTCTGCCTCTGCCTCCGCCTCTACCGCCACCTCTGCCACCGCTACTCTTCTTATCGAAATGTTTCGCCGCTTTTTCGTCTACGCCACCTCTCTTTCGCTTCTTCCCTCCTTCATCTGAAGAGGAAGGCTCCGAATCCGAATCTTCCGATGATTCATCGTCCGAAGAAGACGACGATTTTTCTTCTTCTTCCTCTTCGCTCTCGTCATCATCGTCGTCGGACTCATCTTCTTCGCTCGAAGAACTCGGTCCATCATCCTCGTCTCCATCCTCGAGCTCTGCGAACTCGTCCTCGTCGTCGTCATCGCTCTCTTCTTTCTCGTTCTTGTTCTTCTTCGCTCGATCGAGCTTCACCGCCGGCATATCGTCTTCGTCGTCCTCTTCTCTCGCTTCCGCCGCCGCTTTCGCCAACTTTGCCGCTCGCTTCATGAAATCCTCTCCATCGCTCTCGCTTTCATCCTCGTCTTCCTCAAAATCATCGTCGTCTGACTCATCGAGTTCATCGTCATCCGACGACTCGTCGTCGTCTTCCTCGTCGTCGCTGAAATCGTCGTCATCAGAATCATCCTCGTCGTCGTCGAACTCGTCGTCCTCCTCGATCCTCCCGCTTAAATACACCGCTCTCCCTTTCCCGTTTTGCGTCACGGTTACCGTCTCCCCGCTGGCGAACGTCAGCCCAGTCCCGAAGGAAAACTGTTCGCACGACACGTCGCGCAAGGTTCCAATGCACAGGAGTTTCTTTTTAGTCTTCTTCTCGTCGTTTTCATCGTCACCGGTCACGGATGAAGTTTGGACGAAAATGGACGCCGCCGCCGATGGTGTGGAAGAAGACAAAGATGATACTACTGGTTGCCCTAACGCGGCTTGGCAGACGACCACGGTCGTGGCCACGTCCGGGCGGAACTTGATCGGTTTGTTGTTCGGAGGAATTTCCAAGCCGAAGAATGACGGCATGCTTATGTGTTATGTTTATTAAATACTAAGAGTCTCTCTCGCGATGGATTTGTGACGGCGAAATCAAGCAGTCAGAGAGGAAAAAAAGCGTTGAAATACAGGACGTAGAATTTTTCTCTCTGTTCACATCAGCAGAAACAGAGCGCAGTATTGAGAGGAGTGTTTGTGTTTGTGCAGAAAAGCGTGGTTTGATGATGGCTTTTAGTACGTCGTCGTTCGATTTGAATGATGTGATGTGATTGGTCATTAGTATTCGTATTACGCGTTACCCGTCGTTTCGTTCTCGTCTTGTTTTTCCTCTTCTTCTTCTGCTATAATGTAATGACGACGGCCGTGTTATTGTAGTTGTTGATGTTCATTCTTATCTCAGTCTCTGTTTGATTAAGGTTTTGCCAAACGACCGACGAGTAAGCCGACGACGGCGGCTAGAGTTGTGATCAACGGGTTGATGTTGCGCGTGGAATTTTCGCCTAAAACTCCTCCTTCGGTTGTCTTCGCAACATTCGTCTTTTTCTTAGCGTCATTCGTCTTTCTATTCTTATCGTCAATCAACTCTACGTTCACTCTCCACGGTCTCTTAAAAAAGTCCAACGCGATGTGCTGACATCGCCTGAACAACTCGTGCGCGGCTTCGACTTCGTTTTTAAAGATGGAAACCGATTCCACGGACACGCCTAACGGGACTCCGCTGTCTTTCGTTTGCTCCAAAATATCTTCGCACATGTCGCACAAAATGTCAACGGATCTTTCCACCGGCGATTTGTTCAGAGGCGTTTTCGCCGGCGTCGCGTCTTCGCTAAATATTCTCTGCTCGACCCATTCCGGGACTCGTACACCTAACCATTTTATAAAGTTCATCGTTTTCTCTCTCCCGCACGGCGCGAATGTTAAAATGATCTTCACCGGTTTCACGTTTCGCTCTTTGCACAACTTGCCGTAATCGTTGATTAACTTAATCGTCGGCTGTTGATCGTAAATAGCTTGCGTGATAAACCACTCCGCGCCTAAACTTTGCTTCTTCAACAACGTTTCGTGTTCATTTCCTTTCTTTTCGTGCCTTTCCGCGATCGTCACGCCGCCAAAGTGGCCTTTCAATTGTTTCGTCAACAAATCCGCCGCGTCTGGAATCGTCGGTCCTTTATACTCTTTACTGTGCGTCGCCCCACCGACAAAATTAAAACACATGTTCTTGGACTTCTCAACCGCGTGACTCAACCACTCGTTAAACGACGCCTTATCGCTCTCCGCCACGCACTTATACACCACCGAGGCCCTCCCTCCGGAGACTCGCTCCAACACGGTGGCAAACGCCGCCGGATCTCCAAGCTTTCGAAACGGAAACGGTCTCGCCATTTCAGTCCTACCTTCCTCGTCTTGAATGTCGTACACGATGTACCCGTCCACGGCGAGTGAGCGAGATTTGTTCATGAATTTTTCCGCGTGTTGTAACGTTTCCTCGTCCGAAGCGCCTTCTAAGGGCGGGGTCAGGCCTTTTAGAGAGAGAGTGAGAAATTCAATCATCAGTCAAGAAAAAAGCGATAAAGACATTATTCGTAAACGAGAAGAAGAGGATCGATCTTTTTGGGAGCAACAAGGGGAGAGACTCTGAACGCCCTCTCTGTTCTTTTTCTCGTCTTCTTTTGAAGCAATTATTGCCTTCTGAGAGAGGAGTGCGCGAATGAATTCTTTAATCATCATCACCATATCCAAAAGCGAGCGCAGAGAGAAATCCATCATTTCCAATCGAACGTTTACGAATATCATCACTTATTGCAGAGAAAGAAAAGAGCGCGAGTTTAAACGAGAGAAAGGAGCAGATCTGCTCGATCTTTTTGTCGTGAGATATACAAAAGAGAGTAATACTACTAAGAAGAATAAACGTACCGAAAAGAAACGACGGTCTCGATGGGTCCGCTAAAGTCTCCGCTAAAGTCGCCATTTTTTACGTTTTTTTTGTGTGGACGAATAGATAAAAATTAACAACTTTCATGTGCTCTAATGTCCTCTATTACATACGCGGATGTCAGATTTTATGAGAAACTGCTACGCGGGGGTGGTGGCGACCGTCGCCGTCGTCGTCAACGAAGAATCTTCTCCTCGGTTTTCCTCGGAGGAGGAGGAGGAGGAGTTTGGGGAGGAGGAGTTTGAGGAGGAAAAAAACTTCCGTATCAAGCCTAAGAACACGCCGTTCGTAAACGCCCAAATCAAAGCGAGGAAGATTTTCGTAAACGTCCACAAACCGCCGGATTGAAACAACTGTTTCCGCAACAACATCAAGCCGATTTTTTGTCTTCTTTTTGCTAACTGCGTTTTGCAATCGAGAATGAGGTCAGGGTCGTCGAAGTTTATTTCGCACTCTTCGTCGGCTTCGTTGTTTTCCCCTTGACTCATTCCGTTCGCTTTGGTGAGGAAGGCGAAGGCGTTGGAGACGGCGGTGCGGATGCTGAATTCGGCGATGACTTTGGCGTAGTGTTGGATGGCTAATTGGATGAGCTGCTTCTGGATTTCTTTCGGCGGAGTTAAGTTTTTCGGAGAGGCTTTGTAGATGATGGAGCGCAAGGAGCTTCCCGCGGAGGAGTTTAATAACTCGCCTCCGAGCTTTTCGACCGAGTCTTGCGCGTCCGAACGTTCGGACTCCGAGGCGGTGCTCGAGGCCGAGTTCCCGGAAGCTTGTCTCGAAAGGTCCAGGAACTTTTGCCAATCGATGTCGCCTGTTTCTTCGTCCATAATGGTGCGTTCTAAAACTTGTTTACCGTACGCCGTTCGCGGCGATAACGCGCGGAAAAGAGCCGTCGGCGCGGCGACTTCGTACATGTTCGCGCCGGTTCTCACCGCGCAGAAATCGAGCGTCGTCAACGATCGGATGACGAAAACCATGTACGGAGGTAAGTTAAACCTATATTGAGTGGAAATTTTCGTCAAATCGACGACTAACTCTGTAAAGTTGTTCCTTTGTTTCTTTTCCATCCCGTCCGGTCCGTCCATGGCTTCTCGAAACGCCCGACGAAACTCATCGTCGGTGATGACGTACCATTTTCCCGGGTCGGAGGTGTAATCCGCCACGTTTCCGTTTTCATCTTTCCAAATTTGCGCTTTATCGGGGAGCATACCCATGATGCGTAAGTTATCGATTAAATCGTCCCACTGCGCGTTTAAGATGTTCAAAATGCACGACGCCATCGCTTCTTGCTGCGCGTTGTTCACTTCGCAAATCAAACCAAAATCAATCAAAGCCAATTGGCCTTGGTCCGTATACAACATGTTCCCTTCGTGAGGATCGGCGTGGACTAATCCGGTTCGAAACAACTGCGCGGACGAGCACTCGACACCCATGCGAACCATTTTTCTTTGCTCGTCCAGGTTTAATTTCTTCATCGGTCTCCCGCTGATGAACTCTTGCGTCAAAACTCTCGTGGAGGTCAAGTTATCCCACGAGCGAGGAATTTTCACGTACGGTAAAAACTTCAACGATCTTTTGAACGCTTTCGCGTTCCTCGCTTCTAAGGTGTAATCCAACTCTCTAAAAATCCCAGCGCCGACTTCGTCTATGATAAACGGCAAATCCTCGCTCCCGTTCGCGCCGGATTCTTCCAACCACGTCAACAGTAATCGAATCACCGTACAATCTAACGCGATTCTTCGTACCATCCCAGGTCTTTGCACCTTCACCGCCACTTTCGTCTTTTGCGCGTCGTGTAACCGCGCCTCGTACACCTGACCAATCGATGCCGCCGCGATTGGCTTTTCCTTAAACTCCGAATACAAACTCGTCTCCGGATCGCCTCCGACGATGTCCTTAATAAACCTCAAACTCCCTCTATTAATCAACTCTTCCCGTATCGTCTGAAACGCCACCTCAGAATCAAACTGCTTCACGTCTTGCTGCAACGTCATCAACGCGTCCGCGGCTTCCTCCCCGATAATATCCGGCCTCGTCGACAAGGTCTGCGCCAACTTCACGAACACCGGACCGAGCTTCGCCACCACGTCTCTCAACTTCCCCGCCCGCGTTCTTTTCTCCAACGGGATGTCCATCGCATCTTCGTACTTCCAAATTGCAAGAACGGATGAAAATTGCGCGATGACTTCCCCACATCGTGCGGCTAACTCGAGAGGATTGGATTTGAAAAATTGGTTGATTTTTAACAACTTTTCCGTGTATCCCAAAGAATAGTCGAGAACGACAGCCTCTAAATTACTAATCTTTTCCCCCGTTTCGTCTTCGATGTCGTCCATGGATTTCACGACGTCTCGGACCACGTCCGGGTTGGAAATCGCCGGTGCTCTGCTTTGCGTCGTCGCGCGAACGAAAGCAGCTTTTCTTTCGCTCTTTTTCTTCGACGGCATCGTCATCGAAAGCGCGCGAGAGGATGGTGATGACGACGACGACCTTTCAGCGCTTCTGCCGCCGCCCCGGGTTACACAACATCTGTGAACAGTAATGCGTTTACTACGGAGCGTCGTGGTCGTGGTCGTGGTCGTGAACGAGTTGTTCGTGGGGGTGGTAGATCGCATCGTCGTCGTTTACGTCGTCGTCGGGTACGCGTCAAATTGTGACGAATTTATCCACGTTTTGTTGTCTGCTTTTGTAGTGAGACTCACAGAGAGAGGAAAATTTTACGAGCGAGCGAGAGATACCATCTTTCATTATTGAATAAACGATTAGCGAATAACATCTCTCTCTTTCTCTCTCTCTCTCTCTCTGTGTGTGTGTGTGTCTATCTATGCGTGTATTTCTATTCTGAGTGCATAAATGCACGAATAACAATATGTCTTTCTCTGAGCTATTATACATATTACGCGCCATCATCATCGCTCTTGTTCTCGCCGTCGACCTTTAAAAACTTTCTCTTCTTCTTTTCAGGCTTCTTTTCGCCGTTCTTCTCTCCTCGTTTTTTATCCGCTTTCGTCGGCGTGCGGAGATGTTCGGGTAAACTCTCGCGAACGGTTGGGAGTTCGGCGACGAATAACGCGGTGTGCGCGTAACCGGCGTACGCGCCGTAGATGGAGACGAGCATTTCCTCGCATTTTTTCATCATTTTCGGGGTTATGGAGAGTGGTTTGTCCTTTTGTTTTGTCGGGGTCGTTGGCGTGGATGATTCTTTGTGTCGTTGTTGTTCTGCTCCTTCTTCGTTCGCGCTTCCTTTCGTCGTCGAAGCCGTCGTTTCCATGCTCGCTAACTCTCCGTTTGGATCGAAATGTTCTCTTGCGAGCTGCCAGACGTGCGTGTCTACCGGCACGACGCTCTTCTTATCCAAAGAAAACAAAGCCGCGCACCCGGCGACTTTCGGACCGACGCCCGGTAAACTCGTCAATTCCGTAATCGCTCTGTACTTCTCTTCTTCCGTTTGCGGCGCGTCCCTTAATTTCAGTAAGTACGCCTCGCCGCCTCGTTTGACGAGTTCTTTCGCCATGGCTGGGATGAATTTTGCTCTGTATCCAAATCCTAAATCACGCAACGTTTGTTCGTCGCATTTTTCTGCCAACTGCTCGACGGTTGGAAACGCGTGATAGATTTTACTCTCGTTTATCTCTTCTTTGTCGTTCACCTCGTTCTCTTCGTCGTCGTCCCTACCACTACTACCACTACTCCTACTACTACTTCTACTACTAACATTGCACACCAACTCCTCCCCGTACTTCTCGCACAAACTCTCCACCATCTTTTTAATCCTCGCTATGTTGTTATTGCTCGAACAAACGAACGAAATCAAACATTCCGCGGGTGGTTGCCGGAGCGTCCTCGCGCCTCGCACGTACGCGCTCAGCCGTCCGAACCGGTACGGATCCGCTTTCGAGAATTGCTCGAATAAGTCTTTCAAAGGAATCGGGTCGTCTAGGTTAAAATACGCTCGCACGTCCTTCGTGACTTGCTCTTCTTCTTGTTCTCCGTTCTCTTTATCCTCGTTTTTGCAAATGTTGCTCTCGTTAGTATTCAACACGCGAAACTCGATGGTTGTTGTTTCATAAGATTTTTCCTCCTCCTCTTCGAATTCCATTCGCTCTCGAATCTGAACCACTCTTCGACCGATAACGCCCACGTACGTCGAATACTTCTTTTCATTCTCATCATTCTCATCGTATTCTTCTACTTTCTGCCATCGAAACGATTGTCCAGTCGGCAGCGTTCGATCTAAACTCAAATCATCTCTCGTCGTTCGTAACGACTTCCAATTTTCTTCGTTTTGGTTTCTCCTCTTAATACTACTCCTCTTATTCTTCATCGAGGAAGAAGAGGAAAAGATTGCGGCTCTCCTTCGCGCTAAAGCGGTCGTTTTTGTTTTCGTTGTTCTCGTGAATAATTGACGGCAGCAAAAACGGAACGAAGAACCGAGGACGAGCGAAGTCATATACGTGAAAGTGGGGGAAAACTTTGTGAGGGCAGTTTTGGTCAAGTGTGTGTCTCTGTGTGCGTGTCTCTTAAAAGGTGAAAACAAAATCTCTCACTCTCTGCTGTTCTGCCGCCGTGCTTCTTCTTCTATTCGGTGCCTCACTGTACAATATGTGGTGTATTCTTCGTCCGTTGGTTCTGGGCACCCTTTCTCTCGCAAGTAGTTTTCGCACTCGGTATGCTCGTTATACCGAGCGAAAGCGATGTCTCGCCAGTCGGTAAGAGGCGCTCTCGCCTCTTCGACTAAGTATTTGAGGCAATCGAGTTGGCCATACATTGTAGCGTTTCCCACGCAGTCACTCTTCACCTCATCAGATATCTTTCTTTCTTCGACGAAATATTTCAACATGTCCATGTGACCACCGCATGCTGCTTGTCCTGCCGCTTCTTTTTCCGTCTTTCGCGAAGGTTTCACTTTGTCGAAAAGAAATCGAACACAGTCGAGATGTCCTTTACGAGCAGCATGTTTACACGACTCTCCTTCATCACACGGGCAACCATTAGAGAAGCAGTACTTCAGCATCTCGAGATTACCTCTAAATGCTGCCTGAAGAATCGTCTTTTCATCCCACTCGCAATGTTTTACATCTCTCGCCCACTTGAGAAACTCGAGTTTGTTCGTACAAGCAACTTGCCAGCAAAACCAGGCTTGATCTCTCACTCTTCCACTTATACTTTTCTCTCCCCAACCTGTGTTATTCCACGCCCATTCCAACGTCGAGATGGATGAACATTCGTGAACACACCATTGTAATTTCAATAATAGCTCTACCCCTGCGTACGCAAGCACACTCCAACTCTCTCTATTCACCTTTGAAAAGAAAAACCGATCTGTCCTATTCAATTTCGAAATCACATGCGAGACAAACACATCCTTGTGATGCAACACCAATCCGGTCCATAACTTCGTCGGTCCAAGCTTCAACCGCTCCATATCCGCCAAAGCCTCCGCTGCAGCTTTTTCCCTCTCCTTTTTCTTCTTCCTCTTCTGCGCGCCGGAGAGGTTCTTCCCCATTATTATTCCTTTTCTTTGCCACACAGCAAATGGGGTTTTGTTGTCTCAGTCTGTGTGTTCGATTTTTTCCGATGATGTGAAAAAATACTCCACTCGCCACTTTAAAAAGCTCACAAAAGAAGAGACTGCTTTTGCCCGCGAAAGGTATACACATACACACTTTAACGACGATAGTATTTAGTGCCACTTGCACTCGTTCTCATCATCATGGGTGGAACGACAGAAGTTAAGGTACGCGCGCGCACACGACAAAGCTTTCGAAGGGTTTGGGGAGATTCTTTTCTTTTTGTTCGTAACGCCTTTTTTTTTCTCTTTCTCTCATTCGCAAGTTTGTGCATGTGCGCGCACGCGTGTACGCGCGCAAATGCGATTTTGGCGCCGCGACGATAATGCGGGTGGATGGTGCGACGACGACCCGCGGTTTTGCACGTAAACCACCGGGGTGGCTTTGAGTAAAAGCGACTTTTATTAGGAGCGTTTTTTTTTCTTAAAATTTTCTTTCTTTCACGTCTTTGACCAACCACACAACCACACAGATGATTCACAAAGGTCCGTGGGGCGAGAAAGGTACTCTCATTCCGATCGCCGTGAAGGAGGAGGATTCGAAGAACGATTTGAGAAGGAAAATTGGCGCAGCGACTGGTTTACACCCGAACGACGTGAAGTTACAGTTTGTCAGCGCGGTGCAACTTGGCGCGTCGTCCAAGTCGATGTGCGCCAAGGCGGGCATGTCGCACGGCAACTGCGGGGTGACCGAACGCATCGGTTTAGTAGCGGTAGCGGCGGAGGAAGGGGTGAAGCCGCACAAGCCTCGAGCAACGCCGTGCTTGATCGATAACAGCGGAAATTACGATATTGATGACGCAAAGTAAAGCCGTAAAAAAGTATGAGTGATCGTGATGCGCCGCGAGTACCTAAAAATGCAAGAACTACTACTAAAAAAACTAAACGCGCGTTTCTATTCTATTCAAAAAAGTACGGGTACGTTTCCGTCCCTTTCTTCTCTTCTTCGGTTGGATGCGCGGCATTAAAACACGAATCGCACCAAAAGAATGGCGAACATACCGCCATATTATCGCCATACGCCGTCGTAGTCGCGTCGTGAATCTCGCAGCACATGCACGGTTTCCGCATCTTCCTGGCTTCCGAGATGACGATTGGATAGTGTTCGCCTGAGAGTTTCGCGGTTTCCAAGTCCATGTTTGCCACTCGCACGTCGCGAAACCGAAGGATGTGATCGCACGATCCTTGATGTCTGTACAAATACGATTTTCCCGGGATGATTTCTAAATCGCTAAACGTTGTCTCGCGCATGTCGCGGCTCGTAAAATTGGACGGTTTGATTTTCTCCTTTGTCTTTTTCTTTATTGACGCGCCGTTTTCTTTTCCCTTTCCCTTTCCGTTTTCTTCTTCGCCTCCTTGATCTTCATCGCTATCGTCCAATTTCATCCCAGGACATCGAATGAAACACTTCTTCGACGCGTCCACGATACCTTTCGATAAACTGACGCTGTTCTTGCTCCTCAAATCGTCGTAAAACACATTCTCGATGAAGAAAAATCCGCTCTCGTTCGCCTCGTTCGCTTCTTTGTATCCGATGTGTTTGCTACTCCTCGCTTTCTCTTTCTCCTTTCGCTTCTTCCCAGTGCCGTTATCATCGTCGCTCTTTTTTCTCAAATCGTTTACCAACCCGTGATTGACCGCCGCTTGCCTGTAATCTGCCAAACACTCAATCTCGTCTTTCAACTGCGTCAATCGGGTATCGCCGTGCACTAAAACCTCGCAATTCAGTTTCGGATACCTCACAAACTGCCAATTATCGTACACTTCCACGTGGAGAATAACGTTACTCTTACTTTTTTCACTCTTCTTTTTCTTTGTCTTCTTCGCGTCTTCTTTGTCTTTGTCTTCTTCTCTCCCTCTTCTCTTCGCCCTCACCGGATGCCTCGCGACGCTCGCTAAATCAATCTCCCTTCTCAATCGAGGCGGCATAACTTTCGTGTGCCATTTCATCATGGACATGGTCGTGGTTATCTGCGCCTGCGAGTTCGTGTTTTCTAAGCACTCGTTTCTCTGTCCTCGCACTTTCATCGCCTTTCCCTCTTTCTTCGCGTTCGACTGCCCAATCGAAAAATCCTCCCCGATGGTGGTCAGCGGGAATTGAATTCGTTCCTTTTCCTTTTCCTCTTCTGCACCGAGTACACTCTCTCTCAAAACGAACGCTCGTTTCTTTTCCAACTCGTTATTCTTGTTGTTACTCGTATCGTCAAACTTTCTCGCTCTCGCTCTCGCCTCGTGCAAAACGTCCTCGCACTCGCTCGAGAATCCGGACACGGAGACTATTCGTCCTCGTTTCTTTTCCATCACCGTCGGAAACGTTCGCTCTATCTTAGGCGCATTTTTTGCATCGATACCCCTAGGATTGAATAAAGAAGTCTCTCTGTCGTCGTCCTCGTCTTCTTTCTTCTTCTTCTTCATCGTTTCGCGACCCGTTTCCTACTCTTAATGACGAATGTAACGCGCGAAAATCTCCACATATTTCTGCGGCGAATTGCGCGAATTGAACGACAAAGAGTAACGCGTAAACGCGAAAAGGATGACGACGCGAAGACAAAACGATGCGTAAAGACGACCACCACACCGACGGCAAAAAGATGACGACGATGCAAAAGCGTGAATACGAATGAGAGAGCTCTTTTATGCGCGTTTGTAAAGTCTTTAGAAAGAGTAAAAGAAAATCGATGCATCACCCCTAAGTGCATTGGAGATGCATTCCGCGCTGTTCTTGACATAACAACACACTTTGCGTGGGATATCGAGGCGAAAAGAAAGAAGACGCAGAAAGAAAACAAAGTCATGGAGCTGCTGAAACAACTGAACGCGATCAGAGACGCGACGAACAGAAGTTTATTAATGAATAATAATAGGACGGACAGTGAGAATGTTCCCAACACTATTCCTCCTAGAACTCCTTCTGGCGCCGGCGACGATGTTTCGGACGACGAGGAAAGAACGTGTGAGAAAGAAGAAGAAGAAAACGAAAACGAAGAGGAAAAGAAGATGAGACGGCGACCGTTCAAGTACGCGAAAGCGATATCGCAGATGATGATGCGAAAAGGAGGAGGAAAAGGAGGAGCGGGGACCGACGACGATGAAAATGTTGACGGCGATGATAAAGAAGCGACAACGAGGATAACGTGCGCGTCGCAAAACGGCGTCGCGTGCGCGTTTGGATTTGCAAACGGGGATTTGCTCGTCGCGGATGCCGAGACGGGCGAACGGGTGGCGCTGTTTAAAAGAGAGTCCTCCGAAGATGATGATGATGACGACGGCGACGACAAAAACAACGAGAACAACAACAACAACAACAACAACAACAATAGCATCACGTGCATCTCGTTTGATGCCACCGGGACGTTTTTGTGCTCTTCTTCGGCGAACGGGACGGTGAGAGTTAGACACGTGGTCGTCGTCGACGACGACGACGATGACGATGACGATGACGACGACGACGACGATGGCGCTCCAAAGACGCCAAAGTTGATAAACGCGAAGAAGAAGAAAAAAATAATTCGCGTGCACGATGACGTGGACGGCGAGACCTTAGCTGTCACGCACAAATCTTCCGTAAACTGTTGCGTCATCGACCCGAATTTCGCCAGTCGAAGGAACCGGTTCGTCATGTTTGGAGGACGTCAGTCCTCGGAATTGGTTTTGCACTGTTTCGCGAACACAAAAAACGCCTCGCAAATGACAAAAGCAAAGACGATCGTCTTACAAAAGAACGACGGTCCAATCAGAGCCGTAGCCTGGCGACACAACGTCTTAGCGTGGGCCTCCAACGCGGGCGTGCGATTGCGAGACGCGACCGCGCCGGTTGGATTAGCGAGGTGGGAGAAACCGCCAGGATCGAAAGCGAGGTTCTCGCAACGAGATCCGGTATTCGCGTGGAACGATAAGACAGTCACGACGGAAGGGTCCGCGGAGTTGATGTTGGCATGGGCAGACGCCGTGGTCGTGTTTCGGATTCGACAAAGTAGTAACGGCGGTGGTACCGGTAACGGAACTAACTCGACAACAGAAAATAGTAATAGCAAGAACAACAACGCGGGCGGTAGTAAAAACGCAGCGGCTGCGTTAATCGAAAGCATAGCGCGAAGTACTAGCAGCTCGGGCGGCGGGAACAACAAGAACACCATCACCACTGGATTATTAAGAAGTGGAACGCCGCCTCTGAAGAGCGATAATACGGTCAAACGGGTGGAGATTTGTGCGACTTTCCAAACGCCGTATTTGGTGTGCGGTATCGCGCCGTACGCGAGCAAAAAATTGGTACTTTTAGCATGGTGGCCTCCGAGAGAAGAAGACGACAACGATAACGACGAAGTCGAGAAGAAATCAGTATCGTTGTCAAATGTCGAACTCCGCATCGCGGATTGGCGCGACGAGGCATCTTGGATTGACGCCTTGCCTTTAACGACGTCATCTTCAGGCTCGGACGTCGTATTTGGTCCGGTGATATCGCCAAACACGGTGAGCATGTCGCATTACCAACCTACGGATTCAACGTCTTCTTCTTTCTCGACATCATCTGCATCGAACTTGAAATCCATCTCGTTGTTATCAAAGCAGCACGAATACCTCGTCGCGTCCTCGGAGGTTGTTTTAATCGCTAAACAACGGTCCGCGCAAGACACCGTATTCGACGCGCTCCGTCGGCAAAAAGATAACGACGACGATTCAGCGCTAGATATATGCGAAAAATACGAGCACTTAGGTGAACTTCGCAAAGGCGCGGCGTTAGCTGTAGCAGAAGCGTCCGTCACGCGCGCGTTTGACGCTCAAAACTACGCCTTGGCAGCCAAGAGATGCCCGCGCGCGTTGGGGAGAAATCCGGAGAAGTGGCGCTTTTGGGCGAAGAAGTTTGCCTCGGTGAACAAACTCGGCGATTTAGCGTTTTACGTTCCCGTAACTTCCGGTAGTAGCGATGCGGATGGAGAAGCGCCTCTGAAACGGTCGACTTACGAACTCATCTTGATGGCGACGTTGAGCGACCCGGAGACGCAGCCAACGTTTTTAGCTTTAGTGAAAACGTGGCCGGCAAAATGTTTTGACGTCGGTGCTTTGACGAGAGAAGTTCGTTTGAAAGCAGCGAGAGTGAGACGAATGATTTCGGCGCAGTCGATTGATGGATTCTTGGACGATGAGCATCACTATCATCGTCGTCGTCAAGGCAGCAAAGAAGATTCCATTCAAGAAGTAGCGTCCACGTCTTCCATGAACAACTTCGAGGAGTCCAGCGTCATGCCTTACAGCACGATGATTGGCGAAACGCAATCGATATTAGACGAAGCGTTGGCAGAATTGTACGTCATGGACGGTAAAGTTGATCGAGCGTTGGAAGCGTATCTCTCGAACGGTCGACCGCCGACGATTTCGGCGTTGGATTTCATCGACCGGAGAAATTTAGGTGGCTCAGTCCCGATTGATAAAATCGGTGAATTGTTCGTGGCGGATGCAGTGAAAGCGGCGAAAGTTTTCGCGGCGTGCGAGTGTAAGAGTGATGATTTTTACCATCACAACCATCACCATCTCGGCGATATGAGCGAGAAACAAGTAGCGGCGGAGGACGCCATCATCCCGGACTCGATCGTGCTTTCCGAACTCGACCGATGCGACGAGTTTACCGACGAATCCGAGCGACGAGACGCTCAACTTAAGTATCTCGAAGCGTTGTGCGACCTCGATCCGGATCGGTATCACATGCATCACGAAGCGGTGTGTCGACTCACGGCGCAAAGGAACCCGAAAGAGTTGTTGTCGCGATTGGTCAAATCCGCGAGGTTTATTCCAGACCAGTTACCTTTAGAGCTTTCGAGAAGAGAGAAGAAGGACATTTTTGACGCCCAAACGAAGAAGTTCTTCTCTGGAAATTTGAACGATCCAAATGAAACGTACTGTTACGTCCCAGACGCGTACGCGCACGCGTTAGCGAGGAACGGACGCGTGCTTGAAGCGTTGGACGTGATTGTCACTGAACTCGGCGATATTTCAGGGGCGTGCGAATTAGTCAACGCCGTCACCGCGGAGTGCACCGACGAGGAAAAGAAACTGTTTTGGAGGAAAATTATCGAGTTGGCGCAAAAAAGCGATAAAGAAGCAGCACTGTTGTCCTCCTCCTCCACCTCCTCCTCCTCTTCTTCTTTCGCTCTTCTCCTCCAGCGCAAATCTTCCGAAAAGAAGAAAAAGCCGCCGATTTTGTTCAACGCCGAGTTGATTGAAAACGCGCCGATTGGCGTCACCATCGACAAAAGTTTGAAGAAGAATCTGGTCAAAATCGTTTCCGAGACGAGACGAGAGAGCGAAAAATGGTCGAAAATGCGCGGGAAAGTCGCCAAGGAAAAGATGGAAACCACGCGTTTGCGAGTGGAGTGCGGCACGAGAGCGTCGCCGAGAGACGGGGTTCGATTCGTCGTGAAACCAAAAGAGAAGAAGAAGAAGAAGCAGAAGAGACCTAATGCTGCTGCTGTTGCTGCTGCTCCGAATTAATCTTCTACTAGCATTTGTATTCTTATTGTTATTCGTATTCTTATTAAACTACTCCTGGGTACTTAGCACCGCGCGTCAATACATCGCTTCCCTATTGCTCTCACGAATTTGCTTCAGATTTTGCCTGCTGACGAGATGTTTTTCAAGCGGCTCTTGCTCATAAAAAACCACAACTACACCTCCAACGACGGCAAAAAAGCGTTGCTGTTGTTCTCGTCGTTGTTTCTTCATGGAAAAAGGAGCAGCAATAGCATCAGCAACGCCGCTTATCGGGGGTGTTCTTCTTCGAAATCATTCTCAACGGTTTCCCCAAACAACGCGGGGAAAAGTTCTTCTGAACAGCATCGTCGTTTCCTCGGGGGCGGGTTAGCGGCGTTAGGGGGCGCGCTCGCCTATTATTCGTTACCGACGAGTGACGAGAACGACGAGAACGATCGTCTCGCGAAAGATCCGAGAGACGATAGATCGAGTTTAACGCCGCACGAAAAGGTTGCCAAATTGCACCATTTTCTGGGCGACGAGAATAGAATTTTAGCGCACGCGAAACCGCTCAAATCGGCAGATGCTCCCGTTCATTTTGGTCTCTTTAGCGACGGCGAAATATCGAGGAAAGAAAAACGACGTTCGGTGAGAAAAGAGTCCGGGGAAACGATCGTTTTGAACGTCCCGGATGCGTACATCGTCTCCGCGTCCACGGCGGCGAGCGACGAAGATTTGGGCGAGACGTTTACGAAGATGTTGGACGAGAACAAAATCGACACTCGACAAGCGACGCAGATGTTTGTTTTAGCGCAGAGAAGATTGAAAAGCGAGAGCGGGTGGAAAGCGTACGTGGATTTTTTACCGAGGAGGATGGATTTAGTGCCAATGTTTTGGACGGAACGAGAGATTGAGAGAGGATTGAAAGGGACGGTGTTGTACGAGATGGTGAAGACGCAGAAGGCGAGATTGAAGGAAGAATACGAAACTGTGGTGAAGGACGCGTTCGATGCGAACGTGTTGCCAAAACTGAAAGAGATCATACCGTCCTCGTCTTCGAGTGTTTTTGTGAGTTTGTTCGGGGGAAACGCCAACGATACTTCTCCGCTTTCTTTTGAGGAATTTTTGTGGGCGAAGGCTTTGTTCTGGACGCGAGCGCTGACCATTCCTATCGAAAACGGTCGAGTCATTGTCGAAGCGTTAGTCCCTCTGGTGGATGCGTGTAATCACTCCACGAAGAAACCAAACGCGCGGTATCAACTCTCGAACGATTTGAAATCCGTGGAGTTACGCGTGCCTTCCAAAATTGAAGACAATATGACCAGCGAAGACGAGATTAAAATAACCTACGGCGTTGAAAATTTAGAGCGAGCTTTTTTCACGTACGGATTCGTCGACGAGGACGTGATGAGCACGATTTTACCGTTCGTTTGGAGCGACGACGAAGATACGAAAACGTACTCGAGTTGCTTAGATTTGAAACGGTTACCGAAAATCGTTCAGTTAGATTTGGAAAACGCTAAAAAAGGTGCGAGCGCGTTCTCCGGCGATCCCGAGGTGAGAGAGGCGTTGCGGATTTTAGGCATGCAAGGCGAACAGTTGGCGATGGAGCTGAGAGCGTTATTAGGGGTTAAAGAAACGTTAGCGTTGACACCTGCGGAGAGAATTTCTAAGCAAGAACGCGCGAATCAACGGAAAAAAGGAAGATTGTTTTCTTCGTTTGGGAGGAGTAAAAAAAATACCGTCGACGCGGATGAAATCGTCACCGACCATCGACGTTTGGAAAATAGAGGATTGAAACGTGCCATTGAAACGGCTTTGAAACATTTAGATGAAACCGACGAATCGGAAGAAAAAATAGGCAGCAAAGAAGAAAACAACAAGGAAAAAGGAGATCCGACGACGTCCGCGCGACGAATGGAAGAGGCGAAACGGTACCGAAAGAAAGTCAGAGAGATTTTACAATCCTACTTAGAGGCGTCGTCGAAGCATTGGAAGCTGTAGTAGCGCACCAGGTAAAAGAGTACTCGTATCGTATAAATATTTTATATAAAAAATTAAAGCTCATCCTTCTTCTCCTCCTCCTTTTCCGCATTCTTCTTTCTCTTCTTCTCATCTTCTTCATAAAACTGCATCTCTTTTGCTAACATTTCGTCGTATTTCTCGTCGCCCCAGGCGGCTCGGGTCAACGCGGCTAAAAGAGATTTCTCGCGACGCGTCCGGAAATCAATCTTCTTGCTATTTCCCTCTTCTTCCTCGTCGTCTTCGATATCGCTCATCGATACGTCCTGTCCTAACTCCCAGACGAATATACCTTCACACACGTCTTCAAACAATCGGCACATCTCCACTTTCTTCCTGATTAAATCTTTGCCGTTGAACCACACCTCGACGCCGTCTTTCGATTTTGCCACGTTCGTTTCGTCCTTCAATTCGTACTCATTATCTCGCAGTACGTCCCCGTACGGCCGCCACTCCGGAGCCGTCGATGCATCTTCCGGTATCGACCTGCCGTAAAACGGCACACCGAGCCGCATAATCTTCCCCCCCGTGAACGAATCCTGCGCGTAATTCAACGTCTGCGTCGCAAACTTCAAATTCGCGTGCCCGTCTCGATCGTCCAAATCGTACGCCATCGCGTGTAAACCATCCGCGAACTCCGAACATTCCAACATCTCCAATATCTGCTCCTGGTTTTCGTTCGGGTAATACGCAATGCTTATCTTCTTCGTCCTGTCGTGCTCCCGAAAATCCTTCTTCAACGCTTTCGCGAACTTTCCCAGATTCCGCCACTCCGTCTCGTCGTTCGGGTACGACCAGTTCAAATCGATCCCGTCAAAGATATCCTCGTACTGTTCGTACAAGAAACTGGACACCGATTTCACGAATTCCTTTCGCATCGCTTTCGTGCTCGTCGCTTTTGCAAAACCGTTCGTTCGTGAAGATCCGCCTATCGTTACGTGTATTTCGCACTCGAACCGTTTCTTGGCATTTTTCAGCCTTTCGAGATTCAATGCCGACGGCAATCTGTCCAGCTTCTCCAACTGTCCGTTTTCGTCCACCTCGATGGAGAAGAGAAGAATCGCATCTGTTCGTGCGCATAAAGCGTTTACGATGCTTTCGGAGGTTGTTTCGTTCGCGATTCGCCAGTCTGGGAGGTACCCGAGAACTTTGATTGGATTCGTTAATGTCTTTCGGGAAGAATCCAAAGAAGCGTTTGCAAAGACAAAGAAGAAGAATACAAAGAGAGAAGAAAGGACAGAAGACGCTTCAAAAAAGCGTCTCTCGAAGAGAGAGTAACGACTTCGAGTGCTCCTCCCGCGTAAACGCCGCCTTTGCTGATGATACTCGCGATCATCCACCCCCATCGTGTGTTCGTACTTCTGACGTCTTTTCTCTCTCAACAGTCTACTCTCAGAGCAACATCGACACCGCTCATTTAGGGTCTCATTTGCAACCCTAAATATAAGCTGAAAAAAAGAGCAAAACGTCGGTCTTTTGTCTTGCACTTTTTAAGCGCTTTGTTTGGGTGTACTGCTACTACTGCTGCTGCTGCTGCGCGTAAGAGAGAACTTTGAGAGCGAGGAGAGAGGACAAAAAGCAGACGAGAGCGCGCGCGAGAGAGAGCTTTTACTACTCTTTGTTTTTGTTTTAGTGTTATTACAGTGTCTCTCTCGTTTGTTGTTGTGAGCATCTCTCTGTTTCTACTTGAGATATAATTGGAAAGAACAATGACGACGACATTAATTCATTGCGCCGCCGCGACCACGAACACGACAAACAGCACAAAGATGATGACAGGAAGTAAGGGGTTACTCGCCTCGAAAGATTCTCGAACGCGGATAAAAGTTGTGAAAGTTGCTTCTTATTACGGCGGGAGGAAAGGAGCATTTCGATGCAATGCTAAAAACCCTTCCGATGGTGGCAAAGGAGGCAAAAACGGTGCGGGCGAGAAAAAATTAAGAGGGGCGAAAGCTTTGCAAAATAAAGCAGTCTCCGAACCACCTTCGTCTCAAGGACGCCAATCTGATCTCACGCCTGCGTTTATCTCCCCGTCGCAGTTCACCGAGATGCAGTTGTCGACGTCGCAGATGAAAAATTTGGCCTCGCAACGCCCGACGGATCAAACCTTTGTATCGCAATTCGCCGCCGACGAACCGAGGAAAGGCGCGGATATTTTGGTCGAAGCGTTGGAAAGAGAAGGCGTGGATTGCGTGTTTGCGTATCCAGGCGGCGCGTCGATGGAAATTCACCAAGCGTTGACGCGTTCGACGACTGGGATCAGGAACGTGTTGTGCAGACACGAACAAGGCGAGGTCTTCGCCGCGGAAGGGTACGGAAAGGCCACGGGGAAAATTGGCGTGTGCATCGCGACGAGTGGACCGGGCGCGACAAATTTAGTCACCGGGTTAGCGGACGCGTTGTTGGATTCGGTGCCGATGGTTGCGATTACCGGTCAAGTACCGAGAGCGATGATTGGTACGGACGCGTTCCAAGAGACGCCGATCGTGGAGATTACGAGGCAGATTACGAAACATAACTATTTGGTGATGAACGTGGAGGAGATTCCGAGGATTATTCGCGAGGCGTTTTTCTTAGCCGCGAGCGGAAGACCCGGACCGGTTTTAGTGGACATCCCGAAAGACGTGCAGCAACAAATGAGCGTGCCGTATTGGTCGCCGAAAGTGAGTTTGAACGGGTACTTGTCTCGATTGCCGATTCCGCCGAGTTCGCCGCAAATCGACCAAGTCATGGAGATGATCAAGAATGCGAAGAAGCCGGTGATTTATTCCGGTGGCGGTTGCTTGGATGCCTCCGACGAACTGACACAGTTTGCAAAACAGGCTGGGATTCCGATTTGCTCGACATTGATGGGTTTAGGCGCGTTCCCGGAGAGCGACGATTTGAGTTTGCGCATGTTGGGTATGCACGGCGCGGTGTACGCGAACTACGCCATCGATAACGCCGATTTAATGTTGGCCTTTGGCGTTAGGTTCGACGATCGCGTGACTGGTAAATTAGACGCTTTTGCCTCTCGCGCGTCCATCGTGCACGTGGACATTGACCCGGCTGAAATCGGCAAGAACAAAAAACCGCACTGTTCCATCTTTTCAAACATCAAACCGGCGTTGAGATTGTTGAACGAGAAAATGAGCAGAGAGACAAACTTACCGGACTTTTCCGCCTGGCGAAACGAATGCAACGAACAAAAGAAGTTGCACCCATTCCCGATGCCAAACTTGCAAAACGACGAGATTTCACCGCAAGCGGCTATTCAGTTGTTGTACGAAGTGACCAACGGCGAGGCGGTGATTTCCACCGGCGTCGGTCAGCATCAAATGTGGGCCGCGCAGCACTATTTGTTCGACGAACCGAGAAATTGGTTATCGAGCGGTGGTTTAGGTTCCATGGGCTTTGGTTTACCCGCAGCTATTGGTGCCGCCGCCGCGAGACCGGATAAAGTTGTCGTCGATATCGACGGCGACGGGTCCTTCGTCATGAACATTCAAGAGTTGGCGACGTTGCACGCCGAGCAGTTGCCGGTCAAATGCTTCATTTTGAACAACCAATATTTAGGCATGGTCGTACAATGGGAGGACCGATTTTATAAATCGAATAGAGGACACACGTACTTAGGGTCTCCAGACCACGAAGAGTACCACGAAACGAAAGACGAGTCGATGATTTTCCCAGACTTTGTGACCATCGCAAAAGGATTCCGCGTCCCCGCGGAGAGAGTGACGAAAATGAGCGAATTGAAAGGCGCGATTGAACGCATGGTGAACACGCCGGGGCCGTACTTGTTGGACATCATGGTGCCTCACCAAGAGCACGTGTTACCGATGGTTCCAGGTGGGGGTTCGTTTAAGGACACGATCACCTCCGGCGACGGGCGAACGGCCTCGGATTTAGGCAAGAAGATGGACGGTCTGTAGACGCGATTGAAAGAGAGAGAGAGATAGAGGCGGCAACGCCTTTGACGCTCTCGCCGTTTTTGATCAACTTAACGACGCCTTGTGTAAAAATTATATTTTCTTCATTACTACTTACTGGTACATTTCATCTACATCACATAAAAATACAAAAGCGTTTGTTTGCTATCGATCAATCAATCTATATCGATCGTTATTCTATTTGCGGACTAATTCTATATGCACATGTTTATATTTCTCTATTGTTGCGCGTCTTGTTCTCGCGGTTCGTTCTCGGGGGCCGGCTCTTCCTCCTCCGGCTCCGACTGTAAAAGTGGTTTCGTCGACACTTGAGAATCCATCAAGCCGGCGATTAATCCGTCCTCTTTCTTTTCCTCGCCTCGTTCTTTTGCTTTTTCTTCTTCAGAAGAAGAAGAAATAGAAGGATGCGCCTCTCTGCTTCCGCTCAACAAAGGCGACATTTTTTCCACGAATATCTTCGCCTCCTCCCTCTCCTTGGCGTCTAAAATCTTCCTCTGTCCGTGAACGAAGGACAAAATCCCGTTCCACCCGAACCCGACGATGTTCATGAACGGAATCGTCAAGTGCCTCGGAACGACCCAGAAATTGAACATTTGCGCGGGTACCCAGACGATCCACAAAGCGCGCATGGTTTCAAACACCGTATCGTTCCATAACGTTTTCAAAGTCCCGTAAAACTCTCCCGCGCTGGTTTTGTTTTCCGACCACATCTTAATCGCCAAGAACGTTGGGAAGTATACAAAAGGCGCGACGAAGAGTTGATCCGCGGCAACGATTGCCCCAGTCGCGCCTGGAATCCCCATCTTTGGTTTCATCACCCCGTACAGCGGTTTCAACATGTGATTGTACAAAGAGTACTGAAACGCGCCTACGTACGCCACGCCGAGCGCGAAGAAACACCCAACCCTCTGATAATCCAAATGCGTGTTCCCTTCCACGAATATTTGGACGAACGCGTCTGAACTGACGCATTTAAACACACTCGTCGCCAAGGCGGCTAAAAAAGGCTTCTCTAAAAACACTTTCTCGTACAAACACATCCAATATTCCTTGTACCATCTCAACGTCGCCGGATGAAACAAAACGTTCGGAAATTTCACCCCGGCGTGACGTAAAGAACTAATCGGGTTCGGTGGTTTCTTATACGCTCTGGCCACCGCATCTATGGTCGCGTAATCGATCACTTGCTCGGTTTTTTGCCAGTACGGGTTAAAGAAATACGACGACGGCGCCGAGGAACCGCCTCCCTCTACTCCCGCTTCCGCTTCCGTCGTCGGATGATTTTGTTGATTCAAACGTTGTTGTTGGGTCCTTCTGCTCAATTTACTATTACTGCTACTAAAAGACGACCAGTACTCGTTCAAAGTCTTCCTCGCGTTTTCGATCCGACCAAACGCGCTGGTAGGAGTAGTACTACTACTACTCGTACTCGTCTGTTGTGCTCCGTAAAAATCCTTCTTATTCGAGCGAATTTGTTGTTTTGCAACCACGTCTTCTCCTCTGTGTACTCCTCCTCGTTTCATCCGTTCGACGACGAGTTTCCTCGCGTCTTTGAGAACCTCCGAGGCTGTTCGTTTCGTGCTCATGAATAATCTTCTCGTCGTGGAATCTTTCCCGTGGGGGAGCCGCCAACGAGTAATCCGAGCAAGAAGAAGACGAGATAAGAGATGCACAAACGACGACCGCAAAGAAGATGAACGCAAAGATGGGCTGTATAGCGCAGGTGTGCGTGTCGTGCGCGTAACGGAGAAAGAAAGTAAACCTTGTTTCGTATAAAAAATGGTGGTGTTAATGGTGTCTTATCGCGCTTAAATTCTCGTTTTTTGTGACGTCTACCACTTGGAAAATGTGAGAAAATACGCGAAAGCGACATTAATGATGCGGCGAGAAGAAGATCTCTTTAGCTCTCTCTCTTTTTCTCTCGCTGTAACACTACTACTTTACTCCTCTGTCATCACAGGTCTAGTTGTTGCCCTCTTGTTCTGTTTATTTCTGTTTTGAAAACGCGCGGACGTGGAAGCTCAGGGTGACCTTCCTATGCGGCGGTTCTTCGTGTACTCCTACTCCTTCTCCTCCTCCTCTTTCTGCGCTCGCTGAAGCGCTTGTTTTTGCCACGGTGTTGTTCGAGTTCCAATAGTTGCGCGCGGCATTTAAGGACGCATCTGTTTGGTGGAACCCGGACGCGCCCATTTTTAGGAGGAGTTGAACGTCTTGCGAAGACATCGGAACGGCGCGTTCGATGATTTCGCTACTACTATTACTATCACTACGACTACTACTTTCAATTGGCGCTAAGGACGTCAATTCTTTGAGTTGCTTTTCGACGCGTTCGGATTTGTTGTCTTCGATGTTGAGACAAATAACCCCGCGTTCTTTCGCCTCGTTCGAGCGCAACTCCTGTAAATGCAAAGGCGACGGAGAGACGACGAGGAACGTGCCTTTTTCTTTCATCGTTCTTTCGATTTCTTTTCCGTTTCGAGGCGCAAAGACGCTCAAAGAAATGTCGACGCTGTCGTCTTCCATCGGCACGTCGTTCGCGTCGGCAACGGCAAAGAAGAATTCCGCCCCGTTTACTTTTTCTTCTACAATTCTTTCATCTTCATTAGCAGTAGTAGTTATCATCATTCGTTTCGCGGCGACTCTCACCGCTTCTTTACTCGCGTCGATGCCGATAAATCTAAATCGAACGTTCCGTTTCCTCGCTCTTTCGCGCAGCGATACGACTTCATCGTTTTCCCCAAACACCAACCACCTCGAAATCTTCTCCAACCAGTACCCGTCGCCGCACCCGATGTCTGCAATCGTAACAAAAACCACTTCTTCCGCCTCTTCTTCTTCTTTCCTCTTATTGTTCTTCATCTCGAGCGCTTGTTCCGCTCGCGCGCGTTTCTTCGCCTCCAATTTTTTCCGTCGAGGACCAACTTTAAAGCCACTATTAGTATTCCCATCCTCGGGATGATGTTGCGTTTTCTCGCTCTTCTCGCTGTTGCTACTCTTTATACCATTGCTCTTCTCATCGTCAGCGTTTTCCTCCTTTTCTTCGCTTTCAAGGCATCGAGACACCGCCTCCAGCACTTCTCGTTTCAGTTTCTCTTCGAAGAGAAAATCAAACGTTTTAGAGTCGAGAAACTGTTTCCGGCTTTGTACCATCTCTCGAGTATCTCCTGTTACTGTTCTTGTCGTCAGTAAGTGCGCGAATCCTTCTCTCGCGATATCTATCGAGTGCTCGTTTGGGCAGCGTAATGCCATCGAGTGCTTCGTCAACGGTTTTGCGCACGTGGGACATTTGAACGGCGAAAAGGAGGAGGAATGAGAAGCGTACGAAAAGCATTTCACCTCGTTTCTTTTACTGCTGTTGTTTCTTCCTTTTTTCCTCCGAGAAGCGATTGTTGTCGGGAGGAGGAAAGAAGAAGACGACAGTAACATCTTAGTAACGTCTTATTCTCTGAGGAGAAAAGGGAGTTATGAAGGGGAGAAATACAGACTCATTATTAAAGAGTAAGAACGAAGCACTTACGAGTAAGAAATACGCACTCATCGAGCTCAATTTGAGTAAGAAATACAGACTTACACCCTAAACTCTTAGTACGTACTTCTTACTCTCTTCTGCCTGCGTGTGAAAATGCATCAGATTTTTTTCCCGCCAAAATCTCTCCTCGTTCAAAGCAGATACAAACGTAATTTACTGCGCGCGAATAATAAACTACTCGCCTTTCGCGACGAACGCCTCCTCTCTCTTTCGAATTATTCAAAACGACGACCATTTACACGGCAGAGAGTCAGAAGAGAGATGAAGAAAAAGAAGCTCTCAGAGAAGGAAAACGATGAAGAAGAAAAAGATGAATCTAAAATCGATTCATTTTTGCATCCAATCGATGCGTCGTTGACACATCTCGCCTCGAAAATCGAACGAGTCTGCTTCCCGTCTTTACGAG
>Ga0255779_1000260_pt1 | contig 68268 bp, 57 predicted proteins | sample 011ome_21_FD_179977 | JGI IMG/M metagenome (GOLD analysis project Ga0255779, IMG submission 179977) | Coastal salt marsh microbial communities from the Groves Creek Marsh, Skidaway Island, Georgia - 011508AT metaG (version 2) | ecosystem: Environmental > Aquatic > Marine > Intertidal zone > Salt... | reverse complement strand
TTAGACTCACTCAATCGAAATGCCATGCAGCCATATGGCTCACGCACTGTTCAAACGCCAAATTTCAGTCGCTTTCAACAGCGTGCGATTACCTTTGATAATCATTATGTTGGCAGCCTTCCTTGTATGCCTGCACGCCGTGATCTTCATACCGGACGCAATCATTTTCTGCATCGCAGTTGGGGGCCGCTGGAACCGTTTGATGATTCCTTTCCCGAATTGCTGAAAGCAAACGGTTTCTATAGTCATTTGATCACTGATCATCATCATTATTTTGCCGATGGTGGCGCGACATACCATCAGCGTTTTTCGTCTTGGGAGCTGGTGAGGGGGCAGGCAATTGACCGGTGGAAAGCCGAGGTAGAGCCTGATTTAACCACTCTCAAATCGGCGTATCATCCGGTCCAACATCACCGTACAAACTATATGATCAACCGGCAGTCAATGACGAAGGAAGAGGATTACTGCGCGCCACAATTATTTAAAATGGCGGATGAGTTTTTGCAAAAGAATTATCAGGCGAATAATTGGTTATTGCAGCTAGAATGTTTCGATCCACATGAGCCCTTTCACGCGCCACCAAGGTTTCGCGAACTTTATCCGACAAGCTATGAAGGGCCAATTCTGGATTGGCCGATCTATGATAGGGTGACTGAAACGCCAGAAGAAATCGCCGAGCTTCGCGCCAATTATTCGGCGCTTGTTACCATGACGGATGAATACTTTGGGCGCTTATTAGATGTTTTTGACGCGCATGATCTTTGGTCTGATACGGCGTTGATTCTGACCACTGATCACGGGTTTTTGCTTGGTGAGCATGATTGGTGGGCAAAAAACCGGATGCCGGTATATGATGAAATCGCGCATATCCCGTTGCTTATATATCATCCTGATTTTGCTGATTCTGGCGGCACACGGCGCAAATCATTAACCCAAACTGCGGACATCATGCCAACCATCCTTGATATGGCGGGGCTGGCGACCCCTGATGATGTTACTGGAAAATCTTTGCTGCCACTATTGACCAAAGATGATGAGTGCCGTGACAGTTTAGTCTTTGGTTATTTTGGCGCTGCGGTGAATGTTTGTGACGGGCGTTATAGCTATTTTCACTATCCTGTGGTGGATGCGGCTGAACATCTGTTTGAATACACGTTGATGCCAACTAGAATGACAACGCGCTTTTCGATCCGGGAATTGCTTGATGCAACATTGCATTCGTCATTTTCCTTTACCAAAGGTGTGCCGGTTCTAAAGCTGCTACCAAAAACTGACCATGGCGGCGTGCCGGTAGAGGTGCAAGGCATGCCATTTTCCGATCAGCAGTCGCAGCTCTTTGATTTACAAACCGATCCTGGACAAACAACGCCGATCGATGATCCAGAAAAGGTGGCGCAAATGTGCCAACTCATTATTGATAATATGGTTAAACTTGACGCGCCTGCTGAAGCCTATAGCCGCTTTGGTTTTGCGCGTCCAGACGGGGGTGTCAAATGAGTCATCAGCCAAATATCCTGCTAGTGATGGCTGATCAACTGGCAGCGCAAGCTCTGTCAATCTATGGCAATGGGGTCTGCAATACACCTAATCTTGAACGGCTTGCCGCGCAAGGCGCCGTCTTTACCAATAATTATTCGAACAACCCTTTATGTGTTCCCAGCCGGGCATCAATGCTGACGGGACGATTAAGCCCTGATATCGGGGTTTATGACAATGCAAATGAGATCGCATCATCACTGCCAACGATGGCGCATTTCATGCGTGCGCAAGGCTATCAGACCTTTTTATGTGGCAAGATGCATTTTATTGGGCCTGATCAGCTTCATGGGTTTGAAGAACGTCTGACGACTGACGTTTATCCAGCCGACTTTCAATGGATTGCAGATTGGTCGGCTGGCCCGGCCTTTGTGCCATCAGGTACGGCTCTTAATGGGGTTGTTGAGGCTGGCCCCTGTATACGAACCATGCAGGAAGATTATGACGATGACGTGGCGTTTCAGGCCTCTCGTAAAATCTATGACCTTGCCCGATCAGACGATAAGAAGCCGTTTTTTGGGGTGGTTTCGTTTACCAGCCCGCATACACCCTTTAATGTTTCGCAGCGCTACTGGGATCTCTATGATCACAAGGATATTGATTTGCCAGCCGTGTCTGAAATTCCCTTTGCCGCGCTTGATTATTTTTCGAAGGCTTTGTTCTTCGCACATGGTCGGCACCGCCATAGCATAACTAAGGATCATCTGCTAAATGCACGCCATGCCTATTATGCGATGATTTCTTATCTTGATGAAAAACTTGGGCAGATGCTGGATCAATTGGACGAAACGGGTTTGCGCGAAGATACAATTGTCATTTTCACATCAGATCATGGTGAGATGATGGGCGAGCGTGGAATGTGGTTTAAACAATGTTTTTGGGAATGGTCAGCACGTGTACCTCTAGTTATATCGGGTGGGCGCGTTGCAAATAATATGCGAATTGATGCGAACAGCTCGCTTATTGACTTGCTGCCGACATTTATCGATTTTGGCGGAAAGGATACAGCGCTGCTTCGCCCGGCGATAACCGAGTTAGCTGGGCATAGTCTCATGCCACTTCTGACAGGTAATGCGAGTATAGCGGCAGATTATGTGATCGCTGATTATTTGGCGATTGGACCGTGCGTGCCATGCCGTATGGTCAAAAAAGGTGAGTATAAATATATTTTTACCCATGGCCACCCTGATCTTTTGTTTAACCTGGAGGCTGACCCCGATGAGCGCGTTAACCTTGCCGAATATGCGTCCCATGCGCCAATTCTTGCCGTGCTTAAAAAGATTGGCATGGATGGCTATGATCCGGACATGCTGATGGCCAAAATTGTCGCAAGCCAGCGTCGCCGGAGCTTTATTGCCAAGGTGCCGGGCAAAAAACCAGATTGGGATTATGTGGCATTTCAGGGGGATGCTGAGCGCTATGTTCGGCGTGATGGCGTCGATGCGACAAAGTCACGGCTAAGATTGCCGCAGGCCTCAACGATACCACCAGACTTGCCAGAACTTTCATCAACAATGATCGACTGCATGATGCGCGGTGAAATTGACTTTCAAAAGTAACAGCGCTTCAAATCTGTTATTGGACCTTTACTATCTGCCCATGATCTCCAGTTTATCAGCAACGGCCGTCAGGCCAAAGCTAGGTAAAGGAAATTAATCCCGCCACCAAACGCCATCAAATCGACCAAGATTTCATGGTTATGGTTGGTCATTTTCTTGAGTATTACTTTGCCAAGCATATTGCCCGGTATTGTTGCTGCACCACCAATCAGCCCTAGGATTAAAACCTCTTGCCCGATCAGGCCGATGCTGCCGAATGTGGCGGCGCGTGCAACATGGGTCAGCGCAGCAATCACCGCAAGCGTGGCAACAAAGCTGGTCCGCGATAATCCATAGCCAAGCATAAAGGGAACAAGCAGCAGCCCCGGACCAGTTGATGATCCGGCCAGAAATCCAAAAACGCCACCAACCCCGCTTAACATGCCTCGCGATGTTTTGATTTCATATGATTTGGCGATTCGTCGAATGGGAATGGATGCCAGAACAACGCTTCCCAGCATCAAGGCAATCATCTTTGGTTCGAGTTGGGCATAAAAAATGCCGCCAAGTACAACCATAGGTACCGCTGGAATTGCAATGCGGCGAAATGCATCGCGATGAAAACTGGCACGATTGATCCAGGCGCGCGACACGCTACCAAATAAAAGCATGATCGCCAAGACCGGCATGACCGAGGTGATGCCAATAATTGGCGTAAGGAAAACCGCTGGTAACAGCCCGCCCGCAACACCGGTAATGCCCGTGATGCCTGCGGTAACAAAGGCAATCAGGCAAACCAGAAGAACATCCATTAGTTCCAAATCAAATACGCCTTAGATTAAAGATTGCGATGGGAAAGCTGGCAGGGTTGTTCAATTCCAGCAGCAAGACATACTAAAAGGCGTTTGTGGCAAGCACCGCAAGAATTAATTGGTTTTGATCATTGCGGTTTTTGCTTTTGGTCAGGCAGCAGCAGGGGCGCTTTCATCTTGGATTTGCGTTCGGTGCATAAGCCGGTCTTGGGCTGGGTCAAGATCGCCGCGCATATGAAGCGTGTAACGATTATCCCAAATCACAATATCCTTTGGTTGCCATTGCTGTGCCCAATGATGCGGCCCATTTTCGATATGCTGCCAAATATCATCCAAAAGCTGGTCGCTTTCTTCATCCGATAGCCCGACAATCCATGCATTGGGGCGGCGGCCGACATAAAGCGATTCCTTGCCGGTGGCATGATGTCTGATTACCAGCGGGTGTATCGCACCCGGGCGGCTCTCATTGTCATAATTTTCGTCAAATCCGGCCCGCAATTGTCCAGCCGAATTGCGCGTTGCATCATGTTTGCATGACCGGCCTTTGATTTTTTCACGCAAGGCATTAGGCAAAGTTTCATAAGCGCGATTGAGATTGTAAAAATGCGTATCGCCGCCGGTGGCTGGGGTTGTCAGCCCGTACAGAATGCTAGCCTTAGGTGGTAAATCCTTATAGGTCATGTCCTGATGCCAAACCAATTCTGAATTGCCAAGCCCACCAATCGGAACGCCGCCTTGAACAATATTCGAAACCACCGCAATTTCTTCGCGTGTTGGATGATAGCTTCCGTTAACAGGTCGTGTCGGCGCCTTGTCGAGGCCGCCAAAATAGCGTGAAAACCGCACAAATTGTTCTTCGGTTAAGTTTTGATTGCGAAAGCGCAGAACCAAATGTTTGTCCCACGCGTCAATCACGCGATCAAAAACGGCACTATCAATTTCCTGCGTTAAATCCAGACCAACAATATCGGCACCAAGCGCGGCACCCGATGGAATTACGTCAAAACTGTCATTCGCGTTCATAATTACCTCAGTTTGATTCATTGAAGAAAAAATAGACTAAATGAAATAAATGATGATAAAAAATGAAAAATAACCATATAACTATGCGTAAAACACATAGGTAGATAAATGAAGCAACCTCCCTTTCGTTGGATCGAGACATTCCGCATCATTGCTGGCGCTGGCAGCATGACCGATGCGGCTAAAATTCTTGGCGTTGACCAATCAGCGATGAGCCGTCATGTCGCTTCACTCGAGAGCCAGCTCGGCATCAGCCTGTTTGACCGGAGCAAGCGCCGGTTAAGACTAACCGCTGAAGGAAAATTGCTTTTGGCCGAGGCGGATTCGGCAGCCGAAGCCTTGAATCGATTTGTGCGAAAGGCAAATCAGATCCGGCAGGTTTCAGACGGTCATCTGCAAGTCTTAACCTCGGCAACATTGGCGCGTGGCCTGATGCCAAAAGCATTGCGCATTTTCAAAGCAAAGGCGGCGCGTGTTTCAGTCAATATCGAAGTCGTTAGTCGGGGCGAGTTAGAACGGCGCATCGAGGGTCAGCAATTTGATCTATGCGCTGTGGCATTGCCTTTTACCTATCCAAGCGAACATATGGTTCACATTGGCCGATTTCCTGGTGTCTGCATTCTGCACAAGCAGCACGAATTGGCCAAACAGCAAAAGATAAGCCTGTCAGATCTCGCCGGTGAGGCCTTGGTTGGCTTACCGCGAGGCACGATTGGCCGGATGCGGATTGACCAGCTTTTTGCGGCGGCGGGAATTGATTATAAACCGCAATTTGAAACAACGGCTGTTGCAGTGAATGAATTCGTGGAAGATGGAATTGGCATTGCGATTGCTGATCCATTCACGGCAAAATCGAATAGTGGAGGCAATGTTGTTGTGCGGCAATTGGAACCCACAATTCACTATGAGTTTGCTTTTATGTTTCCCGCTGACCGGCCCCGAACAAACTTGGCATCGATGTTTATTGAGGCAGCCGAAGCGGGGTTGCGTCAGTAAAATCAAGATCATCACCATTAGGGTAACCCTCATTTGCCAAGTATTGTCGGCCCTGTCGTCTTTGTGATTGAAGCACAGCGAATTACCATCCATACTAGGCTTATTATTATAGTGCAAAATGGAGACTATCCGATGTCCTACCCAGAATTGAAAATGCTAATCGCTGGTGAATGGGTTTCTGGAAGTACGGGCAAAAGCGAGCCGGTTATTTGTCCGGCTGACGGCAGCGAAATCGGGCAGGTACCGCATGCCAGCCCAGCAGATCTTGATCGCGCCCTCGATAGCAGCCGTGATGGTTTCAACCACTGGCGGGCAATGACACCGCTTAGCCGGCAAGCCATTCTGGAAAAGGCGGCTCGTATTCTTGAAGAACGGTTTGAGGTCAATAGTGCCAATCTGACGCGTGAAATGGGGAAGCCGCTTGCTGAATCAAAAATTGAAATGCAGGTCGCGATTGATCTTCTGCGCTGGTATGGCGAAGAAGGCAAACGCGTCTATGGCCGGATTATTCCATCACGCTTTCCGGGCATGCAGCATGAGGCGCGCAAAGTGCCAGTTGGGCCAGCCTTGGCGTTTGTTGCCTGGAATTTTCCTGCAACAAATGTAATGCGCAAAGTTGCCGGTGCATTGGCCGCGGGCTGTTCGATCACGATTAAACCAAGCGAAGAAACGCCAGCGACCGCGATTGCGATTGGGGCGGCTTTGGTCGACGCAGGCTTGCCAGCGGGGGTGCTGAATATTGTCTTTGGGGTGCCGTCAGATGTCTCCGAGCACCTTCTTGACTCCACAATTCCACGCAAGCTTAGCTTTACCGGCAGTGTGCCTGTTGGCATTCATCTTCAGCAGCTTGCCGCAAAGAATATGATCCGCTGTACGATGGAGCTTGGCGGCCATTCGCCGGTGATGGTGTTCAAAGATGCTGATATTGAGGCTGCGGCGCAGCTATGCGCGATGGGAAAATTCCGCAATGCCGGTCAGGTATGTATTTCACCAACCCGCTTTTTTGTCGATGCGGCGGTGCATGATGAATTTCTGGCGGCGTTCAAAAAACATGTTGAGGCGGTCAATCCGGGCAATGGGCTTGATGCTGGTGTCAGTATGGGCCCGCTTGTTGCCGAACGCCGGATCGACATAATGGACGGGTTTGTTAGTGATGCTTTGTCAAAAGGTGCCGAGCTATTGTCTGGCGGCGGCCGCATGCAAAGCCCGGGGTCATTCTACCAGCCAACGCTTCTTGGCAATGTTCCTGAAACCGCGCGCATCATGACTGAAGAGCCTTTTGGCCCGATCGCGCCAACAACAAGTTTTCATAATCTTGATGAGGTGATTGAGCGTGCCAACAGCCTGCCATTCGGCCTTGCCGCCTATGCTTTTACCAACAGCCCAAAGACAGTACGAATTTTAAAATCAGAAATCGAAACCGGCATGCTGGCGGTCAATTCGCTTCATGTTCATTCGGTTGAGACACCCTTTGGTGGATTGAAATTTAGTGGCTATGGTTATGAAGGTGGCATTGAAGGTCTGGACGCATTTCTGGCAACCAAATATTCAAGTGAAATCTATAATTAGATTGCTGCCATTTCCACATTGATGATCATCTTATTGACCTGCCTAATGATCGGCAAAACTGATTGGCCAGATTGATTGGTGTCATTGACGGGCTTGGCAATGGCGAAAAAGTGATTGGCGCCAAGTTTTTTCCAATCTTTGTTCCTATTTTTGGATCCGGCCTTGCCAAAAATCCTCCGTCTTTGCGCCCATATTTGCATGGCGCGTCACCACCAAAAATTTCTATAATTCATGCTTGTTTTGCATTTGTGTAAAGCCTCATTTTGGTGTCAACATTCATTTATAGAGTTGTGGTTTTCCACCATTTGATTGAGTTAGTCCTTTTGGGAAGAAACGAGTTGAACATGTTAAATGAAGAACATATTTGGAAATTGGTTGATGCCAAAAGAATTGAATTTATTGCGTTATCTGATCGGGTTTTTGAAACACCTGAAACGCTTTACAATGAATTTGCATCGGTTGCCGAACATGTGGCAGCGCTCAAAGCCGAAGGATTTACCGTCACAGAAGGTATTTGCGGCATGCCAACAGCGGTTATGGGTGAGTCTGGAACCGAAGGGCCCGTGATTGCCATTCTTGGTGAATTTGACGCGCTTCCCCAGCTTAGTCAGGCACCGGGCGTTGCCGAACATAGCCCGATTGAAGCCGGTGGCAATGGGCATGGATGCGGCCATAATCTGTTAGGGGCAGCGTCGCTTTTGGCGGCAACAGCGGTCAAGGACTGGCTTGCCGAAAACGGCATTGCGGCACGGGTGCGCTATTATGGTTGCCCTGCCGAAGAAGGCGGCGCGGCAAAAGCCTATATGGCACGCGACGGATTGTTTGATGATGTCGATGCGGCGATTTCTTGGCACCCTTCCACCTTTAACGCTGTCCAGCATGGCCATTCGCTTGCCAATTCGCGAATTGATTTCACCTTTCATGGCAAGGCGGCGCATGCGGCTGCTGCCCCGCATCTTGGCCGAAGCGCGCTTGATGCCTGCGAGTTGTTGAATATCGGGGTGAATTATCTTCGTGAGCATATGCCTGATTCAGCGCGAGTACATTATGCCTATCTTGATGCTGGTGGTGTTGCGCCGAATGTTGTTCAGGCAAAAGCGACGGTTCGCCAGCTTGTGCGGGCAGCTGATTTGCCAACTTTGCGCGACCTTGTGGCACGCGTTCGCAACATTGCCGATGGCGCGGCCTTGATGACCGGAACCGAGGTTGAGGTAAAAGTCTATTCAGGGGTTTCCAATCTGGTTGGCAACCGCCCGCTTGAAGAAATAATGCAGCGTGAATTTGACAAGCTTGGGCCGGTGCCGTTTGACGCTGATGATGCCGGTTTTGCTAATGAAATTCGCCAGACTTTGACCAAGGATGATATTGCGGCCAGCTTCCAACGTGTCGGTCGGGAAACGCCTGATGATCTTCCACTTTGCGATTTTGTTGCGCCGCTTGACCGGACAAGCAAAGGCGGTGAGGGGTCAACCGATGTTGGCGATGTGAGCTGGGTTGTGCCAACGGTTCAGGCGCGCGTTGCCACCTGCGCGGTTGGCACGCCATTTCATACATGGCAAACCGTCGCCCAAGGAAAGGCACCGGCGGCGCATAAGGGTATGATCCATGCAGCAAAAGTGATGGCGGCAACGGCCAGCGCCTTGATTCAATCGCCAGAAACGCTTGAGGCGGCGCGCGCTGTTCATAATGACCGGCAAGCGAAAACGCCGTATCAATGCCCCATTCCAAAAGAGGTTAGCCCGCCAATCATTTCCAAGCCCGAATAGGCGGCAAAGCCAATTGGACATTAAATAATAGACCGCGCCAGCCCCAAAAGGGCTGGCGTCTTTGCCTTTGCGCCGAAACGCCAATTCTATTCGTAAATTTGGCTAGCCGATTGGGTGATTGGGATTATGTTGATTGAGCCAATTTTGATTGGGCAAGCTGAACCCAGAAACTGGCACCAATTGGCAATAGATCATCATTGAAATCAAAATGCGGGCTATGCAGATTCTCGGATTGTGATCCCGCGCCAAGCCAAATGTAAGCACCCGGCTTTTTCTCCAGCATAAAGGAAAAATCCTCGGCACCCATGACCGGTGTCATGCTGGTCTCGAGCCCATCCGCGCCAAGCATGTCAGTGATGATATCACGCGCAAATAACGCATCACTCTCATGGTTTAAAGTTGGTGGATAGCCCGGACGTAATTCCATTGAAACATTACAACCCAAGGTGGCCGCGGCATTTTTTGTAGTTGCTTCAATTTCGGCAATCATCCGCAAACGTGTTTCGGCATTCATCGTTCGCAAAGTGCCACCAATGCTTGCCGTTGCCGGAATCACATTAAACGCACTTCCGGCTTCAAGCTTGGTGAGGGAAATCACCGCCTGATCAAACGGGTCAAGCTGGCGCGAGATTAGGGTTTGTAATGCCAGAATGCACATGCCAGCCGCCGCTACTGGATCTTTTGTCAAATGCGGCATGGCGGCATGACCACCTTTCCCGTCGATTGTCAGAACAAAAATATCAGCACCAGCCATCGCTGCGCCGCAATGGGCAACTGCACGGCCAACCTCTAGACCGGGCCAGTTATGCATGCCCCAAACCGAATCCATATGGAATTTTTCAAACAGACCATCTTTAATCATTGATCGGGCACCCGCATTGCCACCTTCTTCGGCGGGTTGGAAAATACAATAGATGGTGCCTTGAAAATCTCGTGTTTCGGCAAGATGCCGCGCGGCTGCAAGAAGCATGGTCGTATGACCATCATGACCGCAAGCATGCATGCGGCCGGGGCGCTGTGAGGCATAGGCAAGATTGGTTTCTTCAGACATTGGTAAGGCATCCATATCGGCGCGAAGGCCAATCGCTTTAGCATTTTCAGGGTCGCCCAGATTGCCTTTGATCACCCCAACCAGACCCGTGCCGCCAAACCCGCGATAGACCTCAACACCAAAGCTTTCAAGCTTGGTCGCAACAAAGTCGGATGTGTCTTTTTCTTCATAGGCAATTTCCGGATTTTGATGAAGATGTTGTCGCCAAGAGGCCAATTCTTCATGCGCCGAAACCAATGCTTTCACCAGTTTCATTTTAAGCTCCTAAATACGCTGTTCGTGGTCAGAAAATTATGTCATCCTTACCGAAAGCGGATGCTCAAGACTAGACATAGTTCCCAATAATCATGGGCTGGTTGAAAATCCTAAATTAAACTCTACGCTGATTTTGATCGCAGTCAAATAGCAGATGATGGTTTCAATGAAAGTCAGCCCAACCACAACACAAATTACGCGAATTGCCGCCACCATTGACAAACTTGCCAGCTTTACCGAAGTGGATCGCCCCTACACCCGGCTTGTTTTCAGCCCCGAGTTTGACGCCGCCCGAAACTGGCTTGCTGATGCTTTTGCGGCGGCTGGACTTGTTTGTCATATCGACTCAGGTGGCAATTTGATTGGCACCCGCCCAGCCAATTTGAATTGGGGTAATTTGGAACAGGCGATTGAGGGCAAGGCAGGTCGGGCAAAAGTTTTGATCGGATCACATATTGATACCGTGCCTGCCGGTGGCCGTTTTGATGGAATTGCGGGTGTTACTGCCGCGCTTGAGGTGGTTCATTATCTCAATGAACATCAGGTTGAACTGCCTTTTGATCTGGAAATTGTCGATTATCTTGGTGAGGAATTAAATGTCTGGGGCACATCTTGTCTTGGCAGCCGCCATATGGCGGGGCTTTTAACGCCTGAAATCTTGGGCCGGGTCGATGCCGATGGGCGCCAGCTTGCAAGTGAGATCACCCGTGTTGGCGGCACCAATCTTGGCTATGATAAAGTGCGATCCGATGCTGACCAGATTCTGGCCTGTCTTGAACTTCATATTGAACAGGCAAAACTTTTGGAAACACAAGGCCACGATATTGGGATCGTAACTGCGATACCAGGGATTTACCGCTATGGTATTTCGGTAAAGGGCCAAGCTGGTCACAGCGGCACAACGCCGATGAATGACCGGCAGGATGCGCTTGTCGCGGCGGCAGATATCATTCAGGCGATAAATGGCTTGGCAAGCGATATTGCCCGTGATGAAAACCAGCATTTTGTGGCAACGATTGGCAAGGTTGAGGTTTTTCCAAATGGCGCGGCAATTGTTCCTGGCCAGGTTGAAATGACGCTTGATATGCGGTCGGCAAGCGCCCATGCAAAAAGTGCCTTTCTGGCGGCATTTGAAACAATTTGCCGTGATAGCGCGACACGCCGCCATTGCGCTGTTGATGTAACGCCACTTGCCGCCGCTAATGTTGCGCCAATGGACAGTGGCCTGATGCAAAATCTTAGCGATGCGGCAGAAATCAATGGGCTATCTGCGATAAAGCTGGCGAGCGGTGCTGGTCACGACACGGCGCATCTGTCACGCTTTGCACCGGCGGCCATCATCTTTATTCCGTGCCGTGATGGGCTAAGCCATTGCCCGGAGGAGTTTACCAGCAATGAAGCCATCGCTAAAGGCGCATGGGTTCTGACAAGCTGTGTTCTGGCGCTTGCTGGAAAGCCATTTCAAGCGGTGGTTCAGCAATAGGAATTAGGCCTCATCATTCAAATGACAGGCGGAGAAATGCGCTGGTGCAATTTCGCGCAATGCCGGTTTTTCGGCTTTGCAACGCGCCGTTGCAAACTTACATCTTGGATGGAAATGGCAACCCGTTGGCGGTGATAGCGGTGATGGTATTTCCCCGCTAATCGGCTCATATTGACGTTTGCCAACCTCAAGCCGTGGTACCCCTGCAAGAAGCGCTTGCGTATAAGGATGGTTTGGTTGTTTGACAAAGGCTTCAATCGGCGCCGTTTCGACAATCCGGCCAAGGTACATGACGATCACCCGATCTGAGATATGCTCGATCACGCCGATATCATGGCTGATAAAAAGGTAGGTCAGATCATAGGTGTCTTTCAAATCAACAAAAAGATTGATGATCTGCGCTTGGATCGATACGTCAAGCGCAGCGATTGATTCATCACAAACCAGAAATTCAGGTGAAACGGCAAGCGCTCGCGCAATGCCAACACGTTGCCGTTGCCCACCAGAAAATTGATGTGGGTATCGTTCAAGCGTATCTGGATCAAGCCCTACCCGTTGCAACATTTCAGTGGCGAAGACACGCTTTTCTGATGGGGTAATCAGTTTGTGATAGATCGGCGCTTCCGTGACTATATCGATTACCCGTTTTCGGGGGTTCAATGAGGAGAACGGATCTTGAAAAATCATCTGTGTTCTGAGTGCGCTAGGTATTTCCTTATTATTAGCTTGGCTTGAGTCAAATTCCACAGATCCTGTTGAAGGGGATAAAATTCCGGCAACCATACGCCCAAGCGTCGACTTTCCACAGCCTGACTCTCCCACTACGCCAACGATTTCGCCTTTGAAAATTGAAAAGTTCACATCATCGACAGCGTGTACGACTTCCTCTTTATAACTTTGTCCAATACGGTTCAAACCTTTGGCTACAAGGTCAAGCGACTTAATAAAATCTTTGGAGAGGTTTTGTACCTGTAAAATGGGCTTCATACCTGTTGCCCCGCTGGAACATTAAAGCAACGGACTTGTCTTCTATCTGCTAGTTGTGTGATGTCTGGCTGCATTTTGGAGCATTTTTCATTTGCATAATTGCAACGATTTTGGAAAGCACACCCCGCTGGGAGGTTAAGCATTGAAGGCACCATACCGTTGATTTGTTGCAATGGTTTGCCGCGTCGATTTTGGCTTGGCACGCTTCCCATCAACCCTTGAGTGTAGGGGTGCATTGGATTTGCAATTATGTTTGCAACCAAACCTTGTTCGACTATTCGACCCGCATACATTACGCATACGCGATCTGCGATACCGGCAACCACGGCAAGATCATGGGTTATCCATAGCAACGCTGTCTGCGTTTCGCGACATAATTTTTGCATTTCGCTGATGACCTGGCCCTGAATAGTAACGTCTAGGGCTGTTGTTGGTTCATCAGCAATAATTAAATCGGGTCGGTTCAGCATGGCAATGGCAATTGAAACGCGTTGTCGCATACCGCCAGAAAATTGGTGAGGGTAGGCACGAAGCCTCTCATCTGGTGAAGATATGCCGACAAGTCCAAGTGTGTCGCGTGATCGAATTCGTGCATCCTCTCGGCTAATGCTTCCATCATGAGCTTGAATCGCTTCTATCATCTGCGTTTCAATTCTCAGAACAGGGTTTAGAGTCATCATTGGATCTTGAAAAATCATGGCAATCCGGTTACCGCGAAAACCCTGCATCTCATTATTTGATAGGGCGCTCAAATCTTGCCCTTTAAAATTTATGCTCCCATCAATAATTTTCCCCGGTGGATCGACTAAACCCATCACAGAAAAACCAGTTATTGATTTCCCTGAACCGGACTCGCCAACAAGCCCAACAATTTCGCCTGCGCCGATTTCAAAGCTTACGCCGTCGACAGCTTTTAAAATTCCTGCCTTTGTAAAAAAATGTGTTTGCAGATTATTAATCTTTAGAATTGGGTCCAATGCTTGCCTCACTTTTGTAGGCGAGGGTTAAACATGTCGCGCAGTTGGTCCCCCACTAAATTAATTGAAACAATAGTAATCAACAACGCAACACCGGGGAAAATACTTATCCAAAAATCGCCTGAATACATGTACTCAAAGCCGTTTCCAATTAGTAGCCCTAGAGACGGCTCTGTAATTGGAAGTCCAAGGCCGAGAAAACTTAGAGTGGCCTCAAGAGAGATGGCGTGTGCAGTTTGTAGCGTGCCAACAACAATGAGCGGAGCCATACAATTGGGCGCGATATGACTCAATATTATCCGCCTATTACCCAGTGCTAAACAATGTGCAGCCTCAACGTACTCTTTGTTCTTTTCTACTAAGGCGCTGGCGCGTGCAGCTCGAGCGTAATAAGCCCACTGAACTAATATTAATGCGATGATTGTTTTCTCAACACCTTTTCCAAAAGCGGCCAGAATAATAAGCGCCATCAAAATCGATGGAAAGCTTAGCTGAATATCTACTATGCGCATCATAATTGTTTCAAACCTGCCGCCAAAATATGCCGCAGATAAGCCTATAGAGGCGCCAAGGATAAGAGCAACCAGACCTGAAAGTGCACCGACTCCTAAACTCACTCGAAGGCCATAAAAGATAGCGGACAGCATATCTCTGCCCGCTCCATCTGTTCCGAGTATATAAAAGTTTCCTGAAAAATCTTCTGAACCTGGCGGCAGCCGGCTGTTCATTATGTCTACGCTTGTCAGGTCATAGGGGTTTGACGGTGAAACCCAAGGGGCGAATATAGCAATAAACAAAATTGTGAGAAAAACAAATAATGCAATTACGGCGGTTGGGCTTTCAGAGAAATCTAACCAGAATTTTCTCAGACCTGATGCGGGAAGGTCAAAGCTCTGTTTGTTTGCAGACGCACCCATTAGCTAACACCTTTTATTCTTACGCGTGGATCAAGAACTGAATATAGAATATCGACGATTAGATTCAGCATAACAAAAATCACCACAATGATCATGAGGTAAGCCACAACGACTGGTCGATCCAGGTTGTAGATCGAGTCGATGATTAGCTTGCCCATCCCTGGCCATGCAAAAACTGTTTCCGTCACAGTTGAAAACGCTATGAGTGACCCAAACTCGAGGCCGATTATCGTTATCACGGGGATCATAATGTTTTTTAAAAGATGAATTCGAACCACCCTGGACTCGGCTAAACCTTTTGCTCGCGCAAATTTAATGTAGTCTTGAAGGATAACTTCACGGGTTCCAGCTCGGGCCAGACGAATAACAGATGAAAGTTTGAATAAAGCTAAATTGAACGCAGGCAAAAATATGTGAGACAGCCCATCAAGCGTGAAGGCCGAACTGGTAACACCAAAATAGGTGGCAACATCACCGCGGCCAGTGGATGGCAACCAGCCGAGATGTACTGAAAAGAACATGATTAAAATAATCCCAACCCAAAAGGTAGGCATTGAAAACCCTAATATGGATCCAGCCATGATTGTTTTGCTGATTTTACTGGTTGGTTTGAGTCCAGCATAAATTCCTAACGGGATACCAAAAACAACGGCCATTAGAAGTGAAACTAGAGCCAGTTCCATGGTTGCTGGCATGCGTTGGACAATTAACTTTAGCGCGGGCTCACCAAATATAAATGAACGTCCTAGATCTCCTTGGAATGCGTTTAAAACGAAATACCAATATTGTTCGGAAACAGGTCTGTCCAGACCAAGGTCACGTATAACACGATCTATTTCAGCTTGATCAGCCTCTGGGTTAATTAACATATCGACCGGATCACCGACCAGGTTCACTCCAACAAACACTATCAATGACATTATGAACAAAACAACAATGCTTTGGAGTGATCGCCGAAGAATAAATGCTGTCATGGTCTAATCCTAGAAATGGAGTTGTACCCCACAATGCAACAACCTACGGAGCAATGTGAGGTACATCAGATGTTCAAAGCTTATACTAGTTCTTTGACAGACCGGTTACAATTGTGCGCTCGTCAGTGCGTGGTAGATAGCTATAGCCTTTTTTAGCGGCCCAGGTGTTAACCTGATAATGCATTGGGATTACTCCATAGTTTTCTCCAACTGCTTTTTCTGTCGCTTCAGCTAGCAGCTTTCCTCTGGCGTCTGCATCAACGGTTGCCAACGCTTTTTGAATAAGTGCGTCCACCTTTGCGTCTGTATGGCGTCCGCGGTTTGCTGCACCCATGCCCTTTGCTTTGTCGTAAGTATGAAGAAGGGCTTTTAGTGGCGATGACGCCTCACCAGATCCAGCGCCCCAGCCAAGCAACATGAAGCTGAATTCGGGTGATTTGTTTGGACCCCCCCTAGAAGCGCGTTTGAAATACACGGCTTTTGGCATCGTTTCCACACTGGCATCAATGCCTACACGGTTTAGCATTTGCGCTAAAGCCTCAGCAATTTTTGCGTCGTTAATGTATCTATCATTTGGACCATGAATAGTCATTTTGAACCCATCGGGGTATCCTGCTTCAGCCATCAACTTTTTAGCCATTTTAGTATCGTATGGATCTGGCTTCATATTTTCAGACACACCGTGGAAACCAGCTGGCAAGAGTTGTCCGGCCTTTACGGCAATGCCTTCCATGACACGCGATACAATTGCATCTCGGTTAATAGATAACGATATGGCTTTCCGGACTCTTACATCCATTAGAGGATTTTTTATTGGGCTACCATCTTTTGCGGTGATGTGCGGAGAGTTCTCCCTGAACTGGTCCATGTGGAGATAAATTACGCGATTTGAGGGTCCGCTACTCAACTGAACGTTTTCCTCAGTTTTGAGTCTGGCCACATCAAGTGGGGGAACGTTATCAATAAAGTCAACGTCACCTGCTAGGAGAGCAGAGATACGAGCTGGACCTGCCTTTATTGGCTTGAAAGTCACTTTATCAAAAGCCGCTTTCGCACCGTGATACGACGCATTACGCTCAAGCACTATCCGGTCGCCTGGAACCCATTCAACGAACTTGTATGGGCCTGTTCCCACCGTTGCTTTTCCACTATTATAGTCTTCAGTACTTGCACCGTTGCCAGCCTTGGCAGAAATTATTTTAACAGTGCTGAGATCATTTGGCATCAACGGATATGGTTTCGCAGTAACGACGTGAATTGTGTGACTATCAATCTTTTTGAAGGTTTTTCCCTTCAAGTAAGTTACAAAGCTTGAGGGCGAATTTGGTACATTTTGAGCGCGCTCGACGGTGAACATTACGTCATCAGCGCTGAATGCACTTCCATCATGCCATTTTACGCCCTTGCGAAGTTTGAACTCCCAAGTTGTGTCATTTATAGGTTTCCAAGAAACGGCAAGATCAGGGTAGTGCTGCTGATTTTCATCACTTCCAACCAAGGTCCCAAAGATATGAGTTGCAAATCCATTGTTGGGGCCAAGATTATGATAATGCGGATCGATAGAACTTGGTTCGGATTTTAAACCAACTCGGAGATCTGCTGCGTTTGCAGAGATTGACAAACCTATGGCCGCAAAGCTTGTCATCAAGAATCTTGAAATTTTCATTTAACTCTCCCATTTACCTGATTTTTTTTGGAGTACAATTTCATACTCTAAGGCGATAGTGTGTTATATGGTTTTGGATTTGTCTACACATGAATCGCTATATCTATTTAAATTTGGACGTAAATCTTACATGAACAAGTATCAACAACTGATGGACTTCTTGCCACCATCATCTAACTTTCGGAACAATACAAGTGGCACGATCACTTCATACCGAATCAATCAATCCCAGACCGAAAACACCGAACGTCCTGCTTTGGTTTTTTTGCATGGGTTTAATGGCAGCAGCAAGAGTTGGGCCTGCCAATTTGCCCATTTTGCCAATCACACGGTTATTGCCATTGATGCCCCCGGTTTTGGTGAGTCGCAATCTGTTGAAGGCGGTATGGTTGCAATCGCTGATGAGGTTGCCGCACTGATTACCAGCCTTGTCACTGGTAAGGTCGTTATCATTGGTCACTCAATGGGCGGTATGCTGGCGCAGGTTTTGGGCGCAACCCATCCAGACATATGCCAAGCGATCATTCTGTCCTGCACGCATAAAGGACGGGCGCAGCCGGTTGGCTCACCACTTGGAGCGGCGGTGCAGGAGCGAATCCAGCAACGCGAAGTGATGGATGATGCGTCTTATGGCGCGCTTCGGGTTGGCAAGATGCTGTCGGGAAAAATTGATCCGCAAATGATGGCGTTTCTGGCGGCTATCGCTGGTGAAATCCGCGTTGAGGGTATCCGTTGTGGTGGCTTTGCGATGCAATATCTCGATACAAGCCCATTTCTTGATAAAATCACTGCGCCGGTTGCTATTTTTACCGGCGGCGATGATGTGGTGGTGAAACCGGGTGCCGCCGCCGCATTAAAAGCGAGTTTGCCGCAAGCGCACCATTGGTTGCTGGCAAATGTCGGTCATGCGCCCTATTGTGAAGATGCCTCCAGCTTCAACGCCGCCATCGAAGCGTTTCTTGAAAAAGCTTTTGCTCGATAAAAGGCTCACATGGTAAGATAGATGAACGCTTTTACGTTACGGCCATTTGTCATTTATTTTTTGACAAACACATTGTCACTGCTTGGCACATGGATTCAAAAAGTGGGTCTTGGCTGGTTGACGTGGCAGATTACCGAATCCACTTTCTGGACAAGTTTTGTGTCGATTGCTTTGATGGCACCGGTTGGCATCATTGGGCCATTTATTGCTGTTTATGCTGAAAGCTGGGATATGCGGCGCGCCTTTCTGATTACAAAAATCCTGATGATGCTTGTCAGTTTCGTGATCTTTGCCCTGCAATATTTTGACCTGCATAATCTGCATAGTTTGATTATAACATCGCTTGCCCTTGGCCTGCTCAGTGCTGTTCATCACCCAATTCGGCTGGTGTTTATCTCGATTGTGGTGCCGCGCCCTTACCTTGCCAGTGCCATCGGGTTGAATTCGGTTTCATGGAACATGTCACGCGTTGTTGGCCCGGGGCTGTCCGGCTTTGCGATTGCGATCCTTGGCCTTGCAACCACATTTGGAATTGCGTTTATTCTTTATGCGCCGTTGATCGTGGCCTTGGCGCTATTGCCACTTGAACCGCGTGCCAAGGCAAAGCAAAATGCCGACCGGTTTTTTCAAAAATTGCGAGATGGCGGCAAGGTGGCTTTGCAAACACCAATTATTTTTACCGCTCTATGTATGGTGGCCTTGAATAGCTTTCTGGTTCGCGGTGTTTTGGAAATTCAGCCTGCGATCATTGGCCAGATTCTTGGCGGCGAAAGTCAGGCCTTAGCGACAGCTACGGCCGCTGCTGGTGTTGGCGCTTTGCTGTCGTCAGGCTGGATCGGGCTTGGCAAATTGTCGCCAGATTTTATCCAGCGTTGCTTATGGCCAATGCTTGCCATCGGCATTATCGGAACGGCCTGTCTAAATTTGACAAGCACGATCATTCCGATGAGTTCGATTTTTGTGCTAACCGGCTTCACCGCCACGGTTGCGGGCATTGGTGCACAGACTTTGATCCAGCTTAAGGTCGAGGAAGATTACCGTGCACGGGTTATGACTTGGTGGTCGAGTGTTTCGTTTGGTAGCCTAACAGTTGGCGGGATCCTCATTGGTTTCTTTGGCGACCTGATGCCCATTGGAGATGGAATTCTCATGGTAATGATACCAGGAGGGTTGCTCGCCATTTTGGTTCTGGTCAAATTGCCGTTGTCGCGCTGGACAGCCTGACATGCTACCACCTCTTCGCTGGTTGCCTGTGCAGCAAATAGTGATGGTAAAATCTTTAGGAGCAAGCCATGTTTGAACGTATGATTGACGCATACGACGGGTGTACAAGCGATTGCAAATCCATTAGCCGGTGGGCAATTGAGGTGCTTTAGGCAGCACATAATTATCAGGGAGATACGGCGGTTGAGGAAAAGTGATACAGTTTCAATCTGGGATATTACCGCAGCTGAAACTGAGCCAAATCAAACTAGTGCCGTCGGGGGGAAGGTTGATGTCGCTATTGTTGGTGGTGGGTTTACCGGCCTTTCAACCGCTTTGCATTGTGCCGAAAAAGGCCTTTCATGTCATGTTATCGAAGCTAATCATATTGGGTTTGGCGGGTCAGGACGCAATGTTGGTCTGGTGAACGCTGCAGCTTGGCTGCCGCCACAGGATATTCTCAAAATACTGGGTGAAGATTATGGCAACCGATTCATAAATCGGTTTAGTAGTGCGCCAGAGTATGTATTTTCTCTGATTGAAAAGCACCAGATTCAATGCAACCCAACCCGAACTGGAACGATTCATGCTGCGGATGGGCCAGACGGGCTTGATGATTTGATTGCGCGCAAGGCAGCATGGGATAGGCTTGGTGAGCCGGTTGATTTGTTGTCGCGTGATGAGGCAGCATCACATATTGGCAGTACGGCTTTTTATGGAGCTCTACTTGATCACCGTGCTGGAACTATTAATCCGATGGGCTATTGCCGTGGTCTTGCCCGAGCGGCGCTTGCGGCTGGTGCTTTGATAAGTACGGGTACGACCGTGAAAGAATTAAAGCACGAGGCTGGTCTATGGCAGGTGGTTACAAACAAGGGTGCGCTGATGGCGCGTCATGTTATTCTAGGAACCAATGCCTACACTGATGAATTATGGCCCGGGCTAAAACATAGTTTTACTATGATTCATTATTTTCAACTTGCCACAAGCCGGATGAGTGACAGGATTAAACATATTTTGCCATATCGGCAGGGGCTATGGGATACCGGAAAAATAATGTTAAGTCTTCGACGCGACCATACGGACCGGCTGATTATAGGCTCGATGGGACATTTGATGGGTTCGCATCATGGTGGAGTCTCATACCGATGGGCACAAAAACAGCTTGATCGCATTTTTCCTGATCTTGGGCCTGTTATGTTTGACGAGGCATGGAATGGCCAGATTGCGATGACACCGGATCACTTGCCTTATATATACAAGCTTGCGGATAACCTCTTCACGCCAATTGGCTTCAATGGCCGTGGCATTACAACCGGAACGGTTTTTGGTCAGGCGCTTGCGGGACTGTTAACTGGTGATTGTGCGACTACATTGCCGATCCCAATATCGACAATGCGTCGAGTTGGATCTGCGCCTTTGATGTCCCGCTTTTATAAGCTGGCCTTTGCTGCCAACCAATGGATCAAAAGTTTCTAATAGGCTGACGTTATAGCCAATCTGGATGCGATGAAAACGGTCATTCAACCTACTAAGCTTTGCCATCTACGCTGATGGTGGGCAACTTGGTACAGCTGGCACTCGCTAACGTGCAGAAAAATAGTCCAATGGATGCGCTAGCTTATTTGTTCGACCTCAAACTCACCAGTCATAATTTTTTCAAATTTTTCGAAAAACGCCTTAGACAGTTTTTTGGCTGTGCTGGTAATCAGGCGGCCGCCAAGCTGGGCGATTTTGCCGCCGGTTTCCGCTTTTGCGCTGTAATGAAGAATGGTGGTCTCACCATCTTCGGTCAAGGTTACATCAGCGCCGCCCTTGGCAAAACCGGCAAGACCGCCTTCGCCTTCGCCCGACAGGCTAAATCCATCTGGTGCCTTAGATTGGTCAAGTATGACCGTGCCGTTGAATTTGGCTTTTACCGGCCCGATTTTCAACGTTACCTTGGCAACAAGCTTGGTATCGGATTCGCGTTCAAGTGATTCGCATCCCGGAATACAGGCTTTGAGGATTGCGATATCATTCAACGCCGCATAGACCTCGGCACGAGGGGCAGGGATCGTAATCTCGTCAGCGATTTCCATTATAAATATCCTTGGCGATGATCGACGTTGATGATTGGCGGTGATGCGCGCAGTCAAATCACAATGTAGGCCGACTAAATCGTGACTTCAACAAAGAAACGGATAAACTACCCCTTGTGGTTAGGCCCTTTGGCAAGCAAGGACAAAGCGGCAAGGCCGGCACAATCCTTAAAACCATGCCAAATGCACCAAACCTTCGGCAAGCAGGTTCGGTACGATTTTTGACAAACTGGATCAGGAATATCTAGCCAACAATATTGAAATCCGGTCCGTAGGGATAGCCGGTAATATTGTCATTGCCATCGTCATTGATGATCAAAATATCATGTTCGCGATAGCCGCCAGCTCCGGCCTGTCCATGCGGAATGGTCAGCATCGGTTCCATCGATACAACCATCCCCGGTTCAAGAACCGTGTCGACATCCTCACGCAGCTCAAGTCCCGCTTCGCGGCCATAATAATGCGATAGAATGCCAAAGGAATGACCATAGCCGAAACTGCGATATTGAAGCAGATCACGCTCTTTCAAAAAGGCGTTGATCTTATGCGTTACCTCGCTGCACCGCATGCCGGGCTTTAGCAGGCTGATGCCATATTCATGGGCGGCGATATTCGCTTGCCAGATGCCAAGGCTTGTCGGGTCAACTGAACCTGCAAACATGGTTCGCTCCAGCGCGGTATAATAGCCCGAAATCATTGGAAAGCTGTTGAGTGATAGTATATCGCCTTTTTGCAATTTCCGGCTGGTGACCGGATTATGCGCACCATCGGTATTGAGTCCAGATTGAAACCAAACCCAGCTATCGCGATATTCGGCATCGGGAAAGGCCTCGGCAATGGCAAGTTCCATCGCGTCGCGTCCGGCCATGGCAATATCAATTTCGCGCCTGCCAAGCTTGACTGCATCACGGATCGCATAGCCGCCAATATCGGCAATGCGCGCCCCTTCGCGGATCAAGGCCAGCTCGGCCGGAGATTTATGCATCCGCTGCCGCATAATTGCAGTTGATAAATCGGTCTGGCTTGATGGCGACAGAAACGCCACAAGCTTGCCATGCTGGTCAAGGGTCAGATGATCGCCTTCATAGCCAATCGCGCTGTTTTCGCCAGCAACCGATCGAATGGCGCGCCAGAAATTATCGCGTTGCCAGTCGGTATAGGTGATATTGTCACCAAAGGAACGCCGCCATGGCTGGCCAGCGTCAATGCCTGCGGAAATGGTGACATTTTTGGTGGCGGTCACAACCAACCCATAGGGGCGGCCAAAGGCGCAGTAAAGAAACCCCGAATAATAGGCGATTGAATGCATCGAGGTAAAAATTGCGGCTTTCACACTGGCAGCGGCCATAATGGCACGCAAATCGGCAAGCCGTGTTTCATATTCAATAGTGGAAAATTGGGCTGTTGCTTTTTCACCGTTATGCAAACGGTATGTGTCTGGTCGCAAAGTCATTTAGACCCTCCATTGACTAGTTCAAAAGAAGGTCCCGGCGTTCAGGACTTTTTCAAAAAAGGCGCAACCGTGAAAGCGCATACGGTTGGAACGACGCCATCGCTCATGCCTGTCCCGAAATTGTATTACGCGCGATCACAAAAGAGGCAAGTGTTTTTTTCGATTGCGCATTTTCCCGCGATCACTAGCCGGATATGACGCCGCTTATTGGCTCCGATAATATATTGTTTTGGACAGCGCAAAATTGTTGTATCAACGCTGATGATTTTGTGAAATTGCACCGCTGCGATGCGTTGTTTGGGAGAAAAATATGTCAACAATCGTGAATAGCTGGAACGAATGGGATCCTTTAAAACATGTGATCGTCGGGCGTGCCGATGATTGTCATATCCCACCTGAAGAACCAGCCTTGGACGCGAAGGTTCCTGAAGATAGCGACATGCGAGGCCAATGGGGTCGCCGTCCGCAAGACAGCATTGATCGTGCCAATGAATTGCTTGATAATTTTGCCACCATGCTGGCATCACGCGGTATTAAGGTTGATCGCCCGACGCCGATTGATTTTTCGCTGCCGGCAATTACCCCCGATTTCCAGACTGAAAGCCAATTTGGCTGTATGCCGCCGCGTGATGTTTTGTTGACGATTGGCAGTGAAATTCTCGAAGCGACCATGTCTTATCGTTGCCGGTGGTTTGAATATCTTTGTTATCGTCCCTTAATGCAGAAATATTGGAATGAAGATCCCAATTTTCGCCATGAGGCCGCGCCAAAACCACGCTTGACCGATGCTGATTACCATCCCGATTATTTGTCGGAAAAAATCGGCGTTGAAAAGCGCTTGCAATGGGCAGCTGAAAAATTCTTTGTGACGACCGAAGAAGAGCCATTATTTGATGCGGCCGATGTTTTGCGTTTTGGCAAAGACCTTGTCGTCCAGCATGGATTTACCACTAATTTAAAAGGCATTGAATGGATCCGGCGGCATTTTCCAGATCACCGTGTTCATGCTGTCAATTTCCCCGGCGATCCTTATCCGATCCATATTGACGCAACATTCACCCCGCTTCGCCCCGGTTTGATTCTGAATAACCCGCAACGCCGCCTGCCCGAAGAACAGCGCCGTATGTTTAATGACAATGGTTGGGAAATTGTCGATGCCGCCCAGCCAGCACACAACACACCGCCAGCCCTTTGCTATTCGTCGGTTTGGCTTAGCATGAATGTTCTGGTTCTTGATCCAAAGACGGTTTGTGTTGAAAAGTCAGAAGTCTATCAAGCCGAACAGATGGACAAGCTCGGCATGAATGTCATCGAGGTCGAATTGCGTGACGCATATGCTTTTGGTGGCGGGTTGCATTGCTGTACGGCTGATGTTTATCGTGAAGGTGGTCTTGAGGATTATTTTCCGAAACTGGCCGGTTAGGCGCTGCCAAGCAATCAATACATTAGCAAGTGAGCGCCCCTGGGCGGAGGTATCAAGCAATGACAAAGCCGGTTTTCAGCAAACCATTCACACAGCAAGAAGCGATTCCCGAGGCAGGCATCGCGCGGGCTATTGAAATCATGAAAACCGGAAGGCTTCACCGCTATAATCTATTGCCTGATGAAGCTGGCGAAGCCGCCACTTTGGAAATGGAATATGCAAAATGGCAGGGGGCGGATTATTGCATCGCCTGTACATCAGGCGGCTATGCCATCCAATTGGGATTGCGTGTTTGCGGCGTTAAGCCTGGCGATAAAGTGCTTGCCAATGCCTATACATTGGCGCCGGTACCAGGGGCCATTCACAATGTTGGCGGCGTTCCGGTTCTGGTTGATATTGATGAATCCTATCATATTGATTGCGATGATCTGGATTCCAAGGCGGCGGCAAGTGGGGCAAAATATTTGCTGCTTTCTTATATGCGGGGTCATATTCCCGACATGGACAAGCTGCTGGCGGTCTGTGCCAAATATGATCTCTGCCTGATCGAGGATTGCGCCCATACTATGGGGGCAAAATGGCGCGGTGTCCGGTCGGGGAATTTCGGCAAGGTGGCCGCCTTTTCGACGCAGACTTATAAACATATGAATTCAGGCGAAGGTGGGTTTTTGACCACCAATGATGCCGAGCTTGCGGCGCGCGCCGTGGTCTCCTCCGGCTCATACATGCTTTATGGACGGCATGGCGCCATTCCGGCTGAAGATGTGTTTCAAAAAGTGCGGCTTCATGCGCCAAATTATTCAGGCCGGATGGATCATATGCGCGCTGCGATTTTACGGTCGCAATTGCCCGTTCTTGAAAATAATCTGGAACGCTGGAATCAGCTTTATGACCGGCTTCATGCAGCATTTTCAGCCATGGCAGGGGTCGTCATTCCAGCGCGCAAACAAGAAGAGTTCTATGTTGGCTCGTCAATCCAGTTTCGGGCTGAGGGGCTTGCCACCAAGGCTGTTCCGCAATTTGTTGCGGCCTGCGCAAAACGCGGGGTTGAACTGAAATGGTTTGGTGATGAAGAACCAAAGGCCTTTACCAGCCGCTATGACAGCTGGCGTTATATTGACGATATTCCGGTTCTGCCAACAACCTTGCGTGTTCTGGAAAAAACCCTCGATATGCGGGTGCCGCTTACCTTTACCATTGATGATTGCGATATGATCGCCAGCATCATTGAAGATGAAATTCAGGCTTTTTTACCAGCCTAATCATTTGGTGAAAATGAGGGCTGCAACCATCGTCGCAGCCCATATTAGGGCAAGGAACCATCAATGGTCAGGCATTTGCCGCGGCCAATGCCTGTTCGATATCGGCAATGATATCGTCAAAATGTTCAATACCAACAGCAAGTCGAACATAGCCCGGGGTCACGCCGGTCTTTAGCTGGTCTTCGGCAGATAATTGGGAATGCGTTGTTGACGCTGGGTGAATTGCCAAACTGCGGGCATCGCCAATATTGGCAACATGATAAATCATTTTCAGATTATCAATGAATTTCCGGCCAGCCGCTTCGCCGCCTTTCAATTCAATGCCGACAATTGGCCCATAGCCACGGGTCATATATTTATCAGCCTTTGTCTTTTGCGCACCGTCAAACAGGCTTGGGTAAATAACCGCCTCAATGGCGTCATGCTTGACCAGATGCTCGGCAACGCGGCGTGCATTATCCTGATGCACGCGAAACCGCAATGGCAAGGTTTCCAGACCTTGGATCAGCTGGAAAGAATTGGTTGGCGAAATCGCCGCGCCTAGATCACGCAACAGCACAACACGCGCCCGAATGGCATAGGCAATGGGCGCTCCAAGCGCTTCGGGAACAAGACTTCCCCATACCGCGCCGTGATAGCTTGGGTCGGGGGTGTTGAATAGGGGGTGCCTGTTCGGATTTTTGGTCCAGTCGAATTGCCCGCTATCAATGATGATGCCGCCAATCGATGTGCCATGACCACCAATATATTTGGTTAGCGAATGAACCACGATGCTGGCGCCATGATCGATTGGCCGACAGGTAATTGGCGCGGCTGTATTATCGACAATCAGCGGGATATCAAGGCTCTTGCCAATTGCGGCAACTTCGGCAATCGGGAAAATATTCAATTTTGGATTGGGCAGCGTTTCGGCAAAATAGGCGCGGGTTTTGTCGTCGGTTAAATCGCGAAAGCTTTCCGGATTCTCAGCATCGGCAAAGCGCACTTCGATGCCAAGCTGTTTAAAGGTATTGGCAAACAGATTCCATGTGCCGCCATAAAGATGTGGCGATGACACAATATTGTCGCCAGCGCTGCATAGATTTTGCAGGCTAAGCGCAACAGCGGCTGACCCTGATGCAACCGCAAGCGCCACCATGCCACCCTCAAGCGCGGCAACACGTTCTTCAAGAACCGCATTGGTGGGGTTCATGATGCGGGTATAGATATTGCCCAATTCACGAAGGCCAAACAAATTGCCAGCATGTTCGGTGCTGTCAAACTGATAGCTTGTCGTTTGATAAATGGGAACAGCAACAGCATTTGTTGCGCTGTCGCTTCGGTAATTGCCTGCATGTAATACAAGCGTTTCTGGATGAAGAGAGGTCGTTGACATAATTTTTGCCTTTTTGAAAACAGAATGACAAAATTAAACTACAGAAAAATTTTGCATTAACTAGATTCAAATTAGCGAATATTAAAATAAATTTCTAAAAGCTGTCAAAACAGGTACGGGTTTCTAACCCCACGACAAAATCGAGTAATTTATTGCGTAATGTCGGTTAGACATTGACTGGCAAGGCGTCTTAAAGCCTGTGTCAGCGGTGTTTTTTCACGGCTGGCGGCTAGGTCATGGATTTTTTTACTGATTGGCCTGTGGTGACATGTTAAATAATGAATATAGAGCGTCACATGCGCTTTGACATTTAATGCCGCGCCGGTCTGCCGTTGGCAATTTACCAAGATTTTACATGGGGAATTTGAATGAAAACTTATAAAATCGCCTCGATTCCGGGTGACGGAATTGGTGTTGAAGTGATTGATGCTGGCCTCCATGTTTTAGAGGCTCTTGCCGAGCGTGATGGCGGCTTCAAGCTTGATGTCACCAGTTTTGACTGGGGCAGCGATCGTTATAAGCGTGAAGGGACATTAATGCCTGCTGATGGCGCTGAAGATCTGCGCGATTTTGATGCAATTTTCTTTGGCGCGGTTGGCGCGCCTGATATTCCCGATCATCTGACGCTATGGGGTTTGCGGTTGAATATCTGCCAGCCGCTTGATCAATATGCCAATGTGCGGCCAACGCGTATCTTGCCCGGAATCAAAAGCCCGCTTGCCGGTGTAACGGCAAAGGACCTTAATTGGGTGATTGTTCGCGAAAATTCCGAAGGTGAATATGCAGGTCAAGGTGGCCGCAGTCATCGTGGACAGCCGCATGAAATGGCAACGGATTTGGCTGTTTTTACACGTGTTGGTGTACAGCGTGTGATGCGCTATGCCTTTGAGTTGGCGCGCTCGCGGCCGCGTAAATTGCTGACCGTTGTCACCAAGTCAAATGCCCAGCGTTATGGCATGGTGATGTGGGATGAAATCGCCGCTGAAGTCGCAGCCGAATTTCCTGATGTGACATGGGATAAAATTCTTGTTGATGCGATGACGGTTCGAATGACAATGAAGCCGGAAAGTCTCGATACGATTGTGGCAACCAATCTTCATGCCGATATCCTGTCTGATCTGGCTGCGGCACTTGCTGGTTCAATCGGCGTTGCACCAACGGCCAATCTGAATCCGGAACGCACCAGCCCGTCAATGTTTGAGCCGATTCACGGCTCAGCCTTTGACATTACCGGCAAAGGCATTGCTAATCCGGTTGCCACATTCTGGAGCGCATCAATGATGCTTGACCACATTGGGGAGACGGTTGCGGCGGAACGGCTGATGAAAGCCATCGAAGTGATCACGGCCAATCCTGATTTCCATACGCCTGATCTTGGCGGGACAGCCACAACGGATCAAGTGACCGCGGCGATCATTGATGTAATTCGCGCCCGCAATGATTAGGGCCCTGAAATGATTAGGGTATTGTGACCCACCTATACTGATCAAACTAAGATGATCGGACAAGAATATTGGGGAATGACGGTAATGAGGCAATAACGTTGCCGTCTTGCTTTATCGTGAAAAATAACATGGTAGCATGATGGTGATTTTACCATTTTGCTGCCGGTTTTTGACCTGATGCCAAACAACCTTGATTAACTGATGAGGAAAAACATAATGACCCCAACAATCGAGCTTCTAAAGGCGCATCGGTCGATCCGTAAATTTGAGAATCGACCAATTGCAACTGATTTGTTGCATGAACTTATTCATGCTGGTCAGGCTGCGGCGTCATCCAGCTTTTTACAGGCTGCAACGATCATCCGCATTAGTGATCCGGCAAAACGCGCTTCCTTAGCCGCCTTGGCCAATCATCAGCCCTATATTGAATCGGCGGCCGAATTTTTGGTGTTTTGTGCCGATATGAATCGGGCGGCGCGCTGTTGTGACTGGCATGATACCAGCGCCAATACCGGCTTTACTGAACAATTCATCATAGCAACGGTTGATGCAGCACTTGTTGCACAAAATATTGTGATTGCGGCTGAGTCAGCGGGCCTTGGCATTTGCTATATTGGTGCCTTGCGCAATAATCCGGCCGAAGTGTCAGCGCTTTTGGAACTGCCGCAAAATACCTATCCGGTTTTTGGCCTTTGCCTTGGTTGGCCCGACCAAGACCCGGAGGTTAAGCCGCGTCTACCGCTTGAGATTGTACTTCGTGAAAACAGCTATGGCGGTGATGTCGATTTTGACCGGCTTGCCGATTATGATGATGTGATCCGCGCCTATTATCAAACGCGCACCGCCAATCAGAAATCACAAAGCTGGAGCGAGCAGATGGCGGGGATGCTGAGTAAGGAGTCACGCCCTCACATGCTTGGGTTTCTAAAAATGAGAGGTTTTTTGCAAAAATAATCAATATGCAGCTCTAAATTCATGCTACCGCCACCCTTGCATAACTGTGTTACTTTTGTTCGTATGAGTTAAATTATGGGTGGGGTGTGATTATGGACTATTTTTTTGGACGATTTTCTTTAGTAACATATTCGGTATTAGGTTCCGTTGGGTTTGCTGCACTTAGTTTAGCTGATAAAATTTTTTTAATTCCTGCTGTCGTTCTTGGGGCTTTGGGGCTTCTAGGAATTTCGGATTACATGCAGAGAAAACGAGCCGTTCTCGGTAACTATCCCTTAATCGGCAGGTTCAGATTTATTTTTGAGTCAATTCGTCCAGAATTACGTCAGTACTTTTGGGAATCTGACACTGACGAACTTCCCTATTCGAGGAACCAACGCTCCATGGTTTACCAACGAGCAAAGGGCATAATGGCTACCCGGCCATTTGGCTCTGATCAGAATATGTATGCTGAGAATTATAACTGGCTAAACCATTCTTTGCTCCCATCACATATTGAATCGAAGGATTTTCGGATTCGTGTTGGTGAGGGCGATAAGGCTTACGATGCTTCGGTGCTCAATATTTCGGGAACCAGCTTCGGTGCATTGTCGCCGCCCGCTATTCAATCACTTTCAGCAGGTGCAAAGCTTGGTGGCTTTGCTCACAATACAGGGGAGGGATCCTTATCAAAATACCATGAAGCTGGGGGTGGTGATACAATTTGGCAAATTTCAACGGGTTATTTTGGTTGTCGAACAGAAGACGGTCAATTTGACCCAGAGAAATTCAAAGAGAAAGCGATACTGGATCAAGTGAAAATGATTGAGATAAAGCTTAGTCAGGGCGCAAAACCTGGTCATGGCGGCATGTTAATGGCGCCAAAAGTAACGCCAGAAATTGCAGAGGCTAGGGGCGTGTTAGCATACCAAGATGTAATTTCACCATCTAGACATAGCGAGTTTTCAACCCCAAATGAATTATTGGCCTTTGCTGCAAAGCTGCGCGATTTGTCAGGTGGCAAACCGGTTGGTATCAAATTATGTATTGGGCATCCGTGGGAAATTATCTCAATAGTTAAGGCAATGGTTGATGGTGGAGTAGTCATCGATTTTATTACTGTTGACGGCTCTGAGGGTGGGACTGGAGCCGCCCCAGTCGAATTCACAGACAATATTGGCTCACCTCTCCGCGATGCAATTATTTTTGTTGATAATTGTCTCCGAGGGGCTGGTTTGCGTGGTCGCGTAAAAATTGCTGCTTCGGCCAAAATTGTAAGCGCCTATGATATTGTGCGGCATTGCGCGCTTGGCGCTGACTGGTGCAATATGGCAAGACCATTTATGTTTGCGGTTGGGTGTATTCAGGCTCGTGACTGTGCGTCAAGCCGGTGTCCAAGCGGTGTCGCAACAATGGACCCTAAGAGGTACCGGGTTATTGATGTTGAAGACCGGGCAACCAGAGTATTCAATTTCCATAAAAATAGTGTAGAGGCGGTTGCGGAAATGCTAGAGTCAGCAGGCCTAGAGCATCCAAGTCAGTTAAATCGACGCCATATTGTACGGAGAGTTTCAGCAAGCAAAATTTTACTTGCTGACCAAATATACCCTCGGGTTGAAATTAACGCGTTAATCGACGGCAAACCGGTTGATGATCCGCGCCTTGCCGCCTATTGGCATAGGGTCAGCGGTGATAGTTTTCATCCGCAAGGGCCTGCTCATTAACTGGACACGCTGCAACAGATTACGGGTTAAAAGGCCGGTTTTAGGGGTCAGGATTTTATGAGTTTTGATTATGGCCTGTGTTTGCTCGCCGCTTTTCTGGCCTCGCTTGTTAGCGGGCTTGGTGGTTTTGGCGGCGGATTTATCATTGTATTGTTTTTGGCACCGGTGGTGGGGCCAAAGGCGGTTATTCCACTTGTGGCTGCCTATGCTATTTTTGGCAATATCAGCCGGATTCTTGTTTATCGCCGCAATATCGATTGGCCGCTTGTTGGCCAATTTACCCTTGCGTCCTTGCCGGGGGTGTATATTGGGGCGAATGTTTTTGTCTGGATGAATGAGGCGATGCTTGGCGTGCTTCTTGGGCTGACGTTGATCATCGCGGTGCCAATACGGCGTATTTTGAAAAAATATGAATTTCACTACGGCATAAAAACGATTATTGGATTTGGGTTTCTGTTTGGCACGATTAGTGGCACTACCGCCGGATCAGGCATGTTTGTCATCGCTGGACTGTCAGGGCTTGGGCTTGGTGGGGTTGCGCTTCTTGGCACTGATGCGGCAATCGGGTTGGTCAATGCAATTGCCCGTTCAGCAGTCTATTGGCGGTTTGACAGCCTGCCGCGCGATATCTTTATTGCTGGTCTATTGATGGGGTTGGTCACATTCCCGGGAACATGGATTGCCAGTCGCCTTGTCGCCATGATGGGAATGACGCTTCATAATCTTCTGATCGAAGGGCTTATTATTGGCGGCGGCGTCTTTTTGATCTATCAGGCAAGTGGGCTATAGATTGGCAAGATGCGTTGCCACCGCCGCTGGATTGGGTGCAATTTCTTGGCGGATCAAATCATCTGGTGGTGGGGTGAATTGCCAAAGCGCATTTGGCGTGATGCCGTCCATCGCGCTTTGGCCTTGCCAGGTATCAAATAAATGATTGCGTAAATGATCTAACGCATCCATCACCGCCCCCAGCATTTGATCAGCTCTTTGCAATGATTAATCTGTGACCAATCTGCTGGCGATTATGCTGCGGGTTTAATTCTTAAATGAAGCGAAATCAGACTTGGTTTTTACCGCATCAAGAATCAGCTGGCTTGGTTGCCAAATATGCGGGTCTTCGGCTAAAACATCTTTCAAGCCAGCCAGAATTGCGGCCATGCCAAGCTGGTCGGCATAATGCATCAGCCCGCCACGCCAGCGCGGAAAGCCATAGCCAAGAACGCTTACCAGATCAATATCACTGGCGTTTTGTGCGATGGCTTCGGACAGGATATTGGCGCCTTCATTGATCATGGCCAGCACCAGCCTTTTGACAATATCGTCATCAGAAAAATGTCGGCGGGTGATGCCAGCATGATCGGCCTCGGCGACAATCAATGCATCGACCAAGGGATCGGTCGCAGCCTTGCCATCATTGGCATAGCTATACCAGCCAAGGCCGGTTTTGCGGCCAAGCCGGCCAGCCTCAACCATCTTGTCGGCAATCTGGACATAGGTTCGGTTTGGATCGCGGCTGGCATCTTGGCGACGCCGATTGGCAAAGGCGATATCAAGGCCTGACATATCTTGTGCTTCATAAGGCCCCATCGCATAGCCAAAGCCGGTCATAGCTTTGTCGATTTGTGAAGGTGTCGCGCCATGAAGCAACAAAAGATCGGCCGCCTCGCGATAGCGCGCCAAAATCCGGTTGCCGATGAATCCGTCACATACCCCCGCCACGACCGGGATTTTTCCAAGCTGTTTGGCAAGCCTAAATCCGCAGGCAAGCGCGGTTGGCGCGCTGGCATCGCCCTCGATGATTTCCAGCAATTTCATGATATGAGCTGGCACAAAAAAATGCAGCCCGACAAGCCGTGAAGGATCATCAAGCACAGCGGCAATTCTGTTGATATCAAGATAGGAAGTGTTGCTTGCCAGAATGGCATTTGCCGGCATCACCTCTTGCAGCTTTTGAAATACGGTTATTTTGACATCGATATCTTCAAACACGGCTTCGATGGCAATTTCGGCATTGGCGGCGCTGGCATAGTCGGTTGAAACGTTGTAGCGCGACCGCATGTTATCCGCCTCTTGCGCCGTGATCAGGCCGCGTTTAACCCCAGCCTCGATCAAGCTTTCGGCGCGCGCAGCCGCCTGTTTTGCTGCCGCTTCATTGGTTTCAATCGTTACCGTGGTGATACCAGCGCAAACAAGCGCATGTGCAATTCCCGACCCCATTGTGCCGCCCCCAACAACAACCGCCTGATTAATGATCTTTGGCATATGGTTGGCAAGCGCGGCGGGTGCTTTGGCACCGCGTTCAGCAAAGAAAAGATGGCGCAATGCCTTTGCCTGTTCAGATTGCCGAAGCGCAAGAAAACAATCACGTTCGGCGGCCATGCCTTCAGCAAAATTTGTATGGCTTGTTAGGCTAACCAATTCGGTTGCTTTGACCGGCGCAATTTGGCCTTTGGCGCGGCGCGTGAGGCCAGTATTGCTTTTTGCCAGCACGGCTTCATCCAATTTCGGGTTTGGCAATTGATGAACCGGCATTGCCGCGGCGAGATGGGCTGGCGTGATCGCACGGGCGGCCTGCATCGGATCGGCATCAATAAGGTCAAGGAGCCCAACCTCAAGACCGGCCTTGGCAGAGATGGATTTGCCGCTTGTGATCATTTCCAATGCGGCGGCAAAGCCAATCAGGCGCGGCAAACGCTGCGTTCCGCCAGCCCCGGGAACAATGCCAAGCAAAACTTCGGGAAGGCCAAGCTGTGCCTTCGGGCTGGCAATGCGATAGCGGCAAGCCAAGGCAAGTTCCAACCCGCCACCAAGAGCAGCACCATTGATCACGGCAACCCAAGGTATGTCTGACACTTCGATCATGGCAAGAACATCAGGCAAATGCGGGGCAATTGGTGGCGCATCAAATTCGCGCGCATCACCACCGGCAGCAAAGATTGTTTCGCTTCCGATCAGCATAACACGTTCAAGACCGGATGTGGCCTGAATTGCCAGCATCGCATCATGCAGTCCCTGACGAACCGCCAGATTGATGGCATTGACAGGCGGGTTGGCAAGCTCGACAAAAAACACCTTGTCATCGCAATCATCGCGCCAGAATTTTACTGTCATGTTGTTCCTTTCTGGCTGGTTGGGTGCGGGTGATGGGGTGCCGCGTTTACAATTGGGGAATGCATAGCAAGGCCATGCTGTGACAATCATCCAAGAAACCGGCAAATGGCCTGCCAGAATGCTTGCGAAGACCATGTTTGATCATGCAAGATTATGCCGCTGCGACAAAGAATTGTTTTCAATTTTTCATAAAAAAGGATCGGTTCATCATTTAGCCGCCATGCCGGAACCCGATCAGGAAACATCAAAGGATAAGCCAAGATGAGCGATGTGATCATTGTCGAGAAAATGGATCAATGGATCAAAATTACCTTGAACCGGCCAGAACGATTGAATGCGTTGAATGTCGAAATGCACCTTGCGTTTTGCGCCGCCCTAGAGGCGGTTGGTGATGCGCGCGCGGTTTTGATTACCGGTGCTGGGCGTGGCTTTTGCGCTGGTCAGGATCTTGGCGAACGCAATCCGGATAATGGTCATTGGCCGCCTGATCTTGGCCAGACTTTAAATGATTATTTCAACCCGCTGGTGCGGCTTATCACCAATTTGCCGATGCCGGTTATCTGTGCAGTAAACGGCGTTGCGGCGGGTGCTGGTGCTAATCTGGCCTTGGCATGTGATGTGGTTTTGGCGGCTGATACAGCGCGCTTTATTCAAGCATTTTCCAAAATTGGGCTTGTGCCTGATGCTGGTGGAAGCTGGATTTTGCCGCGGCGTCTTGGCATGGCGCGGGCGATGGGTTTGGCCTTGACCGGCGCGCCGCTTATGGCACCACAGGCGGCTGAATGGGGGCTGATCTGGAAAAGCTATGATGCCGCCGATCTGATGCCCGAAGCCCATGCGCTTGCCGCCGAATTTGCCGCCGGCCCAACCATGGCCTATGCCGGCACCAAAAGCTTGATGAAGCGTGCCGCCAATCATGATTTTGACGCGCATCTGGATGATGAGGCGGCGATGCAGCAGGCTTGCGGCCGGTCGGATGATTATGCCGAAGGAGTGCGGGCGTTTCTAGCCAAACGTCCAGCAGAATTTACTGGTAAATAAGCCATGATGATAAACAACCCATGATTAGGCGGCTTCGATAATCATCGCAACGCCTTGCCCAACGCCAACACACATGGTGCAAAGCGCATAACGCCCACCGCGGCGGCGCAATTCATAGGCTGCGGTCAGAACCAGCCGCGCCCCCGACATGCCAAGCGGATGACCAATTGCAATGGCACCGCCATTCGGGTTGACATGGGCAGCATCATCGGCAACGCCAAGCTCGCGAAGACAGGCAAGCCCCTGTGCGGCAAAGGCTTCGTTAATTTCGATCACATCCATATCATCAATGCGAAGTCCGGCCATGCCAAGCGCCTTTTGGGTTGCTGGCACTGGCCCAATGCCCATCACCCGCGGCGGCACACCGGCTGCGGCGATGGCCACAATCCGCGCCATTGGTGTCAATCCATGCGTGGCAAGACCATTGGCCGATGCCAGCAACAGCGCCGCCGCCCCATCATTGACGCCTGACGCATTGCCAGCGGTTACGGTCATGCCGTCACCATTAACCCCCTTGAGGGCGGCAAGCTGTTCGGGTTTGGTGCTGGGGCGCGGATGCTCGTCAGTATCAACCTTCACCGGATCACCACGGCGTTGTGGGATCATAACAGGGGTGATTTCATCGGCAAATTTTGCGGCGGCATGCGCGGCCGCCCAGCGTTGCTGTGACCGAAGCGCAAAAGCATCTTGGTCGGCGCGGCTGATATCATAATCAAGCGCCACATGATCGGCTGTTTCAGGCATTGAATCAACGCCATAAGCCGCCTTCATCGCCGGATTAACAAATCGCCAGCCAATTGTGGTGTCATAGATTTCGGCCTTGCGGCCAAACGCCGTTTCTGATTTCGGCAGAATAAAGGGCGCACGGCTCATGCTTTCCACCCCGCCAGCAATTGCCAGATGGTAATCGCCGGCACGAATGCCGCGTGCGACATTGGCAACAGCATCCATGCCCGATGCACAAAGCCGGTTAATGGTGCTGGCGGGCACGGTAACGGGTAATCCAGCCAAAAGCGTCGCCATGCGGGCAACATTGCGATTATCTTCACCAGCCTGATTGGCCGCGCCAAACACCACTTCGTCGATTGCGCCTTGGTCAAGGTCTGGATAGCGCGCAACAAGCGTCTTGATCACATGCGCTGCCAGATCATCTGGCCGTACCGATGATAGCGCCCCGCCAAAGCGGCCAATGGGGGTTCTAACGGCATCACAGATAAAAGCGTCCATGTCAAAATCCAATCTGGTAATCCGGCCGTTTCAGGGGTTAAACTCCGAGATAGCGTTCGGTCAATCCTTTGGTCGCAAGCAATGTTTTGGAATCACCGTTCCAAACAACGCGCCCCTTATCCAGAATATAATGATGATCGGCCAGTCTGGCTATGGCTTTGACATTCTTGTCGATAATCAGGATTGATTGCCCCTCGGCCTTCAGCGTGGCAAGACAATCCCAAATCTGCGTTCGGATGATGGGTGCCAGCCCTTCGGTGGCTTCATCGAGGATCAGTAATTTTGGATTGGTCATCAAAGCGCGGCCAATGGCCAGCATTTGCTGCTCGCCACCGGAAAGATGATTGCCAGCATGATCACGGCGTTCGGCAAGCCGCGGGAATAAATCGAGAACCCGCTCATAATGCCAGTGCGAGCCGTCACCATCACGCGGTGGCCGGTAAAATGTTTTCAAATTTTCGGTGACATCGAGATTGGAAAAAATCTGCCGTCCTTCGGGAACAAGCCCGATACCGGCGCGGGCAATCTGAAATGGTGATTGGTCTGGCTGGTCATTGCCAAATCGCAAAATCCGACCCGCGGTCAGAGGTAATTGCCCCATGATCGTGCGGATGGTTGTGGTTTTGCCCATGCCATTTCGGCCCATTAGCGAGACAACATGGCCTGCCGGAACCGACAGTGAGATGCCGAATAACACCTGTCCTGCGCCATAGCCCGACTCAATGTCATGAAGATGCAGCATCACTTAATCCTCATCCCCAAGATAGGCGGATTTCACCGCTTGATTTTGGCTGATTTCGGCAACGGTTCCAGCAGCAATGACGCTGCCTTCAACCAATACGGTTAACCGGTCTGCAAGACGGAAAACCGCATCCATATCATGTTCGATCAGCAAAATAGCCACCCTACCACGAAGCGATTCGATAATTTCGGTCATACGCTGGCCTTCATCAGGGCCAGCCCCCGCCATAGGTTCGTCAAGCAGTAACAGGCTTGGCGATGCGGCAAGCGCCAGCGCCAGTTCCAGCATGCGCCGGTCGCCATGCGCCAAATCACCAACTGGCAGATGCGCACGATCCAATAGCCCAACCCGATCAAGAATGGCACTAGCCCCCTTGATGAGGTTTGGATCGGAAAAGGCAGGCCGCAAAAATCGAAAGCTTTGTCCAAGCCGTGCCGCTTCGGCAATAATACCATTTTCCAGAGCGGAAAAATCCATCAACACATTGCTGATTTGGAATGACCGGCCAATGCCAGCCCGAATTCGTTCAGGCACTGATAGGCCGGTCAGGTCACGACCATTTAAAAACACCTGACCCGAGTCGGGTTTTAACGCGCCGTAAATTTGTTGAATCAAAGTCGTTTTTCCAGCACCATTCGGCCCGATCAGCGCATGAATTTCACCCGGCATCACGGTCAATGAAAGATTGCTGGTTGCGGTTAAGGCACCAAAGGATTTGTTAAGGCCGCGAAGCTCTAAAACCGGATCTGGCATCATTTCACCGCCATTTTACGCTTGCCGATACGGGCAAACCCAGCCTTGTCCAAAAGACCAATCAGGCCGCCACGTCCAAACAACACCACCATGATTAAAAGCGGGCCAAACAGGATCATCCAATTTTCCGCATAGGCTGGGGCTACCGCGCCAAGCGCCAGCGGTAAAAATTCTTCAAGAAGCAGAAAAACAATGGCACCAAGAAGCGGGCCTGCCAAAGTGCCAAGCCCACCAAGAATGATGATAATCATTATTTCGCCCGATCGTGTCCAATGCATGATGTCGGGTGACACATATTCCTGCCAACTGGCAAATAGCGTTCCCGCCAGCCCGCAAATCACCGCCGAAATAACATAGCTGGTGATTTTGAAATGAAGCGGCACAAGCCCCATCGCCTCGACCCGTGATTCATTGCTTTTGATGGCGCGTAAGGTGACGCCAAAACGCGATCGAATAATGAACATCAGACCAAGCGCAACAAGCACCAAGGCAACCCAGATCAGAAAATACAGACGTAACGGTTCATAAAGATCAATCACCAAAAAATCGGCGCGGTCGATGCTCATCCCGTCATCACCGCCAAATTGCTCAAGCGACACAAATAGGAAAAACAGCATTTGGGCAAAGGCAAGGGTAATCATGATGAAATAAATGCCGGTTGTGCGAAGCGCAAGATAGCCAATCACCAGCCCAAGCGCGCCGCAAACACCAATGCTAAGAAACACATGAAACAAGCCATTTGTTATGCCGAAAAACTGGCTTATGCCAACACAATAGGCGCCAATGCCGATAAAGGCTGCATGGCCAAAAGACACCATGCCGCCATAGCCAAGAACAAGGTTAAGCCCCATTGCCGCCATGCCAAGAAGCATGATCCGCATCGCCACATCATTCCAGAATGGTAAATCGGCAAAATGCGTAAATAGTGGGAAAAGTGCAAATCCGGCAACCAGCATCCATAGTAACTGATTGTCGCGAATGCCTGCACGAACCAAATTGGCAAAATGAAATAATTCTGTCATGCGATTATCCTTTGGCCGGAAACAAGCCGGTTGGCCGGAAAATCAGCACCACAGCCATCAAGATGTAGACAAGCATTGAGGCCAGCGCAGGCCCTGCGCCATCGGCCGTTGCCTGTTCGAAAAACAGCCGCAAAATCGACGGCAGAAAAACCCGCCCAAGCGTATCGACAAGCCCAACGATGATCGCGGCGATAAAGGCGCCACGAACCGACCCGATACCGCCAATGATAATCACCACCAAAGACAATATCAGCAAAGGTTCGCCCATGCCCGGCTGAACCGAGGTTAGTGGCCCAAGCATCATGCCAGCAACACCGGCAAGACACGCCCCTGTTGCAAAAATCAGCCGGAATAAAATCTTGATATTGATGCCAAGCGCGGCGGTCATTTCAGGATTGTTGGCACCAGCACGAACCATTGCGCCAATGCGCGTTTTGGAAACGAATAGATGGATCCCCAAAGCGCACACAAGGCCAACGGCAATCACCCCAAGCCGGTAGGCAGGATAAGGCGTTTCTGGTAGAATCTCGACAAAGCCTGACAGGGCTGGCGGCAAGTCGGAATAAAGCGCGGCGGGCCCAAAACCAACGCGAATGGCTTCATTGAAAAACAGAATAAGGCCAAAGGTTGCCAATACCTGTTCCATATGGTCGCGTCGGTAAAGATGGCGAATGATCAGCAGTTCAAGAAGATAGCCGCTGGCAAATGTGATTGGAATTGCCAGCCCCAGCCCGATGAAGAAATTGCCGGTGGCTTGGGTGATGGCGGCGGCGGCATAGGCACCGATCATGACCTGCGCGCCATGCGCCAGAAACACGAAATCCATGATGCCAAGAATCAGGGTCAGACCGGCTGCAACCAGAAACAGGGTCACGCCAGCTTGCAGGCCATTAAAGGTCTGTTCAAGGATAAGGGTAAGAGTCATAAACCGTAACCAGTCGCATCATCTGCGCTTTATAGCAGGCAATTTCCGGCCAGCCAGCGGCAAGATTGGCCACTGGCTGGATATTAGAGAGATTAGAATTTGCAGTTTACCGCATAGGCATCACCATGATCTTTAAACACCGTGTTGACAATCTTTGTTGTCACAACACCGTCGGCATCTTTGACCACTTCACGAAGATAGACATCTTGAATCGGGAAATGATTTGTGTTCATTTTCAGAACACCACGGGTTGTTGGGATATCGCCCGCAGCGAGCACGGCGCGCATCTTGGCGGTTTCCTTGCTGCCAGATTTGGCGATTGCATGGTCAATGGCCAGAATCGTGTCATAGGCTTGGGCGGCATAAAATGATGGGTAACCACCATATTTTGCTTTGTAATCGGCAACGAATTTCTTGTTAATCGCATTATCAAGATCGGGCGACCATGTCTGGGTACCAAGAATGCCAAGAGCCGAATCTTTCAGCGCTGGCAATGATACGCCGTCAACACTAAAGACGGTATATAACTTGCTCACCTGATCCATACCGGCTTGTTTCCATTGTTTAACAAAATTGATGCCCATACCGCCTGGCTGGAAAATCATAGTTGTCTCGGGCTTGGCGGCGCGCAATGCCGACAGCTCAGCCTGGAAATCAGACTGTCCCAGCTTGGTGTAAACTTCGCCAACAACATTACCTTTATAGTAGCGTTTCACCCCGGCTAGCATATCTTTTCCCGCTTGATAGTTTGGTGCCATCAGATAAACAGATTTGATACCGGCATCTTGCATATGTTTGCCCATGGCCTCTGGTGTTTGGTCATTCTGCCATGACATGGAAAAGAAATTCTCATGGCATTGATCACCAGCAATCGGCGACGGACCCGCATTCGAGCTAATCAGTAGGTTGCCTGCACGGGTTACGGGCTTATGAATTGCCATCAGCAGGTTAGACCAGATAACGCCGGCGACAATATCCACCCGATCGCTTTTCAACAAACGGTTAGCAAGCTGTTTGGCGATATCGGGTTTGCGTTGATCATCGGCATAGATGATTTCGGCATCCATACCGCCAAGCTTGCCGCCCTTGTGCTGCATGGCCAGGTTGACTGCATTCTGCATCTGCTTGCCAATAATGCCGGCACCGCCAGACAATGTGGTCATGTAGCCAATTTTCACGGTATCTGCGATTGCAGGCATTGCTGTCAATGCCGCCGTTACAGCACAAATTGTAACAAGTTTTCTCATTATCATCTCCCTCAATATATTAAGTGGCCAAAAATGATCCGGCTTATGTCTGACTTTCTTAAAAACTCAACCAATGTTTCAGCATCATTACGATGCCAGTATCGACTTGCGGCCTCATCATTGCCAATTCCACGTTGGGACGCAATGCGCATTCTGGCTTTTGCATGACTAATTTAGTACAAATAATTGCTTTCGCGTGATGATTTTACTTGTCTCAGGTGATCGTAGCAATTTCATCAAGAACCGGCATTAAATAGGTTTTAAACAAAGCCGGATTTTCGCTCATTGGAAAATGGCCCATACCGTCCATAATAGTTGTTTTTGCACCTTTCATTCGCTGAGCCGTTGCCAAAGTGTGCTCCGGCGTGCACGAACAATCATACTCACCCGACATCAGATAAATTGGACAGGCAGCAGTATCAATTTGAGGGGAGCGGTCATCAAAATCACCGTCGAGCCAATAGAAATGCAAATCGCCTTTGAAAATGCCCGGCCCACCTTGCATGTAATGCCACAAGGTTTCCCAACGATATTCATCAGGGCTGGTTGGTGCCACCTGCGATGACACAAAGGCAGCCTGCACATCACCGCCATGAACGTCCGGCCGGTAAAGCCAATCAAGATTGTAATATGGTTCTAACTTGTCGGCGCCTTCAAGCGCGATCATCGCACGGAAATAGGCCGGATTTTCGAGGGCGAGATGGCAAACAATCCGGCCACCCATCGAGCAGCCCATTACGACTGGTGACTCAAGCTCCAGTGCTGAACAAACTGCGTTGATTATTGCTTTGTAGCTGTGAACAGTCAGTTTGTAATCTTCGGTGCGAAAGTCTTTTGGTGGATTTGATTTGCCATGCCACGGAAGGTCAAATGCCATCACCCGAAATCGGCTGGTGATATCCGCATCAGCCAGAATATGCCGGAATTGGCGCGCATCTGATCCAGCGGTATGAAGACATAAAAGTGGGATTCCTCGTCCTGCTTCTTCCATATAAATCCGGTAGGATTTGCCGCCAACTTCCAGCATGAAATACCGACCTATCATAGGTTCAAATTCAACCGCCATTTTCGTCTCCCTTGCCATCGCGCAGCTTGGCAATAATATCTTTAAAATATTGCAAATTCTGCATTAGCGGCAGTAAATCCCCGTCAATTCTGGCAATCTGTTTTGGCAGCATCGCAAAAATATCGTGATAGTCACGTGGGGGCGTCACTTGCCAATGTTTGTACCAGCTATCTTTACTGGCCCGAATGGAAAAGCTACCTGTGTCGGTTGGCAAATGGCGCTGGCGGATATTAGTTATTTTGCCAGCCGAGATGGTGATTAGATAGTCATCATCGCCAATGCCAAAAACAAAAGTCAGATTGACCCAACGCCCACGATGCTGCAACGCCTGATCAGCATTAACCCGTCTTTGTATCTCTTCGATCATTTAGGCCCCTTTTTCCTTATTTGGCCAAAACTTGCTATTCGGCTTAGTTAGTAAAGACCCGGGTTATCAACATCCACATGCCAATGGCACCGATCAGGTAAGATGACGGAATGGCAATCAATCGTCGATACCAGAGCGCATTGCCGGCCGCCACGCCAAACAGTAAAAAGGCGGGAACAAGAACGGCAAGCTGGCCAAGTTCAACCCCGATATTAAAGCTGATCAGGCTGACCATGAATTGACCATCGGCAAGGCCAATATCGCCAAGAACGCTGGCAAAACCAAGACCGTGAAGAAGGCCAAACGCGAAAATCACCAAAAGCCGGCCAGCATGAAGCCGTTCGCTCCGCAGATTTTCAAAAGCCACATAAATGATCGAGGCGGCAATCAACGGTTCGACAAGATTCGGCGAAACAATAATATGGCCGGTGCTGGCAAGCATGAGGGTTGTTGTATGTGCCAACGTGAATAACGTCACTTGACCCAGAAGAGGGCGCCATCTTGCTGCATAGAAAAATAGCCCCAATACAAACAGAATATGATCAAGACCCTTTGGCACAATGTGAACAAACCCAATTTTGGCATAATCCAGCATGGTCATTAAAACCGGCTGGACCGTGACGCCTTGTCTTTTGATTGGAGCGCTGATCGCTCCCGGCTCAAGATAGGCGGTGTAGAGATTTTCCGGCTTTTCGGTCTGGCTTTGCTGGCGAATGACCAATGGCCCAAGGGCGGCGTTCCAGCCAAAGCGAATGCTGGCATCATTCGGCTCAAGCGGTGCGGAAATCTGTATTTTGCTGTTTCGCGGCAAAGTAACCGCCGGATTATCTTCGACCTGAATGGAATCAAGCTGGAAATATAGCGGCCGGTCATCGGCAAGGCCGGTCAGGGCTTTTTCAAAATCGGGCCATTGATTGGTGAATTTTTGCGCCAGTTGATCGGCGGCAAGGGCGCGAAGCGCGTCATAATCTTTGCCTTGCGGCGCGTCATCGGTATCGCGTACGAGGCTGGCATCTAGACCGGCAAGAAATAATTCGGCATTCAGGTCAATCGTGATGGAAAGCCGGCCTAGCAAAGCCTGGTCATCTGCCGATGGCGGCGCGCTGGTCATTGACAGATCAGCAACGGCAGGCCGGATTTCATGGGCAATCGCCGACATGGAAATCGCCGACATGGTCAAGGGGCTAATCACAAAAAAGCAAACCGCAAGAACCAACCGGTATGTTAGGGGTTTACAATTTTTCATCAATGGTCTGAAGTCTTTATGGAACATAGCTTGCTTAACTTTACGGTGTTTTTGAGGGTGTGATGATTTTATATGCTGCTGGTGCGGTTTTGATTGCGGCGGTGAAACGGTTCGTCAGAATAATCGGGTATCTACCAAAAGGGGCGGCGGCGGTTTTTTGGGTCATTTTTATCCTACCTTTGCCATCACAGGCGCATGAATTTTGGATTGAACCATCTTCATTTCAGCCCGACCCAGACCAAAGCTTAACCGCAGATCTTTTAATTGGCACTGATTTTTTAGGCGCATCGGCAATTTATGTCCCCGATCAAATTGAAACATTCGCCTTGCTGGGAACTGGGCCAAAATCGCAATCTGAACGATATGAAATTACTGGCCGCTATGGTGATCGTCCGGCGGGAAAAATGGCTTCCGGTTCGCCTGGACTTCGTATCATTGTTCATCAGACAGCCCCCATTCGCCTGACCTATAGTGATGCCAAAAAATTTGATGAATTTGCGCGCGAAAAAGGTTTTGATGATGCGCTTAACCAGCATCAAGGTCGTGGCTTACCACTTGATAAAATTACTGAACGCTACCAGCGCTATGCTAAAAGCCTGATTGCCGTTGGCGGGCCTGAAAAAATGGGTGCTGGACAGGATCGGCATCTTGGTTTGGCAATCGAGCTTGTTGCCGAAGCTAACCCCTATCAATGGCCGCCGCTTCAATCCATGCCGGTGCGCGTTTATGCTGATGGAGCGCCGCTTGCCAGTGCTCAAATCACCGTTTTTACGCGGCATAATCCGCGCCATGTGGAAAAGGCAAAATACCAAACCGACAAGGACGGACGAAGTAACTTTCTACTATTGGCTGGACGGGACTATCTTGTCGATAGTGTGATTTTGCGGCCAATGGATGGGGCGATTGAATCAGGTGATGTCATGTGGGAATCGATTTGGGCATCATTGACCTTTCAGGTGCCAGCAAATCCGAAAATGTGACTAAACCCGAAAATGCGCATAAACCAATAAAAGTGAGACAGAATCCATGACACAGACCCATCCGATGATTGGCCGCAATCTGCGTATCGACTCAGACCGTTTATGGCAAAGCCTTATGGATATGGCAAAAATTGGCCCCGGTGTGGCTGGCGGCAATAACCGGCAGGCGCTAACCGATGATGATTCGACCGCGCGTCATTTGTTTCAATCATGGTGCGAGGCCGAAGGCTTGTCGCTTAATACCGATAAAATGGGCAATATGTTTGCCCGCCGCGAAGGCAGTGATGCCAGCTTGCCACCGGTGATGGTTGGCAGCCATCTCGATACTCAGCCAACGGGCGGAAAATATGATGGACCGCTTGGCGTTCTGGCCGCGTTGGAAATTATTCGCAGCCTCAATGAAGCCGGACTTACAACGCGCCATCCGATTGAAGTTGTCAATTGGACGAATGAAGAAGGCTGCCGTTTTGCCCCACCAATGATGGCGTCGGGTGTTTTTGCCGGTGTGCATGATCTGGAGTGGGCCTATGACCGCACCGATGTGGCGGGTGCGCGGTTTGGTGACGAGCTGGAACGGATCGGCTGGGTTGGTGACGCGGCGGTTGGTGGTAGGCCAGTTGCCGCCTTTTTCGAACTTCACATCGAACAGGGGCCCATTTTAGAGGACTCAAAAACCGATATCGGCGTTGTAACGCATGGTCAGGGATTAAATTGGATTCGCGTAACCCTAACCGGCAAAGAAGCCCATACCGGATCGACGCCAATGCCATCGCGGGTCAATGCAGGGCTTGGCATGGCGCAGATTACGATGTTGGCGCATCAGATTGCATTGGCACATGCCCCCCATGCGGTTGGTGCGGTTGGCCATTGTGAAATTTTCCCCAACTCAACCAATATCATTCCTGGAAAGGCGATCTTTACGATTGATTTTCGCAGCCCCGATCCGGCGATCATCGCGGCGATGCATAATGAATTACGGACGGGTGCAAGCGCGATTGCTAAAACGCTTGGGCTTGGCATTGACTTTGAATTGGCGGGCGCGTTTGATCCAGTGGCGTTTGATCCGGCCTGTATTGACCGTGTTCGCGCGGCGGCAGAGCGGCTTGGCTATTCGCATATGGATCTTGTTTCAGGTGCTGGACATGATGCTTTCTGGATGAATCGGGTGGCCCCAACGGCAATGATCATGTGTCCTTGTGTTGATGGCTTGTCGCATAATGAAGCTGAAGAAATCAGTCAGGACTGGGCCGCAGCAAGCGCCAATGTTCTGTTTCATGCTGTTGTTGAAACCGCCGGTTTGGTCAGTGACGATTAGGCCAGTTTCCATCGCATGAGAATGAAAATGACAGATCAACAGGATAAAAATTTGGATGCTGGCATCATCGGAATCATCGGTCTTGGCAATGCGGGAAGCGCGATTGCGTCGGCCTTTGCCGCATCTGGCGAGGTTCACGGATATGATCAAAATGCCAGCCGGCGCGATGATGCGGCAGGAAAAGGCATTATCACACATGACCATCTTGGCGGGGTTGCATCACAAGCAGATGCGATCATTTTGTCATTGCCACATCCCGATATTTCAATTGCGGTGACAACGCAAATCATGGCACAGCCAAGCAGGCCAAAGTTGGTGATTGAGACCAGTACGGTTACGCCGCAAACTGCGATTGATTGCGCCGCTTTAGCGGCCGCAAAAAATGTGGGGTTTGTTGATGCGGCCATTGCTGGCGGTGTGGCCAGCATGGCGACCGGACAAATGACTTTTTTCATGGGCGGCGATGATGCGGCCAAAGCCATGGCAAGGCCGGTTCTGGAACCGGTGGCGGCGGGCATTTATGATCTTGGTAATCTTGGCGCGGGCATGGGGATTAAAGTTGTGAATAATGCGGTGATGCATGCGCTTATGGTGGTGCTGATTGAAGCTTTTGCGATGTCAAAAAAGCTCGGCGTTCCAAGCGACACGCTGACCTCGATCCTGAACCGCGAAGAAGGCATGCTTCGCCCGCTGGTCCACCGTGTTCAAGAGCGAATGAAATATGCCGATTTTGAGGGCGGTATGTCGGTCACAAATGCGCGCAAGGATTCCTGTCTCGCATTGGCAACAGCCCAGCAGATGGGGGTGCCGCTTTTTGCCATTTCGGCATCACATACGCCTTATGAAATTGCTGAGGCTAATGGGCTTGGCGATGCTGATTATGCGGCTTTATCACGCTTGTGGGAAGAATGGGCGCATGTCATCTTCAAAGAAGCTGACAAGCCCTAATATCAAAGGACTATAGCCAGTCAGGCCGCATCGCCAATATTGGTGCATCACCATCGACAATGGTGCGGGCAAGCGCAAACAGCTTTGGCAGATGATGCGTTATATAGATTTGCATTGTGGTGATTTTGACCGCCATGAAATCATCATTGCCAGTTGTGCCGGTTTCGCCATTGGCGATGGCATTTGATGCCGCTGCGCCAGATCGTGCCATCAGCCAGCCACCGGTCAAGGTGCCAAGAAGCATTAGATAATTGCTTGCGGCTGCGGCTGGTCGGCGCGGTGAATTGGCACTGCCAATGATGCTGGCGGTGGCCGTGCGGGCGGTTTTATTGGCTTCGATAACTGATTTTGCCGCCGCCGAAATAGCGGCATCCGGATGGGTTTCCAATGCTGCCATATCTTGGTCAATTTCATCAAAAAGGCTAGTGACCGCCGCGCCATTGTCACGAATGGTTTTGCGGAAAACCAGATCATTGGCCTGAATTGCGGTTGTGCCTTCATAGATTGGCAGAATGCGGGCATCGCGATAATGCTGGGCGGCGCCAGTTTCTTCGATAAAGCCCATGCCGCCATGAATCTGCAATGCATCCGAAGTGATTTGCTGGGCGCGTTCGGTCATCCAACCCTTGATCACGGGAATAAGCAACCCAACGCGGGCTTCAAGATCAGGCTTTTCAGCATCACTGGCATAACGCGCCTTATCCATCGCTGCCGCGCCAATCATCATCAGGGCGCGCATCGCTTCGATTTCGGCTTTCATCGTGCCAAGAAGCCGCAAAACATCGGGGTGATGAACAATGGCATCGCCTTTTTTACCGTCAAGCGGCACGCCTTGAACGCGATCACGAGCATAGCTTCTGGCTTGCTGATAGGCGCGTTCAGAAATGGCAAGCCCTTGCAGGCCAACCGCAAGGCGGGCGTGATTCATCATGCCAAACATGATGTCGATCCCCTGATTTTCCTGACCGACAAGATAGCCAATAGCACCATCGGTTTCACCATATTGCATAACCGCGGTTGGCGATCCCTTGATGCCAAGTTTTTTCTCAATCGACAAACAGCGAAGATCATTCGGCTTGGTGAAATTACCATCATCATCAGCAAGGAATTTTGGCACGATAAAGACCGAAATACCCTTGATGCCATCGGGTGCATCTGGCGTTCGTGCCAGCACCAGATGAATAATATTTTCGGCCATATCATGTTCGCCATAGGTGATATAGATTTTCTGGCCAGAAATCAGGTAATGATCCCCATTGGGAACCGCGCGGCTTTTGATGCCAGCAAGGTCGGTGCCGGCTTGTGGCTCGGTCAAATTCATCGTTCCGGTCCAGCGGCCTTCGACCATTGGCGGGATAAAGATATTTTGCAATTCAGGACTTGCCGATTTTTGCAGGGCATAGATTTGCCCTTGCGTCAAAAGATGGCAAAGCGCAAAGGCCATGTTGGCCGATTGCCATAATTCATTCACCGCGGTGGTCAGCGTCATTGGCAAATTTTGCCCGCCAAAATCTTCGCCAGCTTCCATGGCTGTCCATCCGCCTTGCCCCATCGCAGCATAGGCATCACTAAAGCCATCAGGCGTGATGACTTGGCCATTTTCTTGCCGTTTGGACCCAGTCAAATCACCGCTATGATTTAATGGCGCGATCACATCGCCGGCCAGCTTCCCAGCTTCTTCGAGAACCGCATCAGCAAGCTCTTGATTGACGTCATCATTGCCAATCAGCGCCATCAGCGCGTCAAAACCAATGACCCGGTCAAGGACGAACTGATAATCTTCGAGGGGCGCTTTATACATGGTTTGGGCTCCATAGAATCTGACTCAAAGTGGATGGTGACAGGCGTGGTCGATCCATATCAAGGTTTGGCATCGATGATAACGCTGATCCCCTGACCGCCGCCAATACACATGGTGGCCATGCCGTAACGTCCATTGATACGGTGCAATTCATGAACCAGCTTTGTCATGATGATTGCGCCGGTGGCACCAACCGGATGGCCTAGCGCAATCGCCCCGCCATTCGGATTGACACGATTTGGGTCAAGGCCAAGCTGGCGCGATACGGCACAGGCCTGCGCGGCAAAGGCTTCGTTGCTCTCAACAAGATCAAGATCATCAATGGTCAGGCCCGCGCGTTCAAGCGCCATTTTGCTTGCCGGTACTGGCCCCATGCCCATGATGCGGGGTGGTACGCCGCCAAACCCATAGGCAACAATACGTGCCATTGGGCTGGCTTTATGTGTTTTAACCGCATCATCACTGGCAAGAATTAGCGATGCCGTACCATCATTGATGCCCGATGAATTGCCAGCGGTGACAAGCCCGTCCTTAGCAAAGGCTGGGCGCAATCCGGCAAGGCTTTGGCTGGTCGTATCGGCGCGGATATATTCGTCTTTGTCAAAAGCCACAATTTTGCGGCGTCGGGTCAGCTCGATGGTGGTGATCTGGCTGGTAAAATATCCGGCCGCATCGGCATGCGCTGCGCGGCTTTGTGATTGGGCGGCAAAAGCGTCCATATCTTCACGGCTGATCTGATAGTCAGCGGCAATATTTTCGGCGGTTATGCCCATATGCCCAATCCCAAACGGATCATGCAGCGCACCAGTCATCATATCGACAACCGCAGCATCACCCATCCGCGCCCCCCAGCGTTGCGCTGGCAGGATATAGGCACCACGGCTCATCACCTCGACACCTCCAGCAAGCGTGGCATCGCAATCGCCAAGCTGGATAAGCTGGGTTGCGCTCACAATCGCCTGAAGGCCACTTCCGCACAAGCGATTGACCTGAAAGGCAGGGGCTGTTTCGGCAAGGCCAGCGCCAATCGAAATACAGCGCGGCGAATACATATCGCGCGGCTCGGTATGGATGACATGACCATAAATCGCATGCTGAATAGCATCAGCGGGCACCCCAGATTTGGCAATCGCATCTTTGGCAACCGGAATGGCAAGATCAATCGGCGGCGTGTCTTTTAGGGTGCCACCATAACTGCCAATCGCCGATCTTTGCGCTGCCAAAATGAAAATATTTGTCATGGTGATCTCCTGATCCGGTCATTTAATCCGTCTTTATGATTTCGCCCAATTCAGGGGGCCGCCGCGAAACCCCGGAAACCCAATGCCAAAAATCATGCCTGCATCGGCGCTGTCGACCGAATCAACGACACCGTCATCAACTGCTTGCTGGCATTTATCAATCATCGGTGCCAGCATGGATTTGACAATGCCTGCCATGATGGCGGCATCTTGTGGTTGGCGAGGGCGAATGGCGCGATTGCCGTCCCAATCATAAAAGCCGCTTCCCGATTTCCGGCCAATTGTGCCTGCATCGCATTTTTCGGTAAGTAATGTTTTGGCGGCGGGGGCGATGCCAAGAACAACACCAACATCAAGACAAACATCAAGCCCGATCTGATCGGCAAGTTCGATTGGCCCCATTGGCATGCCGAAATCGACCAATGCTTCATCAATCAGATCGGCGTTTTCGCCAGCGGCAACCGCCTCAATTGCTTTGAAGATATAGGGAAGCAAGGCGCGATTGACCAAAAAGCCCGACGCCGATTTGCACCGGATTGGCATTTTGCCAATGCGTCCGGCAAACTGCATGCCGCGATTGACCATATTCTGGTCGGAAAATTCGGACCAGATCACCTCGACAAGCGGCAAAACTGGAACCGGATTAAAGAAATGCAAACCAATCAAACGTTCAGGCGCTTTTAAGGCGGTAGCGATATCTTCTAATGGGATGGCAGATGTGTTGGTTGCCAGAATGGCATCGGGTTTGCTGGCCGCTTCCAAGGCCTGAAACACGGCCTGTTTGACTGCCAGCTTTTCAGCAACCGCTTCGATGATTAGATCGGCATCACCTGCGCCATTGCCATCTTTGTCAGCCCGAAGCCTGCTTTTTGCAGCGGCAATCTTATCGTCGGTTTTCAGCCGCCGTTCGAACAGTTTTGCGGCGCGGGCAATCGCACCATCAATTGCCGCCTCATTCATATCGGTCAAAGTGACATCAAGTCCGGCCATTGCGCCAACCGCGGCAATATCGCCGCCCATGACGCCAGCGCCAACAACATGCAAACGCTGGATACCACTATCGCCGCGTGCCGATTTACGAACAGCATCGGTAAGATAGAAAACACGGCGTAAATTCTTTGAAGCATCCCCAACCATCAATTCGGGGAAAATGCCCATTTCACCAGCCGACATGGCAGCCGAGTCATGCCCAAAGGCAGCAACATGATCAACGATCGCGAAAGGTGCTGGTGTATGATCGGCACGGGCGCGTTTCAAATAGCTGTCGCGGGCCGCTGAAATGGCGCTGGCATCGGCCGTGGCTTCGCGCTGGCTTCGCGCCGGTTTTGCGCCATTACAGGACAGCATCCATGCGCGCATCGCCACCGCCAGATCGTCAGCGCTATCGACCATTTCATCGGCAAGGCCACTTTCGATGGCATCTTTGCTGCCAACCGGCCGGCCGGTTAACATCATGTCAAGAACGGCCTTGGTACCAATTCGGCCATAGGCGCGGCCAGTGCCGCCATAGCCTGGCATAATGCCAAGATTGATCTCAGGAAAACCAAGTTTTGTTTTTGGTGAGGCAGTGACAAACAGCCGGTCAAATGCCAGTGAAATTTCCAGCCCGCCACCAACAGCAATGCCGTCAATGCCAACACAGCTTGGCACAGCAAGCGCTTCAATCCTGTGAAAAAGCCCATGAACCAATTTCATATGGTTGGCCACATCTGCCGCTGTTTTCAAGGTTTCAAATTCATGGATGTCGGCACCATAAACAAAACCGCCGGGCTTGCCCGATAGCAGAGCCAGACCGGCCAGATGATCAGCGGCTTCCAGCTCGTCAATCAGGATTGCTAGTTCATCCATCACCGCATGGGTCAGGACATTAACAGATTTTCCATCAGCCTGAATCTGCAACCACGCGATGTGATCATCGTCAATGTTTATCGACCAATGCAAAAGATCGTTTCGGCTATCTGAATTAAGCATGATTTCACCCGCTCGTAACGTGACGCTACTAAAATGTATAACCTAACAATCTTAAAAGCCAGTGGATGCTTGTAAAAAAGAACAAGGCGTATTGCGCTGTTGGTCATGCAAGCAAGCCGGTTATGTTGATGGTTGCAATATGCTGTTGGTTCGGCTTCTATTGAGGTTGTTCGGCTGATGGCAGTGATAAAAATATAAAACCCAAATAATTCAGCGCGAGATTGATTGAGGCAAAAGCGTGCAGTGTAGTCTGCGAGGGAGATAAGATGGAATGTTGCGGTCCGGGTTATGCCAGTCCCGAAGAGGCGATTAGAGCCCCGCGAGAATTGTTGCTTTACACGATTGCGATCTATACCGGCACGGGTATCCAAAAACCCGATTATCTTGCAACGATTGATGTTGATCCAAATAGCCCGACTTTCAGCAAGGTTATTCACCGGCTTGATATGCCGAATATTGGCGACGAGCTGCATCATATGGGCTGGAATGCCTGTTCATCCTGTCATGATGATGCGGGTATGGCGCGTAAATATCTGCTGCTTCCTGGCGTGCGTTCAAATAATATCTATGTTGTGGATACCGCGACTGACCCGCTTGCGCCGCGCATTCACACCGTCATTGATGGTGCTGAGATCAAATCCAAGGCTGATCTATCTGGCCCGCATACAGTGCATTGTCTTGGGAGCGAAATCATCATTTCTTTTCTTGGTAATGCCAAGGGCGAGGCACCGGGTGGCTATCTGCATCTCAACAAGGATTTTGAAATCGTTGGCAGGTGGGAAAACTCAATGGGCGATATCAAATTTGGCTATGATTTTTGGTATCAGCCTCGCCATAATGTGATGGTTAGTTCGGAATGGGCAGCCCCCAATACGTTTATGCCCGGGTTTGATTTGGAAGAAGTTGGATATCTCAAATATGGGCGTGAGTTGCATTTTTGGGATTTTGAGAAGCGGGAGCCGGTTGAGAGTTTCTATCTTGGCGAAGATGGGTTGATTCCTCTTGAGGTAAAGTTTCATCATAACCCTGACAGTTCGCACGGATTTTGCGGCGCAGCGCTCAGCTCGAATGTCATTCATTGGTGGAAAAATGACGATGGTAAATGGCAGTGGGAAAAAATCATCGATGTTGGAAATGAACCGCATCCAGATTGGCCTATCCCGATCCCAGGGGTTATGTCAGCAATTTTGATTTCGATGGATGATAAATATCTCTACCTAAATAACTGGCTGCATGGCGATATGCGTCAATATGATATCTCCGACCCCCATAATCCAAAATTGACTGGCCAGATTTGGATGGGTGGCTTGCTGGGAAAAGCCCCCATTGTGAATGGTGTCACGATGGCTGGTGGGCCGCAGATGTTCCAATTGTCGCTTGATGGCAAGCGCCTTTATGTCACCACATCGCTGTTCAGCACATGGGACAATCAATTTTATCCCGAAATTCGGGAAAAGGGCGGCGTCATGGTGATGATTGACTGTGATCCCGAAAATGGTGGCATGTCCATCAATCCTGATTTTATTGTTGATTTTGGCAATGAACCGAACGGGCCAAGCCGATGCCATGAAGCGCGTTATCCAGGCGGTGATTGTACAAGCGATATTTGGCTATGAAGACGATTACCATTGCCAATCGTGACAATGCAGCCTTTGCCGTTTCTGGCCGCAAACCGCTGCTTGACGAGCTAAGAGGTCAGGGCGTTGATTTGCCTTATGGCTGTAAATATGGCGGCTGCATTACCTGTGCAGCCAAACTATTGGACGGCGATATTGATCAGCGCGCCCAAGTCGCGCTGAACAACCGGCAAATTAATGACGGCTATATTGTGTTGTGCGTGGCACGGGCAAAAAGTGATTGCGTGATTGAGGTGGGTGTTGAAAGCCATGATAAACTTTATCGCAATCCATTTCTTGACCCATTGGCATCACACGAACTAAAAGCAGATATTGCGACCCCGACGGAAAAAGTTAAATGAATCATAACGAGCCCTATAGCGATGCCTATATTCAGGACATTCTGTCCTCGGTAAAAACAATTGCTATGGTTGGTGCCAGCCCCGACAAAACCAAGTTCAGCTATGGTGTGTTGCGCGTTTTGCATGAAACTGGTTACAACATGATTCCCATTAACCCGCGGCCGGGCCTTGAAACAATACGGGGGCTGAAGGTTTACCCAAACCTTGCCGCGGTCGATCGGCCAGTGGATATGGTCGAAGTGTTTCGCAAGCCAGAAGATTTATATGATATTGCCAAGCAGGCCATCGAAATTGGGGCAAAAGTGCTATGGGGACAAATCGGGGTTATTGATCATGATGCAGCGCTGCTTGCCGAAGAGGCTGGCCTTAAGGTCGTGATGGATCGCTGTCCAAAAATTGAATTGTTCCGCCCATTCTGGAAACCAAAGCTGCACCTTGGCATTTAGCAAAACTGAATGATAAGCGCGCCGGTTTTGTGTGAAGCGCCAGCCTTAAGTTTTTATCAGGCGAAAAGATTCAATCAGGCAACAAGTGCTAATTTGGTATTGGGAACAATTCCAAGTGCCAGACAGACATCGCGCGTCAGATAAGGCCGGTTCAATGTGTAGAAATGAAACTGGTCAATGCCGTGATCCATTAGATCAGAACAAATATCGGTTGCCACAACAACCGACAGAATATCTTCAACCCCATTGCGTTTGGCCATGACAAATTCGGCATCAAGGCTTGCCGGAATGCTGGCCCCGCAGCGGCTGGCAAAGCGTTTGACATTGTCCCAATTTTCAATTGGCAGAATGCCCGGGATGATTGGCACATGAATCCCCGCCTTGGCGCAGCGATCACGAAACCGTAAAAAGATCTCACTATCGAAAAAGAACTGGGTGATTGCCGAGTTGGCACCAGCATCAATTTTCCGCTTCAGCCAATTAATGTCGGCATTGGCATTGCGGGCTTCGGGATGCGGTTCGGGATAGGCACCAACATGAATCGTTTTGATTTTCGTCGCGGCAAGGCCGGCGACAAGATCAACAGAATCGGCAAATCCTTGGGGATGCGGGAAAAAACCTGCGCTCCCTTTTGGGGCATCACCGCGAAGGGCGACAACCTGTTTGACACCCGCATCAACATAGCTTTTTGCAATCGCCAATGTTTCAGCTTTGCTGGCATTGACGCAGGTCAGATGCGCGGCAACATCCAAGCCATAGCTTTTGCCAATGGCTTCGGTCATTTCTTTGGTGAGCTGGCGCGTTGTGCCACCCGCCCCATAGGTGACAGACACAAATTCGGGGTTAAGTGGCGCCAGAACATTTAGCGACTCCCATAAATCGAAACTCGCCTGAAGCGATTTTGGCGGGAAAAATTCAAATGAAATTTTGGGGGGCTTATGACCCATTGTTATATCCTCGAAACTGGCAAATGATTTGGACTTGTTCATTGACGTCATTTGTGCCAGAAATATAGTTGTGAAACAAATTCATAATAATCATAAACTTTATGAGAAAAATTCATGAATATAGAGCTTCGTCATTTGCGAACCATCATGGCCATTCATGCCGCTGGATCGGTGGCGCAAGCGGCTGAACAGCTGCATATCACGCAATCGGCACTATCGCATCAGATCAAGGCCATCCGCGATCAGCTTGGGGTCGATCTGTTTGTCAAAAACACCAAACCGATGCGGCTATCGGCCGAAGGCTTGCGGTTCTTACGCGCTGCCGAGCGTATTTTGCCCGAAATTGATTTGTTAAAAGCTGAATTTGATAATTTGCAGAATGGACAGGCTGGCCGTTTGCATATCGCGATTGAATGTCATGCCTGTTTTGAATGGCTGTTTCCGGTTCTGAATCTGTTTCGTCAAGATTTTCCCGATGTTGATATTGATATTCGCCCAGGCTTGGCATTCCGCGCGTTAAAAGCATTGGCCGATGAAGAGGTTGATGTTGTCATTTCGTCAGACCCTGAAGATATTCCCGGGGTCGAATTTCACCAGCTATTCCCCTATGCACCAACATTCCTTGCGGCGAAAACCAACCGGCTTGCCGAAAAAGACTATGTTGACGCTGCTGATTTTGCCGATCAGACGCTGATCACCTATCCGGTTGAACGTACGCGGCTCGATATTTTCAGCCAGCTTTTGATTCCGGCCAAGATTGAACCGAAATTGATTCGGCAGGTTGAACTGACCGCGGTGATGCTAATGCTGGTGGGGGCAAATAGGGGGGTGACGGTGCTTCCTGATTGGGTTATTCGCTCGGCCGATATTGATGGCGGGCTTGTTACAAAGCCGGTCACCAAAAATGGCCTCACGCGCCAGCTTTATGCGGCGGTGCGGCGCGATGATCAAACAAAACCATTTATGAAGCGGTTTATCGCACTTGGAAAACAGGGCCAAGCGCATGCCAAAAAGCAGCCGCTTAGCCCCTGATATTTTGGTTTAAATGACCCGCCCCAAAATAAGTGGGTTAGGCAATTGGTCGGTCAGACAATTGGCGGCTTGGCGCATACCTGATCATAGGCATAGCGGGTTTTCAGCATGCCATCATATTCAAAGATATCCAGCATCGCCTCATAGCCGGCATCGGTAATATCAATATGGCGTGTCCAGACCCCCATTTTTTGATAGGTGCCAATGCAATCGGCAAGAACGGCCTCGTCAATATTCGGGAATAATGGTTTTTCCGCGCGGGCAATTTCGGCCGCAGGCGTGTCATTCATATAATTGCGGGTTTTGATATAGGCACGGGTAAAGGCCTTGGCCTCATCGGTTTCCAGCCATTCTGGTTTGGCCGCAAGGCTGGAGAATCCACAAGGGCCAATTGTCGGCCCAAGCGCGGTGACGACATGACCAACACCATCAGCCTCTAGCTGTTGTGGGGCTGGGCCTTGCTGGTGGATATATTGACCGGTTCCGGCGCGATATGCCTTGTCCATTTCGCCGCCATTGCCAGCATCGATAATATTGATCTTATTGATATCAACACCGCCTTTATAGCAGGCATATTTAAACATCGTCATTGGCTGGCCACCGTGGTGAACCAAAACTTCAGCGCCTTCGAGCTTGTCCCAGCTAAATGCTGGATCAGCATCACGGCCAGTCAGGAAAAACCCGTCCATTTCATTGATCTGTGCAAAATGAACACAAGCTGGCACACCGCCCTTGTTCAAGGTGTTAAAGCCCTGGCTAAGGGTCGATTGAACAACATCGGCAGTACCGTTATCAAGCGCGGTAATGGCGGTCACGCCCGGTGCGGAAACCGTATATTCGAAATCCAGCCCTTCTTCTTTCAGAAAACCGCCAGTCATGGTTGAGATCAACGGCGAATAAAAGGCCGAAAAAAGGGTAAATTCAATATTGATTTTACTCATGAAAAAATGCTCCGATGGTGGGTCAAACAGGATGGTGGCTTGAAGCGGCGCCAAAAATGGCGGCGGCGATTGGCCGTTGATTATTGGATTGCCATGTTAGCCTCAAGCGCATGCCATAACCAAATGGAAAATTAAAGTGACTCAGAACAGCGTTCGTATTTTTGAGATGAGTCCGCGTGATGGGCTGCAAAATGAACCGCTTTCCATTCCTACCGCTGCCAAAATTGCCTTGATCAATCTTTTGTCAAAATGTGGTTTTTCCGATATCGAAGCGACCAGTTTTGTCAGCCCGAAATGGGTGTCGCAACTGGCGGATGGTGCGGCTGTCATGGCGGCGATAGAGCGGCTGCCATCAGTGTCCTATGCTGCGCTTGTGCCAAATATGACTGGCTTTGAGCGCGCGCTTGCCGCAGGGGTTAACTCGATTGGTATCTTTGCCGCTGCATCGCAAAGCTTTAGCCAGAAAAACATCAATTGTTCAATTGCCGAGAGTTTGGATCGCTTCCAGCCGGTTATGGCGGCAGCGGCGGTGCATAAAATACCGGTTCGTGGCTATATCAGCATGGTTGTTCACTGTCCTGATGATGGCGATACCAACCCGCAGATTGTGGCCGATCTTGCTGCCAGAATGATGGATATGGGCTGCTATCAAATCTCGCTTGGTGATACGGTTGGCATGGCAAAACCGCCAGCGATCCAAAGGCTTCTTGATCAATGCGTTCATGCGGTTGATGGTGCTTATCTTGCTGGCCATTACCATGATACGGGTGGGCATGCACTTGCCAATATTGCGGCCAGCCTGCCCTATGGAATTCGTTGTTTTGATGCGTCGGTTGGCGGGCTTGGCGGCTGCCCCTATGCGCCCGGGGCTGCCGGGAATGTGGCCAGCGAGGCGGTGGCCGAAATGCTTGCTCAAGCCGGTTTTGCCACAGGCCTTGACCATGATGCTTTGGCAATCGCGGCAAAATTTGCCACCAGCCTTCGCCAGCCAAGCACTAATCTGTCAAGCACGATTAGGCCAAACACCAATCGGCAAACGCCTTAAACGGTTTTCGTGATCTATGAGGATATGACCATCATGCCCGATTTGCCCATTATTCAAACTCGTGATGCTAACGGCATTGACCATCTTTTTTTGAATCAGCCTGATCGTCATAATGCGTTATCGCCAGACATGATTGCCGCGCTTCATACGGCCTTTACCAAACTTGGTGATGACCCGTCCTGCCGGTTGGTATGTTTGCGGGCAACAAAGGCGGCTGCGACCAGCTTTTGCGCTGGCGGTGATCTTGTCTGGATGCGCCAGCAGATTGAAGCGCCGCGATCAAAGCGCATGGCTGAGGCGGCAAAATTGGCGCATTTGCTCAAGGTGATGGATAGGTTTCCGCGGCCGCTGCTTGGCTGTGTTGACGGCAATGCATTTGGCGGCGGTATTGGCATTATGGCGGTTTGTGATGAGGTGCTGGCATCGGATGATTTGCGTTTTGGCCTGACCGAAACACGCCTTGGATTAATCCCCGCCACAATTAGCCCCTATGTTGTTGCGCGCATCGGGCCACCAGCGGCGCGGCAATTATTTATGTCGGCGCGGCGGTTTGATTCGGCAACGGCCAACCGGATTGGGCTGATCACAAAGCTGGTGCCAGCCGCTGATTTCACTTCTGAAATTGACGCCATGATCGCGCCCTATCTTGATGCGAGTCCGGCCGCGATGCAGGCGGCAAAAACCCTGATCCGCAAGCTGCAACCTGCCATTGATGATGCCGTGGTTGATATGACGATTACGGCGCTTGCCGATTGTTGGGATCATCCCGATGCGCGCGAAGGCGTTGATGCGTTTTTTGCCCGGCGTACGCCATCATGGAAATCAGATCATATTGGCTGATGCACCAGAGCTGGCGATGGGCGTAAAATTATATTTCGCGAAAAAAATGTTGGGTTTTTGCAAAAAACCTTCCACTGTGATGGTTCTATTTTTCTTCTGCCTTGCCCCGCTTGCTGTGCCATGCTCGCTGCCACGAAACATCATCATCTAGGAGTTTCATAGCGATGGATTTTTCCTATTCGCCAACACAGCAATCAATCATTGATGCAATTGACGCGATCATGGCCGATTTTGATGATGATTATTGGCTGGCGGCGGATCGTGATGGACGGTTTCCCGAAGAATTTTATGCGGCCATTGCGGCTGGTGGCTGGCTTGGGATTGCCATGCCCGAGGCCTATGGCGGGGCGGCTCTTGGCATTGCCGAGGCAGCCTTGATGATGCAGAAAATTGCCGAAACCGGCGGCGGCATGGCGGCCGCATCAGCCGTTCATATCAATATTTTTGGGCCGCATCCGATTGTTGTTTATGGCACTGAGGAACAGCGTTCGGCATGGCTGCCGCCATTGATCAAGGGCGAGGTGAAATGCTGTTTTGGGGTTACTGAACCGGATGCGGGGCTTGATACTGGCAATATCCGCACTCGCGCTGATAAGATTGATGGTGGTTATCTTGTATCAGGGCAGAAAATCTGGACATCAACGGCGCAGGTGGCAAGCAAAATTCTGCTTTTGGCGCGAACCAGCCAGCCAAGCAAATCGGATCGTCGAACCGACGGATTGACATTATTTTACACCGATCTTGACCGATCCCATATCGAGGTGTGCGAAATTGCCAAAATGGGGCGCGCCGCGGTTGATAGTAACCAGATTTTCATTGATGGGCTGATCGTGCCCGAGGCGCATCGTATTGGCGAGGAGGGAAAGGGGTTTTCCTATCTTCTTGATAGTTTGAATCCCGAACGGATCTTGATTGCTGCCGAGGCGCTTGGCATTGGCAAAACCGCGCTTCGCCGCGCTGTTGAATATGCTGGTCAACGCATCGTGTTTGACCGGCCGATTGGCCAGAATCAATCAATCCAACACCCGCTTGCCGAAAATTGGGTCGAACTAGAAGCGGCAGGTTTGCTTATCGCCAAGGCAGCGCATCTTTATGATAGCGGCGTGCCGGCGGGCGGCATGGCCAATGCGGCGAAATATTTTGCTGCCGAAGCCGGATTCAAGGCGGCAACACAGGCGGTGATGACGCTTGGTGGCATGGGCTATGCCAAGGAATATCATGTTGAACGTTTGCTTCGTGAGTCTCTAATTCCACGGCTTGCGCCAGTTAGCGCGCAGATGGTGCTAAATTATATTGCCGAGCGGGTGCTTGGTTTGCCAAAATCCTATTAAGATTCTGGTGCCGTTTTGTGGCCAAAGAGCACAGGAGACAATGAAATGACAAATGCCAAACCAATTCTGGGTCAGCATGCGCTTTATGGCGTCAAGGTGATTGATTTGACCCGTGTTCTGGGCGGGCCTTATGCAACGCAAATTCTTGCCGATCATGGTGCTGATATCATCAAGATTGAATCGGCAGCTGGTGATGAGGTTCGCGGTTGGGGGCCGCCTTTTGCGCGTGATATGGCTTCCTATTTCATCAATGTGAACCGAAATAAAAAATCGGTTGTGATCGACCTTGCCAGCGCGCCGGGGCGCGATCTTCTGTTGCGGCTTCTCGAAGATGCCGACGTGCTGATTGATAATTTCAAAACTGGCACGCTGGAAAAATGGGGCATTGGCTATGAGGCGGTTTTAAAACACCGGTTCCCACGGCTTGTGCATTGCCGGATTTCGGGCTTTGGTGAGGCTGGGCCGCTTGGTGGTGCGCCAGGATATGACGCTGTGGTTCAGGCGATGACCGGCATGATGTCGATCAATGGTATGGCCGAAAGCGGCTCGGTTCGCCTTGGTGCGCCAATCGTTGATATGGGAACCGGCCTTTATTGCGTGATCGGTATTTTGATGGCGCTTCACGAACGCCAGAATTCCGGTCTTGGCCAATATATTGATATGACGCTTTATGATTCGGCGCTGGCGCTGATGCATCCGCATAATGCCAATTATTTTCTGAGCAAGAAGCCCGGAACCGCCACCGGCAATTCGCATCCGAATATTTCGCCCTATGATAAATATGCAACCGCGACAAATGACATTTTCATCGGCATTGGTAATAACCGCGCATTTCGGCGTTTCTGTGATGCGCTTGGCGAAAGTGACATTGCCGATGATCCGCGCTTTACCGATAATGCCGATCGTGTTGTTAATCGCGCCGCATTGACCGATCTTTTGACCGCGGCATTGGCCAAGGTTGATGGCGCGTCATTTGCCGAAACGCTGCTTGCTGCCGGTGTGCCAGCTGGGCCAGTTCGTAATATCGAAGAAGCTTTATTGCATCCGCAAACGGCCGAGCGCGAAATGGTGCTTGAAAAAGATGGCTATCAGGGGTTGGCATCACCGATCAAATTCAGCCGGTCAAGCGATGTTGGCGTGGCGTGTTTGCCGCCAATGCTTGGCGAACATACGCGTGAGGTGCTTGGCGCGGCGGGGCTTGATGACGCTGAAATTGACGGCCTGATCGCTGCTGGTACGGTTGTGCAGGCTGATGGCTAAATCGCCATTTCGGTAATTACAATTTATGACGGGTTAAAGAGGTTAGCAGGTGACAAAATCAAGGTCTGAAAACATGAATATGCCACGCATCGCCATTGTTGGCACAGGCGCAATGGGGTCGGTCTATGCAGGGCTGTTCGCCGAAGCTGGATATCAAATATCGGTTGTTGATCTTTGGCAGGAACATATGACCGCCATTGGCAAAACGGGTCTTCATTTAGAAGGCGCGAGTGGTGACCGTGTGATCTGTGGCATTAACGCGGTTCATCAGATTGCCGATCTTGGCCCGATTGATCTTTATGTGATTGCCACCAAGGCGAATGGCGTTGCTGGGGCTGCGGCGGAAATTGCCAAAGTCATGCAGCCGGACTCGCTGGTTCTGACGATCCAGAACGGGCTTGGCGCTGGCGAGAGGATTGCCCAATATATGCCAACCGATAATGTGTTGCTTGGCGTCGCTGAGGGCTTTGGTGCCTCAATCAAGGGGCCGGGTCATATTCATCATAATGCGATGCGGCAAATCCGGATTGGTGAAATGGGTGGTGGCATGACAGATCGGCTGGCCTGGGTTGAAGCGCTCTGGCAGGCTGCCGGATTCAAAGCCGCCGCCTTTGCCGATATTCATCAACTTGTTTGGGAAAAATTCATCTGCAATGTGATGTGTAGCGCGCCATCGGTGGCGTTTGACTGCACGATTGGCGAGCTTTTCAATGATGAAGATAGGCGCATTGTTGCGCTAGGCTGTATGCTTGAAGCCTATGAAATTGGGCTGGCAAAAAAGATTGCCTTTTCCTTTGATGATGCGGTTGCTTATGGGGTTAAATTTGCCGCTGATATGCCGCATGCCAGCCCGTCAATGCGGCTTGATCATCTTGCTGGCAAGCGATCCGAAATCGATGCCATTAATGGCATGGTGCCGGTGCTTGGGCGTGAAATGGGAATCAAGACACCCTATAATGACACATTAGTGGCGTTGGTGCGGGCGCGCGAAGCCAGCTTTGCCTAGCCGCAACCCGCGGTTTTCGCCAGCTTTTATCATTGTACCGGCTAGAGTTTAATGGGTATGAATTTTGGTGCGGCCTGCCCATCAATCAACACATTCAACACGGTTGGCCCCTGCGTTGCGCTGGCGCTGCGAAGCGCGGCATCCAGATCATCATCTGGCCCCACATTTTGCCCCTGTGCGCCAAGCCCGATCGCGGCCGCGGCATAATCGGCCTTTTCATCAAGATCGCAGCCATAGACACGATCTGGTCCATAGGTGTCAATCTGGATTTGCACCTCAGCATTCCAGCGATAATCATTGCCAATGATTGCCGTGATATTGGCGTTTGTTCTGACCGCGGTATGGATTTCACCAAGATAGAAACCGGCGGTTCCATCGCCCATGACCAAAAAAATTTCGGCATCGGGGCAGGCAATGCTGGCACCAATCGCATAGGCAATGCCGCCACCAATCGCGCCTGATGGCCCATTAATCATGCGGCGCGGGGCAATGCAGCCAGCCTGAACCCATTGACAGAATTCGCCGCCATCGGCGATGAGAATTGGTGATGCAGCCTGATTGATGGCAAATTGCAATTGCGTGGTAAGCGCGGCCGGATGGCGGCCTTGATCGCCTGCCTGCCATTCTAGGCGGCGGGTGATTGATGCGGTGACGGCAGCTGGCCAATCGGCATCACAAACGGTAATTTTCTGATCGGTAATCGCTGTGGCAAGCTGGGTCATGCTGGCGGGAATATTACCGGTACGGATAAGCGTGATTGGATGATCGTCATGGGCTGGCATCGGCGCGGTTTGATCATCGGTCAGGATCGAAATGATTGGCGTGTCTTTGGTAATGCGGCCGCGGGCATGAAGGCCGGTTGAATAATCGGCCAGCTTGCCAAGATGAATAATCAGATCGGCCGATTTCAGCGCCGTGGTTAAATCGCCATAAAAACTATCGGAAAGGCCGCGTGCCGATTCAAGGCAGATAATCGGCAATCCTAACGCCGCCTCAAGCTTGACATTGGCGGCTGGCTGGCGGGTGCGATTTGCCTGTGGGCCCGTTATGATAAGCGGATGTTTGGCCGCCTGAATCGCCTTGATGACGGTTTCAAGATCGCTTTGGCGCATGGCATTGGGTAGCGGCAAGTTTACCTTCTTGGCAGCGTCAAGGCCGGTTGTTTGCGATAATAGATCAAAGGCAAGTGCTAAATGTGTTGGGCCGGGCGTGCCGCCAAGCGCGGCTGCAATGCAATGATCGAGATCAGATAAAATCGCCGCAGCAGTTTCTGGCCGTGCCGAATATTTGGTGATTGGCGCGGTGATCGCGCATTGATCAAGTTCCTGAAAGCCGCCGCGTCCGTCCATGCCAAGACCGGCATCACCGCTGATAAGCAAGATCGGGGTTTCTGACCGCGCTGCCGAATAAAGTGCTGATACCGCGTTCAGCAATCCGGGCCCCGCTGTTACCAGTGCCACGCCAAGCTTGCCCGATAGCTGGGCATAGGCTTCGGCCATATAGACGGCAGCGCCTTCATGGCGGGTATGGATGATGCGGATATTCGCATCAATACACGCATCATAAAGCGGCATGATCTGATTGCCGGAAAGGCTGAAAATCACCTCAACCCCGTTATTGGCAAGCGTTTGAATAAGAGCAGAAGAAGCTGAAAACATTGCAGGACTCGATAAAAACTGAAAAGGCCATTGCCGGTTACAGGACAAGGGTGAGGCAAAGTTTGGCGTATTGGCTTGGCGCTATCAAGCGAAAAGCGTTTGGCCGATTAATTGTTGGCAAGGGGGTGAAAAAACTGCAAACCAAATCGCCCATTCCTTGCTATAGTTTTCGAATTATCTAATTTATGAGGCATGACATGAGTGACCAGCAAAAAGGCATGAAGCGCGGCCTGACCCGATATGGCGATGAGGCATTTTCACTTTATCTTCGCAAGGCCTTTATCAAGGCAATGGGCTATAGCGATGATGCGCTGGCGCGTCCGGTGATTGGCATTGCCAACACCTATTCAGATTATAATGCCTGCCATGCCAATGTGCCAAAACTGGTCGAGGCGGTGAAACGCGGGGTCATGCTTGCTGGCGGCTTGCCAATGGAATTTCCGACAATTTCATTGCATGAGGCCTTCGCTTTTCCAACAAGCATGTATTTCCGCAATCTGATGGCAATGGATACTGAAGAAATGATCGGTGCCCTGCCAATGGATGCTTGTGTGCTGATTGGTGGCTGCGACAAAACCGTGCCTGCCCAGCTGATGGCGGCGGCCAGTGCCGATGTGCCAGCCATTCAGCTTGTTACCGGTCCGATGCTGTCGGGAACCGTTGGTGATCAGCGCGTTGGTGCCTGTACCGATTGCCGCCGGTTCTGGGGTGATTATCGTGGTGGTCGCATCAATGATGTCGAGATTAATGAAATTGAAGGCAAGCTGGTGCCAACCGCCGGAACATGCGGGGTGATGGGAACGGCAAGCACAATGGCCTGCATGACCGAAGCGCTTGGCATGATGTTGCCCGGTGGTGCGACAATTCCGGCGGTGGCGGCTGACCGGTTGCGCCATGCCGAAATGGTTGGCGCGCGGGCAATGGCTTTGGCGGCAGACCCAATATGCCCGTCACAGATTATGACGCCAAAATCATTTGAAAATGCCTTGCGAGTGTTGCTGGCAATTGGTGGATCAACCAATGGCATTATCCATCTGACCGCAATGGCAGGACGACTTGGCATCGAGGTTGATTTACCGGCCTTTGATGCGCTTGGTGCTGATACGCCGGTGCTTGTTGATCTAAAGCCAAATGGCCAATTCTATATGGATGATCTGCACCGCGCCGGTGGCATGGCGCCAATCCTGCGCGCGCTAAAGCCGCTTCTGCATCTTGATTGCCTGACGGTCACGGGACGAACGCTTGGCGAAGAAATTGATTCGATGCCAGCGGCCTTTCCGCAAATGGTGGTTCGCAGTCTTGATGATCCGATTCACGCTGGTGGTGGTATTGCCTTTTTGCGCGGCAATCTGGCCGGCGATGGGGCAATTATCAAACAATCGGCCTGTTCACCTGATTTATTAACACATCAGGGGCCGGCACTGGTTTTTGATTCATTGGAAGATTTGGCGAATCATATTGATATGGCCGATCTTGATGTCACCAAAGACAGTGTTTTGATCCTTCGAAATGCCGGGCCGAAAGGCGCGCCGGGCATGCCTGAGGCAGGTTATATTCCGATCCCGAAAAAGCTGGCAACAGCCGGGGTTAAGGATATGGTTCGGATATCGGATTGCCGGATGAGCGGTACCGCCTTTGGAACGATTGTTCTTCATGCCAGCCCCGAGGCCGCGATTGGGGGGCCATTGGCGCTGGTTAAAACGGGTGATCAAATCCAGCTTGATGTGCCAAATCGCAGGCTTGAACTGCTGGTGCCTGATGATGAAATTGAAAGCCGCCGCGCCAATTGGCAGCCGCCGGCAACGGTGAAGGCTGATCGCGGCTATAAAAAACTATATATGGATCAGGTCAATCAGGCAGGCGAAGGGGTTGATTTCGACTTTATGACCAAGCGCCCCTTTGCCGCAAAAACGCCAATTTCGTGACTGATTGGCGATGATGCCGTTAGCGTTTGGAAGCTGATCATAACTTGTTTTTTCTACCTGTTTTTTGCTATTTTTGGATGAAACGGCTTATTTCCATTTATTCTGAATTATCTAAGAGGTCAAAAGACCTGAGATGAAATATTTGACAAGAATGTGTGTAGACAAAATAGTATACAATAATGAATATTTAAAATACAATTTAGTTTCATGTGATTACGGCTGTCCCGCGCGGGCGCTGGTTTTGGCGTTCAACAACAACCTCCGGACTGAATGATGAAATCAAAGGCTGCTTTTGAGCATCTTGCTGTTGCAAATGTTGCGTCTATTGATTTTTGCAGTGGCAGTGGCGTTGCGAATGCAGATAACCAATTTGGCGGCGACAAGCCAATTGAGTTGATGATCCATTCATCTTATGGTGTTGGCGCTGATGTGACCATGCAGATGGCGTTGTTCCGGACGCGCCGTGCGCGAAAAGCTGTTATGTTTGCCAGCCCTGACAGCCTTCGCCGTGACTTATGTAAAATTTTGCCGATCTGATTGTGGAGACCATTATGACCGATTCATCAAACACCGAAAATAACGCTGGCCAGTTTGGCACAAGAACCCCGCCTGCCAGCACCGCGCTAAAAGATTATCTGGTGCTTGATCTAACACGTGTTCGTTCAGGGCCAACTTGTGTTCGCCAGCTGGCGGATTGGGGCGCTGATGTGATCAAGATAGAAACCCCGTCAGATGGCGCCGAGCTTGGTGGGCCCCGCCAAGGACCAGATTTCCAGAATCTGCATCGCAATAAGCGCAGCTTGACCTTGAATCTGAAAAGCGAAGCGGGCATGAAAATTTTTCGCCAGCTTGCCGATAAGGCAGATGTGATTGTTGAAAATTTCCGCCCTGATGTAAAAACCCGTCTTGGTATCGATTATGAAACCTTGTCGAAAACCAACCCGCGTCTTGTCTATGCGTCAATTTCTGGATTTGGTCAGGATGGTCCCTACAGCGGCCGTCCGGGCTTTGATCAGATTGCGCAAGGCATGGGCGGCCTGATGTCGATCACCGGCGCACCGGACCAAGGCCCAATGCGGGTTGGTATTCCGATTGCTGATTTATGCGCTGGTCTATTCGCCGCGCAGGGTGTTTTCATTGCGCTTTTAGAGCGCGCCCATTCGGGTCAGGGGCAGTGGGTTCAAACCTCGCTTTTGCAGGCGCAGATGTTCATGCTGGATTTTCAGGCCGCACGTTATCTAATGGATGGCGATATCGCCAAACAGGCTGGCAACAACCACCCAACCTCAATTCCCACGGGCGTTTTTGAAACCAGCGATGGATATATGAATATCGCGGTTGCTGGCGAAGTGATTTGGGAAAGATTTGCCGCTGGGCTCAGCCGCGAAGATTGGATCACCAACCCCGATTACGCAACCAGCTCTG
>Ga0255779_1000227_pt1 | contig 71456 bp, 54 predicted proteins | sample 011ome_21_FD_179977 | JGI IMG/M metagenome (GOLD analysis project Ga0255779, IMG submission 179977) | Coastal salt marsh microbial communities from the Groves Creek Marsh, Skidaway Island, Georgia - 011508AT metaG (version 2) | ecosystem: Environmental > Aquatic > Marine > Intertidal zone > Salt... | reverse complement strand
CTAAAGGTTTTGACGGAGTCTCTGCGGCCGATTTTGGACTTCGCCTTGCGAAGCCTTCCATCTTACCTGGACGGACTTTACAAAACTGGTACAGGGAGAACCAACTCTTACGTTGAGTATCTATATCTGGGCTGACCAAATCTCTATACTGTACCATGCGTACCTCTACTCCAGTGTTCTTGATGTTTGTGGTAGCTGCTTCGTTATAAGCACGCACAAGCTCGCGAGCAGTTTCTTCAGTAAGGTCACTAAAAGCTTCCCCTTCCACGCTCTGGCGTCGAAGCAGGCTTTGAACGATCTCCTCTTCATCGCGGAGTACCCAGATAACCTTCGCCTTCGGAAAGCGGGCAAGCCACCAAGGCAGGGTAAAACACAAACGAGGGTCCTTTAAAGCCCACGGCCCGCTATGTGCTAGAGCTAATGAAAGGCGGCGCCCTGAAGGATGTTTCAGATGCGTGCCGTAGATGTTTAGGTCGGTAAGTTCTGGCTGAAAACTTGAAGCAGCATCTAAAACCGATTCAAGTCCAGGCGGTGACCACCAGTTTCCACCGGCAGTTTCCAGGATGCGGTCATTAATATCTATGCCATAAAGTGCTTCAGAGTTATGATCGAGAATGGTTCCTACATGAACGCCAGCCGCTCCCAAGGCGCGAGTCACCATAGTGGTCCCACTGCGGTGCATGCCAAGTATAAAGACGGGTTGCTTGATTTTGGGTAGAAACATGTATTTTCGGCTCCGATGCGTAACCCAAAGAAACTCGTTTTTATCCACATCCCAAAAACTGCCGGGACATCCTTGCGATTATTGTTGGAAAGTAACTACAAGGAAACCGAGCGTAGGGCCATTTACAGTCATCAGGATTTGGACGAGCAGCTCGCATCCGCCCTAAACGACTCTAAGGTCAAATGCATCTACGGGCATTTCCCTTTACGTCCCGTAATTGCCGAGTCAAATGCTACAGTGGTGACGCTTTTCCGAGAGCCTCTAGCGCGCTCAATGAGTCACTACAACCACTACAGCAAGCGCATGAACGAAAAGCATGCACAACTCATGGAAGGGATTGACAGTCCTGAAGACTTTACCAAATTGGTTCAGAGCAATAATCGCCAGACGGCATTTATGAGTGGCTATTTGAACCAAAAGGAGTTTCTGGAGGACAAAGACGTATTAGAAAAAGCATTGGCCAATTTTGACCGATTGGACGCCGTTGGCTTCACAGAGCACTATGCAGCATCTATCGCCTACTTTGGCGAGCAATTTGGGTGGAAAAACACCCTTGTGGAGCATCACAACAGTGGGGGCAAGAAAAAGGAAATTGGCGCTAAGGCCGTTTGGGAAAGCATGAACGTATACGACCTACCCCTCTACGATAAGGCTATAGAACGTTTTGCCGGTATTTTGAAAAACTACCAAGGGCGAGCGCCTCGTGTTCCGAAGGCACCACTACTGAAAAGAGTATTGGGTTACTTACGTGCTCTGAGCTCGAAATTCTGACCGAGGTAAACGCGTCTTACCTGCTCATCTGCAGCCAATTCTTCTGCGGTACCACTTTTTAGAATACGACCCTCGAACATCAAATACGTACGATCAGTGATGGCTAAGGTCTCTTGAACATTGTGGTCGGTGATGAGAATACCGATGTTTTTCTTCTTTAAGTTGGCCACAATCATCTGAATATCTTCTACCGCGATTGGGTCTACTCCCGCAAAGGGCTCATCCAACAAAATGAACTTTGGCTTGGTGGCTAAGGCACGTGCTATTTCCGTGCGGCGGCGTTCCCCACCACTGAGCAAATCACCACGAGTTTTACGGATGTGCTGCAACCCGAACTCATCGAGCAACTCTTCAAGACGCTCGTTGCGCTCTTGCGCGCCCAGGCCCGCCATTTCCAAAACACCTAGAATATTATCTTCGATACTGAGTTTGCGGAATACCGATGCCTCCTGGGCCAAATAACCAATACCCATCTGCGCTCGCTTATACATAGGTAGCTTTTGGATGGGCGTACCGTCAAGCAAGATTTGACCACTAAACGGTCGGATTAGCCCAACTACCGTGTAGAAACTAGTAGTCTTTCCTGCTCCATTTGGACCAAGCAACCCTACAATCTCGCCTTGATTCACCTCAAAACTCACCTCGTTAACCACGGTGCGTGAACGGTACTTTTTTACGATATGTTGTGCTTCTAACTTCACTTAAGACATCTTCACTTTGGCCTTGTTCTTAATGATTCTACGGCTTACCATAATACTGATCTGGTACAAGATAAGCACGGGTAGCGTCACTAAGATTTGCGAGGCAATATCGGGCGGGGTAATGATTGCGCTGAGCAACAAGATACCCACTATGGCATGCCTGCGGTAGGTTTTCAAAAGTTCTGGTGTAACAACGCCAATTTTACTCAGGAAGTATACAACAATAGGAAGTTGGAAAAGAATACCCGTAGCCAACGTCACTGAACTTACCATGCTGATGTACGAAGTGAGGTCAATGCGGTTAAAGATTTCTGAGGAAACAGTGTAAGTGCCTAAAAATTGGACACTTAAAGGAACAATTATATAATAGCCAAAGAGCACTCCAAGGATGAAAAGAACCGTGGTAAAAAGGATCACCCCACGCGAATTCTTGCGCTCGTTCTCGTGAAGGCCCGGTTGGATGAAACGCCAGATTTCCCAGAACACGTAAGGGAATGCTATGATGATTCCCGCGACCAACGAGACCCAGAGGTGCATCTGGAATTGGCCACTCATTCGCATATTCAATAACTCGAACGGCATCTCGTCAAAACAAAATACATCGCCACCAACAAAGCCAGAAAGCCAGCAAAAAAATGTGTAGGTCGGAAAATCCATCTGTTTGGGACCGAAAATAATCGTATCAAAGATGATTTCCTTTGAAAGGAAGGCTACCACAGCGAAAACCGCAATGACTATGGAAGCGCGCATTAAATGCCAGCGCAACTCACCGAGGTGATCCAAAAAGCTCATGTTGTTTTTATCGCTACTCATGTTGATAACACAGAATTGTGGTCAAAAATCCGAAAAACATTCTGATGTACCTTCACAATCCTTGATTAAATACCGTATCTTTTAGGGAGAACAAATACATCGCAGCGCACATGTCCTCTAACCATTGGGAACATCACCTAAAACAGTTTTTTGGTTTTAGCGATTTTAAAGGAAGCCAAAAAGCCATCATTGAAAGCCTTGCATCAGGTAAAGATACGTTCGTGATTATGCCTACCGGTGGGGGTAAAAGCTTGTGTTACCAGCTTCCGGCCCTTACAAGTAAAGGGACGGCCATTATCATAAGTCCACTTATTGCATTGATGAAAAATCAGGTCGATGCGATACGTGGGCACAGCGAACAGGACGGTATAGCACACGTGTTAAACAGTTCATTGACCAAGGGTCAACTAGAACAAGTTCATGCTGATTTAAAATCCGGGATCACTAAGTTGTTATTTGTGGCGCCTGAGAGCTTGAACAAATCGGCAAACATAGAACTACTGAAATCCATAGAAATCAGCTTCTTTGCCGTTGACGAAGCCCACTGTATTTCTGAATGGGGCCACGATTTCCGTCCTGATTACCGTACAATTAAAGAAAGCGTCAAAGCTTTGGGTAGAAAACCCATCATCGCATTAACGGCAACAGCCACTCCAAAAGTTCAAGCAGATATCATGAAAACATTGGGTATGGAAGACCCACAAGTGTTTTTATCTAGCTTTAATCGCCCAAATCTCTATTACGAGGTACGCCCCAAACGCGATATAGACAGAGACATTACCAAACTGCTCCAAGCGAATCAAGGTAAAAGCGCAATCGTCTATTGTTTGTCTCGTCAAAAGGTAGAGGACCTTGCCGAGCAACTGCAAGTGAACGGCATCAATGCCCTGCCCTACCATGCGGGACTGGAAGCTAGCAAACGTGTGAAGCACCAAGATGCCTTCCTAAATGAGGATTGCGATGTCATAGTGGCAACCATCGCCTTTGGTATGGGTATCGATAAGCCAGATGTTCGCTTTGTATTGCATTACGACATGCCAAAATCCCTAGAAAGTTACTACCAAGAAACCGGAAGAGCAGGACGTGATGGAGGCGAAGGATCGTGTATCACCTACTTTGACATCAAGGATATTGAGCGCCTACAGAAATTCTTGAACAAAAAGAATGTAAGCGAGCAAGAAATTGGACGTCAACTGTTGGAGGAAGCCACAGGGTACGCGGAAGCTGCGACTTGTCGTCGCCGAGCTATTCTCCACTATTTTGGAGAGGATTTCCACGAGGACGACTGCAATAAAATGTGTGACAACTGTCGTCATCCTAAAGAGAAGGTCGAGGCCTCTGAAGAATTATTGGATGTTATCGCTGCAGTGAAAGAAACGCACGGAAAGTTCAAAACCACGGAGATTGTCAATATCCTACGCGGACAAAGCTCAGCTGTTCTTGTGAAGAATGATGCGATGAGCTTACCGACCTGGGGCAAGCAAAAAGATAAAAGCGAAGTACACCTTCGTGCGGTTATTCGACAAGGAATCATTCGCCATTACCTCTACAAAAACATTGATGCCTACGGCACCATACAGATCACCGAAAAAGCCGCTTCGGGCAAACTTCCTAAAGCATTCCGCGTAAGAAAAGAGCTCGATTATGACGTTCTTAACTCCGCGGCGAGCGCTCCTACAAAAGTAGTAGCCGTTGACAAGCAGCTGTTCAGCATACTCAAAGATCTCAGAAAGAAGATCGGGAATGCTAAAGGGGTCCCACCCTATGCCGTATTCAGCGAAAATTCCTTGAGCGAAATGGCAACCATTTACCCTTGTAATCTTGATGAACTCAAAAACATCCAAGGTGTAGGTGAAGGGAAAGCACGTAAGTTCGGCGCCAAGATGGTAGAAGCCATAGAAAAGTACGTGGAGGAAAATGATATTGACCGTCCACAGGATATGGTGTTCAAATCGGTCGCAAACAAGAGCGCTTTGAAAGTGTACATTATTCAAAGTACCGACCGCAAATTACCCTTTGATGACATCGCCAAGGCAAAGGGCCTTAAGATGGACCAACTACTCGAAGAAATGGAGCGGATTGTAACTAGCGGTACTAAACTGAATATTGATTATTACCTAGAGGATATTCTCGATGAGGACAGCATTGAAGAATTGTTCGACTTTTTGACCGAAGATTGTGAAGAAGGTTCCATTGAGGAGCTCACTGAAGAGTTCGGCGACGAATATGAAGAAGACGAGCTGCGATTAGCGCGTTTAAAATTCTTCTCAGATGTTGCTAATTAATCAACCACAGAAGTATTAAAAAAGCCCGCAATTGCGGGCTTTTTTAGTTTTTAAATAGTTCGCCAAGTTGTTGTGGCGAATGCTTGAACTTCAATTGCTTTGTGGCTTTAGAGAAGGCCAAGATGTTTTGGATGCTTTTTTCAGAGGCTCCTACCTCCAGATGTTCATAAGGTAAAGTTTTTCCCATGGGCTTCGTTTGTGATTTTAGGTATAACGCTGCCCTGAACACCTTAGTATGTAGATGCTTAAAATTCTAAACTAATATTGTGTTTGACCATCAACTTCTGCATGTTGCTTACTGCGTAACGCATGCGTCCCAAAGCCGTGTTGATACTTACATCGGTCTCTTCTGCAATTTCCTTAAAACTGTAGTTGCAAAAGATGCGCAGCTCCAACACTTTCCGCTGGTCCTCGGGCAAGAATTTGATCAACTTGTACAAATCCTCATTGATCTGCGCTTCAATCACCTCTTGCTCATAGCTTTGATCAACTTCGCCGTACGTATCGAATACCGTGAATTCTCCACTAGGTCTAAACTCCTTCTTACGTGACTCACGGCGAAAATGATCCAAGGTAGTATTGTTCGCCACGCGAATGGCCCAAGGCAGGAACTTACCCTTCTCTTCATAATTCGACTTCCGCAACGAGCGGATAATCTTAATAAAGGTTTCTTGAAACAGGTCGTCAGCGACTTCTGCGTCTTGAACTTTTGAATAAATCTGTAGGAAAATGCGTTTTTGGTGTCTACGAATCAACACCTCAAAGGCTTGCTCATTTCCGCTACGATACTGCGCCACTAAGTCGTGGTCTTCCAGTTGTCCTAGTTTCATACATCAAGGATTTAGCGTAGCAGTCTCTCTATAGGCAAGTCATTTATTTTGTGTGAATATAAGACAAAGAATCAAATACTATTCCAAAATCATTCATTTCTCCGGAACTGCAGGTCCATTTTAAGGTTACATTTGTGGTTTCACTCCAATCATACATGACCGAATTCATAGAAATTAAGCGCGCCGCGGTACACAACCTTAAAGAAGTTAGTGTAGATATTCCTAGAAATCAGTTGGTTGTTATCACAGGAGTAAGCGGGTCCGGGAAAAGCTCCCTTGCCTTCGACACCCTATTTGCAGAAGGTCAACGCCGCTACGTGGAGAGCCTGAGTTCGTATGCGCGCCAGTTCTTGGGAAAATTAGACAAACCGAAAGTAGAATACATCAAGGGGATTCCACCGGCTGTGGCGATACAGCAGAAGGTGAGCAGCAAAAACCCTAGATCGACTGTTGGCACCACTACAGAAATTTACGATTACCTCAAGCTGCTTTACGCACGAGTTGGACGAACCTACAGCCCAGTTTCTGGGGAAGAAGTAAAGCGCCATCAGGTTCAGGACGTAATCGACTTCATTGATACCAAAGAAGAAGGCACGCGCTTTTTAATCGTTGCTCCAGTTACCTTCAGCGACAGAACCGCTATCCAACATTTGACCATTTTAGCTTCGCAAGGATTTGCAAGAATGCTTGTAGACGGATCAATTGAGCGCATTGAAGACGTTATCGAAACGGGCACCTACGATGAAAAAGTAATTTCACTTGTCGTGGATCGTGCCGTCGTTCGTCGCGAAGACCAAGAAAACATTCATCGACTACAAGATTCCATACAAACTGCCTTTTACGAAGGACGTGGGAGCTGTCTGATCAATTTCATGGACGGACAACCACCCGTTGAATTCAATAACCTTTTTGAGTTGGACGGCATGGCGTTTACGGAGCCTTCCGTGCACTTGTTCAGTTTTAACAACCCTGTGGGTGCTTGTCCAACCTGTGAGGGATTCGGTAGCATCATGGGGGTGGATGAAGACCTAGTCATACCCAATCAGACATTAAGTGTCTATGAAGGTGCTGTAGCCCCTTGGAAGGGCGAGACCATGGGAAAATGGAAGAACAAGTTTATTCTCGCTGCGAGTGAAATAGGTTTTCCGGTGCACCGACCGTATATGGACCTCTCTGACGAAGAAAAAGAGGTGCTTTGGAAAGGTGGTAAAGGATTCAAAGGGATCAACGCGTTCTTTAAACATCTGGAAAGTAAGAAGTATAAGATCCAGTTCCGAGTAATGCTTAGCCGATACCGCGGACGTACAAAATGTACTACGTGTAAGGGAAAGCGTCTCAAACCTGAAGCTGGTTATGTGAAAATTGGTGGTGTTGCCCTGCACGAACTTGTAGAGTTACCGCTGAATAAATTGGCCGATTTCTTCAAAAATCTCAACCTAGAAGAGCGAGAGGCTGAGATTGCGAAACGACTACTTACCGAAATCACAACTCGAATCGACTTCTTGATGAATGTGGGCCTCTCCTACCTTACCTTGAACAGAACGAGTAACACTTTAAGCGGCGGAGAAAGCCAACGGATACAACTGGCTACATCTTTAGGTTCCGCATTGGTTGGTTCGCTATACATTTTGGACGAGCCTTCTATCGGTTTACACCCTTACGATGCCGAGCAACTAATCAAAGTCATCCAAGCCCTGCGCGACAAAGGCAATACAGTCGTAGTTGTAGAACACGAAGAAGCCTTCATGCATGCCGCTGATTACCTTATTGATATCGGTCCAGCAGCAGGGAATTTAGGTGGAGAAATCGTTGCAGCAGGTCTGCCAGATGCTGTTTTAGCGCACGAAAGCAGCTTAACAGCGGGTTACTTGAGCGGAAGAATGGAAATTCCACAGCCCAAAGAATTGCGTAAAGCCACCGGTTATATTCGTTTAGAAGGCGTGCGACAGCACAACCTTAAAGGATTTGACGTCGACATACCGCTTGGTGTTCTCTCTGTAGTAGCCGGAGTAAGCGGATCTGGGAAAAGTACACTTATCAAGAAAATACTTTACCCTGCTTTAAAGAAGCATTTGGAGCACGTAGGTGAACGCCCAGGGCTACACAAAGCCCTTACTGGTGATTTAAACAAGATTGCCCACGTAGAAATGGTGGACCAAAACCCTATCGGTAAGTCTTCCCGTTCGAATCCTGTAACCTACTTAAAAGCCTACGACGATATCCGCAACCTATACGCTGCCAATGAGCTTTCAAAAGTGCGCGGTTACAAGGCCAAACACTTCAGTTTCAATACCGACGGTGGTCGTTGTGATACGTGTAAAGGAGAAGGTGAGGTCACCATAGAAATGCAGTTCATGGCGGATGTTCACCTTCCATGTGAAGATTGCAATGGGCACCGATTCAAGGCTGAAATCTTGGAAGTCAAAATCCACGACAAAAGCATCTCGGACATTCTCGAATGCACTATTGATGAGGCTATTGAATTCTTCAGAAGCATTAAGCAGACAAAAATTGCTAATAAGCTTCAACCCTTGCAAGATGTAGGTCTTGGTTATGCAGCCGTTGGACAAAGCAGCTCCACACTTAGTGGTGGTGAAGCCCAGCGTGTGAAATTGGCCTATTTCCTCTCCAAAGGCGATAAAGCGGGCAAAACATTATTCCTCTTTGATGAGCCCACAACTGGGCTACACTTTGACGATGTTAAAAAATTACTCGTGGCGCTAAATGCATTGGTAGATATGGGACATACTGTATTGGTGATTGAACACGATCTCGATGTGATCGAACGTGCCGATCATTTAATTGAAATTGGGCCCAAAGGTGGTGAAGAAGGCGGTGAATTATTATTTACTGGAGCACCCACAAATATTTCTTCAGTTCAAAACAGCCCCACGGCCTACTCGATTTCAAGCAAGAAATAGCACGATCTCATTTGAGACACTCGATAGTTGTTCTTGGACGTAGGAAATATTCATTTTTCATTTTGAGACCTTGAGCAGCATGTTGTTACGAACATAAATCGTGCTTGAGAGTTATCTTTGAAGTATACCTTAATAAGGTAGCTTAGGTTTATTGGTTTGGTGAATGGTCCGCTCTGCGGGCCATTCTATTTTTAGCCAATTCCTATTGTTGACTCTTCCAGTGGTACATCAGTACTGCCGCACTCACACTAACATTTAGAGAATCTATTGCATCACCAGCCATTGGGATGATAACATTTTCATCCGCAGCAGCATTCCATGATTCACTTAATCCGCCTGCTTCCTCTCCGAGTACGATAGCACACTTTTCAGACCATTGCACATCAAACATTGAAGTTGCTTTGTCATGCAAATACGTAATATAAATGGACATTCCTAATGACTTTAATGCTTGTATCAACTCCTTGGTGGTCGCCGAGATAATGGGCACCTCGAAAAGCGCCCCTGTAGCATTGCGAATAACGTTTGGACTGAATGGGTCGAGCGGAGCATCCGCCAGAACAACAGCATCTACACCGGCAGCACACGCTGTTCGAAGCACAGCGCCTAGATTGCCCGGTTTTTCTATCCCTTCTAAAATTAACAAACACCTAGCCTCTTCAACGACGGAACGCTGCTGCTCTAGCCCAATTTCTGGGACTTTGAATACCGCAACAGCATATTCTGTGGTATTTCTGTAAGCAATCTTATTGAAGACCTTAGGTGCTGCCAGATAATAGGCGGGGAAGACCATGGTGTTCAAGGGAACATCACTCCCATCCAGCTGCCAGAGCTCTATAGGTTCCCAGCCACAAGCCAAGGCTCTATTTATTTCACGAGTACCCTCTACAACACAAACCCCACGGGATTTACGTTCTTTTGATTTAGTGAGTAATTGGACAATGTCCTTTACTTTTGGATTCGCAGTACTCGTTATTACTAAGCTCATAATTATGGCAAAAAAGAATAAACCAAAGAAAATCAATTTAGAGGACTTGGGCGGCTTTGTATTCAGCACAAATCCTGATTTCGATTTCGAGCAAAATAATGAGGTGGAATCTGTTCGTCCTTCAGACCAATTGCTCGAGCTTCACTTCGAAAAAAAAGGTCGTGGCGGCAAGCAAGTAGTGATTATTCGCGGTTTTGAAGGTCCCGATGAGGAGCTTGCTGCGTTGGGTAAGAAACTGAAGCAAACATGTGGCGTAGGTGGCAGTGCCAAGCATGGAGAGATCATTCTCCAGGGAAATGTCCGAGACAAAGCGCGCTCTTTTCTTGAAAAAGAAGGCTTTAAAACCAAGCGAATAGGCGGGTAATTCTGCTCAACAATGCTAAGCAGTCCAGTTGTTCTCTTTTCCTTCACGGATCGTTGCTAATGCTCGCTCGTAGATCGCCTCGTACTTCGGCACCACAGCATCTATGGAGAATTCTTGGGCGCGACGATAGGCATTGGCTTTAAACTCCTCGTGTAATTTAGGATTTTGCAATAGCGTCAAACTGTGTTCTGCCATCGTCTCTACATCACCAATAGTCGCCAAGAAACCCGTCTCACCGTGCACATTAACTTCGCTGATACCACCTGCATTCGAACTAATGACCGGAACTTTCGCAGCCATAGCTTCTAGGGCCACCAAACCAAAGCTTTCTGTAGATGAAGTCAATAAGAATAAATCCGACATGCATAGCAACCTGCGTATTTCAGAGGTCTTCCCTAAGAATTTTACTTTAGAATAAATGCCTAAATCTTTCGCCTGTTGTTCCGCCTTTTCGCGCTCTGGACCCTCACCGATCATCAATAAAATGGCATCTTCTTTCTGCTGAATGCGGAAGAAAATCTCGATGATATCTGGAATGCGTTTTACCGGACGCATGTTTGATATGTGTGAAATAACTTTCTCCCCGTTGGGTGCAATCTGAGATTTAATACAAGGTCCATCCAGATTGTACAGATCAAGATCAACAAAGTTGGGGACAACTTCGATGTCTTTCTTGATGACAAATGAGCTCAAAGTATCTTCCTTCAAGCTCTGGCTCACTGAGGTTACAATGTCACTTTTATTGATAGAAAACGTCACAGCCGGCTTGTACGATGGATTCTTACCCACCAAAGTGATATCCGTACCGTGAAGTGTAGTCACTACAGGGATGTAGATTCGTTTCTCTAACAAGATTTTCTTGGCCATGTACGCCGCGTAGGCATGCGGAATAGCATAATGAACGTGAAGTATATCAATGCCTTCAGTAAGAACCGTATCCACCATTTTAGAACTTAGCGCAAGCTCGTATGGCTGATATTCAAACAACGGGTAATCGTGCACATTCACTTCGTGATAATAGATATTCGGCTCGAGAATATCCAAACGAACGGGCTGGCTGTAGGTAATAAAATGAACTTCATGGCCCTTTTTGGCCATCTGAATACCAAGTTCAGTTGCGACCACCCCAGAGCCGCCGAATGTGGGGTAACATACGACACCTATTTTCATGCACTAAAAATACTTTTAATTCAACGACTCATAAAGAGCAGCTTGAATATTTGTCCGGATATCGTATTTACTCAATTTCCAGTTCTCCATATCTGGGTAAGTTCTATTGCTCAAGAAGATATAGAGAAGCTCCTCCTTGGGATCCATCCAAACCATTGTACCTGTAAAACCGGTGTGACCAAAACTTTGTTTAGAAGCGCAGGTACAACTAGGGCCCGGTCCATCGTCCAACTGCGGACGGTCAAAACCCAATCCCCGTCGATTCTTTGATTCGCAAAAGGCACAAGCGGTAAACTTCTCAATGGTCGCTTTTTCGAGATACTTTATGCCTCCATATTCACCACCCCATAGATACATCTGCATCATTTTGGCCAACGAATTCGCATTTGAGAATAGACCTGCATGACCAGCGACTCCGCCCATCATTGCCGCACCCATGTCATGGACATTGCCGTGCACTGTTGTATTTCGCCAATATCCGTCTTTCTCAGTAGGCACTATTTCCTCTAGGCTAAAGCCTTTTTCCAAAGGTTCGTAGGTCAATCTCGAAGCCCCCAATGGTGCATAGAACGTCGTCTGTACCCAAGTATCGAGGGGCTCATTATTTCGTTTTTCCAGCATGCGCTGAAACAAGTAATAGCCCAAATCTGAATAGCGGTAGTCGTTGCCCTTGAGTTCACTTTGCTCCAACATGGCATGCATGGTATCGCGAATTTCCGGGCGCAAGTAAAGCTCATCCGTAACCTTGATAGCACCTGGTGTATTACTACTCACGTACCAAAAGGCCTTCGCAGAATCGGTCTCGATGGTTCTCAAATAATACGGGATCCAAGCAGGCAAACCACTCTGATGTGCCAACACATCTTCTAACACTAGATTACCTTTATCTGATGAGGCCAATTCTGGCAATTGTTGTCCCACAGTGCTCTCTAAAAGCAGCGGCTGTTTCTCGTACCAATTCATCACTCCTGGCAATGTCGCCGTGATTTTAGTGACCGAGGCGAGGTCGTAGAGGTCCGTCCAATCAACGGCTTTTTTTTTATCGTAGCTGTGGTGCCCAAAGGACTTATCGTAAATCACAGTGCCGCCTCGTGCTACCAATATCTGCCCTCCCGGCGTTGCCTCTTTTGAAATGGCAAATTCCATGATAGAATCTACCTTGAGTAACTGCTCGCTACGAACGCCTACTTCCGAAGGCAGCCCGTACCCTAGGCGCCTGATGCTTTCGCTCCTAAGACCGCTGCCCTGAGCGCCCCAACCATTGAGTTCGACCGGCAATTTGCCCTTCACAGCGCGCGCACCGAACAAGAATTGTGGTGCTAATTTCTGTGCAGCGGCATTGTTTTCATACATCACCAACACCTTTGTGTTTGCGCCCAATTCCGGATAGGTCAATAGTCCATAAGGATTGGCAAAGTGCAACACGTAGATGGACTTTCCCGCCGCCTGTAATCCGGAAATCAACGCCTTCTCACTCGAGGTGAGCTTGTACCTGCGCCATGGATTTTTAGGGTCTTGGTGGAAACTCAGAACAATAGCCTCATGACGCAATAGCCCCTTGGGGGCAACATTGGTGAAGTGGTCAAAGTTGGCGTAGCGATCGAGGTATTCGTTCAGCACGTTTACCTCAGGGTTGGTCCCGATCGCAATGTGAGCGAAGGTGCCCTCAACGCTCTGGATAGGGAAAGGTGCCGTTCCTTTATCGAGTAAGGTAGCTGCATCGCGAACTAATCGAAAGGTCAATGCTTCATTCGATGCAGTGGCATCTGGGTAGCGGGCAGATAATTCACTGGATAGTGCACCGTCTTTGGCCCACGCCCAGTGCTGCCAGCTCGAAGAATTTTCTTTTGCGAAGAGAATGCGACGTACACGCTGATCGAGTTCCGCCTCGCTCAGTTCACCGCTTTCAAAGGCAGCGACGAGCTGTTTCGAAGCTTTGGGCACATCCATGGCAAAGAGTAAAATATCATTACCGGCTTTGAATGCTTCAATTTCCAATTGACCCACATGAGCAAATTCACTAACGCCTTTCATATTCAGGGCATCTGTCAGTACCAAACCGTCGTAGCCCCACTCCTTGCGCAGTATATCATTAATGACCTTGGAGCTCAAGCTCGTTGGTTTGCCTGAAGGTTCTAAGGAAGGGATGTTCAAATGTGCCACCATGATGGAACCAATACCGTTTTGAAGGGCCGATTGAAAGGGCACCCACTCCACCTCCTTTAACTCTTCAAGCGTTCTATCTACCACTGGTAGGGTCTTATGACTGTCCGATTGGGTATCGCCATGGCCCGGGAAATGTTTTCCACTTCCCAATACACCGGCCCTCTCCATACCGCGCGTCAAAGCGAGTCCTCTTTTGCTTACTTCAAGGGGATCTGACCCAAAAGAACGGGCACCAATAATTGGATTCTTTGGATTGGTATTGACATCTAGGACCGGTGAAAAACTCATATGAACGCCAGTTTTGTGACTTTCATAAGCCAATGCTGCGCCCAGATCCTCCACTAAATCCATATCCTGCACCGCACCAACCGTGAGAGACGTTGGAAATTTATAGGTGCTGTCCAAACGCATCGCTTGGCCCCATTCTGCATCCTGACCCACCAATAAGGGAAGTTTTGAAGCCGCCTGTAAGCGCTGAACCAATTTCTTTTGACGCTCCGGACCGCCCTGCATTACAATGACACCGCCTATACCATAATTCTTTACCAAGGTTTCAAGGTAAGCTTGGTGCTTCTCATCCTTGTTGCTGTAGGCAGCGACCATGAATAATTGGCCTACCTTCTCCTCTAAACTCATGGCTTCCAAAAGACTATCCACCTTTCCAGCTGTGTCTAACGACTGAGCTTGTGCGGATAATGTAGGTAGGATGAGAACGAAAAAAAGGATATATAGATGACGCTTCATAGAGTCGTAAAAATGGCTTGAGGTTATTACCTTTGAGAAAGGAGAAGTTAAGACAATATGGGATTTTTCGCACGTAATCAACCTCGCGGTTTTCAACATCAGGCACGCTTTCACGACGAGCGTAAAGAGCGCTTGAAATTGTTGGAACGTCCGGAAGGTGAAGACGAGATTCCCTTCGATAACAAAGAGAAGTACAGACAGCGTTTAAGAGACAACTGGGATTTACGCAGGGCTCAAAGTGCTGGAAAGAGCGACGGTTATGCCAAGCGCTTCTTGTACAGTCTCGCCTTCCTACTATTACTACTCTTTTTTGCTGCTAAATTCCTTTTATGACCGCACTAATTTCCGTTCTTCCAGACCACGTTGCCAATCAAATTGCTGCGGGTGAGGTTGTTCAACGGCCTGCCTCAGTGGTAAAGGAGTTGCTTGAAAACAGCATTGATGCTGGTGCAACGAAAATCACCTTAAGTCTTACTGGTGCGGGTAAAACGGCCATCGTTGTCACAGATAACGGAAGCGGTATGAATGCGGCCGATGCCGAGCTTTGTTTTCGTCGCCATGCCACCTCGAAGATTTCTTCTGCCGAGGATTTATTCAACTTGAATACGCGCGGATTTAGAGGGGAAGCTATGGCGTCTATTGCTGCCGTAGCGCATGTGCAACTCAAGACGAATACGGCGGGCAGCAAAATGGGAACCTCGTTGAAGCTCGAGGATGGGAAAATCACTGCAAATTTGCCGTATCCTGGACCTCAGGGAAGTATTGTAGAGGTTCGAAATCTGTTTTATAATGTTCCCGCTAGACGGAAATTTTTAAAGAACGATAGAATAGAATTAAGGCATTGCATTGATGAATTTCATCGTGTCGCCTTGGTGCATTCAGATATCGAATGGGTATTAAAGAGCGACGAAAAGGTCCTCTTTCATTTAATGCCCGAAAACTCACGTCGACGCATAAGTGCAATCTTCGGGCGGAAATTCGATGAAAAATTGGTCCCGATCAGTGAGGACACCAATGTGGTCAAGGTGACTGGATTTGTACTAAAGCCTGAGTTTGCCAAGAAAAAACGTGGCGAGCAGTTCTTCTTCGTCAATGGAAGGTTTATTAAATCTCCGTACTTACATAATGCGCTCAGAGAAGCTTTTGAAGAAGTGCTCAGTGCAGAACACCATCCGGGGTATTTTCTTTTCCTAGAAGTAGATCCGAACGGGCTTGATGTAAATATTCATCCTACAAAAACAGAGGTGAAATTTGAAGATGAACGCGCCATTTACGCCGTTTTACGCAGTGCCGCGCGTCATGCCATAGGCCAGTTTAATGTAGCCCCCGCCATTGACTTTAATTCTGAGGTCAGTTTCTCGGTGCCGCCGATGCCCAAGGGACACATACCGCCTCAGCCAAAAATTCGAGTAAATCCGAATTTTAATCCTTTTGAACCGGACAATGGCATCAGCAGACCTCAACTTCGAACACCAGACGAACAGTACGAGAGGATCGAAAAAGAGAAACTACTCAACACCAACCCTGAGCTTGAGGTACCGGCATTGAGAAATTCCGCGGAGCAGTTTTGGTCCGAGGAAGACCTTATTAACCTCAGCGAACAAATGCCGAAAGTATTGGCCTGGGGAAAGTATATGGTCACAGTGCTTGGAAGCAAGCTTTTACTTATCGATACCAAGCAGGCTCAGATTCGTGTGCAGTTCGACCAAATTTGGTCGAAGCTTCAAGGTGCCAGTGTAGCCTCTCAACAATTACTGTTTCCTGCCACTATGCAAATCACCCCTGCCGATGCGCTCTTACTCGAGGAATATGCAAGTGCCTTTGCCGTTACAGGGTTTGACTGGAACTTAAGTGCCGATCGAAGCATTGTAGAAATTGTTGGTGCGCCTGTCGTCTTGGCAGCCGAAGAGGCACCAGGCGCTATGGAACGGTTTATGGATGAACTCAGCAACATGGAAGATGTGAGTGAATCCAAACTACTGAAGGCATTCGCTCTTGAATTGGCCACAAAATCCGCCATAGGCACGGTGAATAAAGAAGCAATGGAACACCTTAGAGAACAGTTGTTCAGCAGTGCTAATCCAAGCATTGGGCCGAACGGCAAAAAAATAATTACTGAACTCCGACAGGAGGATCTTGTTTAAAAGATATGATCGCACAGCAACGCTTTAGCCTCATGCCCACAGTAGTGAAGAACCTGCTCATTATAAATGGCTTATTCTTTATGGGTATGATCAGTTTCCGATCCACATTTGGAGTGGACATCACCCAGTGGTTGGGTCTTTATTATCCAGCCAGCGAAAGTTTTATTCCGTCGCAGCTTGTAACACACATGTTCATGCATGGAAATATTGGTCACATTGCTTCCAATATGATTATGCTATGGTTTTTGGGCAGTGCCATGGAGAATTACTGGGGATCGCAGAGATTTTTAATCTATTACATGCTCACAGGATTGGGCGCAAGCGCTTTGCAGATTGCTGTAAATGCTTATGAATTTCAATCATTAACTAGAAGCATCAGCCCTGAAAATCTGGAAGTATTACTTACGGAAGGAAGAGATCTACTAGCTCCTGGTTATGTCTTTAAAGACGCTGCAATGATGGAAGTCTATAGATTCCTGAACACTCCTATGGTCGGTGCATCTGGTGCGGTATTCGGCGTGCTCCTTGCCTTTGGTATGACCTTCCCAAACCAAGTGATCTACTTGAATTTCTTCTTTCCGATCAAGGCGAAATATTTCGTGATTGGTTATGGATTGTTAGAACTCTACAATGGTTTTGCAACGAGCAATAGCGGCATTGCGCATTTTGCCCATCTCGGCGGCATGTTATTTGGCTTTTTGTTAATACGCAGGTGGCGTAAAACCAGGTACCTTTAAGCAACCCGTTTACCAGTATCCATGAGCAGTTTTTTTGAAAGAGCGAAATACGATGCCTTCCAGGGAGATTACCTGACGCGTTTACTTTACCTGAATATTTCGGTATTCCTATTGTTCGCATTGACCAATGCCTTTACTAGCCTGTTCACTGGAAACTTTGGTTTAATCCCAAACCTCGCCGACGATTTACTTGCACTTCCTTCCGATCCGTTGAGGCTGCTACTTAGACCTTGGACCATTTTGACGTACATGTTTACGCACTTTGGCTTCCGTCACATACTCTTCAACATGATCGTACTCTTCTTCTCAGGGAAGATCTTGATGGAGTACCTCGGTGAAAAGAGAATGCTAGCCCTGTATATCTACGGCGGCATTGGTGGTGGTCTTTTGTACATCATACTTTACAACCTTAGCCCAATACTTGGTCAAGGCTCTATGGTAGGTGCTAGCGCCGGGTGTATTGCTGTTTTAGTAGCTGGAGCCTTGTATATGCCACAGATGCCTGTAAGGTTGTGGGGCATCTTCGAAATCAAATATTGGATGCTAGCAGCGGGTATTGTAACGCTCGACGTCTTAAATCTGACTGGATCAAACGCTGGAGGTCATATTGCGCACCTTGGCGGGGCCATTGTTGCCTTTTTCTTCATTCGCAGTATGCGTCAAGGACACGAGTGGAACGTTTACCTCTTTCAAATCATTGATGCGGTAAGAAATATGCTCTTCCGCCCAAAGTCAAAAAAGAAGCGCCGTGGATTCAGCTTTGGTGAAAGCAGCTACGTCAAATACGAAGAAGTAAAAAAGACGAAAGGTTCTTCTTCCAAATCGAACGAGGACACCGCTAAGATGGACGCCATACTCGATAAAATCAAAGAAAAAGGCTACGACAGCTTGTCCAAAGAGGAAAAGGCCTACTTATTCAAGATTTCCAACGAAGAGTGAGAAAACGCCGTTTCATACTCACCTGGATCAACCGTCTCCTGCTCTTAGGTACTGTGGTGAGTGGATTAGGGTCCTTATTACCGGCCAATATCTTCGCTGGAGCTAGTTTGCTATCCTTGATTTTCCCAACGTTGATTGTGCCTCATTTTGTGATGCTTTTAGTAACCCTTCGAATTTCCACGAAGCGTATTTTACCAAATATAATAGGGATTGGATTGACGATTATACCCGCCTTTGCGCAGTTCCCGTTTGCCAAACCAATGAATCAGCCTCAAGATTGCCTTCGCATCGCCACTTACAATGTGCGTGCTTTTTACCAAGGCTTAGATGCTCCTGAAAAAATGAGCGCTTGGGCGGAAAGGGAGAATATCGATGTGCTCTGTTTGCAGGAGGTGCGAAGACCCAGTCATAAACCGCTCGAGGAGTCATTCAGACACGTGGCTTTTTCGCCTAAAATCAGCAGATACAGCGTTGGGATTTTTTCCAAATACCCCATCATCCACACGGAGTCCCTAACTTTTTCCTATGTAAAGCAAGGCAAGAGATACCCCACTCGCAGTGCGGGCTTGGCTGATATAGTACTTCCTTGGGATACTGTTCGATTCATCAATGTTCACTTAAATTCTACAGGTGTACAGGACGGAGATATGGAAGTTGCACCCAGCACAGAAGAATTGCTGGAGCGTGGAAAGGAAATCGCTCGAAAATTGGCCGGTTCTGATCGAACAAGAGGACTTCAAAGCAAATCCATCCTTGAGTGGATCGAAGAAAGTCCGCATCCTGTGGTGCTCTGTGGGGACTTCAACAGCGTGCCAGGAGGTAATCTCTATGCAAGGCTTCTGTTCAACCTTGAAGACCCATACATTTTCAAAGGCTCTGGAAAAATGGGAAGCTTTGAACCGTTGAAGCGCAGATACTTACCTATTCGTATCGATTGGACATTGCATTCAGAAGGCATTGAAAGCTACGATCAACACATAGACCACATTAACCTCAGCGATCATTACCCTTTAGTTACCACCATTGGTCCCCCAATCGAAGAAAAGGCTACTTCTGAGGAAGAATAACCTCATTGAGCAATAAGGCATTGAGTGCGTTCGTCTTCAATCCCCTCGTACCCTTAGGGTATACACGAACCACCTCATCGTAATACAAAGGAACACAAGCCGCATCGCGCATTAACAAAGCATCGGCCTTGCCTGCCAAGTGCATTTTGACCGAATCTACCGTTGCAGTAACCAACTGCTCGTACAAACTGTCATATTCTGGGTTGGAATACCGTGAATAATTGGGCCCAGCCGGCGCCTTCATCGTAGATGCAAATAGCAAGGCATAATTCTCTGCGTCGGGATAATCTGCAATCCACGACGCGCGGAAAAAATCCAATGTTCCGGCACTCTTCTCGCTTCGCAGCGTCGCTGACGGCACTATATCGACCGCGATAGACCAGCCTAATTGGCCTAAAGAACCTTGTACAAATTCACATACATCTCTGTAGTTAGCCACCGTCGTTAAGGTCAATTCCGGCAACTCATCGATAGATTCAAGCAGCGCTTTCACACTGTCTGGCTTGTACTCAATACCAATATGCTCATTGTGTCCTTGCAGGCCAAAGGGTACGATTCCTCCACTGGCTGGCCGACCGATACCGCTTCGCAGCAATTTCATCATCTGTATTCGGTCAATTCCAGCATTGATTGCCCAACGCAATTCGTACGGAATTTCTGCCTCGGCATTAAACAATAAAAATTCTGTGTTCAAGAATGGACTGCGCTCTAGAATATGGTCTTCCCTGTAGCGCTCTTGCATGGCTCCATCCGCCATAAGAAGATCATCCTTGAAACTAGGATCAATATTCGGAAGTAAATCAAACGAACCGACCAAATATTCCAAGAATGCGCTCTGCTGATCCGGCAAGAAAGACACACTTATCCCGTCTAGATAGGGCAAACTCTGCCCCTTGTCGTCACGACGCCAATACTTCTCGTTTTTGTGCAGTATGAGCTTCTCTCCAAAATGCCATTTGTGGAATTTAAACGGTCCGCTACCGCCAGCCTCTGTGGCCAAATTACCCGCCTTCGCTGCCACTGAATCTACCACAGCACAGTAAGGCATGGTCAGCAATGACGGGAAGGCTGCAAAAGGCTCATGAAGTTCGATTTGCAGAATGGTATCACTAACAGCTACAATATTCTTTACACGCTCAAGAACCCAAGCACCGGGTGAAGCTACCGCAGGATCTACCAAGCGGTTAAAAGAATACACGATATCAGAAGCAGTAATACGCCGCCCCGAATGAAAATACGCCTCTCGTAGGAAAATGGAATAGGTAGAATGCTCGACCTCGTAATGCTGCGCAAGTGCTGGCACTACTTCATTGTTATCGTTCAAGGCAAACAAACCTTCATACAACTGTCCAACCGCCCAAATGGTGCTTTTGTCACGAGCAAAGGCCGGATCCAATGTAGGGATACCAGCAGGCTCGTTGTAACGGAAAACCATCTTGTCGCTATGATCTTCTCGACCACAGCTAGTAAGCAGCAATTGAACAGCTACAAAAAAGCCTCCAATTAAGGAGGCTTTTATAATGCTATGACCGTTCTTAAGCGTCAATGTTTGCGTATTTAGCATTGCGCTCGATGAAGTCTCTACGCGGCGGTACATCGTCACCCATGAGCATCGAGAAGATGCGATCGGCTTCAGCACTATCGTCGATAGTTACTTGCTTCAAGATGCGCTCGTCAGGATTCATAGTGGTTTCCCACAACTGCTCTGCGTTCATCTCACCAAGACCTTTGTAGCGTTGTACGCCCACTCCTTGACCGCTTTCACCACCAAACTCTAGTTGTAGTGCGTCGCGCTGATCATCGTTCCAAGCATATGAGCTTTTCGCCCCCTTCTTCACCAAATACAATGGTGGGTTCGCGATGTATACGTAACCAAGTTCCACCAACTCACGCATGTAGCGGAAGAAGAAGGTCAAAATCAATGTAGAAATGTGGCTACCATCCACATCGGCATCCGTCATGATGACAATCTTGTGGTAACGAAGCTTAGCCAAGTTCAAGGCTCTCTCGTCTTCCTCAGTACCTACACTTACCCCTAGGGCCGTGTACATGTTCTTGATTTCCTCGTTTTCAAAAACCTTATGAGAAATAGCCTTCTCTACGTTCAAGATTTTACCACGAAGTGGAAGAATCGCCTGGAAATTACGGTCTCGACCTTGCTTTGCCGTACCCCCTGCAGAATCACCCTCTACAAGGAAGATTTCACACACTTCCGGATCAGTTTCCGAACAATCGCTCAACTTCCCTGGAAGTCCCATCGAAGACATAGAGCCTTTGCGCTGCACCATCTCGCGAGCTTTCTTCGCAGCAACACGTGCACGAGCTGCTAGAAGCACTTTCTGAACGATTATTTTTGCTTCGTTCGGGTGTTCTTCCAAGAAATTGGTCAACATCTCCCCAACGAGCTTATCTACAGCACCACTCACCTCTTTGTTACCCAGTTTAGTTTTGGTCTGTCCCTCGAACTGAGGCTCCATAACTTTTACTGAGATGACAGCAGTCAAACCTTCACGGAAATCATCACCGCTCACTTCCACTTTCTCTTTAGCAAGTAGACCGCTTTCGTCGGCATATTTCTTCAGCGTACGTGTCAATGCTCTACGGAAACCGGCAAGGTGTGTACCACCTTCGTGCGTGTTAATGTTGTTTACGTAAGAGTGAATGTTCTCGTTGTACGAAGTATTGTAGTGCATCGCTACCTCCACCGGGATGCCGTCGCGCTCGCCTTCCATGCACATTACTTGCGGCATGATCATTTCGCGGTTGGCATCGATATATTTCACGAAACCTGCTAAACCGTCCTCAGATTGGAAACGCTCGCCTAAGAATTCACCTTTTTCGTCTTTCTCACGTAGGTCTGTCAACGTAATGGCAATCCCCTTATTCAAGAATGCCAGTTCGCGCATACGCTTGGCAAGAATCTCGTATTGGTAGATCATCTCTTCGAAGATCTCTCCATCAGGTTTAAAGGTCACGATGGTTCCGCGGTAATCCGTTGTGCCAATCTCACGAGTAGCATACTGCGCTACGCCTCGAGAAAATTCAACCTCGTGCTTTTTCCCATTGCGGTGTACCTCTGCATGCAGCATGGTAGAGAGTGCATTCACACAACTCACACCTACCCCGTGCAAACCACCGGATACTTTGTAAGAATCTTTATCGAATTTACCCCCGGCGTGAAGTACCGTCATTACTACCTCGAGAGTAGAACGGCCATCTTTCGGGTGCATATCTGTAGGGATACCACGACCGTCATCCTTGACCGTGATGCTGTTGTCTTCGTTGATTGTAACGTAGATATCAGATGCATAGCCAGCAAGGGCTTCATCGATCGAATTATCTACTACCTCGTATACTAGGTGGTGGAGACCTTTTACACCCACATCACCAATGTACATGGCCGGACGTTTTCTTACGGCTTCTAGTCCTTCAAGTATCTGAATGGACCCTCCATCATAGTTGTTTTGCTCTTCGCTCATAACGGTTGAGTTTTGTGCTTTTTTGCTATTCTAACAAAGATAACTTTCTAGGGTCCAATTCTACCCTTTTATCCCCTCTCAGCGGGGTGCACTTACCAACATTGTTATTAACATTCTCGCGGGTTACAGCGAAAAATGAAGCGTCGTCTTTGGAATTAAAATTGGTAGTTGAGTACGAACATTCCACGGGTGCCTCGAACACCGTATCCTTGCCACATCATATACCTCTGATTCAGCAAGTTATAACCGCGTAAACTCATGCTCAAATTTTCATTGATTTTATAATCGACACGTGCACTTAAATCCATGTAATCTTCCAACGGGTAAAGGGTATAGTCTGAGCTGTTGTATCGACCGCCAACATAGCGCAGATTAGCCCCAATCGAAAGCTCATTAATGCTGTAATCTACCATCGCACCTAGAACGCGACCTTCTTGACCTAAGAATACATCTCCTGAATAGTTGTTTAGTTCAGCATACGTTGACGCTACAAAATGCTTTAGAGGAAGATTCAATTCCCCTCGGACACCTGTTTTCACTACATTTTCAGCATAGACTGCCTGAAGCGCAGCAATTTGCTGTCCATTGACCTCACTAAGCATCAAGAGCGAATCACGCTGGACCATCAAAGCATCATTCATCGTTGTAAGCGATCCTTCTACTCGGTACTGGAGCTTTCCTGCCAATGCACCTTGCATTCCCACATACCCTTTGTTAGTGCCTGAGAGGCGGTATTCTTGATCCATAGAAAGGAATGGTACCTGTGCAATCATGCCCTCCAAAGTGTTTTGCTTGGCAGTACCGTCCCAACCACCATATACAGCAAGTGTGCGCTTAAGCAACTCTGCTTGGAGGTTAACCTTCGGATAAACGTAATATTCAAAACGATCGATGCCAAGGCCACTGGTCTGTGTACCTATGAAGTTCAATCCAAACTCGTAACTCAAAATACCTTTCTTTCCACTGGTGTAAGGAGCTATGGTAAAGTTGTGGTAGGCTGAAGCAGAAGAGTCGGCCCAAGAATTGACACTCGCAAATTGATACCCGAGATCGAGGCTAATGTCTTGCTCGTCTGCGTAAATCTCAAAACGGTGTTGTGTTTTCGCCAAATGCTCGCTAGTCGCCATACCTGCAGCCGTGTATTTGTAGGAAATACCCCCACTGCGGTATGCGAATTTCACCTTGCTCGTTGGGTTCGTCGTTCTCAACCATTGCTGGGACAAACCATATTGCTGCTGCCATGCTCCCGGCGTGCTATCCGGCACTACTGTCAACGGAGTCAAAGCCCCGTAATAGCTGATATAATCTGCCTTGATCAAGGTCTGAGTTTTAAAGTTGTAGCTCTTTGTTGCACGTTGGAAATCTGCCAGTACCTCATTCTTGTACTGAGGTTGGCGCAGATAATCGACATCGCTCACCCCACTAAGCGCTCCTTGGTGAAGTGCTCGCACTCCCCAAACATTTTTCTTACTGCGTGGCGAGCTTAGAATAAAGCTTGCATAAGAACTCGCATAATTTCCACCACCCAAACTTATGCTCTGCGTGGGGAGTTTAGGTAGTTTTACTTTTCCCAGTCGAATAGCTGGGATCGCCTGCGGCTTAAAATCTAGCGACATGGCCTTTGGGCTAATCTTAAAACTGACAGGGATCTTCTCTGATGTAGTATCTGAAAAAGAGGGCTGCTCGCTTATTTTTTGGGCACTACGTACTTGCGCTTGATACTCTTCTTCAACGCGAATTTCAACACTTTTTACTTCATTACCTGTACCCGTTTCTTCTTGGGCGTATAATGAGGCTTGCGCACTAAAAATCAATGCAGTGGTAATGATTATTCTAAATTGGAATTTCATTTTCATCATTCCTTATTCTTCTAATTCCTCAATAGATTCCATTTCGAAATCTTCCATACTCAGGCTGTCTACACCAATGGTGTTACGCTCTTCTCTTTCTCTTTGCAGGGCCAATTCTGATTTAAACGCACTCGCCAGTGCTGCATAATCTCCGAAATCCGCATTGTCGATCACAAAATCTAGCGTATAGTTCGCTTGGAAATCATCGCGCAACCCTGCATAGTTCTTCGCCATCAAGATGAGTGAATTCCAACGCCATTCCGGGTAGGTGGGCAGGTTCTCTATCATCCAGAACAACAAATCATTGGATCCTTCATATTTGCCCATGACATGGTCAAACTCTGCCAAATAATAAGTGGCTTCAGCTTGTGCCTCTCCTTTAATCTCCGCTTTAACCTGAGTGTAGTACAATTTTGCATTGGCACTGTCCTTGAGCTCATAAGCGCTGCGAGCTGCATTCATAAGTGCTTCCGTTTTCCAATCTGTCGGCAAAGCCTCATCTTGCAATAAACTCTCAGCATATTGCATAACTACTGGTATGTTGTCTAAAGACTTCGCGCAGCGCATCAATCCCAATCTTGCCCGTCGGCCCTCATCAGCATTACCCACTAATCCGAGCACCTGCTCGTAGTAATAGAAGGCTTGATTAAAATCCTGTTCACCGTAGTAAATAGCAGCTAATCGCTCTACTGTTTCTTTTCGAAAACTAAGATCTCCTGAAGCTGCTACGAATTCGTACGAAGATTTTGCAATTGAATCATTACCCGCATTAAAAGCACACTCGGCTAGGTAGAAATAGGCAGGGACTCTAAAAATCCCGTCTGGGAATTTATTGAGATAGTCTATCATACCTTTCAAAGTAGCTTTACAATCACCAAAACTGTATCTATCATATGCATCGTTATACATTGTAGAATCCAGTTGTCCTTGTCCAATATCCATACCGGTCAAAGTTTGAATCCAATCCACATAGTTCCCTAATTGGTCCAATTCTGCAAATTGGATTTTTGCCAATCCTAAAGCTTCTCGACTCTCAGTGGTGTTGGGGTAATTTTCAACCACGTTCTTAAATTCACTTAATGCTTTATTCCCTTCACCTTTAGTTCGATATATCAATCCCAAGGCTATGTGAGCATTTTTTATAAATCTAGATTTAGGATAATCTTCAATGAAGTCAATAAAAATTTGCTCTGCCTGCTTTTCTTTACCCATCTTCATAAAAGTCTCTCCGAGTTCAAAATAGGCATCCGTAGCATACACAGAGTTCGGGTACTTCTTTACTAATTTTTCAAGGCTACCAGCCTTTCGTTTAAAATCATCTACTAATCCATAGCAAAGGCTCTGCTGGAACATTGCATAATCCGCATCGGGAACATTTCGGCTTAAATAGGTTTTATAATAACTGATCGCATTATTGTATTGACTCGTCATAAAGTAAGAATCGGCAAGTCTTAACTCTGCATCATATGTTACCTTCGATTCAAGTTGATTTCTGTTCAAAAACAGTCTAAAGGTAGTGGCCGCAGCTTCGTAATTCCCATTTGAAAAGTTTGCATAAGCTTTGTTGTAAAGGCTACGCTCAAATTGACTCAAACTTGCGGACCCAGGTGTCATTTCAAATTTTACCAATTCGCTTAATGCTCCTTCATAATCTTTTGCGCGATACGCAACTTCTGCCAACCAATAATGCGCCAGTGCTGTGTATTGATTGTCAAGGGGATATTTTAACGAACGTTCAAACATTCGCTTCGCAGCTGGATACTGAATAGCATTGAAATGCTGTACACCACGGAAATAAGCCACTTTCTGATAGGCCCCTTGCATAGTCGGTTGCTCCAAACCTGCAGCAGAAATTGCCTTCATGGCACTCTCGTAATCTTTCGAATTCAAATAGAGATTGGCAAGAAATTCATTGGCTTCCGCCAAATACTTGCTATTTGGGTACTTCTTCAAAAATGCTTTAAAGATGTCAAGTGGTTGCTCAAACGGTGTAGCACTGTCGTAAGCCAATTTCGCATAATTAAAATATGCATCTTCTCTTAACCGCTCATCACTGCCACTCTGGCTTGCCTTAAAGAACGCCCCTTGAGCTTCAATTTTTCGTCCAGTTTGAAGGTAACAGTCTGCCAAATGATAGTAGGCGCTCTGGCCCAAATCATCTTCCCTATTATGTATTTTGTTGAAGGCGGGAATAGCTTCCTCGTATCTACGGTTTTTGTATAATACAAAGCCCAGTTTATAATTGTCTTCAACCCCCAATTTACCTCCCAGTTCTTTATGTTTTTCGAGGTATAACGCTGCTTCTTTCCAATTCGATTTCTGATAGTATCCTTCACCAATTAACTTAGCGACCTCCGCGGCACGGGATGGTACTGCTTGTTCTAGTAATGACTCACCTACTGAAAGAAGTTGATCAATATCGCCTGTTTTGTAGTAAATCTGACTCAGGTAATACGGAACCACACCACCAAATTTCTCATCGCCAACTAGGAGCTTAAATTGTTCTAGAGCTGTGGTGTATTGCTCCGCATTGTAAGCAATGTGTCCGTAATAATACCTGTGGTAATTTTGATATTCTCCACGGAAATTGATGCCTTGATAAAATTGATTTCGAGCCTTCTCGAGATCCTTGATCATAAAAAGGCTATAGGCTAGCTTAAAATAATACTCGCTCTTAAAAGATTTCGGTACGTCCGCTGGATCAATCACTCCCAACCATTGAATGACTTTTTTATATCGCCGATTATTAAAATAATAGTTGGCCGCGGTAACATGAGCCTCTTGCCATCTTGGGCTAAGCGGGTAGGTCTGTGCGAAGTATGTCAAAAAGTATTCGCTGTTTTCGTTCATCAAATAAAGTGCACATAATGCTCTGTAAAAGCTGCTCTCTTCTTTGATAAAGGTTTGAGTAGGCAGATCAGATGCTAGAAGTTTATCAAACCCCACTCTAGCGGCTGCGTAAAGTCCATCATCAAAAAGACTTACACTTGAATTGAAAATAGCCTCATAACCACGCTCAGAAACAGTCTGTTGAGCACCAACTTTTAGACTTAAAACAAAAAAGAAAGCTAGAAATAATCGGGTACGCATATCGTTCACGTTAATGGTTAAAAATAACCTATGTATGTGGCCTACTTGGAAGGCATTTTTGTGAATTCAGTAGAGTTATTCACATCTAAAAAACGCGCAACTTCAATCGTTTGGTATTTCTTCTAACTTTGAATCTGCTTAAAATCATCGACCGTACATGGCAACAATTGAAGTACAAAACGCAAACGTCTTTCAAGGCAATCATCTGGTTCTCAACGACGTAAGCTTTAAAATCGATACCGGTGAATTCGTGTATTTGATTGGCCAGACGGGCTCTGGAAAAAGCTCTCTACTAAAAACCCTATACGGCGATCTACCGCTAGAACAGGGCACAGCTACGGTTGCTGGACATACATTGAACGGCTTACGCAGCAAAGATATTCCTGCACTACGCAGAGATATCGGTATTGTATTCCAAGATTTCCAATTGCTCAGTGACCGCAGCGTAGAGGCAAATCTAGACTTTGTTCTACGCGCCACAGGCTGGAAAGATAAAGAGAAGCGCTCAGCGAGAATCGTCGAGGTACTCACCTTAGTGGGCATGCAGAACAAGAAACACAAGAGCACTTTCGAGATCTCCGGCGGTGAGCAACAACGCGTGGCTATCGCACGTGCTTTATTAAATGCTCCAAAAGTCATCCTCGCTGATGAGCCTACCGGGAATTTAGACCCTCGAACCTCTGAGGAAATCATGTCTTTACTGCTCTCACTTACAGACCAGAATACAGCCGTATTAATGGCCACGCACGACTACCAAATGATCCACAAATACACTAACAGGACTTTAAAAGTAAGTGGCGGTGTAGTAGAAGATTCGGTCGTCTCTAACCTGTAAGCTTTTGAACAGCTCAATACATACGCTTAGCATCTGCATTGCCTCATACGGCGATGATGTGAGCTCTTTGCTCAAAGAACTTGAGCACTGTGCCAAAGCCAACTTACCGAAAAACTGGTCGATCGAAGTAATTATCAGTGACCAACATCCCGAAAAACACCCAATGTCTTCCCAGTGGGAAGCAATGGCAAATTGTCGGTACATTCAAACTAAAACACAGGGACGAAGCGCAAATAGAAACGGTTTAAGCCAACTGGCTTCGGGAGCATTTTTACTCTTTTTAGATGCAGATGCCCTCCCAAGCTCGGCCGATTTTCTATCGAACTACTGCAAAGAGGCAGAAGCCGCCGATGTCGTTGTTGGTGGTACGGCATACCGACCGGGTTACAAAAGCAAAGAATTGCGAGTTAAAGTAGGCAAGCGAAAAGAAGAGATTCAAGCCGCTACAAGAAAGCAACAACCCTATTCAAGCTTCACGGCCTTTAACTTTCTCATTCAAAAGACACTCTTTGACCAAATCCAATTTTCCGAGCAGCTCGTCCAATACGGACATGAAGACACCCTTTTCGGACTAGAATTAAAATACAGACACGCCAAAATCGCGCACATCGACAATCCCGCTTTCCACATGGGTATTGATTCAGGGGCCGATTTTATGGACAAAACCACAGCCGCTGTCGACGGACTTGCCAACCTTATTGCGGCGGGAAAAATAGATGAAGATGTAAAGCTCTTTAAGGCCTACAGGTCCGTTCAGAAATCAGGTGTTCAGTGGGCATTCAAAGCCGCACATTGGCTATTGGGGAAACCCCTAAAATCGGGACTTGCAAATGGTTTTTTACCTATATTCTTTTTTGATGTGTACAAACTGCTCAGGCTTTCCAGTCACTCTATAAAAATTGGCCGTAGAATGCCTTGAGCGGAATCTGCTCTTTTTCCCATGTTAGCGCTTCCTGCGCCACTTTTAATGCGGTAGTGTAATCTTCCGCGCCTACAGCTTCTATAGCCGATTGCAGGGCCTCGATATCCTCAGGCTGAACCGTTCGCCCAATACCAAATTCTTCAACTATACGCTTCACTTCAACCACTTTTGAAGTGACTACAGGCGTATTACAATGGATGTAATCAAAGAGCTTATTCGGCAAAGAATAGCGGTAGTTAATATTCGTATCCTTATCCAGGCTCAAACCTACATCCGCGGCACTTGTAAATTCTAATAACTGTGCATAAGGGATACGCCCGACAAACTTCACTTTATCTTCCCAACCCCTTTGTTTAACAAGCGTTTGAAGCGCAGGAATAGCATCTCCACTTCCCACGAGTAACAGCAACCATCCTTCCATCTGCGATACAGCCTCTACAGCCTCCTCCAAACCTCGGTCCACATTCATGCCCGACCCTTGATTGATGGCAATTTTTACCCCTTCAGGCAATCCAAGTTCTGCGCGTGATCTACTCTGAATATCTGGTGCAGGGCTGATGTTTCGAAACACCTGAGGACGCTTACCATAATCTTGTTCGTACAAGTTCGCGATACTCTCATTGACCGTCCAAATGTGCTGGAGTCGTGGAAAGACAAATCGCTCAACGCCTAACCAAACACGTTTTACCCAACGGCCCTGAATCTCTGGCACACCACAGAAATACTCGTGACTATCGTATACCAAGGGAATACCGAAGAATCGACTCATCAAAAAATTGGGCAACAACGTATCTAGATCATTGGCTAGTAACACCGATTTGCGGTTGCATTCAAACAACAGCTTTAGAAACAAACGCACCTGAAATTCAGCATAAAACAAACCGCCTTTGGTAAACCACAATTTCATGCGATCTGTTTCATAGTTCCTGTTGAGTTCTTTTGAGGTGGCCAATTCTCGTCCGATCCACTTTACCTCATAGCCTAGGTCTTGCAACATTACAGCAACTTTATTCACCCGGTTATCCGTAGTAATGTCGTTTGTCGTTGAAATGAAAATCTTACGCTTCATGGCCGCAAAGATATTTTGTCCTGAGTTGTCGCTAAGGTAGCGAACCTTATTTTTGCGCTAAGGAAAACGTACCCATGCAGAAATCGGACTTTATTTACCACCTCCCTCAAGAAAGGATTGCAACGCACCCCTTGTCGCGCAGGGATGAAAGTCAATTATTGGTTTTCGACGGCACAATGCAAGACCACCAATTTTCCCAATTACCTCACCTTCTGCCTGAGAGCAGCCAATTGATCTTCAACAACACAAAGGTCATTAAAGCAAGACTTCGCTTTACAAAAACCGAAGGTGCTAAACCTATAGAAGTTTTCTGTCTCAACCCCTTTGAGCAGAGCGTCGAAGAGGCGATGGAGGCAAAGAATGAGATTCGCTTCGAATGCATGGTGGGTAATCTGAAACGATGGAAAGACCATCCTCTTCATCTAAAACTGAGTGAGGACCTAACCCTCACGGCCACCAAAGGCGAACGCTCGGGACAAGGGTTCATTATTTCCTTCACATGGACCGGAAAATACACGTTTTCCGAAGTTGTAAATATCGCAGGTCAAATTCCCCTACCGCCATACATGAACCGAGACGCTGAAGAAGAAGATGTCGAACGCTATCAAACCGTCTACGCTGCAAACAACGGCTCAGTAGCTGCACCTACGGCTGGGCTACATTTCACACCCAAGGTTCTCCAAGACTTACAGCACCTAGGCCACGAGCGTTTAGAACTCACTCTTCACGTGGGCGCTGGCACATTCAAACCCCTCGGTGACGGCGACATCAGCGCCCATGAAATGCACGCTGAAGAAATCATTGTAAGCCGCCAATGGCTTAAAAATTACCTCAAACATGAGGGGCTAAAATTCGCAGTTGGCACCACGAGCTTACGTACGCTCGAAAGCTGTCACTGGATCGGCGTTAAACTTATGACCACCGGCCGTTTTGAAAATCTTGGCCAATTCGATGCCTACGAATTAGATCAAAGCATTACCACTTTTCAGGCGTACAGTGCACTACTCGACCATCTTGAAAGCGCAGGTATGTCGTCGCTAGCCCTTCAAACACAACTTATGATTCGTCCTGGCTACAGCATGAAGTCTACCCAGGGAATCATCACAAACTTCCACCAGCCAGGTTCCACCTTACTACTTTTAGTAAGTGCTGGCATAGGCGAATCTTGGAGAGATGTATACACCCATGCAATGGCTAACAATTACCGTTTTCTAAGTTACGGTGATTCATCCCTGCTCTATTTCAAGCTTTAGTAACTAAAGGTTGCTCACATTTTTTGGTACAGCCCATCAAAGGCAAGAATTTAAAGGGATGAAAATCCTTTGTCTTGTTTTACTTTTTTCGACCCCAATAGCTGGTCAACCTTGGCTTTTTTACAACGTCGAAAATCTGTTTGATACGATACACGACCGAAATTTCCACGATTACGAATTCACTCCCGCCGGGAGCAAGAAGTACGGAACCATCACCTACAGATTGTGCATTCGACAGACCTCGAGAGTGCTTCATATGCTACAAAAGAGCCAATACCGTGCGCCTTTAGTTGCTCTATGCGAAGTAGAAAATCGGAGTGTACTCGATGATTTGATTCGCCATCAGGGCATGCGTGTTCACGGGCCATGGAATATCGTTCATTTCGACAGCCCCGACTATAGAGGAATTGACTGTGCAGTGCTCTATAAACCAGAACGCATACAAGTCCTGCATACCGACCGTATTAGATATTCCAACGATACGCTTCTAACCAGAGACGCACTACTTGTGCGGTATACCATTGACGAGAAGCAGTTCAATCTAGTCGTGGTTCACCTACCCTCAAAACGAGGAGGTAGTCGCGAAAGTCAATGGAAGCGCAACCTGGCCATTTCTGCTATATTGACCGCTTTAGATTCTTGCATGTCACCCACTATTATCATAGGCGATTTCAACGATCCTTTGACGCAAGAATATGGCCCATCTTGGCACGCAGCTACTCAAATCGGGACCTCTGGCACTTACAAATATCAAGGACGGTGGAATACCATTGACGGTGGTATCGCTAATTTCCCTGTTCAAGTGCAAGCTTGCGATCTACCGCTTCTATTAGAAAGAGATACTAAATGGGGAGGATTAAAACCCCTGCGCCGGTGGCAAGGCAACTTTTATAAGAACGGATTCTCAGACCACCTACCCGTTCACTTTTCAGAGGTTGTAGGTATTGGAAAATGAGTTATTTTCGTAACAGATCAATAAAGATCGTAACCGACTTATGAAAAAATTTATTGCCCTTAGTGCCATAGCAGGCGCTTTATTCATGACCTCTTGTGAGACAGGAGGCGCTGAGCCAGCTCCAGCAACTTACCCTGGAGACTCTTTGACTGTTACTGATCAGGCTCGTCCTTTAGTAATTGAAACAACTGGTGCTTGGTGTCAGTATTGTCCTAATGGTGCCGAAATCATGACCATGATAGACGGAATCCTTGGAGATAGTGTTGTTCTCGTTGCAAATCACGTTGGGGATTGGTTTGCCATTGACAATGCCGCTTCAGGTGCATTTGACAATAATTTTCCCACTTCTGGTGTTCCAAATTTCTACGTAAACAACACTGACCAAGGTCAAAACCCTACTGGTGCAGCAACGTCAGCAATCTTCGAAGAAGTTGCTTTCGGTGTAGAGGCAGACGTTATTGAACATGAGGATAAATTAGTGGTATATCCAAGAATTAAATGTTTACAGACTAGAATTGATGAAGTATTCATGGTACAATCGTACTTGCTTCTCAATGGTGTGGTAGCAAAAGACTATGGTAATGGTGTTGATTTAAATCAAGTCAGCTCTGTTTCCATGGTATCAACAGGTTCAGGTGCGGCGCCTACCGTTTGGGCACAAGATGCAGCAGAGATAGCTCCCGGCGTATTTTTGATTGCATCTGGTACTAATTACACGCACGACGAAGCATTATTTGGCCACGCAACAACAGCTGTTAAAGGTTGGACGAAAAGCCCGGATGCAAATGTAGCCGATACCTCTGCAGTAACGCTTGGGCCATGGGGTATGAACCTAAGCGACATCAATGCATTGGGCGGTTCTTATGCAGCCGGTGATGTATTTGGTACGCGCTACTCAGCGGTTCAGCTTGAAATCACCAAGCCTACCCTGCCAGCAGGCATGGAAGCTGATTACAGTGTAGCTACCATCATCTGGCAATTGCGCCAAGACGGTTCAGGCGATTACGACTACGTAAACGGTGTAGTGACGCACGTGAATCACTAATCATCATTCCACATAAAATTAAAAAAGCCCCGCAGTGTCCTGCGGGGCTTTTTTTTATATTGCGTTTATGCAATTTCTACCCTCTATAATCATCGGCCTACTGATGATGCTCTCCAACCATCCACAAAGTGAAATACCAGCGAACGGTACCTATACCTATGAAATAGCCTTCGCAGAATGGGAAGGCAAATCCTTGGGGGATGAAATCATCGTCGTTCTTGAAGACGGACATGTATCACTGATTATATCCGAGAACTCAAATGCAATATGGATGGGTGCCCAACCTGGAGATGTTTGGGAGGAAGGCACCGTACGCAAACACAAAAGCGGTGTTTGGATAATCAGTAATGACAAAAGCGATGTTGATCTTGGTGAGATTGGCGGCTGTACTGATGGACCTATCATTATTGATTTCGAGAAACGAACCATTGAGATGTGTTAAACAAAGAGCCCCGCAGATTGCTGCGGGGCTCTTTTATTTTAAACGCTTTTAGAAACGATTAGCCGTTTCTGCGTTGAGACCTATTTTTATTCTGTTGACGTTGCATTTCTGCGAGACGCTGTTGGAATTTGCTTTCCTTCTTAGGCTGAGTACGTTTTTCCTCAATCTTGGCCAAGATGGCATCGTCATTTACAGTCTTACGAATACCCCACTGCATAGAGAAGGTTATGATGTTCGATAAGAAATAATAGTACGTCAATCCTGACGGAAAGCTATTCAACACGAACATGAACATTAAAGGCATCAAATACATGATGACACGCATCTGCTTCATCTGCTCACTCGAACCTGTTTGAGGAGTCATCTGCTGGTTCATCCAAGTATAGAGGATCGTCGAAACGGTCATAAGTAAAGTGAACAGCGAAAGGTGATTTCCAAAGAACGTTGAGATAAGTGGAATCTCAGTCGACCATGAAATAATGCTATCGTATGTACTCAAATCCGTTGCCCACAAGAAGCTCTCTCCACGCAACTCAATAGATGCTGGGAAGAAACGGAACATCGCGAAAAGAATAGGCATTTGTACAATTACAGGAACACAACCACCTAAAGGACTTGCTCCGGCTTCACGGTACAAATTCATGATGGCTTGTTGCTTCTGTACTTTATCCTTATCAGCCGGATACTTTTCGTTAATCTTATCAATCTCTGGCTTCAGAACACGCATCTTCGCCATTGAACGGTATGAAGCAAAGGTCAACGGGCTAAGCGTCAATTTGATGATCAACACCATGATCAAAATGATCAAACCATAGCCAAAACCGTAGCCTTCAAGCCAATTGAAAATAGGCACTACAACCCCGCGGCCAATAGCTCCGAAAATCCCCCACCCAAAGTTGATGGCCTTTTCGTATCCCTGTCCGTAGGTTTTTAATAGTTGATATTGATTTGGGCCCGCATACATTGCAAATGGAAGTGTGTACGCACCACTTACCGTCTGATTCAACGTGGCCGTAGCCGTGTATTCCTTAATGAGATTTTCGTTCTCGTCGTCGCCGTTTACTGTAGCAATATTTGCAGTAGTAAATCCTTGCTCAGGATGAACGATCAAAGAGAAGAAACGCTGTTTTTGCGCCAACCAATTGATCGGGTCTGTTGCTTCACTGTCGTCCGACCCACGGCCGGCAAGATGCTCTACATCCCCGTCTTCGGTGAGCTGATAGACAAAGCTTGAATACTGGCGCTCTGTACTAATACCTTTCTCTGTACGCTGTGCACTACGCTCCCAGTATAGCTCTGGTTTCCCTGTAGCGTTGGCAGTACCGCTTACCACAAAGGAATAATCGTACCCTACCTCAGCCAGTTCAATACTCACCTTAGTAGTACCGTCAGAAAAGACCACTGAACGAGGAGCAGTCGATACAATCTCGAACTCTTTGGCACTCAGTACGTCGCCTCCAGGAAGCTGCAGATCGAACACCTGGCTATTCCCTTTCACCAAATCAAGCGCTTCAGTTTTAGCAGTGTCGTCGTACGTGTGGTAATCTGCTAATGCTGCACTTGTAAGGGATGCTCCCGCTGATGAAAAGGTCAAACTTAACTCTGCATTGCTAATGGTTACTTCTTGCGCTGTAAATGGATTAGAATCGGCCACCGCCTCAACTTCCAAAGCAGGCTTAGAATCTTCACTCAGTGCATCTGCTACGACTTCTTCAACGACCTCAATAGTATTTTCGGGCTGAACTTCAGGTGCATTAATGCTGTTCCACCATCCAAAGCCAAGTATGATTGCTCCAATGAGCAAAAATCCGGCGATTTGATTCTTATCTATTCCTTTATTCTCCTCCATGTTATTTTCTTTGGCGGTATTCATCCGCTGCTTTTACGAAGGACACGAAAAGCGGGTGCGGGTTTAGTACGGTACTCTTGTATTCAGGGTGGTATTGTACCCCTACGAAGAACGGATGGTCCTCAACTTCTACTACTTCAACCAGTCCACTATCGGGATTGATACCTGAAGTGCGTAGACCGGCTGCGACCAATTCTTCTTTGTATTCATTGTTAAATTCATAACGGTGGCGATGACGCTCACTGATGTCTACGTTGCCATAAGCTTTGTAGGCCTTAGTGCCCTCTTCAAGGGTACATTTCTGTGCACCAAGACGCATGGTTCCACCCATATCCGTGATGTGCATCTGCTCATCCATCAAAGCAATAACCGGTTTCTCCGTTTTTGGGTTCACCTCTGTAGTATTCGCATCGGTCCATCCAAGTACATTTCTCGCATACTCGATCACTGCCGCTTGCATTCCGTAACAGATACCGAAATATGGAATCTTGTTTTCACGAGCATACTGAACGGTAGCTACCTTTCCTTCAAATCCGCGCTGTCCAAAACCTGGAGCAACCAGTACACCGTCCAATCCCTTACAAAGCTGTTTTGCATTCTTTGGTGTCAAGTGCTCAGAGTGAATCCAGCGCACCTTGACCTCTACCTCATTGGCAGCTCCCGCATGAATAAACGCCTCGGTAATGGATTTATAGCTGTCTTTAAGCTCTACGTACTTTCCAATCAAACCAATCTCAACAGTGCGCTTTGGATACTGTAACCTTGACAAGAATTCACGCCATTTGTCCAAATCTGGAGTAGTGTCTTGCGGAAGATTGAAATAATCCAACACTACCTCATCAAGCTTTTCCTTGAACATCATAATAGGCACCTCGTAGATGGTATTCGCATCACGGGACTCAATCACGTTCTTCTGACGAACGTTGGTAAATAGGGCCAATTTTCTACGAATATCATCGTCGATTGCATGCTCGCTTCTACAAACCAACACATCAGGCTGTACCCCACTCTCCAACATTGTTTTTACACTATGTTGGGTAGGTTTCGTTTTTAGCTCTCCGGTTACGCGTAGGTATGGAAGAAGTGTCAAGTGAATGACCATACAGTCTTTCTCTAGCTCCCACTTCAACTGACGGACACTTTCGATGTATGGCAACGCTTCGATATCACCTACTGTTCCACCAATCTCAGTAATGACAATATCGTAATCTCCTGTTTCACCAAGAATCTTCACACGATTCTTGATTTCATCGGTGATGTGTGGAATGACTTGCACCGTTTTTCCCAAGAAGTCGCCACGACGTTCTTTGTCAATGACGCTTTGGTAAATTCGACCTGTGGTCACGTTGTTTCCTTGCGAAGTAGGTCTATTAAGGAATCGCTCGTAGTGACCTAAATCCAAATCTGTTTCAGCACCATCTTCTGTTACGTAACACTCACCGTGCTCATAAGGGTTAAGGGTTCCTGGATCAACATTGATATAAGGATCCAACTTCTGTATAGTCACGCGGTAACCACGTGCTTGCAGCAATTTCGCCAAAGAAGCTGAAATGATTCCCTTTCCAAGTGATGATGTTACCCCACCGGTAACGAAGATGTATTTAGTACTCGCCATAATTTGAATCAAAACAGGGCAAAAGTACCTCTTTTCTGCGCCAATTAAAAGGCAAAACTTGCGCTAATCGTCGGCATTATCGGCAATTGATTCACGCGCTGGGCAGACGTCCGATCGTAATAAAAGATATTCTCACGGTTATAGATGTTCGTGGCACCAAAAGTCACCTCAAAAGCGCCGGCCTCGGTCTTAGTCGAATATTTTAGCGAGGCATCCAATCGGTGATACGTTGGCAATCGTTTGCTATTGAGGTCTCCGTAGAGGACACTTGGGTCGCCATTGGCAGTGATGTAATCAAAATCTATATCAGGATTGCCGAATTGATCCAAGAAATCAATTCCAGGGTAATATCCTTGAGTAGGTGTAAATGGGAAACCGGTCCCTAAGTTCCAACGTACGGATAAAAACCACTTCTCTTCTTTGCCTAACTTCGCATTACCCACAAGATTGATGTTGTGACGGCGGTCGAAGTTTGGGTTGTATACTTGAATACCATCGTCTCTAGTCACCATACTCCAGGCATATACTGCCCACAGGTAATAGCGTCCTTTCTCGTACTTCATTACCGCATCGTAACCGTATGCAAGACCTCGTTCTACAATAAAATCTTTGCGTAAAATCTCCGGGCGATCACTGTACACAGGAATATCATCATAGAGCTTGTTTCTATTGATATTCGTGATCTGTGAGAAGTCCTTGACGTACGATTCCAAATTGATGTCCCAGTGTTTACCTAGGTCATATTCAAATCCCGCAACCCCGTGCACGGCTTTTTGAAGCCTTGAAGTAATCGGTCTATCTCTGAAGGAGGTTGGCAAATCAGTTGCACCACTTAGGAAGCCATAAAATAGATTGACCACATCACGGTCGGAATTCGCAGCAACCAAGTTCTGACTGTAGCGTCCTCCTGATGCTTTAAATCTAAAGTCCTCCGTGATATTGTATTTCAATCCTAAGCGAGGTTCTACACTCAGCTCTGAAAGCGAACCGTAATAGTGAAGGCGTAAACCTGGTTCCAACACCAAAAGCGGGGTTACCTTCCTATAATTGAAAAACCCTCCTAACTCTGTAGTATTCTCTTCTTGATTCAACTTGAGACCTAGCGTATTGGTGTAATCGAAGCGCGTGTTGTACCCTATCAAATCAATACCGTATTTAATCTCGTCGGCCTTGCCTAAGAAGTAGGTAAAGTTGAGTCCCCCGTTGAACCCGTTGATTCTTGAGCTGCGCGGCTGATCAGGATTCTCCGTGCTTTGGATGAAATATGAACTTTGGGCAAAATCACCTTCGATCAAGGTCGCAGATGCAGGAGGAACTACAAGGAAATTCACTCCATATCCCGTACTGTTCCATTGGATACCCTGAGCACTATCAAGCATCACTGCATCGCTGAAGTTAAAGGCCTTTGCACTCAACTTAGATCCCGAAGAATTCTGTGTGGTGAACTTTCCGTAAATATCATTGAAGGTGAATGGCAACCCTCCAAATCTAGTTTGTACATAAGGGTAAAAAATAGGGGCTGCTTGACGCAAATAAGAAGTCTTCCCACTAATAAAAATACTGTTGTTTGATAAACCATTTTCATCTTTGTCTCCAATGGGCGCTTCAATGAGCAATTTACTCATATAAGTAGATGAATATCCTTTTGCCTTTAGCTTAGAACGGTTCCCATCTCTCGTGGTAATGTCCATGACCGAAGAATTTCGTGACCCGTATTGAGCGCCAAATCCTGCTGTATACACCTTTGCGTCCTTCAATACGTCCGTATCAAAAACCGAGAAAAAGCCTATGCTATGAAACGGATTATAAATGATCATTCCATCGAGCAACACCAAATTCTGTATGGGTGCACCACCTCTGATGTACAATTGGCCACCTTGATCACCAGTGGTCACAACCCCTGGAAGTACTGCTAAAGCCTTCATCAGATCAGGATCACCACCCGCTGAGAAGGTTTCGATGTTTTTAGGGTTTAGACTTACGACCGCTGTATTGACCTTGGTTTTACGCTGCAAACGTGCAACGTTTATATCCACAGTATTCAGCATCTCTGTACTTTCCTCGAGGTAGACTTTGATTGAGGCCGGCTTGTTTTTAAAGACCCTTACATCAATCTTTTCGGTTTTGTACCCAAGGTATGTGACTGTAATAGTCTTCGCACCAACCGGTACATCGGAAAGTTGGAAATAGCCGTTAAAATCAGTGGTAGCACCCAAACGGTCTTCTTCTACTACAATATTCGCATATGGAATGGGCGCACCACCGTCTTTCTCGTAAACGAATCCGCGCAAGATTCTACCCTGCGCAAAAACTGCAGAGGTGGTCAAGGTGAGAATTAGGAAAAGAAAAAGTTTTTTCATCTGTTTTACGGGTCATCCAAAGGTATGGCCTAAAGCGCACATTTGATGAGCCATTCACGAAGGTGCTCGTATTCATTCGAACTCGAGGGAATTACGCCTTTGCACTTTCTATCAAATTCAAGTAATTCAGCGAGCATCACGTGCGCTTGGTCGTTGTTGTAATGCCTAGCCGCAGCAGAAAACTGCTTCAAAAAGTACGGATGCACTTTGAGCGCCGAGGCAATCTGCTTTTCAGCCTTGCCCTTCATGCTGTGGTACTGAATGAGGTTATTGACAAAGTTGAAAAGTATTCCCGTGATCATCTGGACAGGATGCTCCTTGGGATTCTTCGAGAAATAGTGGACAATTTTAAATGCCTTTGCCATATCTCGATAGGCAATGGCCGCGACCAACTCGAAGTTGTTATAATCTTTGGAAATACCGATGTGGCGTTCAATATCCTCAGGAGTCAATGAGCGGTTCTCACCCATCGCTACATCAAGCTTATCCACCTCTTTGAACAAGCGACTCAGATCGGTTCCTACTTGCTCGGCCATTGCTGCAACGACTGCAGTGTTCGCCTGAAACCCTTTGGATCCTAGCTGTCCTTCCAACCAAGGGATAACTTGGTAATCGCGAAGCGGATCACTTTCCAAGAAAACCGTTTTTGTCTTTATTGCCTTGCCCGCCTTAGAACGCTTGTCTAGCTTTTTATGCATGTGGCCGAAAGCTAAGATAGTTGAAGGCTGCGGCTGCTCAAGGTAGCCGGAGAGTAATTCCCAGTCCGCAGCCTTGAGGTGCTGCGCCTCCTTCACCAAGACCACCATTTTCTCGCTCATCATAGGAAAGCGCTTGGCTTCCTCGAGAATCTGGAGCATGTTTGTGTCCTTGCCGTAAAGTATGGTCTGATTAAAACTGCGCTCCGCTTCATCCAACGCGTTATGTTCGATGTAATCCAACAATTGTTGGGCATAGAAAGGCTCCTCTCCTGCAAAGAAGTAGACCGGTGCAAATTTGCCCGCCTTTAAATCTCGTAAGATGCCGTCAAAGGAATTGGCTGCCATAATCAGATTAATCGTTGTGGTACGGTTCTCCTCGCAATATCGTCATTGCACGGTAAAGTTGCTCGAGGAAAATTACGCGAATCAATTGGTGCGAGGTAGTCATTTTACTCATTGACACTTGCGCGTTTGCCCTTGCGTACATCGAAGGAGCAAAACCAAAAGCACCCCCAACAATAAAAACCAATCTTTTTGGTCCCGCATTGCGCCACTTTTGAATCTGATTAGCAAATCCACGGCTGTGGTACTCTTTGCCGTTTTCGTCGAGGAGGACTACGGTATCCGTCGACTCTATATATTTCTCATACACCGATGCTTCGGCCTCTTTTAGGGCTTCGGGACTCATCTTTCCACCGCCTTTGACATCAGGTAAAGCATGGAATTCGGTTTTTTGATAATGCTTCAGTCGCTTTAAGAAAACATTCATTCCGTCCTCTATCCAGCGTTCAGAAGTTTTACCAATAACGAGAAATACGATCTTCATACCTAGGGCAAAGATGCTAACTTGCATGCAGACTCTACCAAAGAGTTACAGATTTTATGACTTCAGGAAATTGGATACCAGATTTTAATGCACTTCAGCCCTCTTTTGACCAAGCTATTGCCGAGGATATTGGCGACGGAGACCATAGTTCACTGAGCTGTCTCGATAGCCAAATGCGGGGAAAAGCTCATTTATTGATCAAGGAGGCTGGAATTATTGCGGGTGTAGCTCTCGCAGAGTACTTGTTCAAATACATAGACCCTTCAGCATCAGTAAATGTCCTTATAGAGGATGGAAGTCCAATTAAACCAGGAGACATCGTCCTGGAAGTAGAAGGAAACGCTATCAAATTGCTTCAATCGGAACGATTGGTTCTCAATTACCTACAACGTCTTTCAGGGATTGCCACAAGTGCCGCGAAATATGCAGCAATGGTTGCACACACAAAGTGTACTGTGTTGGATACACGAAAAACCACACCAGGCTTGCGCATATTAGAAAAGTGGGCGGTGCAATTGGGCGGCGGAGGCAATCATCGTATGGGATTGTACGACATGATCATGCTCAAAGACAATCATATTGATTTTGCCGGAGGTATTTTACCCGCAGTGGAACGCGTTCGTGCTTACCTTAAGTCTGAGGGTAAGGACCTGAAGATAGAGGTTGAAACCAGAGATCTGAACGAGGTACGCCAAGCCTTAGAAGCTGGCGCAGACCGCATCATGCTCGACAACTTCACTCCTGCGCAAACCATTGAAGCAGTGGCTCTCATAGGCGATAAAGCAGAGACTGAAAGTAGCGGTAGGATCACCAAAGAAACGCTCGTGAGCTATGCTGAATGTGGAGTAGATTTTATAAGCATAGGTGCACTTACCCATCAAATTGCTAGCTTAGACATGTCTTTAAAGGCCATTGAGGAGTAATGAGTAATCTAATCACAAGTATCTACAGCGCCTTGCGTAATACGTTAAGCCGCATCAAGCCACCTTTCTTCGACGGATTGTCGGTTTGGGATGTCCTTTATTTCTTTTTTCGAGGAATCTACGAAGGTGCTATTTCTACGCGTGCAGGCTCAGTAAGCTTCAGCTTTTTCCTAGCTCTCTTCCCAGGCATCATCTTTATTTTCACGTTGATTGCCTATTTGCCTATCGATACGTTTCAATTGGAATTATTCGCAGTTCTTGGTGATGTACTTCCTCCGAGTACTCACGATATGGCCTTTGCCGCCATTGAAGACATTCTAACTATAAAACGCGGTGGACTTCTATCGGTAACCTTCATAGCTGCAATGCTTTTTGCAACCAATGGCACGCTGTCATTGGTTTCAAACTTGGGCATTAGCTACAATATCAGTGATGTCAAAAATTTCTGGTGGCAATACTTGAGTGCCTTCCTATTGACTATTGCATTGACCTTATTAATCTTGGTAGCCTTAGTTGCACTTATCTTTTCACAAGGATTCACGGGTTGGCTTACCGATCAAGGATATATTTTGGCATATAGCGCAACCATCATTTATTGGTTGCGTCTGTTGGTCTTATTAACTACCATCTTAGTCGGAATATCGTTGGTGTACAACTATGGGCCTGTTCGAGGGACCGATTGGCGGTTCATCAGTCCTGGATCTATTCTCGCCACCGTATTAATCATCCTATCTTCAAACGGATTTGGATACTACGTAGATAACTTTTCTACTTACAACAAGTTCTACGGTTCGATCGGAACTTTATTGATAATGCTGCTGTGGATTTATGTCAATGCCTTCGGATTGATCATCGGATTCGAATTGAACGCCAGTGTAAGTGGCGCAAAGCAAGGTAGAGAGGAAATGATGCAAAGCAAATAACTCAGCTTACCCTAAATAGAGTCGAACTTTACTTAATTACCCTTAACGCATCAACAGGAACTGTTGATATTTTACATGTTCTATACCTTCAAGATCGCGGTAAATGATTTTTGCCGCATAAACACCTTCATAACACGTTCCTTCCTCAAAAGTCCCGTCCCACCCAGTATTGATATCCTTACTATAGAATAAGATGTTTCCTAATCTATTGTAGACTTGCATCTCAAAATAACTGATGGCATTTGCCTTTACGATGTATACATCGTTCTTTTCATCACCATTGGGGGTAAATGCTGTTGGCGCATAAACTGCCGCAACATCTCTTGGATCTTTAGTCGTATCGCAGTCCAGTACTGTAACAACTAGTGTATCAGACGATTCATATTTACACCAGCCTGTGCTGACTACAATGGTATCGTTAGCGTCAAAGGTCTCCTGAAAATTCGGGCCCGATTGAGTTTGACCCGTAACTAAAGAACTCCATGTGAATTGGAAATTAAAAGGCTGCATTATTGGCCCTGCAGAAGGATCAATTACCGGTGCATTAGTTCCAGCTGGTGCAATTACACCTTCCACACAATCTTCCCAACCATTTGTACTCACTATCTCATTGAAATCAAAATATTGAGCCAAATCTGCTTCTGAGGATGGTGGTACATAGCGATCGTAGTTGGTTGAAATCTGGCCAGGTAGACGCACTTGAGACCATACGCGGTATTCGTCAAAATCAGCATTGGCATAAACCGGGCTACCTGAATTTAATCCGTAACCTAGATAAGTTGGAGCATTGGAAGTAATATCACCTAAACTCATTGGCTTAGCAACTTCAAATCCACCATCGATATAGAGACTGGCAGTAGTTGTACCTCTATCCCATGTTAAGGCAACATGATGCCAGGTAGCATCATTAATATCCGTTGATGTTCCAAGCATGTCATTATTCCCTCCGCTGACATCATCGGCCTCAAATCCTACAAAACCTTGTTGATCTACGTATATGGCCCAGCCTATATTTGTATTGTTCTTGTTGTATGCGAGATACGTTTTTTGAGAAAGAGAATTCAAACTAACCCAAAATTCTACTGAGAAATCTAACAAACCAAAAGAAGTATTGGTTGAAAACGGGATTTCTAAATAGGTAGAAGTTCCGTTGGTTTCAATAGCATTGTTTGCGGGAGTTGTATGACTTGCTGAAACATCAATTACATCTGTAGGACACACTTCCCAGTTATCGTCATCAACACTAACAGTCATTACCTGCGCAAATGCTACAGTAGAAAAAACGACCATTAAAAGTGAAAATATCTTTTTCATTTATTGCGAGTTGTGTTCCAAAAATAAGATTAATAATTGATTGTCGTACGTTCGCTCCAAATCATGGTTTTCTCACCATCAAATGCAATACATTTTGGCACAGTTCTCGAGCAATGGCGAGACCACAAGGCATAAGTGTTCGCCCCTGTATTACTTATGCTAAGCCAATTACCCTCCGCAGTATCCGCAGGCAATAAAATACCATGCGCCAGATAATCACCGGCGAAACACAGCGGACCTGCAACATCAAAATTGTGCTCAGGGCCTTGTATTTGTATACCGTCATCATCCCAAACATTCAACGCAAAGGGTCGAGCCTTGGTATAGGCATCGCGCATAAAGAAATCGGCACCAAGGTGAATGAAAATACGACTGTGATCCAGAACATACTCTACACGAGAAAGTGCAAATCCCGCCTCAGCATGTACCCACTGTCCAAATTCAGTGACTAGGTGGTACTGAGAATCAGCAAAAATTTCTTGCACAATGGCGCCGTATTCTGCCATACGGGTAGATTCGGAAAGCGACTCGGACGGCAGTCCACCACCGATGTCTAAGGTGTGTATTTTTCCCGGTTCAACTGCATTGATCTGATCGGCCATCTGCTTTAAGGAAATGAGCGCTTTACGCTGAACCTCCAGATCTTTCATTTGAGAGCCGCTGTGCATGTGCAAAGCTTGTACTGGGTATACTGATGCGGCCTCTAGAATGGCTTCGGCATTCGAAACAGGTACACCAAACTTACTTTCGTTGCGACTTACATCAAACATTTCAGGAGCGCCTGTATGTACTTGTGGATTAACGCGAATACCTACGATACACCTTGGGTTTGATGGGAATCTGTCTAATTCACCCAGGGAATTCACGTTGACCAACATACCTGTCATTCCTGCGACACAGTCGATTTCACTATGCGTTTTTACTGGGGAGTCAAAAACGATTTTATCTGCCGGGCACCCCGCTGCAATGGCCATATTAACCTCTTCAATAGAAGCAGCCTCTAAACCGTAGCCTAAATCCACAAGATGCTTTAACATCTGCGGATGTGGATTCGTCTTTATTGCTATGGCATGTAGGGTGTTCTTTGAAAACGATTCACTTAGAAAGGCCAATCTTTCATTAAGCGCTGGCAGGTGAGCAACCATGAGACTCGTGTCCTGCTCATTCACCTGCCCCCGACTTTGGGCAATTACCCTCGATATTTCGGAGTTCGAAATCAACCAAACATATTTTTCGCGTAATCTTCGATAATTTCAATCAAGCGGTAATCGTTATGCAAATCAATCGCATCCACCTCCAAGAAAGAACGAACGCTGCACGCGCCAATAGCCAAGCGGATAAAACTCTTATCACCGTATTGAACAGGCTGCCCGAAGAATACTTTATTTATTCCATCCTTGAAACCTTTATGGGTAGCGGTAGCAATGGCCTTAAACAGGTCTTTTAATTCTGCATTGTTCAACGCACGACCGCCAACCCATACTTGGAAACTGATGATAGACATGTTCGTCTTCAACTGATCAGGCATTAATTTAAAGTGCACAGAATCTTCTAATCTTGCCATTACACCCATAGCCCAGCGTGTGATAATATCGTCAGTTTGAGCGGTCGACCAATAGCTATAGGCCTCCATTTCATCTAATGCAATTTCCCAGCGTAGACGTAAGGCTTTATTCTCTTTGGCTGGTAAATACTCTCGCATGTTTTGCATGAACCAAGGCACATCATAGGCTGAGAAAAGCTTTCCGTAAGGCGCTATGATTGAAGCATCTACTTGCTTGAGTTGCTCGCTCCATTTTCTTGGAACCAACATCGCGGCACAGAATGGGGGAGCTTGGAAAAATTTAGAACCCGTAAGCATGATCATCACACCTTTTTCAAGCAAATCGTGGATGAGTTTAGGATCTACGCGGAATTGACACAAATCGACCACCCACATGGTGCCGTCGTTTGGATCAATAATATCAAGATCGTCTTTAATTCCAGATTTGGAACCAAATACCAACGACCCAACTACCGCAGCGTCTTTATTGTATGCAATGATTTCTTTTATTGCTTTACTGCGGTCAAGGATGTTACCCTCCGCATCACGAGCATCTAGGTAATGAACTTCACTTACGTGCTCTGGGTCCACAAAATCACCTTTCAAAATGTTCTCACCAAACTGGTTGAAGTTGGCGTAAAAGCGTGTTTCAGATGCATAACCCGAGCCAGAACCCAATTCCTCTGGACAGCTCACAATATTGATAAGCTTCTTGTTGGGGTTCAGCATTAACTGGAACATCAGCGGGTAGTAGACCAAATCCGATCCGGACGGTCCGAAATAAATATCAAACGGCTCGTTATTCTCGCTGCCTACCAAATCAATAAGTCGCTTGCTTTGCTTTTCGAGTAAACTTTCGTAATTCAATTCGTCATACTTTCCCAGAAATGCCTTTGCTACACCGTGCGAGCGAGGTGTCAACAAGTTGGCAGTACAAGATCCCCGCTGCAATAATGTCTCGTATTCTACTGGGTTGAGGTGGTATTTATTGCGGTTAGTGCCTTCGATCAGGTGTACACGTTCGTCACACCCTTGTTCTAAAATTTGACCGATTTCTGCCTTGCTAATCTTGCGGGCCATATCAATGCGTTGTATTAGGTCCGAAAAATACCACCTAATCGAGGGATTATCAAGGTTAAGACACCTTATTATTCCACAAGTTTTGGTAGTTTGGAGGTCCAAATAACGAGCAACTACCAATATGAAGCAATGGATGCCACTTTTGCGTACATGGATTCTTCCCATGGCAATTTTATTAGGCTTGAATGTAGCCTTTCTGAGCCCTGCATACCTCAGCGGTGATATTCTCGATCAAGACGATATTAAATTAGGATACGCCAAAAGCAAAGAAATACGTGATTACCGAGAAGTCACAGGCGAAGAGCCCCTTTGGACCAACTCGATGTTCAGCGGTATGCCCACTGCACAGATTTCAACGAAATACGGTGGGAATATTTTTGAATATATAACCGCATTGATAAGAAAGATAGGAGGAAATACTTCCTCCACATACATTATTTTTTACTTAATGATCGGAGGATTCATTGGACTAAGAGGCCTCGGTGTAAACCACTGGCTCAGCACCATTGGCGGCTTCGCGTATGGATATTCAGGCTTCTTTATCATCGGTTACGCGGCGGGTCACAACGCCAAGGTAAATACCGCAGCTTTCATCCCTCTAATGATTATGGCGCTGCTGCTCATCTTCGAAAAGAAGAATTGGAAAGCAATGATCCTTATGGCCATTTTTGCGGGTCTTAGCATCCATAGAAACCACTTCCAGATCACCTATTATGCCGGCTTGTTTATGGGGATCATCTGGATTACTTACTTCATTAAATATGCACGTGAAAAGGCACTTCCAGAGTTCGCAAAGCTCACTGGATGGCTCCTAGTCGCTGCAGTACTAAGCATAGGACCTAACCTTGCCAACATGTGGGGTACTCAGGTGTACACGAAAGAAAGTATGCGTGGTGGGATTTCAGAATTGACCAATAAGAATCAAAACCAAGGTGAAGGCGGTCTTTCGTTTGATTATGCGATGGCCTGGTCCAGCGGCATTTATGAAAGTGTTGCTTTAGTGATCCCAAATGCTGCTGGCGGTGGTATGATGGTCGATTACTCAGATATGGGCACTGAAACCTTTGATCAGCTCGTCCGCGCATTCCGTCAGCAAGGAATGAACGCCAGTCAAGCCGAGGCGCAAGCCAATCAATACATGGGTGCTGCCTTCATGAAGTGGACGGGAGAAAGCATGGGTAACGGCGCCTACTATGTGGGTGCAGGCGTATTTTTCCTCTTCTGCCTGGCCCTATTTACCGTTGGCGGAACGATGAGAAATTGGGTACTGGCTTCCGGAATTGTCTTCCTATTTATGGCTTGGGGGTCCAATTTTGAATCCTTCAATAAACTCCTGTTCGACGCACTTCCACTTTACAATAAATTCCGTGTACCATCCATGGCGATGGTAGTACTCTTCTTCCTTATTCCATTCTACGGCATCTATGGTCTGAACAGTTGGATAGGACTTGATAAGGCAGCGAGAATGAAAGCCTTCACTCGAGGAGCAGCTACATTTGCAGGGTTTGTGGTCCTCTTTGGATTGATCGCGCCGTATGCGATGAACCTCGAAGGTGCGCGCGACGCAAGCTTCACACAACAAGGCTTTTCTCTCGACCAGCTTATTAGTGACCGTCAAGGAATCATTACAAGCTCAGCAATGCGCTCTCTAATCTTTGGATTGCTCACGGCTGCAGCCTTGTACGTATGGCACATTGGAAAATTAAATCAAGTAGCTGCCATTGCGGTAGTTGGTGCGATCACCTTATTAGACCTCTACGGTTTTGACCGCGATCAGTTAGAATTGGACGACTTCCAATCCAAACGCCAATGGGAACAACAATACGCACCGAATACAGCCAACCAAGCGATCCTGCAAGACAGTGACCCCCACTTCCGCGTTTGGAACAGCATGGCAGGTCTTACCAATGACAGTTATACCAGCTACCACCACAAAAGCATTGGTGGTTATCACGGTGCCAAGCTCCAGCGCTACCAAGACCTCATAGATAACCAACTCAACAAGCAAAACATGGCCTGCTTCAGCATGCTGAATGCCAAATACGTCATCGCTCAGGGTGCCAATGGCCAACCACAAGCCCAGCGCAATCCGAATGCCTGTGGAAATGCTTGGTCGGTAAACAGTGTGAATGTAGTAGCGAACGCGGATGCAGAAATGGCGGCGCTCTCCAGCTTCAATCCAAAAACAACAGCAGTTGTAGATACGCGTTACAGCGACTATTTAGGCAATATAGCCTCATTTGCTCCAGCCAAAGTGAAGCTCACGAGCTATGATCCAAAGTATATGGAGTACAGCTTTGAGGGTGGCGATGCCTTTGTGGTCTTCTCGGAAATCTACTACGAAGGTTCTGGCAACGACTGGCAAGCCTACATCGATGGTGAACCTGTAGAGCACATTCGGGTGAATTACACCTTGCGCGGCATGAAAGTACCTGCTGGAAAACATGAAATCGTGTTTGAATTCAAACCAAAGTCATTCTATGCCGGTCAAAGGGTAAATATGGCTGGATCAGGCCTGCTTTTGCTGTTAATCGCCTACTTCGGATGGTCGGCATACAAGGAGAAAAACGCTTAATTTCAATTTACTTGCCAAACACAGCCTTCAATATAGCCTTGGCTTGAACGCTCCTCTCATAGGGCGCAATTCGCTCTGGGTTCAATGTTTGACATTGCTCCTTATGAGATTTTAAAAAGTCAACGATTCCTTCTATATTTCCATAGCTGAAGACCTCCCCTGCCTGAGCATCGCGAATGATCCCTGCTGCATCTCCATCTGCTGGACCTAATCCCAAAATAGGATTACCGGCACCTAAATAGTCAAAAAGCTTACCCGGTATAATTCCTTTAGCGCTCTCCACTTTTGGAAATAATAACAGCGACAAATGACTGGCCATCATCATAGCATTCAAGTCCTTCTTCGGCACGTAGTCGACAAACTTTAAGTCCACGTGCTTGGCGGCCCGCTCTAAACGCTCCTTGCTCACTCCGTCCCAAGAGCCAATAATTCTCAGCGTCACTGAAAAGTCAAGCTGATTCAGAGCAGCTATTAAATCAGCTACAGGATACTGTGCTGTAAAAGTACCTGCATATGTGATGGTAAATTGTTTTGGACGATCTACCCGTTGGCCAGCGAAATCCTCAGCGTCATAACCGTTGGTCACTGCATGAACTTTACTCGCTGGCTCTGCCCCTTTTGACTTGTAGAGAGTACACCACGATGGACTCACGCTCAACAAAGAATCGCAGGAAGAAAACACCTTTCGTTCTAAACCGCGCTCGTACGCCCGAGTAAGGGCTGTAGGATAGAATTTACGGTAGTAATATATATCTGTCCACGGATCTCGGAAATCGGCGGTCCAATGAATGTCGTGATTACGCTTCAATTTCAATCCGACCAGTTGCGTACTGTGTGGTGGAGAAGTCGTAATCCAATGCCTCACATCGTGTTGTATTATAATTTGCTCTGCAGCCCGATAGGCATGATCGTTCCAGCCCTTACGAGCATCGGGAACAAAGAAATTACCACGAACAAATCGAGCAATCTTCTGCAGCATACTCACCTTGGCATCCTCACCACTAAATCCGCTAAAAGGCACTTGTTTTTTACCGGTCACCTTCTTGTAGGCGCCAAACTTTTCACTGGTTCCAGTGCGAATAACGGTAATGCCATCGGCCACATCGGCTTGTAAGCCTTCATCGCGCAAAGGATAGGTTGCCTTGTCCGCATCCACAGTAACCACAAACAGCTCTACGCCTTCGCGAGCAAGGTATTTACTAAGCTTCAACCAACGCTGAACTCCAGGTCCGCCTGCAGGAGGCCAATAATATGTAATGATTCCAAGTTTCAAGGCTACTTATCTTCTTTCACCTCCTCGTAGTCGATGTATTCACCCACATCTTTTTTTACAATACTGCGCTTCTCGCGAGTACCGCTGTATGGGCGTTTATTACTTTTTCGAGGTGCATAAGCACCACCAAAGAATCTGTCGAGCCCTCGGAAGATGAAGTAAGCAAGGATAGTTAGTGCTATGAATCTAAACACGCAGCGAAATTTTTTCCAAGATAAAAAAGAATCCCGGCGCCGATGGCGCCGGGATTTCAAAACTTCTGTTAACGTTAGCGGCTCAAATACAGGCTGCGCTCACTATGTAATTTCTTAAATACTGGATCTTTCAAATCCTTGATGAATCGGATTTCCTCACCTGTAGACTTCATCTCTGGTCCAAGCTTCTTGTTCACGTTCGGGAATTTACTGAACGAGAATACAGGAATCTTGATAGCGAAACCTTCCATCTGTGGATTGAAATCAAAGTCTTTCACCTTCTTTGTGCCCAACATCACTTTCGTGGCGTAATTCACATAAGGCTCACCATATGCTTTACAGATGAATGGCACTGTACGCGATGCACGAGGATTGGCCTCAATGATATAGACAACGTCGTCTTTAATGGCGAACTGAATGTTGATAAGCCCCTTGGTATCTAACGCCTTTGCAATATTGACCGTATGCTCTTTGATTTGGTCCATAACGAGCGGCCCAAGATTAAACGGCGGCAATACTGCAGAGCTATCGCCCGAATGAATACCACAAGGCTCGATGTGCTCCATAATTCCAATGATGTAGGCATCTTCACCGTCACAGATGGCATCGGCCTCTGCTTCGATGGCCCCATCTAAGTAATGGTCAAGAAGTACACGGTTGCCTTCAAACTCCTTGAAGAGGTTGATCACGTGGCGCTGGAGTTCTTCCTTATTAATCACAATCTTCATCCCTTGACCACCCAATACGTACGACGGACGTACAAGGATTGGGAAGCCTAGTTCATCAGAGATATCCAAAGCCTCATCAGCGTTCGTAGCTACATCAAATTTCGGATACGGAATGTTGATGTCCTTGAGCAGCGTTGAGAATCGGCCCCTATCCTCTGCCAAATCCAAGGCCTCGTAAGAAGTACCAATAATTTCAATACCATAACGGCTCATCTTCTCGGATAATTTCAATGCCGTCTGACCGCCCAACTGAACGATCACACCACGAGGCTTCTCGTGAAGAATAATATCATAAATATGCTCCCAGAATACAGGCTCGAAATACAGCTTATCTGCAGTGTCAAAGTCCGTACTTACCGTCTCGGGGTTACAGTTGATCATAATGGTTTCGTAGCCTTCTTCGCGGGCACTCAACACACCGTGTACACAGCTGTAATCAAATTCAATACCCTGACCAATACGGTTAGGACCCGAACCTAAAACGATGATTTTCTCACGCTCAGTTACCTCACTTTCATTTTCAATGATCTCAACACCATCCGCAGTCAAGTAAGGCATTTCGAAAGTTGAATAGTAATAAGGCGTCTGCGCAGGGAACTCTGCAGCACAAGTATCTACAAGCTTCCACACACGCTTAATACCAAGATCCGTTCTCTTTTGGTGTACCTCACTTTCTAAGGCACGAACCATGTGTGCAATCTGACGATCTGCAAAACCCTTCATCTTCGCCTCTTGGATCAAATCCTTCGGTAGGCTCTTAAGGCTGTGCTTTTCGATACGCGCTTGTACTTTCGCTAGGTCTTCTATTTCCTTCAAGAACCACATGTCAATCTTCGTGATATCGAAGATGGTGCGCAGTGGAATCCCCATTTGAATAGCATCATAGATAACGAACAAGCGGTCCGATGAAGCGTACTCTAATTTGTGCAAGATGGTATCCTGATCGGTCAATCCTTTACCGTCGGCACCCAAGCCGTTTCGCTTGATTTCAAGTGATTGCGCCGCTTTATGTAAGGCTTCTTGGAAGCTGCGGCCAATTCCCATAACCTCCCCTACGGCTTTCATCTGAATGCCTAGTCGCGTATCGGCGCCTTCGAATTTCTCGAAGTTCCAACGAGGGATCTTTACGATCACATAATCTAAGGTAGGCTCAAAGTATGCTGTCGTCGTTTTGGTGATCTGGTTCATCAGCTCATCCAATGTGTAACCGATAGCCATCTTGGCTGCAACCTTTGCGATAGGGTAACCCGTCGCTTTCGAGGCCAATGCTGAAGAACGGCTCACACGAGGATTGATCTCAATAGCAACGATGTCTTCGTTTTCATCAGGACTCACCGCGAACTGTACATTACATCCACCTGCGAATGTTCCAATGCTGCGCATCATTTTAATGGCCATATCACGCATCTTTTGGTACGTGGTATCGCTCAATGTCATTGCAGGAGCTACGGTAATTGAGTCACCCGTGTGGATACCCATTGGATCCATGTTCTCAATAGAACAGATGATGATTATGTTGTCGTTTTTATCACGAAGCAACTCCAGCTCGTACTCCTTCCATCCGAGTAGGGCCTTGTCAATCATTACTTCATGGATAGGACTAATCTCTAGTCCACGGCTGAGGGCCGTGTCAAATTCATCCTCTGTGTGCACAAAAGTGGCTCCCGCACCACCAAGGGTAAATGAGGCACGCACACAAAGAGGAAAGCCAAATTCTTGGGCAGTTTCCTTACCGCGTAAGAAGCTCTTCGCAATACGAGACGGAGCCATAGGCACGTCGATCTTTTCCATCAATTTGCGGAACTCGTCTCTATCCTCGGTAATGTTGATAGCATCAATATCGACACCAATAATCTTAACACCATTATCCTCCCATATACCCTGCTTATCGGCTTCGATACACAGATTCAACGCAGTTTGACCGCCCATTGTAGGAAGAACTACATCGATATCGGGATGTGTCTTCAAAATATCCTCAATGCTCTCCACAGTAAGTGGTTTGAGGTAAATGTTATCGGCAACAACCTCATCCGTCATGATGGTTGCTGGGTTGGAATTAATAAGGGTGACAATGATGCCTTCTTCTCGCAAGGAGCGTGAGGCTTGTGATCCTGAATAATCGAACTCACATGCTTGGCCAATGACAATAGGACCAGATCCGATTATTAAGACGTGCTTGATGGAAGTATCTTTCGGCATGAACTTAAGATTTGTGCAAATTTAGGCGCCGTGAGGCCAAAAAAAAGGTGTTGCGAATGGCAACACCTATATATTATCAAAAGGTTTTGAACATCTTAACCTTTATAGTTTCCTTTATCACTAACAGTCAAACGCTTACGACCTTTAGAGCGACGAGACGCCAATACTTTGCGGCCGTCGGTGCTTTCCATTCTTGAACGGAATCCGTGCTTGTTTCTACGTTTTCTATTGCTAGGTTGAAATGTACGCTTCATAACTACTTCTATTAACCCGTTATTCTTCGGGAGTGCAAATATAAGCCCTTCTATTTATTCCACAACCCAAACTCAAATAAATTTAATTGACTCCTTAAAGGTTTCAATTTGGTCTTGGCATACCGCAACAACGGGCATTAGTGAACTACCTTTGGCAAAGAAACGGCCTAATGTCAAATTTACCTCGTTGCCATGAATAAAAATGCTTTTACCCAAATGTGGAATCAACGGTATTCCGAGCAACCCTATGCGTATGGTACTGCCCCTAATGCTTTCATTAAAGCTTGCTTAGACACTCAGAAGCCAGGTAAAATCTTGTTTGCGGCTGAGGGTGAAGGAAGAAATGCCGTATACGCTGCCCAACTAGGCTGGGAAGTAGAAGCTTTCGATCTCAGCGCTGCTGGAAGAGATAAAGCCCTTGCACTTGCCAAGCAAAACAAATGCGAAATCACATACACCGTGAGTGATGCCCTTAGTTACCAAGGCGGTCCATACGATGCGGCAGCCTTTTGCTATTTCCACACTCCTGTGAAAGTGGAAGACTGCTACGGTCACCTTGTGAATTTGCTCCATCCAAATGGAGTTGTAGTATTCGAAGGATTTTCAGTGAAGAATATTGGCATGGGCAGCGGTGGCCCTCAAAAGGCGGATATGTGCTTCACTGTTGAAGGCGTTTCTAACCTGTTAAAGGACTTACAATCTGTTGAAGTCTGGGAGGAAAAAGTGGTACTCAACGAAGGCAAATACCACCAAGGAGAGGCATGGGTCATCCGTGCCCAAGGGGTTAAATAAGACATGCCAATTTAATTATACGTACTTTTGCGCCTGATTATCACGGGTGTCCATCTTCCATGTAGGCTAAAAATTGAAAGGAAGCGCTGACACTCAAGTAGGCGCACCCAGCGGAACTGGGCAATTTTTAAAGGCCCCTGAGGCCAACTTTATGGAAACGTACAAGGACAGCGGTCTGCATCCCGATATTATTCGCGGTGTAGAAGCTTTAGGATTCGTAGAACCGACTCCTATTCAGAAAATGAGCATCGAACATTTGCTCGAAGAACAAACAGACCTTATTGCATTCGCACAAACAGGTACAGGTAAAACGGCAGCGTTCTCTCTGCCTATCCTCCATCAACTTGAAGAAGATGTTCAGCACGTTCAGGCGATTGTTCTCGCACCAACGCGCGAGCTTTGTTTACAAATCGCCAAAGACATCGAATCTTACGCTAAGTTTATGGATGTAAAAGTGACAGCAGTATATGGCGGTTCACCTATATCTAAACAGATTAAAGAGTTGCAAGGTAGACCGCAAATTGTTGTGGGTACTCCAGGCAGAACTTTGGATCTTATAAATCGTCGTAAGCTTCGTATTGAAGATGTGCAGTTCCTTGTGCTTGATGAAGCCGACGAAATGCTTAGCATGGGCTTCCAAGATGAATTGGACGCCATTCTTGCCAATACACCGGAACACAAGCAGACGCTTTGTTTCTCTGCAACTATGCCAGAGGGAATGAAGCATCTGACCAAGAAATATTTGACCGAGCCGAAGGAGATTTCTGCGGGAAAACGCAACATCAGCGCTTCTAATGTGGAGCACGAGTTGTATGTAGTAAGCTCGAAGAACAGCTATGAGGCCATGCGTCGTATTCTCGACTTTAATCCGGACATGTACGGTATTGTCTTTTGTCGTACCCGCAGAGAAACGCAAAGTATTGCCGAGCAACTCGTCAATGACGGTTACCGTGCTGAAGCTATTCACGGTGATTTAAGCCAAGCGCAACGCGATGACGTTATGAAGCGTTTTAGAAACAAATCACTCAATGTAATGGTAGCTACTGACGTGGCTGCGCGTGGTATTGATGTCAATGACCTTACCCACGTAATCAACGTAAATATTCCAGACGATCCGGAAGTATATGTTCACCGTTCAGGTCGTACTGGCCGCGCGGGAGCTAGCGGTATCTCTCTTGTTATTACACATGGACGCAACATGCGCAAGGTGAAAAACCTAGAACGAATCATAGGTAAGAGTTTCGAAACCAAATTAGTGCCTTCCGGAGAAGACATTTGTGAGGTGAAAATGCGTCAAGCAATTAATGAGCTTGAAACCATGGAGCATGCCTATGAATTAGATCCTTCTTTGGTAGAAGAAGCCATGGACAAGCTGGCTCATATGAGCAAGGCAGATCTCATTGAGCGTTTCTTAGGCCATGAGGTTAGTACTATTCTCAGCCGCTACCGCGGCGCACGCAATATCAACGAAACTGCGAAAAAGGTCAAAGATCACGGACGTAGAGATTCTAAAGCAGGAAGTGAAGAAGGATTCAAAACCATCGTTATTGACCTTGGTTACCGTCAAAAAGTCAACCCTTCTAGATTGATGGGTGTGATCAACGACGTCATGGAAGGTACGAAAGTGCGTATCGGTAAAATAGATATGGACAAGACGTTCTCTCGCATCGATGTCGAAGAGCGCTATGCTGCAGATATAGCTGCACGTTTATCGGGTTCTAAAACCGGATCATATACTATTAATGCCTACTTCGAAGAAGAAGGAAGCGCGCCACAACGAAGCAGCTCACGCGGAGGATATGGTGGACGAAGAGACGGACGTGGTGGCAGAGATCGCGGTGGTCGTAGAGACGATCGCGGTGGTCGCGAACGCAGAGACGATCGTGGAGGATTTGAAAGCAGAGGCCGTCGTGATGACCGTGGAGGATTTGAAAGCCGAGGACGTCGTGAAGACCGTGGAGGATTTGAAAACAGAGGCCGTCGTGAAGATCGCGGAGGTTATGAGCGTCGTGAACGTCGTGACGAAGGTGGTTCCAACCGCTTTGGCCGTGAATTCGGCGATCGTCTAGAATCACGTAGTGACCGTCCAAAACGCAAAAGAATTGGCGAGGACCGCGTAAAAAACGATAGACGCAGTCCTTCAAGAAGCAAATCAAAAGGAAGTTCTAAATTTAAAGGCGCACCAAGAAGAAATAGATAATGAAGTCATTTGAAGGTAAAGTTGTTTGGATCACTGGAGCGAGCAGCGGCATAGGTCGTGCGCTTGCGGAGGCTTATTCAAATGCCGGCGCCTTCACCATTATCTCAGCACGTAGAGAAGAGTTGTTATTGGCCGTAAAAGACAGTCTAACACAACCGGATACGTGTATGGTTCTTCCGCTGGACCTCAGTAAGCACGAGAATGCATCGCAATGGACCCAAGAAGCACTTGCCTTTAAGGGTCGTATCGATATACTCGTAAACAATGGCGGTATAGGCCATTTAGGACGTGTTGAAGACATGGATTTTCAGGTAGAACGAAGAGTCTTAGAAGTGAACTTTTGGGCTTCAGTCGCACTTACCAAAGCAGTATTGCCGTCCATGCTTGAGCGGCGTAGCGGAGAAATCTGGACCGTAGCTAGTATTCTTGCTTACTTCGGCAGTCCGAAACTGGCAGCCTATGCTGCAAGTAAATTCGCCGTGGCCGGTTACTTTGAATCGCTACAATACGAATTAGAAGGGTCAGGAGTTCATGCTGGAATACTCAGTCCTGGTTTTATCAATACCGCGGTTACCTTAAGTAGCCTAGGTCCTGATGGCACTCCTATTGGCAAAAACAGTGTGGCCCAGGAAAAGGGGATGTCTCCTAAAGAATTGGCCCAGAAATTCCTGAGAAAAACTCAGAAAACTAATCCGCCTAAACAAATCATTATTGGCAGGTATGAGCGATTCGCAGTGCCTTTCAAACGACTTTTACCCTCTATTTTCAGGGTGGTTTATGGAAAACTGACGAATGTCGCTCGCAAGTAATTAGGGCTACACTTATATTTGGATTCAAATCGAACGAATTATGGCACAAGGAATTATTCAAGACGCTTACTTAAAGGCAGAGCATGCTGAGGCATTGAACGCTTCTTACACGAATGCAAAACCTTGTAAGTATTTGGTGATGGAAAACTTCTTTACGGAAGAAATTGCCAACGATCTGTTCGACAACTTCCCATCCATCCAAGACCTGAACGTTAAGCGTAAAAGCCTTAATGAGGACAAGAGCGAAGATTACCACTTCGAACGCTGGCACCCTTCGTTTGCGAAAATTCGGGAGGCCGTATCTTCTGATGAATGGTACGCACAACTCTCTAGAATTACGGGTATCGAAGGATTACACACAACCACAGACGCCTTAGGCTCTGGTGTGCACCAAGGCAAGAATGGTTCATACGTGGATATTCATATAGATGTAAACATGAACCCAAAATTGGGCTTGTGGCGTCGGATTAACCTATTGGTATACCTCAATAAGAATTGGAAACCAGAATACGGTGGCGATCTAGAGTTATGGAATAAAGAAATGACGGAGTGTGAGGTGAAAGTTCCCCCTACCTTCAATACTGCAGTGATTTTCTACACCGACGACAATAGCCCGCACGGGTATCGTAAAATCAATATACCTGAAGGAGAAAGTAGAAAAAGCTTCTACACCTACTTCTATACGAAGCCGGAGGATGGAGTAAGCTACCGTGATTCTAAATTTGTCTCTAGACCGGACGATGCAGCATCGAAAAAACTCGCTACAGGAGTTAAAGAGACTTTGAAAATCAATGGAAAGAAATTCCTGAAGTTCATTGGACTCAAGAACCTAGACTTCCAAGACAAGAATTAATGGGGAAATAATCCTCAATGTAGCCGCTTTCTTTATCAGGGAGCGGCTTTTTTATTAGCCGACGTGCATATTGCCTTTAGGATAAGTAAAGGTATTAGATTCTGGACGCGCTCCACTCAAAGCGAAAGCTAGCGTCAAGGTTCCTACCCTACCTACAAGCATACTGAGCATGATTACCACCTTACTACCGAAGGATAAATCTGCGGTGATACCTGTACTTAGCCCCACTGTACAGAAGGCACTCACTTGTTCAAAAGCCAATTCCAAAAAGGACATCTCCGGCTCCAAAATGGTCAAGGTGAATATTCCCAAGAAAATAAATACTATGGCAAACAAGAAGACGGAAAACGCTCTATTCATCAACTCCCAAGGAATTTTATTCTTGTAGAGATTAATGTCCTTCTTGCCTCGAATAGTAGCGGCAGCACTCAAGAATACGAGTGCAAACGTACTGGTCTTAATACCACCTGCAGTAGAACCAGAACCACCCCCAATAAACATGAGGAAAATCATCATTAACAATGCAGGCATTGCCATTGCACCAATATCAATAGTATTAAACCCCGCAGTACGTGCGGTAATGCTCTGGAAAAAGCTATGCGATAAGTGCGTTCCAGCATTACCGTCAAAGCTCAAGGTCAGTGCAAAGACAACGCCACCTACTACCAAAAGTATACCCGCCACAGACAGGCCTATTTTTGTGCCTAGGCGAAGACCACGCCAGCTCCTTAAAACCGACTGTTTACGCCATGGTTGGGCAAGGACGTCGGATAAAGTTCCAAAACCGATACCTCCGAGAATAATCAATAGCGCAATAATCCAATGTACGTTCGGCAAGTAAGCCGCTCCAGGGGTAGCAAGAGAGTTTGAGAACAATGAGAATCCAGCATTATTAAATGCACTAATACTGTGAAATATGCTATGGAACATCGTATTGCCCAATGAATCAAAATATGGGAACCACACAAGACCTAAGGCCACTGCCCCGAGCAATTCAATGGTCAGTGTCAATCTGAAAATAGCGCCAACAAGCTTGCCACTCTGCTGCATACTCTCGCCAAGATTCTCACTCATGAAATTCTGCTGACGCATGCCGAATCCTCCACGAAGGATGGCAAACAAAGCCGCAAAAGAGATAATATTCAAACCTCCCAATTGCATTAAGATCATCACGATAATCTGTCCTTTGAATGAAAGCACGGTGGAGATGTCAATCAAACTTAACCCGGTAACACAGCTTGCACTAATACTCGTAAATAGCGCGGTAACAAAGTCTAAAGCCTCAGCTCCAGCAGTCATCTCCGGGAGCATCAAGAGCGTCGTACCTAAAGCGATGAGGATGATAAAACTGATAATTAACAGGGACGGTGGGCTCAGATTAAAATCAGGCAAGCGCTCTCCAACCTTTCCGAATTCCAAGAAGACAATGATCATGACGTAGAACTGCAGGAGCAACATAAATCCACTTTGAAGACTGCTTACTCCAATGGCATCCCCGAGTAAGCTAAGCAACTCCACTCCTTGCAGATTTATCATTAGTATATCTATGACCAAGAACACCATCAGTATGGCCTCCCAACGCCTTGCTTTTATGAATGCCCAAGGGTGGAAGTCATAAATAATTTCAATGATAAACTTTACCAGATAGTACCCTATCGAAGCCCTGACGATCAAACCAATAGTTTGGTTCTGTTCTTCCGTGAGTTGATAACCGTGGAAGATGATCAGAGATACAATGGTGCTTAAGGCAACGAGGAAAGAAAGTCTAGACAATGCCCCTAAGACAAAATCGCGGCTGTCGTACAGGCGAATATTCACCTGCTCTCGTAAGGCATTGAAACGTTGTTTGAAACTCAAAACAAGATGATTCTTATATCGAAGTTACACTATTCTTCGGAATCCGTACCTCGAACCGTGTAGTCAACGTATGATTTGGCTTCAACGATGGTGCTGCCTGTCAAAACATTAACCGCTCTCTTCAAAGCGGCCCGTTCATCATTTAGGAAGTATACGCTTCTTGCCTTGTTCACAAAATCTTCTCCAAAGTCTTGCTTCGATTCAAGTATACGGAGCTGGTCCTCCACATCCCACAACTGCTCGTTGATCGCCTTAAGCTTCTCAGCAAGATCATGAACAGTCGAAGCGTCGTCTACACTATTGTAAACGAATTTTACGCCGTCAGCAAGCGCCTCCATTTCACGATGAATATCCGCAAGCTTCCCAACATCTGAGATACGCTCACTCTTGATCACCAAAATGGTATGCTTATCGATAATCTCGCCGTTGGCAACTTCAATCTTCATGACCCGTCTTATTAATCTTCGAGCTGTGCAACTGCCGCCTTCACACGACGTACAGCCTCTTGCAAATCAGCTTCTGCAGCCGCGTAAGAAAACCTAATGTACCCTGGCAAGCCAAAAGCATCGCCCGGCACTGTACTAACTAGGCCTTCTTCCAAGAGGTACATGCTTAGATCCAAAGATGTGTTGAGTACTTTTCCATTGAATTTTGTTCCCAAAAGATCAGCGACACGAGGGAACACATAAAATGCACCGGGAGGAGTGTCCAATTCAAAACCTGGAATCTCGTTCATCCAACCTACCATCTTTTCTCTACGAGAAGCAAAGGTATCTACCATGTATTTCACAGAAGCTGGATCTGCCTCTACAGCCGCTTTACATGCACGCTGAGCAACTGAATTTGTCCCTGAGGTAAAGTTCGATTGAAATTTAGTACACGCCTTAGCAATCCACTCAGGAGCACCGATATAACCTATACGCCACCCTGTCATCGCAAACCCCTTAGACAAACCGTTGACCGTAATCGTCTGGTTATAAACCTCTGGAAAACTCGCGATACTTACATGGTCAATCTCACCGTAATTCAACAGTTCATATATCTCGTCTGAAATGATGTGTAAGTTCGGGTGTTTGGCCACCACTTTAGCAATAGCTGCTAATTCCTTTCCGCTGTAAATAGCCCCACAAGGGTTGTTTGGTGAAGAGAAAATCAACACTTTCGACTTTTCAGTAATGGCTAACTCGAGCTGCTCCGTTGTAATCTTAAACCCACTTTCCTTGGATGTTGGAAGCACTTTCACTTCACCGCCACAATACTTTGCCTGATCCATATAGCTCACCCAATACGGGGCAGGAATTATCACCTCATCGCCCGGATTTACTAGCGTTAGAAAAACATTAAGCAAGCTCTGCTTAGCTCCTGTACTCACTACAATCTGATCCGCGCTGTACTCGAGATTATTATCTCTTTTGAACTTAGCTGCAATAGATTCGCGTAAATCAGCAAAACCTGGAACAGGCATGTAATGCGTATAATTTTGCGCCATTGCCTCATTAGCAGACTCCTTAATGAAGTCTGGAGTATCAAAATCTGGCTCTCCTAGGGATAGGCTAATCACCTGTTTTCCAGTAGCGCTCAATTCTCTAGCCTTTTTGGCCATTTCGATAGTCATCGGTAAACCCATCTCTTGGGCGCGCTGCGATAATGCTTTCATTTCTCAATTACTATGGTGGGACGGCAAAAATAACGATATTTGTTACCCTTAACATACTTTCATGGAAGCATTTGTTGAAATTCTCAAGTATACTTTTCCAGCGGCACTAATGCTGCTTCTAACCTATTTACTCTTGTCCAATTTCGTGGACAACGAGGAGAAGCGTCGTGCCTTCTATCTTAGAAAAGACTTGCAGAAAAAATCGCTTCCGTTACGCATGCAAGCATTCGAGCGCATCATTATGCTCCTAGAGCGCGTTACTCCCAACCACTTGGTCATCAGAGTTAAGCCAGGCAGCATGACTATAGGGCAATACCGCAAAGCATTGGTTGAAGCTGTTCGTCAAGAATTTGATTACAACATCACGCAACAAGTATATGTTAGCGACGAGGCGTGGAACCACGTAGTTAGCGCAAAAAGTCAAGTGATTAGCATCATCAATAAGGTCGCTGGTACCTTAGGTGCAGATGCCACGGCAGCTGACCTAGCCAAAGAGTTGATTAATGCTGAAATGGCTACAGAAATCTTCCCTACGAAAGCGGCTATTCTCTTGATCAAGCACGAAGCAGCCCGCTCGTTCTAAGCCAATATTTTGTCCATAAGGAGTCGACTCGCCTCGAAAGGGCTCACTTTGCCTTTAGCGATTTGGGCTAATAAGTCGTCTCGCTTTTTACCCCAATTTTCTTTTGCGCTCATTCGCTCGAATAGCAAGTCGCCAATGGTCGATTTGAACCAATACTCCTGTTGCGCGCTACGTCGTTTATCCATCCAGCCGTTGAGTTGACCGTGACGCTGGAATCGGTCTAGGGCAGACCGCATATCCTCCATGCCTGTGGCATGTAAGGCGCTAATTTTCAGGACAGGCGGCTGCCAATGATCTTGAGCTCTGGTCATCAGCTGCAGCGCTCCTTGAAGTTCAATAGCGCTTTGTTCGGCTTGTTGTATTCGGTCACCATCACACTTATTCAAAGCAATCACATCCGCCATTTCCATAATACCCTTCTTTATTCCCTGCAATTCGTCACCGGTTCCGGGCATCGCGAGAAAAAGAAAACAATCCGTCAGTTTGCTTACCACCGTCTCACTTTGGCCCACACCAACAGTTTCAACGAAAATGAAATTGAAACCTGCTGCTTCACACAAGGTCACTGCTTCGAATGTACTTCTTGCAACACCTCCCAATCGGCCACCAGAGGCAGAGGGACGAATGAATACCCGGTTGCTTTTGCCAATAGATTCCATCCTGGTCTTATCACCAAGAATACTCCCCTTGCTCCACTCGCTTGAAGGATCTACAGCTAGTACAGCAATCCGTGCATCAGGATCATGATTGAGCAAAAATGAACAATAGGCTTCCAGAAAGGTACTTTTCCCAACTCCGGGAACGCCACTTATACCAATACGGAATGCGCCACCGCTTTCAGGATGTAAACGGTTCATAAGTGCTCTGCACCTGAATTCATCCTCAGGCGAGGTACTCTCAGCAATGGTAATGGCTACAGAAAGTGCTGTAATATCCCCTTGGAGAACTGCTTCTGCAAGACTTTCTGTGTCCTGCTTGAGTCTCTTTGCTCCCTTCCATTTGGGATTGATAAACGGAGCGTTTTCCACCCCCTTGGCGATATGTAATGCACTCCTTTTTGACATTTAAGCCTGGTCTATGTAGTCTTGAAGATACATAAAGTCTGAGGTAAGCGCTCCATCAGAGCATTCTGTAGCTCTAGCAAGCACACCATCGGCGTCATCGTTAAAGAGTGCCGGAATCACATGCTTCATTAAATCACTTCCGAAACTTAGCGAGGCATCTCTAGGCAGCTCACACGGCAGATTATCTACGGCCATGACTCCGATTGCTTCAGGGTGGTTATGATTTACTTCTTTTTCCTCATGGGCCAAATAGCCGTAGAACGGATTGTCTATGGTTGAAGCACGCAGTGTAGAAGCCACGGGTCCATCAATGTCACAGCTAATATCGGATACATAGGTAATGGCAAAATCTAGCTTCTTGGCATCCTCTCTAGTGAAAATATACGGAGCGCGACTGTCGTAATAATGCCCTGCGATATAGAGTTTCGCAAAAGGAGCATACTGCATGAAATTACTTTCAAAACCGCTAGGATCCGCAAACAGTTCCTTGCGATCGAAAGATCGTCCGTCGTTGGTTTTATAGTACTCTTCAACGTCCAATTGGCTCCAGAAACATCCTTCGTATCGCGAAACCTCACTCGGTGAAATCTGTGGAATCCCAGAAGCTTTTAATGTCTCTACTGCGCCACCCGCCACGCGGCCTTTACCCGTCAGTAGGATGCGTACATCTGAAGGCCAATCAATGCCTTGAAGCTGAGCAAACATTTCTTCCATGTCCTTGCACTCGTAAGCTGGCTTCAATGAATATTGACCGTATTTCTCGCCCCATCCGCGTAATCCATTGTACGCACCTACGAGTCCCGCGAATCTGCCAAAGGCTACTACGCGAGCACCATCTTTAGTGAGCAACTCGTAATCAATTAAACGAATATTATGATCCACACAGGCCTTTAACAACTTCGCATTGTAGGGTTGTCTTTTGTAGGTATGAGAGAAAAAGAAGTAGGTCTTTCCCGGAATTAATTGCGGTATTGGGACCTCTTTCACCCCCAATAAAACATCACAATCCTCGACAGAATCTACAACCTCAATGCCTGCTTCTGCATATTCATTGTCGCTAAATGCTCGTATATCGCTGGACTGTGCCACAACGACTACACCAAATTTTTCGTGCAACTCTACCGCTTGTTTAGGCGTCAGCGGTACTCTTCTATCGATAGGGATTTTACCCTCACGTAATAAGCCGATTTTCATACGCACCAAGTTAGTCCAACTGTGCTGAATATTGGCATAGAATGTGCTTATCTTTGCCCCCAACATCGGGGTCGACTGGTTTTGACAGCAGGCCGAAGGTTGATGTAAGCATGTCGAGCGCGGAAGGGGCAGCTCGTTAATACACCGCTTCACTTTTTATAACTGGCGAAGAATCTTACGCTTTGGCCGCTTAATCTGACAGGATGTCGATTATGCTAATCCTATACAAGGTATAGGAGCTGAACATCTCGCAAGAGCCCCCGTCCTGAGGCGCTTGATCACGAGGTGTGGGAAATTCAGGAATGCAATTGGCTCTCGCCTCGCGGGCCAATTCAAGTTTAGAGGCTAAGCCATGATTAGGGTGCTTGTGCTCAGAGATTGGTCGAAAACCTAATCACAAGATAAGCATGTAGAAAGCCTCAGGCTTCCTTGTTTGGACGCGGGTTCGATTCCCGCCGACTCCACTTGGTGATCCAAAAAGAACAAAGCCAGCCCACAACTTGGGCTGGCTTTTTCTTTAGACAAAATCCAAAGCTTGCTTAAGGATTTTGGGTGAAGAAAAAGACGGGAGACGCGCAGCGGATACTGGCTTTGTTCGATTGAAAAATCCACTCCACATGGGGCCAGCGAGAGAGAACTTCAGCTGCGAGGTATCGATTCGAGTACCCAAGGCACGTGAAAGTTTTCATTCTCACCCACTGTACGTATCTTCATTCCATGGACAACATCTTACTCATGTCCCTAGGTTCTCGGGGAGATATGGAACCATTTTTAGCCTTGGGTGAAGAGCTACAACAGGCCGGGCACGAGATTGCTTTTTGCATGCCGGCCCAATTCCAATTACTCGCTCAGCAGGTAAGCCCGAATTTCTATCCCATGACCTCAGATTTCTTGGCACTAATGGACGACCCAGAAGTCAAGAAAATCACCGGCCAAATAGGTTCTGGGTGGAGCCGGTTAAAAACCATCTTCAAACTCCTCAAAAGCACCAAACCCCTGCAGCAGCAGCTCATCAGAGACCAAAAAGCGGCTTGCGATGACTTCGAACCGGCCTTGATTATTTATCATATCAAGTGTGTTTACCCAGTCATTGCCGCACTCCGTAAAGCCCAGCGAGTGGAGCTCCTCTCGCCTGTGCCCTGCCTTTTACATGCCGTAGACCATGAGCCCGCCATAGGATTTGGCACCCCGCGCGGCCGAAAATGGAACCGTTGGACCTACTCTTTGGCCAACAGTGTACTGATTAAGCAAGCTATTCTAGGATACGGAAACCCCGTTTTAAAGGAATGGGGGTGGCCAATTTTAAAACAAGCCGAACTCAAATCATTCCTCCTCGAGAAACTTCCCGTTGAGTATGCCGTCTCCGAACGCCTCTTCCCGCAACCCATACACTGGCCGGCACACGTCAAGGTGACTGATTACCGGGAGCGGAATAAATCCAAGAATTGGACCCCACCAACATCACTAACCTCCTTCCTTGAAGCACACCCTAATCCTTTATACATCGGCTTCGGATCCATGATCAACGGACAGCCCAAACAAGTTGGAGCAGATATCCTAAGTGTCGCGCAAACCTTCGACCTCCCTGTGATCATCAATACAAGTTGGGGCGGCATTGAGATTGAAGGCGAAGTTCCCGATCACTTATACATTATTGATGACGTTCCCTTTGATTGGCTTTTCGCCAGAGTTCGCGCCGTAGTGCACCACGGAGGTTCAGGCACTACACATTCCGCTTTGCGATTTAATGTTCCTCAATTGATTATTCCGCACATTGCGGACCAATTCCTTTGGATGCGCCTTATCGTCAAAAACAACATAGGCCCAGCCGGTTTCCCGATCAAAGATTGGAGCAGAGAAAAGTTCGAACAAGGGGTGCGAGTCCTACTCCAGATTGATTAACGTCTGCGAGATTTTCGCTCATAGGTAAAAGCACCACTAGGACCATTTGGACAATCTGATTTTGGCTAGGGAATTTCCTCGCCCAATGAGATTATATCTTCCGTTATGGTTAATGACATAAAGTGGTTTTAAGTGATCGTGATAGAACATGGGCATAAGGTGGGCTTGTTCCATGGATATTTTCTAATTGATAGTATTACTATTATATTTGTATTGTTAAACAATTATTTGACTTTAGCGTTAATACCACATGAATGCACTGAATATTTCAGTGAGCGCCAAGCTCTACAATAAGAATCCTGAGGAAACTGACCTCGGTAAACGTATCATGTCCAAGAGTATTGAACTCATGGAGGAGATAGGATATGAGCATGTAACCTTTAAAAAAATTGGACTCGCTATAGAAAGCACTGAAGCAAGTGTCTACCGCTATTTCCAAAACAAACACCAGCTCCTCGCCTACCTCATCAACTGGTACTGGGGCTGGCTTGAGGTGAAAATGGCGCAGGAATTCATGATGCTAAATAGCGCGGAAGACAAACTCAAGCGAGCCATCGAGTTACTGGTTTTGCCTATGGATGAAGATGAGCGCATCCCTCACATTGACGAAGGCACCCTTCAACGTTTGGTCGTGGCGGAATACCCAAAAATTTACTTAACCAAAGAAGTTGATGCTGAAAATGAAGAAGGTTACTTTCTTGGGTACAAACGCATCTGTGACACCCTTGGAAATCTTGCCTTACAGATTAACACCGACTACAAATACCCACACAGCTTGTTTTCTACCGTGATTTCCGCGGCCCAAAGCCAGCAATTCTTTACCGAACACCTACCACGCCTCTCGGATGCTGCTACTGGCCGAGAAGCCATCATAGAATTTCTAACCGAAATGACCCTTAACTCAATTCAAAAGCGATGACCAAAAACCCTTTCCAGAAATTTATTGCCATGCTCTCGGAGGACCGCCGAGACATCATGTACCTCTACGCCTATGCGCTTTTTTACGCTATCGTAAACCTGAGTCTCCCTCTCGGTGTACAAGCCATCATTGGCCTAATCCAAGCGGGAATGGTGAGTACTAGCTGGATCATTCTCAGCGCGGTAGTAACAGCAGGTGTGCTCATTGGGGGCGTTCTACAAGTACTTCAATTATCCATCTCTGAAATCTTGCAGCAACGCATCTTCACACGGGCAGCATTTGAATTCACCTATAGGATTCCAAGGTTTCAAAATGCTTCCATCCGAGGTCAGTACCCGCCTGAACTCATCAATAGATTCTTCGACACGCTGAACGTGCAAAAAGGACTCTCTAAGATCCTCATGGACTTCAGTGCGTCCTCTTTACAAATCCTTATAGGCCTCATTCTATTGAGCACCTACCACCCCTTCTTCATCACTTTTGGCGTGGCCTTGATCGTCGTTTTGATTGCCATTCTCTACTACACTGGTCCTCGTGGGCTAGAGAGTAGTATGAAGGAAAGTACGTACAAATACAAAATAGCACATTGGCTCAAGGAAATCGCCCGCACGATGGACACGTTCAAAAGAGCAGGACATACTGAACTGCCCTTGGAACGCACGGACGAATTGGTCAACAGCTATCTAGAGCACCGCAAGCGCCACTGGAAAGTCTTGATTTTCCAATACGCCAACATCGTCGGATTCAAAGCTTTCGTAACCTTGGGTCTGTTGATTATCGGAGGGCTTTTAGTCATACAGAATGAGATTAATGTGGGCCAATTCGTTGCTTCAGAAATCGTCATCATTCTCATCATCAACTCTGCAGAGAAGCTTATCCTAACTATGGAGCCTATCTACGACGTATTGACGGCCGTAGAAAAGATGAGTACAGTCACAGATATCCCACTAGAGGAAGACCAAGGCGCCATGCTTTTTCACACCATTGATACGGGTATGGGCGCTTCTTTGGGGGTAAAGGACCTTACCTACATGTCCGAGGATGGTTCACGCGCGATCCTGAACAACTTGAATTTCAATATACCCTCCGGATCGAGAGCTGTCATTACTGGCCCTAACGGTTCAGGCAAATCGACCTTATTACGAATTCTCGCTGTACAATATGAACCTACTCATGGTACAGTAAGCTTCAACGGTTATCCATCCGGCAACTTGAACACAGCGGACTTAAGATATCACGTGGGAGATTGCTTTTTAAGTGAAGATCTCTTTGAGGGAACTTTGATAGAAAACATAACTTTAGGCAGGCCGGAAATCGAGCTCAGAGATGTGGAGTGGGCCGTTCAAGGCCTGGGACTTCAAAGTTTTATCAAATCCCTCCCCAAGGGCTATGAGACATTGGTGGGCCCGACAGCCAGGCCTCTTTCTAGCAGTTTGGTTGAACGCATCCTTCTAGCACGAGCCATTGTGGTTCGCCCACGCCTGCTCTTACTAGACGATATCTTCCACCTGTTTGACCCAAGAGAGCGGAAGAGCATTGTTGAATTCATTTGGGATCCCACCCAACCTTGGACACTGGTGGCAGCATCTAACTTGCCCACGGTAAAAGAGAACAGCACCTTAACCATCGAACTATAAGCCATGCTAAATATTTCGAAGAATAGAATTATTGACCGATTAGATCAAAAGCGCTACAAGAGCTTTAAGAAATTGAACAACCCGTTCATCGGCCCCAAAGTAAAGCGACTCTTTATCATCGCAGCATTCATAAGTCTAGTCAGCCTATTTCTTCCTTGGACCCAAAACATCCAAGCCAAAGGAACCGTCACAATGCGCCAGCCAGAGCAGCGTCCTAGCGAGATTCAAGCCGCCATCGCAGGCCAAATCGCACAATGGTACGCGATCGAAGGAGATTTAGTAGAGAAAGGCGATACGATTGCTAGGCTGCAGGAAATCAAAAACGAATACTTGGATCCTGAGCTCATTGCACGGACCAGCGAACAATTGGATGCTAAACAAAACGGCGTCGCTAGCTATGTTGCGAAGGTTAGCGCCTTAGAATCCTTGGTTCAAACCTTACGAACCAATCAAGAAATCAGTGCCCAAAGCTTGACCTTTAAGCTACAGGCCGCCCGCGCTGCTGCGCAGGCAGATTCAGCGAACTATGCTGCCGAGTCACAAAATCTAAAGGTGGCACAAGACCAAGCCAATCGCTTTGAGCAGCTCTTCAATCAAGGATTGAAAAGTCGCACGGAAGTGGAACAGTATCGTGTGAAGCTGGCCCAAAGCATCGCGAAAACTCAAGAAGCACAGCAGAAGTGGGAAATGAGCAAAAACAAGCAGCTCGATGCTAAATTAGAATTGGGCAACAACAGCAATGCGTATCTCGAGAAAATTTCGAAAGCACAAAGCGAACTCGCCACCGCTCAAGGCGCTCTAGCCGCCAGCCAAGGGGAACTCGCGAAGCTGCAAAACACCTTGCGCAATTTCCAAGTGCGCAGCGGCTACTACTACATCTTAGCACCGCAGACCGGGATGCTCGCCAAGGTAAAAAAACAAGGGATCGGCGAAACCGTGAAAGAGGGCACGCCATTGGCCACGATCGTACCTACCGCATATGAATTGGCCGTTGAACTCTACATAAGCCCCATGGACATGCCTTTGATTCATGAAGGCAGCCAGGTCATGTTCCAATTCGACGGTTGGCCGGCCATCGTTTTCAGAGGATGGCCAAACACCAGCTACGGGACTTTCAGCGGGACAGTCATTGCGATCGACCGAATCACAAATGAAAATGGTAAATACCGCATTTTGGTCGCTCCAGACGAGGAATGGCCACAAAACTTGCGTGCCGGAACCGGCGCCAGAGGAATAGCGCTTCTAAATACTGTACCGGTGTGGTACGAAATGTGGCGTCAGCTCAACACCTTCCCGCCGGACTACTATGAGCCGGTGCAGGCCAAAGAGAA